>FKKE01000302.1_pt1 | contig 37196 bp, 39 predicted proteins | sample 1106331 | NCBI WGS metagenome assembly FKKE01 (sample SAMEA3931202, study PRJEB13176) | freshwater metagenome | biome: Drinking water system; feature: drinking water; material: freshwater | place: China | collected 2013-02-06
GGCGGCTACGTGGCCGCCATTCGGGCCGCGCAGTTGGGCGCGCAAGTGACGGTCGTCGAGCAGGAGGCCCTTGGGGGTGTCTGCCTGAACTGGGGCTGCATTCCTAGCAAAGCATTGCTGGCCGTCGTTGAATTGGGCGACAAGCTCAAGAAAGCGGCCGAGATGGGCCTCACCGGCGTCGGCACCTTCGGCTATGATCCGGCCCGGATGGTGTCCCGCAAGAATACAGTGGTCGCGTCGCTGCGCCGTGGAGTCGCCACGCTGTTCAAGAGTTGGAATATCACGCACGTCGAGGGACGTGGCGCGCTCGTCGATGCCAGGACGATCCGGGTCACGAAGTCGGACGGCTCTCGCCAGGACGTGCAGGCCGATGCCCTCGTGGTGGCCACCGGGTCCTCCTGGCCGAACCTTCCGCAATTTCCAGTCGATGGCCGGCTGGTGATCACAAGCCGCGAAGCGTTGGACCTTTCGGTCGTGCCGGCGTCGCTGTTGATTATCGGCGGCGGGGTGGAAGGCTGCGAATTCGCCTCGCTCTACAGCGGACTTGGCACCAAGGTCACGGTTGTGGAACTCTTGCCGAGGGTGTTGCCTACGGAAGACGAGGAAATCTCCATGATCGTCGCGCGTGAGCTCAAGAAGCGCAGCGCCGAGATTTGCGTGGGCACCTCCGTGGAACAGTGGGAAAGACGGCCGGGCGGCCTGAAGGCAACGCTGAAGGACGGAACGATCGTGGACGCCCAGCAGATTCTGGTGTCGGTCGGACGGGGATTCAACACGCGTGACATCGGGTTGGAGAGGGTGGGTGTCGCCTTGGGACGGCGGGGAGAAGTGCTGGTGGATGAGACGCTGCAGACGAACGTCGCCGGCGTCTATGCCATCGGCGATGTAACGGGCAAAGCCATGCTTGCCCATGTGGCCTCGGCCCAGGGAAAGGTGGCGGTGGCCCACGCGCTGGGGCATGAGGCACGCATCAACTATGACGTGATTCCGGCGGGGATCTTCACATTGCCCGAGGTGGGGCGGGTCGGGCTGACGGAGGCGCAAGCCCGAGCCCAATGTGAAGCGCGGGGAGGAGAGCCGGCCCATGACCTCAAGGTCGGCCGCTTTCGTTATGTCGCGCTTGGCAAATCCCAGGCAACCGGCGAGACCACGGGGCTCTTCAAGTTGATCGCGGATGGTCAGACCGGCAAGCTCCTCGGCGCGCACATTGTGGGAGCGCACGCGTCCGATTTGATCCACGAAGCGGCGCTCGCGATGGAAACGGACATCCCGGCCTCGCGCGTGGCCTCGATGATTCACGCCCATCCGACGATGGCGGAAGGCCTCATGGAAGCGGCGGAGGACTTGACCGGAGAGGCGATTCATCTTGCGCGCGTACGCACATGATGCAGTCGTTGCTGCTGAAACTGGGGATGCTGGCCCTGACCGTCGCGGTCGTCGTCTGGGTGGGGTGGCTGAAGCGCTCCGACGCGCCGATGACTCCCCAGGAGGCAGCAACCAAGGATACGAGCGCGGCGCAGCCGAGCCTGCCGCCGGCCCCCGTAACTCCCGCGCTGCGGCCGACCGTTGCTGCGGCCAGACCCAAATCCGGAGAAGCCACGCGAGTCAGCGCGCGGCCCGCAGGCGGGCCCGAGGCCAAACTTGATCTGAATCGCGCCACAGCGGGAGATTTCGAGCGCTTGCCGGGCATCGGCCCGGTGCTGGCCAGGACCCTGTTGGAGGATCGGGAGCGGCACGGCCCTTTTCGGACGGTCGAGGAGCTGAAGCGAGTCAAAGGCATCGGCGCGAAACGGCTGGAACGGGTGCGTCCCCTCGTGATGGTGCAAGACGGCGAGGCGACGAAAAGGAAGCCGCGATGAACGAACTTGAACGGCAGATACAACTGATCCTTCGCGGCGCGGTGGAGGTCATCCAGACGAAAGAGCTGGAAGCGAAACTGGCCCGGTCGATCAAGGAGAAGACGCCATTGCGGATCAAAGCGGGGTTCGATCCCACCGCGCCGGATCTGCATCTCGGCCATACCGTCCTGATCCAGAAGCTGAAGCAGTTTCAAGATCTGGGACATCAGGTCATCTTTCTGATCGGGGATTTTACCGGCATGATCGGTGATCCGACCGGCGTCTCCGAGACCAGAAAGGCCTTGACTAAAGAGCAGGTGCAGGAGAACGCGAAGACCTATCAGCGGCAGATCTTCAAGATTCTGGACTCGCAGAAGACCACGATCGAATTCAACAGCCGGTGGATGGGCCCCATGAGCGCCGAGGGGTTGATCCAGCTCGCGGCCCGTTATCGCGTGGCCCGCATGATGGAGCGGGACGATTTTCACAAACGGTTTCAGGAGCAGAAGCCGATCAGCGTGCACGAGTTTCTCTATCCGCTCGTGCAGGGATATGATTCGGTAGCTCTGAAGGCCGATGTGGAATTGGGTGGAACGGATCAAAAGTTCAATCTGCTGGTCGGGCGCGAGCTTCAGCGGGATTACGGCCAGGAATCGCAGGTCGTCATCACGATGCCGCTGCTTGAAGGTACGGACGGTGTCAAAAAGATGAGTAAGAGTGTCGGGAACTACATCGCGCTGGAGGATACGCCGGCCGACATGTTCGGAAAACTGATGTCCATCAGTGACGCCCTGATGATCCGCTATTACGAGTTGCTGACGAGCGAAGACCTGGGCGGCGTGAAATCCAGGCATCCCATGGAAGCGAAGCTGGGTCTCGCCGAAAAGATTGTGGCGCAATACCACGGTCTAGAGGCGGCGCAAGGAGCCAAGGCCGAGTTTCAACACAAGTTTCGCGAGCGTGAATTTCCTGATGAACCCGACGCCAGGCTTGTGCTGACACGGGCCGATGTCGCCGATCCGGCCAAGCCGACGATCGCGCTGGCCGACGCCATCGCGAGGACTAAACTGGTCCCGAGCAAAGGAGAGGCCCGCCGGTTGATCGTCCAAGGCGGGATCGAAGTCAACGAGCTGAAGCAAACCGATTCCAATGCGGTGTTAGTTCTCTCCCTAGGACAACCAATCCGTCTAAAAGTCGGCAAACGAAAGTTCGCGGTCATCGAGTATAAATCGTGAGCCGCGAATTCTTGACTTGATTGCAAACTGCGTCGTAGGATGAGCGACGGATCGCTAAATCGCGAGCGGGCGTAGCTCAGTGGTAGAGTCCTAGCTTCCCAAGCTAGTTGTCGTGGGTTCAAATCCCATCGCCCGCTCCAACAACGCGTGAGGCGTGAAACAATAGACGTGAGGCGCCAGAAGGGAATACGGGCTTGGTTCCAGGAGGGGGCCAAGCCCTTTTTGTTTGGAGAAGAATCATGCAGAAAACATGGAATGCTCGATACGGACTATTGCTGGTGTTCGCTGCCGTGGCTTCCGGCTGTCATTACTACGAGGATTTTCGGATCAAGCAGGGCACGGCCGATATCAAAGCCGAGCAGGTCGAACTGATGCGTGCCTATCGTGAATGTCTGCAGAAGTACGAGGCCGATCCCCCCAAGACGAAGGAGCATTGCGCGCCCTACACGCAGTCGCTTCGTGAAATCGAAATCCGCTCTCAGCATTAGCAGGTTGTTTATATGGACTCCCCCTCCGGTGCAAGGTCAGCGTCGTGGCTGTGAGGTCTGACTGCACGCATATATTCGGCCTCGTGGTGAACCCGTCTCGGGGTTCGGGCCCTGATGGACATTCGCGCACCGGGTCCTCATCAGAAACGCGGCCTGTGACGGCCAGTCCTGCGAGCAGGATCCCCCGGCGCCGGTCCGACCGGTCACGCCATCACCGCATGAGCCTCGCAATCAGTCATGACGAACGATACTCGACTCACCGCATGTGCTCAGGGACACGCCGCGGCGGGGCGATAGGAATGGCCCGTCACCAGCAGCGCCCAGAGAATCCGCGCCTGCTTGGCGGCCAGCGCGACCACCGCTTTATTGAAGCCGCGCCGGGCCTTGAGCGCCGTGATCCAGCGGCTGGTGGCATCCGTGCGATGCGCGAGCTGCCGCATCACCGCACGGGCACCGTGAATCAACAACGTGCGGAGGTAGACATTGCCGCGCTTGGTGATCCGGCCCAGCCGCCGGCGGCCCCCACTGGAGTGCTGCCGCGGGACCAAGCCCAACCAGGCGGCCAGTTGGCGGCCATTCTTGAAGGCGTGGGCATGCCCCACCGTCGCGACCAGCGCCGTGGCTGTCACGGGCCCCACGCCCGGGACCTGCATCAGCCGCTGGGCTGGTTCCGTCTGGCGGGCCAACTGCTCCACCCGGCGATCGTAGGCAGCGATCCGCTCGTCCAGCGCGCGCAGGCGGTCCGCCAAGTCCGCGAACACCTCGCGGGCCAACGTTGGCAACTCGGGCGCCTCCAGGAGCGCGGGCAGGGCCCGGCGCAAGGCACCGATCCCCGCCGCCACGATCAGCCCGTATTCGGCCAGCAGCCCGCGTGTCTGGTTGACCAGCGCGGTGCGCTCGGCCACCAGAAGCTGACGGGCACGATGCACCGTCAAGACCGCCTGCTGGGCCGCATCCTTGATCGGCACGAAGCGCATGTGGGGCCGGCCGACGGCCTCGCAGATCGCCTCGGCATCGTTGCCGTCGTTCTTGTCGTTCTTCCGATACGGCGCGACGAACTGCGGGGCGATCAGCCGCACGTCATGCCCCAGCGCCCGCAACTCCCGCGCCCAATAGTGGGCGCTGCCGCAGGCCTCGATCCCCACGAGACACGGGCGGAGTTGGGCGAAAACCGGGCGCACCTGCGCCCGCGAGAGCCGGCGACGCAGAACGGTGTGGCCACGGTCATCGACGCCGTGGAGCTGAACGACGTGCTTCGCCAGATCGATCCCGATTCGTGTCATGGGTCGCATGGGGACGCCCTCCTTGTGGTGGTGATGAGTTCGCACCATGATCTCGGTGGAGCCCATCGTACCCAAGCGGGGGAGTCCATCCCATTAGAAAAACCTGTGAAGCACTCTGAAAAGGTGCAAACCCAAGCGATCACTGACGGCACCAGGCAGCCCGCAGGATGGTCAAAAAGGCCGTCGCACCCGCCGGGCGGGTACCCGGGCCGCAGCGAGCGAAGAGGCAAGGCGTTACCGGGGACCCGTTGCTCTGAAGAATGCAACGGGTGAAACGTACGGTGAGTCTCTAAGCGACGCGAAAACAAAGCTGGCGGAATTTTTCAACATCCTGTTGGCGCCATATTCCCGCAAGTGGCTGGCCTAGGAACGGACGGGTGATGTACGATGGCTTCGGCCTTTACCCATGCCTTCGTGGCCGTTGTCGGAGCGACTCTGTATCGTCCGACGGGAAACCTGTGGCGCCTCGTCGGTACGGCAGTCGGTTGCTCCGTGTTGCCGGATCTCGATATCTTGGGCTTTGCCGTCGGGATTCAGTACGGTGATCTGCTTGGCCACCGTGGGTTGACCCACTCGCTGTCCTTCGCTGCACTCATCGGCATGGTGGCGACCCGGTTGATTGTCGCGGAGGCAGCCCCTTTCTCGAAGGAATGGTGGGGGGTGGTCACTTTCTTCACCGGGGCGACGGCCTCCCATGGAGTCTTGGATGCGATGACCGACGGCGGTCTGGGTGTGGCCTTTTTTTCCCCCTTCGATCCGACGAGATATTTTCTGCCCTGGCGACCGCTGCGAGTGCCGCCGATCGGCGTGGAGCTCTTCTTCTCCCGATGGGGGATCCAAGTCATGGCGAGCGAGCTGACCTGGATTTGGCTCCCGGGTCTGGTGATCGGCTGCCTCGGGATCTGGCTTGGAAAGAGCAGAACGGTGTCCCCCACCGCATAGCAGTGGGGAAAAGCGTTGCCGCCACATCCCTGAGGACGAGCGAATACCGCTCTCCCGTGAGAGGGGAGCAGGAAGAACTGATTGCGATGGAAGGGGTTAGACGGCCTTCTTGACGAGACCGCTGCGCAGGCAACGCGTGCAGACCATGATCCGCTTGTGGGTGCCGTTCAAGTTCGCGCGGACCCGCTGCAGATTGGGGTTGAACACCCGCTTGGTCTTGTTGTTCGCGTGGCTGACATTGTGCCCGGACAGATGACGCTTCCCGCAGATGTCACATGAAAAAGCCACTGCTTTGACTCCTTACACTCTGAGCAGGATTCCGCCGCTGGACCGCACCCCGCTCGTTGTTCAAGAACGAGGCGTATGCTAGCATACGCCCGTCAGGTCTGACAACCTTCTTCGCGTGTGCACCGTTCGGGCGGAGCGCCCCGGACGGCCACAGACCCACCGATTCGGGCATGACGCCGTTACACACCCTGGTCGACCGGCTGACCCGTCCCATTACATTTGCAAGCCGGAACGGGTTCGCGCAATTGGGAGCCGTGCGTAACCTTGGTCCGTTCATTTCGCGCCAAGTGATCGTGGCCCTGGCAGAGCGCGTCTATCCCCCCGACGTGGAGACCCATCTCTTGGCGCTTCGCCAGCTCTTTGCCGACTTCGATGGACGCTTAAACCGCCAGGAGCAGCGGGAGCGTCTGCATCGCGCGCAAGACATTCTGGCCAGGCTCAAGCAAAAGCCGGATTCTCCGCCCGTGGCTGCGCCGGTGGGCGCAGACCGTCGAGTCCAACCGCCCATGAAGTCCCCGACATTGGTCGCTCCGGAACGGCCCTCGGGCGACCTGCCCTGGGACGTATCGATCCAGTTTGCCCGCGGCGTCGGGCCCAAGCGGGCCCTGCTGTTTGAGAAGCTAGGGGTCAAGACCGTGGAGGATCTGCTCTGGTATCTGCCGTGGCGCTATGAAGATCGCTCTCGCCTTGCCTCGATCGGAGAGCTGGCTCCGGGAATGTGCGCGACGGTCAGCGGCGAGGTCACCGATGTGACCGTGAAGCGGACCATACGACGGGGGCTGTCCATTGTGGAAGTGACGGTCAGCGACGCGTCCGGGTCACTGCAGGCCGTCTATTTCAATCAGCCCTATCTGGAGAAGGTGCTTCGGGCGGGAACGAAGGTCATGATGAGTGGCCTGGTGACGGCGGGACGACGCGGTTGGATGGACGTGCGAATGGAATCGCCGCAGTATGAAGTGCTGGGCGACGAAGAGGATGCCCCCATCCATGTCGGGCGCATCGTGCCCATTTACCATGAGACGAAAGGGTTGACCTCGCGCCAGATGCGGTCGGTGGTGAGGGGCGTGCTCGATCACGCGGTGACGGCAGTGCCCGAGGTGCTCCCTGAGGGCGTCCGGCTGCGAAATCGGTTGATTCCCGTTCGGGTTGCGCTCCAGGAAATCCATTTTCCAAAGAATGGGGCGGACCCGCAGGCTTTGGAGCGCGGAATCACCCCGGCACATCGGCGCCTGGCCTTTGAAGAACTCTTTGTGTTGCAGGTGGCGCTGGCGGTTCAGCATCAGGGGGTGACCGAAGAGGAGAAGGGCATTCGGTTTCTCAGCCGGCCCGCCTTGCTCGGGCAGTTGCAAGCGGCCCTGCCGTTTACCTTGACCGGCGCGCAGCAGACGGTGCTGGCGGATATCCTGCGCGACATGACTTCGTCACGGCCCATGCATCGGCTGATCCAGGGCGACGTCGGCTGCGGGAAGACGGTGGTGGCGCTGCACGCCATGGTGACGGCCTGCGGTTCGGGCTATCAGGCGGCCTTGATGGCGCCGACCGAGATTTTGGCCGAGCAACATTATCTGTCTCTGCGAGGGCTCCTTGAAGAGATCAGGATTCGTCCGGTTCTCCTCACCGGCGGTGGCGCATCCAAAGTCCGAAGAGATGCGCTCGCCTCGATTCAGAATGGGGAGGCCCAGATTGTGATCGGCACCCATGCGCTCATTCAAAAAGATGTTGCCTTCGCGAAGCTGGGCCTGGTGATCATCGATGAGCAGCACAAGTTCGGCGTACTGCAACGGAAGACGCTCTTGGAAAAAGGCTATCGGCCGGATGTGTTGATTCTGACGGCGACCCCCATCCCGCGGACCTTGGCCATGACCGTCTACGGCGATCTGGACATCTCGGCGATCACGTCGCTGCCGCCCGGACGCAAGCCGATCCGCACGATGAAGTTCCTGGAAGGGGAGCGGCGAAAGGCCTACCGGCTCGTGCGCGACGAAGTGGCGAAGGGCCGGCAGGCCTATGTGGTGTTCCCGCTGGTGGAAGAATCCGAGAAGCTCGACCTGCAGGCGGTGCTGCAGGCGGCCGAGCGATTGGGCAAAGAGGCCCTCTCGGGGATTCGCCTCGGCGCGTTGCACGGCCGGATGAAGAGCGCCGACAAAGAACGGACGATGACTGCTTTCAAGCGTGGTGAGATCCAGGTCGTGGTGGCCAGTACCGTGGTGGAAGTGGGCGTGGATGTGCCCAATGCTACGATCATGCTGATCGAGCATGCCGATCGATTCGGCCTGGCGCAGCTCCATCAGTTGCGAGGCCGCGTCGGCCGCGGCGCCGAGCAGTCCTATTGTGTGCTGCTGTCGTCGAGCTGCGCCGAGCAGGCCCGGCAGCGCTTGGATGCCATGGTGCGAACCAACGACGGCTTTCTGATCGCCGAGGAGGATTTGAAGATCCGCGGTCCTGGTGAATTCTTTGGCACCCGGCAGTGGGGTGTGCCGGAACTGAAAGCCGGCAATCTGATTCGGGATGCCGCCTTGCTGGAGGGGGCCCGGAAAGAGGCGATGGCCTTGGTCAAAGCCGACCCGCGCTTGCGCGCGCCGCAGTATCGGGCTCTGCGCGAGGCCACGGTCCGGCGATGGAAGGACAAGCTCTCGCTCGGGGCGATTAGTTAGCATCGACGGGGCAAGGAGCGGGCGCCAAGGGGCGAGCGGCAGAGGACCGGCATGACGATGATTCAACGACTGAAACATGATTTGAAGGCCGGCTGGGCCGCCGTTCGCTATGGGACGGCCCAAGCGGCGACTCGCGCGCTGGAGGAAACGGAGCTGCTGCGGCTCCGGCTTGAAGTACGCAAGCTGGATGAGAAGATCCGGGATCTCTGTCGTGATCTGGGCGAGCGAGCCCTTGCCTTGCACGAACGTGGCGAGCCCCTCGAACGGATTGCGGCTGATCTCGAGGTGATGCGCATGTTGCGCGAGATCCATGGGCTCAAGGCCCAACGAGATCGGAAGGAAGCCGACATGGACGACGTGCGGGCGGGGGAGTAGTGGCCTTGCCCGGCGGATCACCTGTGCCCGCTCGGCTGCTGGCGGGCGTGGACATGGGAATGTTGACCTGTCGCTTGCTGGTGGCGCGCGTCACTTCCGGCCGTCCCCTGGAGGTCGTGAAGTCGGATCGGCGGATCCTCCGCCTCGGTCAGGGCGTCCAAGAGTCCAAGCGGCTTCACCACGAGGCGATGGAGCGGGTGATTCAGACTCTCCGCGAATGGCGCCTCATCCTCGATCAGCTTCGTCCCGACGCGGAGGTCGCGGTTGCCACCAGCGCTGTGCGGGATGCCGACAATCGGACCGAATTCCTCGACCGTGTGCGGCGTGAAACGGGCTTTCGCGTCGACATAATCAGTGGTGAGGAAGAGGCTCGTCGCACGTTGTTGGGCATTCGTGCCGGGTTGCCGTCCGGGATCGAATCCTTTCTCGGTCTCGATATCGGGGGCGGAAGTACGGAATTTATTGCGCATCGATCGGCCAAGCCGCCGCAGATGCAGTCGGTCGAGATGGGAGTGGTACGTCTCGCCGAGATGGCCTTGCGCAGCGATCCGCTTGCGTCGGCCGATGTCGAACGGGCGCGAGAGATCGTGCGGGGACATCTGGCGACGGTGCGGCAGACAGTGGGAGACTGCGACGGCATGACCTTGGTGGGCACCGCCGGATCGGTGACCAGCTTGGCCGCCATGGCGCAGCGGCTCGCGACCTATGAGCCCGCGCGCGTTCATAATTTTCGGCTGGGTTTGGACATGGTCAAGGGATTTGAAGCGGAGTTTCTGCGGCGCACGAAGGCCGAGCGTCGGGGACTCTATGGGTTGGAGCCCGGACGTGAAGATGTGATCGTGGCCGGTACCCTGATCCTTCGAGAGATCATGGAAGAGCTGGGCTATCGGGAGTGCCTGGTGAGCGATTATGGCCTTCGTGAAGGGGTGCTGATCGATCTGGCCATGCGGATCGCATGATCACGATATGTGCGGAGAGCGGTCAGGCTCGCTCCCTATGCTCGCGCAACGCGCGGAAGAAGGGCGAAATAGAGGAAGAGAGGGCCCTAAAGGACGCGCGCAGGAGGGAGTGAACCTGACCGTTCTGTCTATAAGAAGGCAGAGCCTTACGGCCGCGCTCCGCTAATGATAATGATGAGGGGAAAGACTCTTGAAAGTGGGTTGGTGGAGAGGGAAGAGGTTATCCGATCGCGCGGTCGATTTCGCGGCGAATTTCCTGAGCCAGGTCGATGTGGGGCGCCGGTTTCTTGGTCGGCAGGAGCGGTGAGTCACCGTTGGCCTGTGTGGAAGATTTGGGATGGATTGGGCGATCTCGATGCTGAGCCATGGCCGACCTCGTTTCTTCTACCGTCTCTGACTACAACAGATCGTGACAGAGACCGGTGATGCCAACCAGTCCGCAGAAGCGGGGGCGTTCCCACGGATGGGGAGGAGCGCAAAAAGGAGGCTAGCGTTGGGAGTACCAGCGGAACCCTTTGGTTTCCGTGATGATGGGGCGCGGCGGCCCGCCGGGTTTCTGAAGCAGCAGGACTTTGAAGTCCCAGAGACCGAACCACGCCGGATCGCTGATGTCGTGATAGTGGTATCCGGACAGCTTGGGCAGCATGTCGCCTAAGACGGCAGCGAGTTCTTTCTCCGTGTAGGCGCGGATCATAAAGGTGCGGCCGATCGCCTGGCAGAACCGCTGAATGGCATAGGCTGCGCCGGTGCAAAGCACCCGCGTCGACGGCTTCATCGAGAGGAATTGCGGCAGGGCCATGAGCTGCTCCTGGAACCCCAGCCACCGCGCCGCGTGCCGCAGGTGAGTGTACTGCACTTCGTATTCTGTGTGGCCGGGCAGCTTGACGGGAATGGGCCAGCCGCTCTCGATGCCGAACTCCACCAGAAAGGCCTTGCCGCCCGGGCGCAGAACCCGCCACAGCTCCGAGACAAATCGGAAGGGGCCCAGATTGAAAATGAATTCGTCCGGCATGTCCTGATCCAAGGGAAGCCGGATGCGACGGATCCAGTCGAGGGCTTCCTGGTGTAACGGCGTGTCGCCCTTCTGCGCCTGGATCTCTTTGCGCGTCAGTTTGACGGGCGTCATGTCGGCCAGGTTCTCGTTGTCGATCACGAGGTCGACGCTCTGATTGCGCAATGGCAGGAATTCCGCGTTCGCGTGGACGCCGCTGCGGACCAGCCCGGCTTCTCCGGCCAGTTTGATTTGGGACCGAAGGAAGGGATGCGTCAGGTCGAGAAAGAGATACCGAAGCCCGATGCGTTCATGCGGCGCCAGTTCGGCGGCCAATTCCTTGGCCACATAGCCCAGGCCGCCTCCGACCTCCAGCACGACGCGCGGTCGCGGAGTCAGCCACCCCATACGCCGGAATTGGCGCGCCAGCAGCCGGCCGTAGGTCAGCCCCTCGAGGGCTTCGCTCGGCTCCCGAAACAGATGCGAGACGGTGGTCTCGATCGTATCGAAATGGCCTTCCTGAGTGAGGATGTCGTTCAAGTGAAACTCCGGCAAGTGGGCTTCATGCTCGGAGGGGGCGTTGGCGGACCAGGTCTCGCGGATTTTCTGAAGCAGCAGATCCCACCGCGCGCCTGAGCGGTCGGTGGTCGGGGGCTCGGCTCCCAGATAACAGAGCGAGTATTCGGGTCGAGCCCATCGTTCGAGTTGCCATCGGCCGGTTTCCCCGTCGTGGCCGCAGACGTGGGAGCCATACCGTTCGAGCAGCGTGCCCAGGGTCACATTGCCGTCCATCGCGGCCAGGAGCTCGACGCCGGCGTGGTTTAGGCGGATCAGCGGGAGCTGGTCTTCGAGGGGGGCCACCCACCACTCATCCTCCCGGTGGCGGTAGAAGACCATGTCCGGCGTGCGCCAGGCTCGGAGTCCGAGCATCGCGTCGGTGAGACTGATCGGCGGGGCGTCTGTCGCGTCTTGGCGCATGGGCGAATCTTAAAAGTATCGTCCCGGCACAGCGTGGGAACAGGCAGGGTACACGAAGGGAAATTGCACAGGCAAGCCGTTTTTCATCGTCGGAACGTCGAAGCGTCGCGCTTGACCTCACCTTTGCCTGCGGGTATTGTCAGCCGCTGGATCAGGGTATGAAATAACCGGGAGGCATGCGTATGCGAATTCGAGTGACGAGGATGGGGGTGATCGGGCTTGTGCTCATGTCGGCCTGTTCCACGTCGGAATGGGTGCATCCCAACAAGCCGCAAGGGGCCTATACGGGTGATTACAACCGCTGTGAGATGGCAGTGTATCAAGATCCCAAGCTCCAGGGCGGGATGAAAATGCAGGTTCAGAACGCCATTGAGAAGTGCATGATTCGGGAGGGCTGGTACCTGAGGGAAGCCCGGTAACGCCACCTTGCAAAAGAGTTAACAATTCTGTAACACGCCCGTCATAGCCCTGAAATCCCATCGAGGTATGGTGTGGCCCCAGAGAGATGGCGGTGGGCCAGTCGCATACAGCACAAGGAGGGGAGGCTGTGAATCGAACAGACACGGGCGGGCGGAGGATGCGATTGTTGAGGGGCATTCAGGCTGGAATCTATGCCGGAATCCTTGGAATGGTGGTCGGATTGGCCGGCGCGCAACCCCTGGACGGCACCATTCGCCCGGTCGTCGAGGCCGAGATTGCTGGGTATGCGCCGGCGGCGGGGGTGTCGGGCGCCATTGTCATTGCCGGCTCGGACACCATGCAGCCCTTAGTGGCCCGACTGGCTTCAGAATTCCGCCGATGGCAACCGGACGTCAAAATTGCCGTGCAGGGCGGCGGGACGGATACGGCCCTGATGCAGTTCGTCGAAGACCAAGCCGCGATTCGAAGAGGGGATGCCAGTCCGAAGGGCGGCCATCAAGTTTCCGGTTCGGTGGCTATTCTCGCCTCGTCCCGGAGCTTGACCATGGAGGAGATCAAGAAATTTCATTCCCGCTACGGCTACGATCCCATCGAAATCCCGATCGCGCTCGATGCCGTGGCCATCTACGTGAATGCCGCCAATCCGATCGAAGGGCTGACGCTCGGGCAACTCGATGCGATCTTCGGTCGGGATCGCAAGCGAGGAGCTGCGACCGATATCACGACCTGGGGACAGCTCGGTGTGGCTGGCTGGGAGGATCAACCCATTCACCTGTTTGGCCGTGACAAGCAATCGGGTACCAGAACCTTCTTCAAGCATGTCGCCTTGGAGGATGGGGAGCTGAAGTCTTCCATTCATGAACAGCCCGGTTCGGCCTCGGAGATTCTCACGATCAGCCGTGATCCGCTCGGCATCGGGTACGCCGGGATCGGATTCCTCGCATCGACGGTGCGTGTCGTGCCGTTGGCGGAGAAGGCCGGGATGCCCTTTATAACGCCTTCCGCGGAGTCGGCTGGAGATGGTCGCTATCCCCTGAGCCGCCATCTCTACCTGTACGCGAAGCGCGATCCCAAGTCGGACATGAAGGCGGCGATTCTCGAATTCCTGCGGTTCGTCAATAGTCGCGAAGGACAACAGGTTGTGGCCAAGGCGGGAGTCTATCCCTTGACCGCGTCGCAAGTCGGGAAGAATCTGACCGCGCTCAAGGGGCCCGATCTAGCCAAGCTCACGGTGGTTGCTGAGGCTCGATAACCGGGGTCAGGAAGGGAACGCGCGCCGGGGGGCATTGATCCCGGCGCGCGTTTGTGTTTCCAACATGCGCGCAGGGACTCTGTTCTTCATTGCTGTGGCGGCCATTGTGTTTGGGGCCTGCGTCGGCGGTCCGGCCCCGATCGTGATTCACGAAGAGCGAGATCTCTCGGTGTGGCTGAAGTTCGACCCGACGTCGGGATTCGGACATGACCATCCGGTCCAGATCTCGACCGCTCACATGGCAGCGGTGCTTGGTGGACTGCGGGTCCTTCCCCGAAGCGCGATTGGAGGACTCAAGGCTTCCGATGAGAGGGGCGACGCGGTCTTTGTGCCTTCTGAAGTCACGCGCTTAGCCCCCTTGTTGAGCCAAGCCCTCGCCAAGGCCTCCTCCAAAGACATCGCCACCTTCTATCAGCGTGGCGGAGACCGGTCGACCGGACCCTTGATCACCTCGGGAGGGATGGCATGGCGCAATCAAGCCCTGTACATCATGCTGGCGAATGCCAGGACCTCGCCGGCCACCCGTCTCTATGAAACCAGCCACGAGGTGGATACGCGGGATGATCCTCTGCTTCCGATCGCACGGTACAATTTTTCTGTGCGTTTTGAGCCCCAGGAAGCTGAGAAGCCGAAAGGGCAGGCCGGCGACCGCTATGTGGATCCTGCCAAGGTGGTCGTGGTCGATCTCGGAAAATTGCCCGGAAGCCAAGGATCGGCTAGGCCCGGGGCGGCCCCCTCGGCGCTCTCTCCATCTCGTTAGCCTCATGCAGCGTTCTGTCCATTCTGGACGTTTCTTTACAATTCCGTAACATCCGGGTCATCGGATTGTGACAGCCATTCTGTATTGATGAGCACGATCATCTTACAGGGAGGTCGAGTCGATGCGACACAGGTTGGGTTCGTGGCATGTGACGGGGCTGTTCCTGGGATTTCTCACCTTTTCGATCGTCGGTCAACCGCTGTGGGCGGCCGAGCCAGTGCCGGAGATCGCGGTGCCAGCGGCCTCTTCGGCTCCCAAGGCGCCGGGAGGCATGATTCACCGGGACCAGTCGGTCGAGAGCACGGCTGTTGAAGATTTGCTCCTCGAAAAGGGCCTGATCACGATGGACGATTGGATTCGGATCAAGGCCGAGGAGGAACGGAAAGTGTCTGAACGATCCGTAGTCGCTGAGTTTACCGGCAGTCCCCGCTGGTACGAACGGATCACGATGTATGGCTATGGGATGCTGCGCTACAACATCGGCAGCAACGGCCGGCTCCGCACATTTCAGGATGCCTCCGTGGGTGGGAAAAATGATGGCGCGCAGCCTGGCTTCTTCTTCCGACGCATTCGGTGGGTGATCACAGGGCAAGTCTCCGACCATGTGTCGTTCTTTATTCAACCAGACCTGGCCAGCAACATCAGCGGAAATACACATGTGATGTCGATGCGTGATGCCTTTGGTGATTGGAATTTTGACCGAGACAAGGAGTTTCGCCTCAGACTTGGGCTACAGCGGGTTCCCTGTTCGTTCGACAACTGGCAGGCCAGCCGGGTCCGTATGGCGATCGACCGGGCGGATGCGACGAATAGTTGCGCGACCAGCGAGCGCGATCTTGGACTCTCCTTCATGTGGACGCCCAAGGTCGCCCAGCAGCGGTTCAAGCAAATGTTGGATTACATGTACGGCCCCGGCGACTATGGAGTGTTCAACGTGACGGTCTATAACGGGCAGGGGCTCAACCAGGTGGAAACCAACGCGAACAAGCACGTGGGAGTCCGTGCCGCCTGGCCCTTTGAACTTCCCGGCGGTCGCTTGATGGAAGTTGGCGTCAACGCCATGCGAGGGATGTTCACTGTCAATAACGGGACCTGCACGGCCGGGAGCACCTCGATCTGCGGACTCAACGAGAGCCGATCCTCGGGAGCCAGAGGCTATCTGGACGAGCGGGTCAATTTCTATGTGTACTATCCGCCTCAACCCTGGGGCTTTATCGCGGAGTATGTCACAGGACGGGGACCGAAGCGCGGCGCGGACGGGATTGTTCGGGAAAGCCATCTCTACGGCGGGTACGTGCAGGGCCACTATCAGTGGAAGTATTCCGACACTGGGCTGGCCAACTTCTATTCGCGCTGGCAGTCCTACCACGGCGGCATCAAATTTCAGACCGCTGCGGCGGACGGTACGATGAGCGAGCTGGAGACAGGGGTTGCCTGGCAGCCGGACCCTCAATGGGAGGTGACGGTCGCCTACACCTATGCGAACCGGCTCAATACCTTCAACACGACGCCGAACACGTCCGCAACGGCGCCGGGCCAGCAAATCGAAGCCTACGGGAATCTCTTGCGGTTCCAGGCGGTGTGGTTCTGGAACTAGCGGCGTATTTAAAGCAAGAGGATCAAGCGGCCGGATGGTCCAGCCGATAAGCCTTCGGGGGACTGTCCGGTGGCGCTGGAACTCGTACAGATCATCACATCGGCGCGAGGTGAGGCCAAGCAGTGGGACGAGGCGCTGCGGAAGGCGCGCTTCCGGACCCACCTTTCGCCTGACGGCGTGGCCGGGATGGCCGACGCCAAGGAATCGCTGCCGGCCCTCTTCCTGCTGGACGTGGACCTCGACGGGCTCAGCGGCGAAGAGGTCTGCCGGCATCTCCGGGAGGATCAGCACCTCTCATCCATTCCGATCGTATTGGCCGGGACGGCTGCCGAAGAGTCCGAGCGGGCGCGGCTGATCGATCTCGGAGCGGACGACTATCTGCTGAAGCCGATCGGGGCCCGCGAACTGGTCGCCCGGATCAAGGCGGTGTTGCGGCGATCGCGACCGCGGCTGGCCGAGCCGAATCAGGTGGTTGACTTGGACCTGACGCTGGACAACGTGTGGTGCGGCGTCACCTATTGCGGGCGCCGGGTGCAACTGACGACCTCGGAGTGGGCGGTGCTCCAGCGGCTGGTCAAACGAGCCGGCAAGCCGGTTCCGCAAGAGGAGCTCATCGGCGGGTTATGGGGCGAGGACGGACTCGTGCATGATCGTGAACTCGACCGCACGGTCAAGGCGCTCAACCAGAAACTCGCGGAGAGCGGCTGCCCCGCTGACACCATCGTCTGGTCGCCGAACGTCGGCTACTCTCTCACGCGTCCCGCCGCATAAACTCGGCGATCCGTTCACGAATCTCGTCTCGCACGCGACGAAACACCTCGCTCCGCTCTTCCTGAGTTCCCCCGGCCTCGGCCGGATCGTCGAAGCTCCAGTGCAGCATCTTGCCTGCCCCGGGAAAGACGGGGCAACTCTCCTTCGCCCGGTCGCACACGGTGATGACTCGGTCGAACGATTGGCCGGCGAATTCGTCGATATGCTTGGAGCGCTGAAGGGAAATATCGACGCCGGCGTCGCGCATCGCGGCGACGGCGCCCGGGTTGAGGCCGACGGGCTTGGTGCCGGCGCTGGAGACGTCAAACCGGTCTCGGCCGAGATGGCGCAGCCAGCCTTCCGCCATCTGACTGCGGCAGGAGTTGCCGGTGCAGAGGAAGAGCACGCGCGGCTTGGTCGTCATGGGCGCCTCACGCAGGAGTCCGGGAGGGCGCCTGTGCCGGCTGCGAAGGGGCAACGGCGGACGCCATCTCTGGCGCGTCGAACCAATGCCGGGTGCTCGTGCAGATGCGACAGACCGACAGCATGACCGGCACCTCGACCAAAACGCCCACCACGGTCGCGAGCGCGGCGCCGGATTCCGGTCCGAACAGGGCGATCGCCGTGGCGACCGCCAACTCGAAGAAGTTGCTGGCCCCGATGAGGGCGCCGGGGGCGGCGACGGCGTAGGGCACACGGAAGGCTTTCATGAGGCCATAGGCGGCGCCCGCGTTCAGATAGACCTGGATCAACAGAGGGATGGCGATCAAGACGACGTGGGGCAACTTGCCGGTCATATTGTCCGCCTGAAACGCGAAGATGCAGAGGAGCGTGGCCAGAAGGGCGGCAATCGTGATCGGAGCGAGCCGGGGGAGAAACTGTTCCTCGAACCAACGGCGGCCGCGGCGTCGGATCAGGATCGACCGAATCAGCGAGCCGATCGTGAGCGGCAAGACAATGAAGGCAACGACCGACGAGAACAAGACGGCGTAGGGGATCGCCAGATTCGACGCGCCCTGCACCAGCAGGCTCACCAATGGCGCAAACAGCACGAGCATGATCAGATCGTTCAGGGACACCTGCACGAGGGTATAGGCGGGGTCGCCGTCGGTCAGGTAGCTCCAGACAAACACCATGGCGGTGCAGGGCGCCGCCGCCAGGATGATACTGCCGGCGATGTACTGATCGGCTTGTTCCGGGGTGATCCACGCGGCAAAAATATGGCGGAAAAACAGCCAGGCCAGCAGCGCCATCGAGAATGGTTTCAGCAGCCAGTTGACGAAGAGCGTGACCAGTAAGCCGGCCGGCCGTTCGCCGATGCGCCGGACCGCGCTGAAATCGACCTTCATCATCATGGGCGTGATCATGAGCCAGATCAGCAACATGATCGGCACATTGATCTGGGCGCCATGGCCCAGGTCGAGGCTCCGGAGGACCTGCACGCTGTCGGGGCTGAGGAGGCCCCATGCGACCCCGGCCGCCATGCAGGAGGCGACCCAGAGAGAAAGATAGCGTTCGAACAGGGGGAGCGCCCGCCGGGGCGGCGGGTCGGCGACGGGCCGGCCTCTCTTCGGAACATGCATGGTGTGAGCCTCTTACATCAATGGTTATTGATACATGCGCGCAAAAAAATCACCGACAGGAGGAGGCCGTGCGGCGGCCCGGTGGAGGCCGGTTCGCGAGGGTGTCGAGTGAGGCGATCAGGCCCGCGAGTGGCCCGTGATTGAGAGCGTAGTACACCCACCGGCCGTCTCGCCGATCCCGGACCAATCCGGCCTCCTTCAATGTCTTGAGGTGAAACGAGAGGCGCGACTGCGCCGCATCGAGCGACTCCATCAGGTCGCACACGCACAATTCCCCGGCAGACAGCTCATGAAGGATACGAAGCCGTGTCTCGTCGGCGAGGGCGTGAAATAGCCTGGCGGTGAAAACCTGCGAGCTCGGGGCGAGGACGCGCATGCCGGTAATATAACAAGAAATCTTGATTTATCAAAGCCGGGCCATTAGACTGCTGCGGCTTCCCGAGAGCCGGTGGCCGGGTGAACGCCCGACTGGGATGGGAGAAAGGGCTGGAGGGTGGCGACAAGTTGATGCGGGAGCGCGCGCGCCAGCTTGCGGGCGCGACGGAAATCCCGTTCGACCTGTGAAGCCGAGAGGAGCGTGAGTCGGCGCGCCAGCTTGCGAAACTGCGCCTGTTCCTCGTAGGCGCCCAGCGCCGCCTGTGCGTCCTTCAGGGCATGGACGAGCTGGGGTTGCGCGCCGGCATGGCCGAAGCCGCATTCCTCCTGATAGCGAAGGGACTTGATGCAGAGCCTGAGCGCATGGAGCTGACGCCGTCGTGGATGGGTCGACGCCGCGAGGGCCATGCCCCTCAGGCGGGACAGGACGATGGCGCGCTGCCCGTTCAGCCGATCCGTCAACCAGCGGGCATGGGCCGGGATCGGGGGAAGGGCGTACTGGCGGACCACCTGCCGCGTCTGGCGATAGACGCCCTTCGCGAGCAAGCGGCGACGATGCTTCTGGATCAAGCGCCGAATCTGCTGCCGGTCGGACTTGGGGGCGTTCTGATCCTTGAGGTACTTCACGAACACCTGGAGGGTCCGGAGCTTGCTGAAACGGGAGACGGCTTCGGACAGGGCATGGGCGGCCGTGACGTCCCCGATCAGCTCGTGGAGGGCTTGCAGCCGTCGAAGATGAATCCGAAGGCGGTGAAGCGATTTCGATCCCAGGGACCCCTCCCCAAGTTCGTCCAGCATGTCGCGGACGATCCGATAGGAGCGCGTGGGGCGGTCGGGTGAGGCGGCGTAGGTGGACGGCATCGGAGCTCGCGCTTATCCGGGTGGGAGTGTGCCGCCGCGCGGACTCCGCCCAGGGTCTGGTAGGCCGGCGCGAGAGAGCCCCCGGAGGCGGTTGAACGAGGACTGAAGGCCATGAAATGTATCCTGTTCAGACATGGGATCGCCGTCGACCGTGAAGAGTGGGAGGGCGAAGAAGCCCAGCGGCCTTTGACCGGCAAGGGGATGAAGCGCGCCCGTCAGGCGGCCGATGGCCTGGCCACGCTGGACCTGACCGTCACGCATATCCTCACCAGTCCCTACATCCGCGCGCTCGAAACGGCGAAGATTCTCAGGGAGGCCTGTCAGGGCCGTCCGGACTTGCAGCTGAGAAATGAGCTGTTGCCCGAGTCCGCTCCCGAGAAGCTGTGCCAGTTTCTCTCGGGGTTGCCCGACAAAGCTTGCGTGTTGTGTGTAGGGCATGAGCCGCACTTGGGAGAAACGGCCGGCGTGATGCTGTTCGGCAAGCCGTCGGCCGGCCTGGCGTTGAAGAAAGCGGGCGCCTGCCTGGTCGAATTCGACGGCCCCGTGAAGCCCGGTCGCGGGCGCCTCTCCTGGTGGCTGACGCCCGCGCAGCTCAGAACCCAGGCCGGTCGTTGATTCGGCCGCGCCCCCTCAAGAGCGACCGTTCTTGAGGATCGGCTGAATCTTGGTCCTGAGCGCGTCTTGGATGTCCTCCGGCGGTTTTCTCGCGTCCACCACTTCGAACCGGAACTCTTCCGCCATCTTGTCGAACTCCTCGATCAGGAGCGACTGATACTTCTTGAAGCTGTCGAAGAGGTCGCCCCCCAAACGAAGGTCCATGCCGGATTCCCAATAGTTCATGCCTTTGCTCTCGATCACCCGCAAGGCGAGGGTGTCCACGTCGATCCTCAAGTAGCAGACCAGGTCGGGAACCAGGGCGAAGCCGAACACGTCTCGAATCCACGTCGGATTGCCGCTCCGGACCAGATCTCGCGCGATCGCCGTGTAGACATAGCGGTCCGACAGCACGACGAACCCGGATCGGAGCGCGGGGATAATCTGGTGCTCGAGACGATCGGCAAAATCCGTGGCATAAAGCAGGCTGAACGACCAGCGGTCCAGGATGTTGCCCTGCTTGGCCACTTCGATCGCTCTGGACATCAAGTTCGAACGGGTCCACCCGGTCGTGACGACGCCGTATCCCTGCACCTCCAGCCACTCCTGCAGCATTTCGATGTGCGTCGAGCGGCCGACGCCGTCCGTGCCCTCGATGGCGATGAGTTTGCCCTTGAGGTCACTCGGGTTTAGGTAGGTCAAACCGTCGCCAAAATAGCGTGCGTTTCCCATAGGTGCCTCGTTTGGGCTTGTACTGCGCCAGGGCCTTGGAGACCGTATCGCGCATTTCGTTTTGCTGGCTTTCGATATCGCGGGTGCCGTCCATGACGGTCAGCCCGTATTCCTGGACCAGTTTGTCGTACTCCGACAGGATGCGGGACTGGAAAATGCGAAAACTCTCGGCGATGTCCGGGGTGAGCCCGAGGTCCATGCCCGCCTCGTAGTACTTGATCTGAGCGCGCCCTCCGCCCAGCAGCCGGTCGATCGCCACCTCGATCGGCACTCGAAAGTAAAAGGCCATGTCCGGCCGCACCGCGAAGTCATAGACTTTGCGCACCCAGGTATGGGAAACCCCGCGCGCCGCGTCGCGGGCGAAGGCCGTGTAGGCGTACCGATCCGCCAGCACGATCATGCCGGCCTTGAGCGGCGGCAGGATTTGATGGTAGAGGCGGCTGGCGAAGTCCGTGGCATGGAGCAAGCTGAACGTGGTGGGCGTCAACGTCTTGCTTTTCTTCCCCTTCTTGGTCGTATCGCGGACGAGCTCGGAGGAATTCCACTCCGTGAAGAAGACATTGTAGCCTTTGGACTCCAGCCATTTGCGGAGCAGCATGAGCTGCGTGCTCTTGCCGGACCCGTCGATGCCTTCGACGATGATGAGCTTGCCCGGGTACGGATGCGGTTGATTAAAGGTGACAACCTGAGGTGTCATGAACGCTCCTGGTGCAGACGGTTCACGTGAAACTCCACGGGCCGGCGGAAGACGCGCTCGAACAGGTCGGCGCGTCCGCGCGCGGCCCAAATTTCCAACTCGGAATCGCTGATAGTATCCAGATAGAGGGAGACCTTCTTGTCGACTTTCACACGGAAGGAGCGGACGACGGAAAAGTGGCTCCGGTCGAGCCCGTCCGCGATGCGGAGCAGCGCGCTCAGCTTCTCCACCAGTTTGCGCTGGGGCGAGGGCAGCGCCTTCCAGGAGTCGTGTTTCTGTTGGGGCCACGCGCGGCGGTGGTAGCGCGCCACGTGGGCGATGGTTTCGATCTCGTCCGCGGTGAAGCCGCGCACGTCGCTGTTCGTGATGAGGTAGTAGGCGTGCTTGTGATGCTGGCGCGCGTTGATGTGGTAGCCCACGTCGTGGAGGAGCGCCGCGTACTCCAGCTGTTCGCGTTCGGCGTCGCCGAGTTCGTGGAGCGAGGTCGTGGCATCGAAGAGCCGCAGCGCCAGCTTGGCCACGTGGTGAGAATGCGTTTCGGGATACTCGCAGCGTCGGGCGAGGGAGATGATGTTCCGGCGGCGGATGTTCGGAATCTCCTGCTCCACCCGAAGGCCTTCGCCATGGCGCGCGATGAAATCGTAGATCAGCCCTTCCCGAATGGCGCTCGTGCTGACGGTGAGCACGTCCTGATCCGCGCGTTCCATGAGCGAGCGGAGGACGGTCGTGGCCGGCAGGAGGGTGTCGGCGCGCTTGGGGTCCAGGCCCGGAATCGCCAGGCGGGAGGTGAAGTCCGCCCCGTAGAGCGCCTTTTCGACCTCCTGGACTTCCTTCAGCGTGAGGGTGGCCATGTTGGCCTGGGCCAGCGGTCGGCCTGTCCGTCTCAGATGAATCACCTCCGCCAGGTTGCCGATCATGCCGGAGGTCCCGACCAGCCGGCTGAAGTGGCGGACCCGAAAGCGACGGAGGGCGCCGTGGATGGCGGATTCGACGGTCCGCCGGAGGTCTTTGATCATCGACTTGCTCGGCGGATCTCGCCGCAAAAAGAGATCTTTCAGTCGGATGGCGCCGAGCTTCAGGCTCTGGCCTTTCAGGAGCGCGCGGTCGGTGCCGGCGATGAGTTCCACCGATCCGCCTCCGACGTCCACGATCAGCGTCGGCTTGCCCGACAAGTCCATGCTGTGGCGGACGCCCAGGTAGATGAGCCTGGCTTCTTCTTGTCCGGTGACCACGCGCACGGTCAATCCGGTCTGGCGGGCGACCGCTTCGATGAACTCTCCGCCGTTTTTCGCCTCGCGCACGGCGCTGGTGGCGACGGCTTCGATCCGTTCGTAGCCCTTGTTGCGCGCCAGCGTGGCCAAGGTCTTGATCACTTCCAGGCCCCGCGCCATCGCCGCTTCCGACAGACGTTTCGTCTCGAACGTCCCGTCCCCCAACCGGGTCATGTCCTTGAAGCGGTCGAGGATCTTGTACGAAAAGTCCGGCTCGACCTCCGCGAGGACCATGTGAATCGAGTTGGTGCCGATGTCGAGGACGCCGAGTTTCGTCATGCGGGCGAGCTTAGTCGGGGGGCGAGAAGCAAGTCAACTCCGATGCGCGGGCATCGCGCAACGTCCCGGCCGGCGTGCTGGCGCTCATGAGCGGATTCGCAAAACCCGCCGGCGCCTTCAGACGACCGGCGCCCGCAGACGGAGGCAAATGTCGCTGGACAATAGAGGCGGGGCGTTTCGTGGGTATTAGCGACGCGTTAAGATTACGTTAACAGCGGGAGTCGCGGCCGGCCGGGGCGAGGCTAGGATTTCGCGTGAGCGCCGAGGGCCATCGTGAATCCTCGGGGAGCGACGAAGTACTGAAATCCGCGTCGCGCCAGGCTGATCGTGCCGCGGCGGCTCATGGCATCAATGGCGGAGAAGAGTTCATTCCAGGTCATGTGGGGGCAGCCTCGCGCGAGGTCTTCCAGGGAGATCCAGGGAGAGGCTTCGATCGTGGCGAGCAGCACTCGCTCTTTTCTGTTCTGAAGGTGAGGCATCGGACCCGCAGTCCTCGTGGGGGAAGGTCTACCCGATGGCTCGGGCGACCTCCCGATGGATGGCCCAACACAAGTCACTGGAGATGCTCTGATACTGCGGACATTGGGCATAGCGGGCTGTCCTGCAGTACCGGACTTCCGTCTCCCAATTAGGCTCGTCCGGCATGATGCCGGCGACGCACATGGACGATGTGTCGGCTGTTTGCCCATCCACATAATGAGGGCATTTCATCTGCGCTTCACCTCCTTTCGCCAGGCTGCCGTCGGGGGCGAACGACTTCACCTATGGCTGATAGCAAGATAGCGCGCCGCGGTATCAGGGGGATTGAGAAATTGTTAATGCACGGTAAATTGTGGGTCCGGCTCCGACTCCGCGGCGGACGAGGCCGCGAGGCGGGAGAGACGGCCGGAGCTGGAGCGGGGCCCTGTGCCGTGGTACGTACGAACCGACGGGTGCGCGGTGGCGGCCCCGCCGAGGGCCTGCCCCGGCGAGAGGACAACCGCGGACGCGCCGCCGCAAGGGGCGGTCCGGCCGCGCGATGGGCGGGGGCGGGCTAGAACTCGTCGATCGACACCGGATGCAGGAGGTCGCGAACGGAGAGCACGCCGACCACCGATCCGGATTTCATCACGGCGAGATGGCGGGTCTTGTGTTGATCCATGAGGTCCGCGGCTTCCGTGATCGGGCGGCGCTCATCGATGCCGATCAGCGGGCTGCTCATCACCGTGCCCACCGAGGTCGAGGCCGGGTCCAATTCGGCTCCGACGACCTTCCGAACGATATCCGCCTCCGTCAAGATTCCCTCGATGCGACCGACCCGATCGACGAAGAGACTGCCGATCTTGCGCTCGCGCATCAACTTGGTCGCGTCCCGCACGGACGCGTGCGCCGCAATCGTGACGGGTTGTGGTGTCATCAATTTGCCGACGGTCACCATGTGTGAGGCCTCCTTGGTTGTAGGTCCGGACGGACGGAACGATCTCAGCTGCGCGCTTATACGTAAACAGGAGACGCGGGCCCTTCGCCGATGCGCCTCCGCAGGATGGGATACAGGCGTCGACCCGTGAGCCTGCGCAACGTGCGGCAGGCATACACGACGGGGGCGATCGCGATCGCTCCCGCAAGACACTGGGCGATCGGTTCCCGCCCTGACGGCATGCGATCCTCCTGGCAGTCTCCATGTCGCGGCACAACTAGGTACAAGTCCATACGCCTCTCATGATCGACCCGCAGTGTTCCCGACGAGTTAGCCGATTGTTAGCGATGTGTAAACTCTGGATGGTTCGGAAACAGCGAGGGGCAACGGTTCCAAACGGCCACGAAGGTCCGCAGCCGGGGTCGGCCGGACTGCGCCGACGGGCTACTCCGACCGGAAGTAGCGAAGTTGGGTCTGCCCCCCGGAGGGATTCCGCTGGAAGACGACGACGGCCCCCTTCGTGACCTCGCCGATCGTGATGCGGAGACGGGCGGAGACGAAGTCCGTCTGAACCTTGTAGGCGTTGTTGGGGCGGAGTCTGGACTTCGCGATCGGTTCGAAACTGGAGACCTGATCGGCGTCCTGAACCGTGCGAAAGGGGCGCAATTGGACGAGTTCGCCGGCCATCGTCGAAGAGATATCGGGATCCAGCGCTTGGAGCACCAGCGGATCGGCCGTGTTGATATTCACCCAGCCGTCGCCGCCGTACACGGTGACGTAGGGCCGCACCCGTTGCACGACCTGCTCCGTCATGCCTTTGATCAAGGCCAGTTCTTCCACGGTTTGCATGGGGGCGTTCGCGGCCCGATAGGGCGGGTTTCGAGCCTGATAGTAGGCCGTTTCGGCGCCGTCGGGTTGCGGGTCGTCGTCCTGATCCACCCAGTCGACGATCCCGTCGACCAAGCGGGGATCGAGCTTCAGCAGCTCGAACAGCCGTTTGAGCCGGTCGATCTTGATCTTCTGCGCCAGCGGATCGCCGGGATCGCCGATCTCGTTGAGGTTCAATTTGGCGCGCTCGTCCGCGACGTGGGCCGTGAGCCATCCGTCCCCCAAAGGAAAATCGGAGACGGGCCTCGCCCAGAGGTCTCGCAACCCGTCGTAGGGTTGTCCGGTGCGCTGCTTCAGGCGGCCGTCTTCCAAGAGCAGGGCGCGGAGGGCATGGACGCCTGCGCGTGTCAGGGTGACGGCGCGAAATTCGTCGCGGAAGGCGGCGGCTTCCCGAAGCTCTCGGCGCGCGGCGGCATCGAAATCGAGGATGACGGTGATCAAGAGCGCCAGCACCAGGAGCGCCAGGATGAGGGCGATCCCGCGCTCATCCGAAGAGTGAATGGTGATCGGTGATCGGTGATCGAAAGAGCGTCGAACAAGCGAACGCGGGGCGGCACTCGGTGATGCTCCGGCCGGAACTACCGCGGAGCGCGCGCGAACCGAGCCCCTGTCCAGGCGCGGCGCGGTCCGACACGGTTGTTCCGAGAGGTCCCCATCCCTGATCACGAGTCACCAATCACGAATCACTCTTCATGACGTTCAATCACCGATCACGAAGACTCATCGCGCGTCACCGTTTTTCATAGGCCGACACGCGGAGCGAGGCTTCAAAGAAGTGGGGCGCGTCGTAGCGAGGCTTGATGTGGAAGCGCTTGATCTGGATGAGGGTAGGCGACGATTCGAGCCGTCCGACAAACTCGAGCAGAGGCTGGAGGGCCACGCCGTCGAGTCTCACTTCGACGGCCATCTCTTTGTAGGCCCCCGGGACGGGTGGAACGGGTTGGGGCTGCATGGCGGCGATGCGCTCTCTGATGCGGGCCGCCGAGGCCGCCTCCTCCAAAAAGGCGGGCAGGGAGAACGAGCCGTCGGCAGGGGCGAGACGGGTTTCCAGCTGGGAGAGGCGGGTCTGAATCGGCCGCGCCTCGGCAGCCAGCGCGGCCAGCTCCCGGATGGCGCGCTCCTTCTTGGCGGTCTGCTGGTCGAGCAGCTCGATGCGCTCCAGCAGGGGATCGAGGGCCAGCACGAAGAGCAGCGCGAGGAACAGGAGGACCCCCGCGCCGAGGAGCAACCGTCGCTCCCGATCCGTGCAGGCCTGCCATCGCTTGGTGAGCCAGGCCGTCATGGGGCGATCTCCAGTACCGCGCGGAATCTGACCTGCTTGGCCGAGGTCCCGACGCGGACGTCGTTCATCGCGACGCTGCGGAACTTCGATGAGGCGGTCAACGCCTGCTTGATGCGATCGACGGACTCGAACGAGTCCGTATCGGCTTCCACGTGCAGCGTCGCCTGTTCGAGCAAGACGGATTCGATCTTGAGCGGCGGACCCTTCGGGAGCTGCGACACCAATTCGGCCATCGCCGGCAGCACGGCGGAGCGGCCGCCGTCGAACTGGTGCAGGAGCTTGGTGGAGGCGGTCAGGTTCGCCCGAGCGCGCTCCAGTTCCTCCCCGGGCGAGGGAGGAGGTCCCTGAAAGAGTTGGGCGTAGTGAGACTGCAGGGTCGCGCGCAATTCCTTCAGTCGAGTGTCCTTCAACGTCATGCGGACCCACAGGTCGGCGGTTCCCAAGAGGCAGAGGAACAGCAGGCCCAACCCCAGCAGCAGCAGATCGCGCTTGCTGGCGGCGGGACCGGAGGCCGCTTTGTCCGCCGTCCGTCTGAAATCGAACGACAGGGCCGTTTCGGGACCCGCCGACGGGAACCGCTGGCGGGGCGCAGGCGTCCCGGTGGCCAGCCCCAAGGCCACGGCAAAGTCGGGGGGCGCCAGGCGCTCCAGGCGCTGTCCTTCGGGGACCGGTTCCAGTTCCAACTGTCGCGCGATCACGGAGGCCAGGCCCTTGATCCGGCTGCCTCCGCCGCACACCAGACATTGCCACACTCGTGTCTGGCAGTTGGCCTCATAGGCATGCAACGTGAGTTGAATCTCCTTGAGGAGGGGCGCGAGGAGCGGCTCCAGCTGCGGCGCTGTCAGGCCCGGCAGCTGCCGCTCGGCCTCGTGGGCGGCGGTGTTCAGCCGAACGGCAAGCGCGTCGACGAGATGCGTCACACCCCAGAGCACGCTGCGCATGACCCACGGGCGTCCCTGAAAGGTGACACAGAGGGTGGTGCTCGTTGCGCCGAGGTCGATCACGACGCACTCGCTCGGCGGAGTCCGGTCGGTGCGATGGAGCCACCGAAGCGCCGAGTAGAGCGCCAGCGCGTCGACCGTCACCGCGGCGCCCTCGAGGCCCGCGTCGGCGCAGAGCTGCATGTGATCGGCGAGCACGCGGCGGGGCACCGCGGCCACGAGCAAGTCGGTCGTGGCCGGCCGCTCGGCGGAACCGGTCGAGGGAGGCGGGAGGGCCAGAGATTCGATGACCACGTCTTCCAACGGAAGGGGGATCAGATTCTCGATTTCGAAGGGAACCACCTCCGCCAGCTTCTTGGGATCGCGGAACGGGAGCGACACGGATCGAATGAAGAGATCATGAACGGGAAGCGCGGTCGTCACCGCCGGTCCCCGCAGCCCCTGTTCCCCGACGAAGCGTTGCAAGGCCCCGAGGAACGCCGTTCGTCTGGCATGCCCGTCGAGGCTCCGGTCGCTCGCGGCCGGCGGCAGGTCCGCCGCGACATGCGTCACCGATTCCTGACCCCAGGGCGAACGGCGATAGCGAACCGCTCTGAGAGCCGTCCGGCCGAAATCGAGCCCGACTCGGTCGATCCACAAGGCGCCTGGGAGGGAAGGGCGGCGCATCAGAGCCTCACCGTGAGTCGTGCCACGGGCCCCGACAGCGTCAGGCGGATCGGGACGCCGGCCTGAACGAGCGGGGATCCGACTTTCTGCACGAGCGAGAGGCTGGGGACCACGTCGATGGCGGCGTCGAGGAGGCTGTCGCGGATGGGAAGCCGCGGCGTCAAGGTTCCGCTCCCCGTGGCGGTGCCTTCGGGGCTTTCACCCAGAAAGTCTCCAAACTCGCAGCGTCCGCCCGCGCAGGTCAGCCGGGCTTTGACTACCGACAAGGCGGCGGGCGCGAGCGTGAAGGGCCCCAACGGAAGGCGGTCGGCGGTCGCATCGGCCAGTAGAATCTCCCAGGTTCCCTCGCCCTGGAGCATGCGTCCGGCGTCGGATGCCTTGTCCCACCGATGCGTGAACGCCACCCGTAACATTCCGGAGCGGATCAGCGTCGGATCGAGCGCGGACAAGCTGACACGGTCGACCGAGCCCACGGCATGAGCCGCCGACTCCAGCGACCAGCCTCCGAGCTGCAGATGGAGCAGGCCCTGCCCCATCGAGGGCGCGCCGGGTATGCGCAACGACGCCGTGATCCGGGCGCCGGGCTTCCCGGCGGCCAGGGCCGTCAAACTCGGACGCGCTTCCAATTCGGCGGCGTCGAGAGATAACGGACCGGTGAGCGAGGCATTCCGCCACCGAAATCCGACGGGCCAGGCCCATTCCCATTCCTGAGCCCGGATCGTCGTCCCCGTCAGTTGACCGGCCACCGTGAGGAGCCGGGCCTGCAGCCGGTCGTAGGGGAACAGGGCCGCGACGGAGAGGCCCAGGAACAGGAGGGCGAGGCCCACCCAGCCCGCGATCGATCGCACTCGTCCGGTCGACCACGCGAAGGGCCTCATGATTGGATGGGGATGGGAAGCCATTCGGAATAGGTGCGCGTGTCGCGACGAGAGTCGATCAGCGTCAGCTCGACGAGCACCGCCTTCGGAAGCTTTTTCAGCGACTGATCCCATTCGTCGGTCCAGACCTGGGCGAGGCCGCTGTAGTAGCGCACATTGAATCCGACGACGCCCTCGGCGACGTCCGACTGTTCGACCGCGTCCCAGCTGGTGGTGTGAAGATTGCGGACGGCAAAACGGATCAGACGGGAGCCTTGGCGGGCATAGGTGACCCTCGCCAGATCGGATTCGGGCGCGTCGGGGGCGGAGCGAACCTGGTTCGCCGTCACCAGCGACAGCACATCCGACGGGGCGCCCTCTTCATGGCCGTTGCGGCCTTGCCAGAGGGAGGCGGGCGGCTGCCCGGAGAGCAGGTCGCGGCCGATCAGGGTCAGACAGGCCCGGGCCATATGTTCCGTGTCCCCCTCCGCTTCAATGGCTTCCATCAGGCGAAAGGTGCTGGAAAAGGAGGCGGAGACCATGGTGGCGATGGTGGCCAGGATGGCGACCGCGATCAGAACTTCCGTGAGCGTGAAGCCGCCCTCATTTGAAGCGTGACGGGTGATGGGTGATCGATGGTCGAATGCCCGGAAGAGCTTGTGTCGAAAGAGAGGTCCGCATCGCTTCTGTATGGAATCACCAATCACGAGTCACCAATCACTTGCCTGGTTGGCTTGGCGCCGGCTCCTGAAACGCATAGCCGGTGACGTCGACCGAGTCTTCTGCCGATCCGCGGGGCCAGAGGATTCGGATGCGGACCTCACGAATCGTGTCGAACGGGGTCGCCGACACCGTCCTCGTCCACCGGTAGCCGGGCGCGCGGTCGACGAGCGCGCCGCTCACCGGAAAGCCCGGCGGCACGGAGAGGAAATCGCCTTGCTGTTCCCCGATCGGCAGAAAGCCGAGCTGTTCCGCTTCAAACAGCTTTTCCTTCGCCAGCATGGTCGCGCTCGTGACCCGCGCCGCCTGCTCGCGAGCCGTCATGTCCCAATTCCTGAGTCCCAAGAGGACCGGGAGCGCCACCGCCAGAACGGCCACGCTGATCATGACTTCGAGCAGGGTGAAGCCGCCCTCGGAAGGAGGGTGATCGGTAATCGGTGATCGGTGACGAGCCGGAAAGAGCGTGTATGGCTTCTGTCGGGGAGCCATGCCATCGCGTGGTAATTTGTCGGGGCACATCAGTCCATTCACGAATCACCAATTACTCATCACCGATCACGGCTTCCGTTACCCCGCCGGGAGCGGGGGCAGCACGATAGCTCGCAGCCGTTCCGGAACGGGGTCGGGCGGGTCGGGCCGGACTGCTCCCTCCAGGACCCGCACCGCGCCGGTCACCGGGTTGAGCTCGAGGCTCAGCATGGCGTCGGCCTGGTTGCCCAGACGAATGAGGGCGCGCTCGGTCCGCCCAACGGGGAGAAAACGAATGGAGGCGGTTCCCGCCGTCACCGTCCCCTGTCCGGCGGTGGTGATGTCCACAAAGCGCACCTGATCGGGCAGCGCGCCGCGTCCGGCAAGTCCGGGGTCGCTCGATGGGCGCTCGCTTGGCCCGTCGAGCGTCATGGCCCAGTAGGTGCGGTGATCCAGATCGAGATAGAGCGTGTAGGTTTGCTTGGACGAGGAGGCCGCCAACGCGAGGCTCCGAATCGTGCCGATGAGGCGGCGCGCGCCGGCGGCGACGTCATGGGACCGATCCAGTTTGGGGAGCGCGTACATCAGCATGACCGCAAACAGGAACAACACGAGCGCAATCTCGATAAGGGTGAAGCCGGCCTCAGGCGCTGCGTGATCCGTGATCGGTGATCGGTGACTGGTCGGACGGGAGGCATGTGCGTTCTGTCGGGAAGCCGCACCATCGCCCGCCATCTTGAGCGGAAATAGAGTCTCAATCACCAATCACCAATCACTGATCACTCAATCTGCTAATCCTTCTCCAAATTGAAATTCGTGATATCCGCGTTCTTGCCGTCCCCCCCGGCCTCGCCGTCGGTGCCGAAGGACGTGATCTCATAATCCCCCTTGGGAACCGGACTGGTGTACTTATAGGGGGTTCCCCAGGGATCCTCGGGCACCTTCGCCAGGTAGCCGTCTGGTTTCCATTTCTTGGGGATCACGCCCGTGGTGGGCTTTTCCACCAACGCCTTCAGGCCCTGTTCGGAGGTCGGGTAGACGCCGTTGTCGAGTTTGTAGAGTTGGAGCGCGCCCTCGATGTTGCGGATCTGCACTTTGGCGGCCGTGCGCTTGGCTTCGTCGGTGCGTCCCATCACGCGGGGGACGACCAGGGCGGCCAGGATCGCCAAAATGGCCACCACGACCATAATCTCGATGAAGGTAAAGCCGGCGGCGTGGCCGCGGGCGCGAGGCACGAGGCGCGAGGCTCGGGGTGGAAGATCAGGCCATGACCACGTGGACAGTCTCATTCGTCGCATTCGGGCGGTGATGATCGTGCGGTTCATGAATCCTCCGTCATCTGGCGGCTGTCCTCGATATCCTCGCGCCTCGTACCCCGAACCCCGTGCCCCTCGCCTTCCTTACCTCGCCATCTGGCTCATTTGGAAGATCGGGAGCAGAATCGCGAGCACGATGCAGAACACGATCACGCCCATGACCAGGATCATGATCGGCTCCATCAGGGAGGTCAGGCGCGTCACCAACCGATCCACGTCGCCATCGTAGATCTGGGACACGCGCCGGAGCATCTCTTCCACTTCGCCGCTTTTTTCCCCGACGGCGATCATATGCGTGACGAGGGAGGGGAATTCCCCGCTGCGCTTCAAGGGCGCCGCGATGCTCTCGCCCTCCCGGATGTTCTCGCGCGCCACGTCCACGGCCCGCTCCAGGACGCGGTTATTCATGACGCGCTTGGCGACGTCGAGCGCCTCCAATAACTGGACGCCGCTGCCGAGCATCGTCGCCAGCGTGCTCGTGAGGCGTGAGATGGCCACCATCCGCACCATCGGTCCCACGAGGGGCAGCCGCAGGGTGAGGCGGTCCGCGCGCTCCCGGCCGGCGGGAGTGGCGAGCGCGCGGCGAAGCCAGAGGGCGCACAGGCCGCCGAGGCCCAGCAGCGCAGGCCAGTAGACGCTCAGGAAATGGCTCAGCGCGATCAGAATTTGAGTCGGCAAGGGCAGCGCCTGCCGAAGGTCCGCAAATACCGCGGTGATCTTCGGCACGACGAAGGTCATCAAGAAGAACAGGACCGCGACGCCCACGCCCAACATCAAGGCGGGGTAGGTGACGGCGCTGGTGATCTTGCCGCGAAGCGCCTGTTGCTTTTCGAGGAAGTCGGCCAAGCGGGAGAGAATTTGATCGAGGGCGCCGCTGGCCTCGCCGGCGCGAATCATGTGGACGTAGACCGGCGAGAAGTCCTTGGGATAGGCGCCGACGACCGCGCTGAGCGACCGGCCCTGGCGAACCTGTTCGCGAATATCCGCCAGGAGGGTCTGGACCGGCTTCTTGTCGGTCTGGTCGATGAGAATGCCCAGTCCCTCCACCAAGGGAAGCCCCGCGATCAGCAACGTGCCGAGCTGCCGGGTCAAGATGGCCAAATCCTGCGTCGAGAGCGTGGCGCGGGCGCCCGTGAGCCCGAGGCTGGGCTCCGCCGTCTGGCTGCCGCCGCCCTGTTCCAGCACCTCCGTCGGATAGATGCCGTTCTTGCGAAGCTTGAGGCGGGCGCCTTTGGGGCTTTCGGCGTCGATAATGCCGGCGGCCGTTCCTCCTTCAGCGCGGAGTCCTTTGTATTGGTAGACGGGCATGGCCACACACAAACCAAGCGGCGCTCGTGAGATGTCGAACGTGGGGGCGGGGGCCTCAGGGCTGCGACACTCATCTGAACGTCCCTGAGCCTGGCGTCTTACGCGTCGACCTCTTGCTGGGTGATGCGCATCACTTCCTCGGTGGTGCTCAGGCCGGCCAACACCTTGGCGGCCCCTTCCTCTTTGAGCGTGCGCAGGCCTCTCGCCAGCGCGGCCTGTTTGATGGCCGACGCATCGGCCTTGGCGCCGATGAGGCGGCGCACCTCGTCGTCGACGACCAGCAACTCATAGATGCCGCTCCGGCCCCGGTATCCGGTCTGCGCGCAGGCAGGGCAGCCGGCGCCGCGGTAGAACGTCGGGCGTCCGTTCGAGAGGTCGAGGCCCAAGCGCGCGAGTTCCTCGTCCAACGGTTGATAGGGACGGCGGCATTGGGCGCAGACCCGGCGGATGAGCCGCTGCGCGACGACGGCCACCACCGAGGACGCGATGAGGAAAGGCTCGATCCCCATATCGATCAACCGGGTCGCGGCGCTCGCGGCGTCGTTCGTGTGCAGCGTGGAAAAGACCAGGTGCCCGGTCAGCGAGGCGTGGATCGCGATCTCCGCCGTCTCCCGATCCCGAATCTCGCCGATCATGATGACGTCGGGGTCCTGCCGCAGGATCGAGCGCAACCCGGCGGCGAAGGTCAGGTTGATTTTGGGATTGACCTGCATCTGGCCGATCCCGACCAATTGATACTCCACCGGATCTTCGACCGTGATGATGTTCTTGTCGGGCGCATTGATCTGGCTGAGCGCGGCATAGAGCGTCGTGGTTTTCCCGCTGCCGGTCGGTCCGGTCACGAGGATAATGCCGTGACTCAGGTGAATGAGCTGCTGCATGACGGCCAGCCGCTCGCCCGTGAGCCCGATCTCGGCGAGATTGAGCAGCCGATTTTCCTTCTCGAGCAGCCGGAGCACGACGCGCTCGCCGTGCGCGGTGGGGAGCACCGACACCCGCATGTCCACGTCCTTGCCGGACGTGCGGATGCTGAAGCGCCCGTCCTGCGGCAGCCGCTTTTCGGCGATGTTCAGGCCGGACATGATCTTGAGGCGCGCGATGATGCTCGGTTGCAGCCGTTTCGGCGGAGCCAGCACTTGATAGAGCACCCCGTCGACCCGGTATCGCACCACCAGGCCCTTCTCGAAGGACTCGAAGTGAATGTCGCTGGCGCGCTGCTTGACGGCCTGGTACAGCACGGAATTGACCAACCGGATGATCGGCGCTTCGTCGGTGGCGTCGAGCAGGTCCTGCGGCTCATCCAGCGCGGCGGCGAAGTGATCCAGGTTGCGGTCGGATGCCAGGTCTTCGATGACCTGCTCCGCGGCGGTGGGATCGGACGCCTGGTCGTAGATATGGTTCAACGCGGCCAGCAGCGCGTGGGGCGTCGTCAGCGCGGCCTTCACGGGGAGGCCGAGCAGGAAGCGCAAGTCGTCCAGGGTGGCCATGTCGAGCGGATCCGTCGTGGCCGTGAGGACCCGGCCGTCTTCGACCCGAATCGGCAGCACCCGATTGCGGCGGGCGAAGGCGATCGGAATCTTCTGCACCAGGGCCGCATCCACAGCCTTGGGATCCAGGTGCGGGAGCCACGGCACATCCAGCTGCTGCGCCAAGGCCTCCAAGAGAGTGTCCTCGGAGAGGGCCTTCATTTTGAGCAGGACGGCGCCGAGGCGCCCGCCCTTCTCGCGCTGGAGCGCCAGCGCATCTTCCAGCTTGGATTCGGGAAGATGAAACTTCTCGTTGAGAATGGTGCCCAGCAAGGGGCGTCCGTAGGCCACGGTCTGCTTACTCCCGGTCATGCTTCTCACTGAGTGATCAATGATGAGTGAAGAGTAAGGAGTAAAGCGCGAGCGGTCGGGACACTCGGACAATTCCTCTTCGCTCGTCACCGGTCACTTCTTACTGTTCACTCCTCACGCGTCACTCCTTACTCCTCACTGTTCCTAGCGGTTCTCGGGTTTCTCTTCCTGCGGCTCTTGCGCCGGCGCGGGCGGCGCCAGGCGTTCGCCGATCTCCCGCTTGAGCGCCGTCGGATCGGCGATCGAATTTTCACGCTGCAGCCGTCCCACCTCGGTCGCCTTCCGGGCGTTGAACTCTACCATCTCGACTTCGTCCCGAATGATGTGCGGCGTCAAGAACACCAGGAGGCTCAGCTTCTCGGTCGCCCGGCTCTCCGTCTTGAAGAGCCAGCCGAGAAGCGGGATATCCCCCAGGAAGGGTACCTTCTGGACGTTCATCACGTAGTTGTCGCGCACCAGGCCGCCGACGACGAGCGTCTGCTGGTCGTGCGCGACGGCGATGGTTTCCATCGAGCGTTTGGTCGTGGTCGGGCCGACCGGGACGGAGGAGGACCCCGATCCGATCGTCTGCGCCACGTTTTCCGCGATGGCCGTGATCTCCTGCTTCACCTCCAGGCGGACGAGATCGTTCTCCAGCACCTGCGGCGTCATCTCGAGCGTGACACCCACGTCCTTTCGCTCGATCGTCACGAGGGTGCCGCCGGTGATGCCCTGCGCCTGGCCGGTCGGAAAGGGCCGATTCTCACCCACCACGATCTTGGCTTTCTGATTATCCGAGGCCAGCACTTGCGGCGTGGAGAGGATGTTCGCGTCCGATTGGGTCAGGAGGAACTGCAGGAAGGCCCGCACGTTGACCGTGTCGAGGAGGGTGACGGCGGAGCCGGTGGTGGCGCCGCCGAGCGCCTGGGCGATCGTGGCGATGTCCTCCGGCACGCGATTGACCCCGACGATGGCTTGCGCCGAACCTCGTTTAATCGCCCCGCCGCCCTCCAGCGGATTGAGCCCCAGCCGCCGCAGGCGGTCGACGCTCACCTCCATGATGACGGCCTCGACGAACACCTGCTTGCGGCGGACGTCGAGATCGCGAATCACCCGCTCCAATCGGTCGTAGCCGCTCTTCGTCGCGCTGATGATCAGGGTATTGGTCGCCTTGTCCGCGAAAATCGAGACCGGCGCCTCGAATTCGTTGATCGGCTTCAACGGCGGACGGCCGCCGGGCGTCGTGGTCACGGTCTGCGACTTCGCCGTCAAATTCACCAGGAGAGTGGACAGATCGGCGGCGCTCGCGTGCTTCAATTTGTAGACAAAGACGTCCCGATCGGGGGGCACTTCTCCCACCGGCACGATTTGGATGATGTTGCCCCTGGGCAGGGCGGTCAGGCGGGTGACTTCCAGCGCCGCCAGGAACATGTTGTAGGCCTGGTCGACGGTGACTTTGGTGGGAGAAAAGACCGAGACCTTCACCTTGTCGGTGATCTTGTCGTCGAGGACGAAGTTCTTGCCGGTCAGCTCGCTCATGAAGCGGACGAAGGCCGGCAGTTCCACTTCGTTGAAGTCCATGCTGATCCGGACGGGCTGAGGCGCCGGCGTCTTGCCGGCGGTTTGGGCCGTCGCGGCGGGCGGGAGGATCAGCGCGGCGGCGAGGAGCCAGCCGGCGAGCAGCGATCGATAGGGAACCTTACCGCAGTTCATAGGTCAACCGGAGCCTCTGGCCGCCGCGCTGAACGTCCACGGTCACTTCTCGCTCGTCCTTGATCTGCCGCAACAAATTGAACATGACGGCCGGATCCTTCAGCTCCACCCCGTTGACGCGCTGCAGCACGTCGTTCTGGTGCAGATCGAAGCGGCCGAAGATGCTGGCCGAATGAAAGGATTCGAGCCGCCATCCCTCGATCACGCCGTTCTGCTGCACCGGCACGGCGCGCGCTTCCGTTTGGAGTTTCGTCAGGTCCGCGGTGGCCGCCGCGATCTCGCGCCGGTCCAGGACGCGCTTCGGAAGATTGAGGAGGCCGCCGGGGGCGACCTGGCCTGCGGCCGGGACCAGGGGGGCGGCCGTCGGCGCGGGGATCGCCGCAGGGATGGCCTTGGTCTGGTGGATCTTCGGCGCGGCCAGTTCGAGAAACTCCTTTTGGGCCCCCCGTTGCAACGTGATCCCCTGGCGCTGAATCTCCACGACCTCTCCCACGTCGGGGATCTGATCGTGCAGTCGATACAGCGATTGGCGCTGCGTCCTGAGGTCGTGAACGACCGCCAGCCCCCCCATGGACTCGAACAGCACCGAGCCCGTCAGCTTGATCTTTTTCGCCGCATCGAT
>FKKE01002119.1_pt1 | contig 37002 bp, 29 predicted proteins | sample 1106331 | NCBI WGS metagenome assembly FKKE01 (sample SAMEA3931202, study PRJEB13176) | freshwater metagenome | biome: Drinking water system; feature: drinking water; material: freshwater | place: China | collected 2013-02-06
TCGCTCGCTTGATGCTGCCATAATATGTCCCTCCTTCCACAAAAATAAATTCTCACCCGAACATCATGAACCGGTACCACTTCACAGAGGCAGTAGCACCCACCCTTAGACTTCCCTTTCTGAGGCAGATTCTACACTTATAAAAGATATCATTTCAATACTATCACCGACATCGCATCTCTCACAATTATGACATACTATCAATCAGTTACAAGACTTTCTCCCTTTCGCCTGAAGGCGCAGAGTATCTCGCACCCTATCAACAGTACTTTCTTCATACCAGTTCGTACTTCCTTGGTTACCATCCCAATCTGATTTCTTTATCCCACAATCACAACGAACTTCGGCCACACCTATGGATAGGTGATCAGCACGCAACCGGTCATCATTGATCCTGCATAACGGCATGCCGTAACATGTGCCCCATGACCGTAGGACATCCTCCCTCCCGTCAGACAAATATGACGCTACTAAAGTCTTCGGTAAGACTCTTACTGGTCATCCTCGTCGTCGGACTTGGCATTGCTGGATTGCAGTTCCTTACCGGATCAACCAGCCCAAAAGACGCGCTCATTGCGGATATCATCAAGAACTGGCAGGAAGCTCATCCTTCTGCAGAACGCTTCCTGATCTTGTCGGAATTCCGTGACGAAGCAGTGCTGGACAAGGATACCAGTCTCATATGGGAGATCGCACCACAAACCACGAACGTCACCTGGAACGAGGCGCGTGTCACTTGTGCCAAAAGAGTCACCGGTGGCCAAAGAGGGTGGCGGCTGCCGGCACCAGCAGAAATGCGCAGCTTAGTGGGACCCGCTGTGGACTCTCCGATCCCCAATATCCCACCAGGGCATCCGTTCCTGAACATCCAGCCAACATCCTATTGGACGGTCGTTTCCGAAGCGAACCAGCCATCCTACGCCAAATACGTTGATGCCTTCCTCGGGAATGTGCTCAGCTTTCTTCAGATCTATACCTACCCCGTCTGGTGTGTTCGCGGCCCACTTGCATCCCCTGCCTCTTGATCATGATGGACAGGAAACGTGTGGCGCTCCTCAAGAAAACCTTGACCAACCAGCCACAACGATTCTCCCCAGTTCCATGGACTGTATAAAAATTCTATATGCGGTTGTCCAGTCAGTGTACAATGCCGCCGTCGATTACATCTTTTAAGGTGAGACCCCCTCATGACTCTTCGAGAACAACTGGCCATCGCATTCCATGATACCGGATCCTTTAAATGGGATCGCACCAACGGGTTCAAGTTGGCCTCAGGTGAAATCAGCCCGTTCTACGTCGATTGTCGCGCGCTCATGTCGCATCCTGAGGCCCGTCGGCTGGTTGCCCGGTTGGCCTATGATGCACTCATTAACGTCGAATTCGACTGTTTAGGTGGTCTTGAGCTCGGAGCCATCCCCATCGCCCTGACCATTTCCGATTTCGCCTGTGCAGCCTCCCCGCCAAGAATTTGGCGGACCTTCGTGGTCCGCAAACAAGCCAAAGAGCACGGATTAGGAAAGTTGATTGAAGGCAGCATTCACCCTGGCGACCGAGCAGTAATCGTGGACGATGTCCTCACCAGCGGCGGATCGCTATTGAAAGCGGTAGGGGCTGCACGGGATGCGGGACTTCAGGTGAATCATGCATTGGTGATTGTCGATCGCCAAGAACAGGACGGGAAAGCCCGGATAGAAAAGGAAACGATTCACCTGAGAAGTCTCTTGACCATTCAGGATTTGATGGATGCGATAAAAAAACCCTCTTAGGTCCTGCCTGTACGTGCGACAAACATCCGTTCATTGGCACTCAAACTGAATCCCCCAGCGACGCTCTTCGACCACTTCTTGGGCTCCATCAAGCGGACTTACCACCCGGGTTCGTCCTTTTGCCTCCCCTTCGCGCACGATCGAGTAGGATCTGCCTTTACACTTCTCGTTCATGAGGTCCAGCCCCTCTTTTCGGAACGCCGAGAGCATGGGTCCCTGCCCTTCCTTGAACGGATAGATGACGACCCCGCCCATGTCATGTTCCTGCACTATCTTTGCTCCATCAGCACAGCCGCCCAGTAGGAAAGCGACCATCGTGGCAACGGTGAACAACCAGAAATTGATCATCGAGGACTCACCCCAATGACGGTAGGCAGCGGGATATGAAAATTCGTGCTGCCGCTGAACAAACTCTTCCATGAATCTCCTTCCTGACTATACAGATCCTTCTCCCACAGGGACTCCACAATGCGCAGATCAGAGGAGGATCCTCCGTCCATCGCCATGGCCCGACGCACAGTGGGGAGCGTCTCTTTGAAACAGCGGCCGATGTCGTAGAGCGGCACTACGCCCAAACTCTTAAAGATCTGGATATGTCCCTTCTCGGTCTCAGCCACGATCGTTTGGTAGGCATGCCTTCCTGAGTCACGAACACGGATTTTACCGGATTGGTCGAGCAGCATCAGAGCCTGTGCCGCTTCCGCATAGACGGGCTGAGCTTCATCAAAACGGTCTGAAGCCAAATCAAACACCCGCGCTTTCTTCACACCAGGAACAGCCGGTTCTGCCACAAACAACCCTTGCCAGACACTATGGCGTCGACCTCCGACCGAACGACCACCTTGATAGAGAAGACCAAGGTACGTAAAGTTGTCACGAAATAACCCCGCATTGAACACGAGGTGATGGCGGGTCCGCTGTTGCCACTCCGCGATCTTAGGCGGTTGCGCAAATCCTTCCTGAGCATAATGGTGAACGGAGAACCTGGTGCGCTCCGGGTCCAGGTCCACAACCAGCATGGTCGGCAATGTGGGGCAGGACCGGATAGGTTTCCAGACGGAAACCATGAGACCCTCGGAAAGACGTTCCCAGGAAATATGCTGACCAAGACACAGCCCGGGCAGCAGTATCACAGCCGAAACAGCAAATCCGGCACACTGCACAAGCCTATCTCGCCACTGACTGCTGCTGCTCATGGACCCACCCCATCAGCAACCGTGACCAGAAACGGGTGTACCACCTATATATCATGATGGGCTGAACGTCGGGGTTGCTCCAGGTCCCCGGACGTCGCGCTCTGGTGTATCTGCCCCCTCGCTGTCTGGTCGAGAAGGTGCCGAACCGTCCCAGCCAACGCTTCGGTCGTGAACGGTTTCTGTAGATAGGCCATCGCCGTATCACCGGCCCCGATTCCGACATCGTCCTCATATCCGGAAATAAACAGAATGTTCAACGCCGGTTTGACGACACGAAGATGCCGAGCCAGTTCCGTCCCGCTCATACCCGGCATCACAATATCGGTCAGCAGCAGTTGGAGCCTCCCCATATACGGGGTGGCGACGAGGCACGCTTCAATGCCATTTCTCGCCTCAACGACTCGATATCCCAGTTTGCGCAGCTCATCTCGAATCAGTGATCGCACGGCTTCATCATCCTCAACCAAGAGAATGGTTTCATCCCCCCTCAGCGGTCTCATACCCGAAGGCGCGTCGGATGAGACGTCGATCGCTGTCATGATACGTGGAAAGTATACGTCGAAGCGCGTCCCTTCACCAACCGCCGTGGCCACGTCCAATCCACCACTATTCTGAGTCACGACGTCTAAAACGGTTGAGAGCCCCAGTCCTGTTCCCTTTTCCTCACCTTTAGTCGTAAAGAACGGCTTGAACATCTGTGCTTGCACCTCAGGAGACATTCCGCAACCCGTATCGGACACGGAGAGCTTCACATACTCGCCTGGCGCCAAGTCCGGCACGTGATACTGTGGGAGGCGATCCAGGTACGTCGACTGCAATTCGACGGTCAGCTTACCGCCCTCCGGCATAGCATCTCTGGCGTTCACCACAAGGTTCATCACGATCTGCTCGACGAAGGTGGGGTCCATCTTGATACGGAGATCATCCTGAGACAATCTCACCGTTAATTGAATATCCTCTCCGATCACTCGGCGAAGCATGGATTCAAAGTCATCCAGGAGGTCGTTGAGGCTGATGACCTTTACCTCAACCGGACGTTTTCGACTGAACATGAGTAATTGGCGAATAAGCACCCTTGCGCGCTCGCCGGCATTTTGCATTTCTTGAATCTGCATTCTCAACGGATGCGCCGCATCGATCTCATTGAGCACCACTTGGCTATGCCCCAAAATCACAGTCAGCAGATTGTTGAAATCGTGGGCCAATCCTCCGGCGAGACGCCCGACAGCTTCCAACTTTTGAATGTGTCGCAAGTATACTTGATGCTCGCGGAGAGCTTCCTCGGCTTCTCTTCGTCCTTCCCGCTCTTGTCGCTCTTTCACGATCCGTTGCACGGCAGGAATCAAACGCCCCAGTGCCTCTTTGGGGATGACATCCGTGACCCCCCGATTCAATAGCTCCGTAATCACCGGTTCGCTGATGGAGGAAGATACGAAGATGAAGGGTACGTGAGAAGCCGCTTTCCGCGCCACGGCGAAAGCCCTGTCCCCATCACATCCAGGCGTGTTGAACTCAGCGAGGATAAGATCCGCCCGCTCGTCAGTAATACCGATCGTAAAGGACCGTTCCGTCTCCACACGGTGGATCGCACAAGCAATCCCACCTGTAGCCAATATCACGCCGATACGTTCACTATCCGCCCCGCTATGTTCAAGATGGACTATTCGTAGCGGATGTTTCATGGAAGGATTATTGATGGGAGCAGGCTCGTTCCGGAGGCGGTTCATTGATCACACCCCAAAATACCCCTAACTCCTTGACGGCCGATACGAACTGCTCAAACTCCACGGGCTTCACGACATAGGCGTTGGCGCCGAGCGTATAACTCTCCGCCAAATCTCTCTCCTCTCGAGATGACGTCAACATCACGACGGGAATCGCTCGCAGGTTGGTGTCTGCCTTGATGGTGCGCAAGACCTCGAGTCCATTGACCTTCGGCATCTTAAGGTCAAGAAACACGACCGCGGGATTCCCCTTCAATCGCGTCTTGAATTGCCCCCGGCAGTACAAGTAGTCCAACACTTCTGCACCGTCCTGACACAGGACAACTTTATCGGAGATCTGCTCTTCCTCCATTGCGGCCAGCGCAAGTTCCGCATCACGAGGATTATCTTCAGCGAGCACAATCGGCTTGGCGAGCGTCATGCTTGGATCCCTCCCTGGGGAGCGCAACATGGAAGGTTGCTCCCTTATCCGGCACACCGTCAGCCCACGTCCGACCTCCATGACGATGAACGATCCGACGGACATTGGCAAGCCCAATCCCTGTTCCTTCAAACTCATCAGCCCGATGCAGCCTCTGAAACACTCCAAATAGTTTCGGAGCGTACTGCATATCGAATCCTACCCCATTATCACGGACATACAGGACAATCTCCTCAGAGCCTGAAGACTCCACTCCAATCTCAATGGACGCCACGGGCTTGGTACTCGTAAATTTCACGGCGTTGGCGAGTAAATTCATGAACACCTGTCGAAGCATGGAAGGGTCGCCTTTCACCTCAGGCAGTGGCGCGATTGTCCATGATATTTGACGCCCGTGCAAGTCAGGGCTCAGATCGGATAGGATGCTCTTGATCAGCTGATCCATATTCACGGTCGTCCGCAGCATGTCTTGGCGGCCCATGCGGGAGAATACCAGTAGATCATCGATCAGCTGTCCCATCTGCTTCGCAGCGTCAGAAATCGTTTGTAAATAGCGCACACCTTTCTCATTCAGCGATCGGTCCACCGTCTTGCGCAACAGCGCCGCATAGCCGTCGATGTGTCGCAACGGCGCGCGAAGATCATGAGACACTGAATAACTGAACGCTTCCAGTTCCTTGTTAGCAGCCTCAAGGAGCTCTCCTCGGCGTCGTAGCTCACCGGCCACACGGCGGCGCTCGGTAATATCGTGACGAATCAGGTAATAGACCGATGCCAACAGCACCAGCTGCAGTCCCGCCCCGACGGATAACAGGAGGATCGTGTGCCGGGTACTTGCGGCGGATGCGAAGACCCGTCGATTGACGGCTTGTCGTTCATACACATCCATCTCATGAATGATCTGATGTATCCCATCGAGTTCGTGTCTTCCTGCGCCCTCCAATGCCATTTTCCTGACTGATTGGACACCGCGTTCCTGGACTTGAGTGATCGCCTTTGACTCGACGCTCAGCTGGCGTTCCATCAACCGATTCAGGTCGTCGACACGCCTCTGCTGTTCGTCAGAATCCCGGGTCAATTCATTGAGATAGGTCGTGAAGGCGGGTTTCTGCGCAATCAGCTGCTTATAGGCATCAAGATAGGCCTGCTCACCGGTCACAAGATACCGCCGGTGTGTCCCTTCGGCCTCAGCCATCACGGCGTCAATGCTGCCAAGCAATTGGATCAATGCGTGACTTCGACCGTCGAGCCCGCTGTTCTTCAGCAGGCCATTGGTATTGCGATACGAGATCGCACTAATGATGAGAATTCCCACGAAGACGAGACTGAACCCTGCCAGAACCCGGTGCTCGATCGTCAGCACCGGAAACCACCCGACCGTAGACCGAGAGGGAGCGGGTATGGTGGGAGTCGAATCGACTGGAAGTGTACTCACTTCACCATGCACAGGGGGAGCTTGGGCCTGATGGTTGGTAGCTGATTCCATAGATCCGGAGGACTTGCACCGGACACATCGATGACGTTATGAGTACCCGAGGAAGAGACGAGAATATTCGTCTCTCAAAGTGAATTGTAGCAGAACCGTGTAGATGGAAAAGCAGAAACCTAACCGCCGATCAAGAGACTCGGCGGAGTGACCGTCGCAGCAGGAGCCACGAAGTTTGCGAACATGAGTGTCGCCGCAACCACCCAATCGGTAAACGGTTGGGGATAGATTCCGATCAACAGGGTCCCGGCAAGACCGACATAAATCACTACCTTCATGGATCCGGAAATCGAAATGGGAGACGGATCAACGGGCTCATTGATGTACATTTTTTTCACCACGATGAGGTAATAGTACATCGAAATAACGATGTTGATCAGCCCGACGGTGATCAACGTATACAGCCCCTCTTTGATCGCCGCAATAAAGATGTAGAGTTTGCCGATAAACCCGGCGAGCGGGGGAACCCCGGCAAGGGAGAGGAGGAACAGCAACATCGAAAAGGCCAGGAATGGTGAGCGGCGTCCTAAGCCACTGTAGTCCTCGATCTCATCCCTTCCAATCGCCTGGCTCACCGCAATCACCACAGCAAACGCCCCGATGTTTGCAAAGAGGTATGCCAGCAGATAGAAGAGAATCGCGTCATTCCCCATCTTCGTTCCGGCGGCAAGACCGATGAGCACATTCCCGATCTGTGCGATACCGGAATAAGCCAGGAGCCGCTTGATGTTCCGTTGTGCTATGGCCACGATATTGCCGTAGGTCATAGATATAATGGACACGGCAACGAGCAAGTAGATCCAGGTCGGTTTAAACGTCCCTAACGCCACGATGAAAATCCTGAGCAAGATGGCCAGCGCCGCGCCCTTCGGAGCAATGGACAAGAACGCCGTGACCGGCGTCGGAGCACCGTGGTACGTATCCGGAATCCAGGAGTGGAAGGGGACGGCGCCGATCTTAAAACCCAGCGCCGCAAAGATGAGCAGAAACCCGATGATCAAACCAGGGGTGGCTGGAGCGGAAGCCATGTCCGAGAACACGAGTTTCCCCGTTTCCCCGTACACCAAACTGATGCCATACGCAAAGAGCCCTGCTGCAAACACGCCAAGGATAAAAAACTTAAGGCCGGCCTCATTCGAAGCCATATCATCCCGCAGATACGACACCAAGATATAAAATCCGAGGGTGGAGAACTCCAAACTGACGAAGACCGACAGCAAATCGTTGGCCGACGCCATGAACATCATCCCAAGCGCCGACATGACGACCAACGCATAATATTCCCCACGGAACAGCGTAAACCGGTCGACATACTCGATCGACGCGAGAATGACGAGGATCGTCGAGCCTAGGATGAATATTTTGAAAAAGATCGCCATCCGGTCGAGCACAAACATGTTGCCAAACAACGTCCCGGTTACCTGATTCATGTCAAACCAGGCCAAACAGCCAAGAGTCGCCAGCAGCCCCCCGACGCTCAGATAGGCCAGCCGTTCCTTGGGCAGCCGGGGAGAAACAAAGTCAACCGTAATGACCACACAGAGCCAGCACGTCAGGAAGATCTCCGGCAGTAAAAGCAACAGATCGGAAAGGGACAAATTCAGCGAGAAAGTCATTCCGATCTCCGTAAGGGGTCAGGGGTGAGGGATGACGGGCCATTCACGATGAGCGGGACTTCTGGTGCGCGTACGGCCGCCGTGGCTTCACCCCTTACTCCGAATCCCTTGCCCGTTTCCGCGACAGGAACCACATGCGTGATCCGTGCAATCAAAGGGTCCACACCGGACCGGACAACGTCGTATAAATGCATGGGGAAAATACCAAATCCGATGCTGATGGTGATCATCATCAAGAGCGGCAATCGATCAACCGTGCCGACGGCATCGTGCGCATGGCTGTACTTTTGATTCATCGGTCCGTAGAACAACCCGCGCATCATTTTAAAGAGGTAGGCGAGCGTCAGCACAATACCGAGCATAGCCACGATCACTTGAAGCGGGTATTTATTCCAACTTCCGACGACGATCATGATCTCCGCCACAAAATTCACGGTGCCGGGCATGCCGATGGACGCCATACACCCCACAATAAAACAGCCCGAAATGAACGGCATCTTATTGGAAAGCCCACCCAAGGACGGAATGTCACGCGTGTGCGTTTGGTCATAGACCCATCCGGCCATCGCGAACAGCATCCCGGTCGCCATGGCATGCGCAAACATATAGATGACGGCTCCGCTCAGGCTGATGTAATTCAAGGCTGCCATCCCGAGAAAGACATACCCCATGTGGCTTGAACTCGAGTACCCGATCACATACTTCGTATCCTTCGCGTAAAACGCGACAAAGCCGCCGTAGATAATGCTGAACATGCACAACACCGCCGCGATCGGCATCAGCTCCCTTGTGGTTTCAGGCAGGATTTCAAAGGCCACCCGAATAATGGAAAAATGCCCCAGCTTCATCAGCACGCCGGCATGCAGCATGCTCGTCGCAGCTGGAGCCGCCGCATGGCCGACCGGTGACCATGAGTGCAACGGCCAGATGGGAGCAATCGATGCAAACCCAAAAAACACCAATATCCAGATAATCTTGTCGAGCGTCGTCCCGAGCACCGGGATATTCATCAGATTGGCTTGCTCTCGAAGTACTAAGATGTCGAACGTGTTCAAACCGGAAAACTTATAGATCAACAAGATTCCCATGAGCGCCGCAACCGCAAAGGCGGACAGGAACAGGACCAGCTTCATCGCGGCGTACTCTTTGCTGTTCGATCCGAAATTAAAAATAAATCCGACCGAATCCCTCTGTTTCAATCCTTCGGGGTCGGTCATCTCCAAATATTTTTTTGTATGACTGCCCCACATGCCCAGCAGCAGGTACATCGGGATGACCGACATTTCGTAGAAGAAGTAGAGGAAAAATAAGTCGAGTGACATGAACACGCCGATGGTGGCCGCCGCCAAAATCAGCAGCCAGATATAGAACTCTTTCGCCCGGTCTTTGATGTGCCAGGACACGAAGATACCCGCGAAGAGGAGAATGGACGAAGCCAGCACCAGCGGGGTCCCGATCCCGTCCACCCCCAGATACAACGCAATGCCCAATTCCTTCGACCACGCAAACTTTTGGACAAACTGAAAGCCTCCTTGGACCGGATCGTACCCATAGAAAATGTAGAGGGAGGCGACCAGCGAGACAAATGCCGCGCTCGCAGCAATCCCGCGCACGAGCGTAGGTTGGCGATTGGATACAAAAATCAACCCGAGCGCTCCTGCGAACGGAGCAAAGAGAATGTAGAGGAGTGCGTACTCTCCCATTTCGAAACCTGTTACCTTCTTTCCGTCATCCTGTTATCGAGTGCGGCGGTATTCTGATGGTGCAGGCGATCAACCAGAGCTTGAACTGATCCGTTCATGATCCTCAAGAAAGGGGATGGATAGAGGCCGATCCAGAGAATCATGATCGACAGCGCCACCGCAATAATCATTTCCCGCAATTGCAAATCACTCATCGTGCTCTTGACGGTGCTGCCCAGGGGGCCCAGCATCGATCGTTCGTAATACCAGAGGAAATAGGCTGCACCAAAAATCACCCCGAGCACGGCAACTGACCCAACCCACCATTTGGCTTCGAACGCACCCAGCAGGATGAGAAATTCGCCGACAAAGCCGTTGGTGCCGGGGAGCCCAATCGAAGCCAATCCAATAATCAAGAAGAAGGTCGCAAGCAGCGGCACTTGTTTGGCCATGCCACCGAACGCCGACAATTGAGTCGTCTGCTGACGGGAATACAGAAACCCTGCGATGAAGAAGAGGCCGGCAGTGCTGAATCCCAGATTGATCATGGTCAGCAGACTGCCTTGCAACCCCTGATAATTCAGCGCAAACAAGCCCACCACGACAAATCCGAGATGGCTAACGCTGCTGTAGGCGAGCAAGCGCCTAAAATCCGGTTGAATCAGCGCCATCCAGGCGCCATACAGAATCGCGCAGAGCCCCAGTACCACCACGACCATCACGGTGGTCTCGCTCGAAGACGCATCAGGGACCAGCGGAATACTGAAACGGATGAAGCCGAATGTCCCGAGCTTGAGACCCGCCAGGACAACCGCCATCCCGATGGGACCCTCCAAGAGCGCATCGGGCAACCAGGTGTGGAATGGAAATACCGGCGCCTTGAAGGCAAAGCCGAGGAACAGCAACCAGAAGATAAGGATCTGTTGATTGATGGGAATCGGGACCGTGAGTAACTCAAGCAGATCAAACGAGTACGCATGATCACTATGATGGAGAGACGCCCATTGGTGGTAATTGATATCCAGCAGCGCGATTCCCACGAGCATAAACACGCTGCCTAAGAGCGTATAAATGACAAACTTGAGCGCGGCATACTGGCGGTCGGCTCCCCCGCCCCACAGCTTGATCAGGAAATAGCTTGGAATCAGCATCAGCTCCCAGAACACGAAGAACAGGATCAAATCCAACGACAAGAAGACCCCCATGGTCGTCGTTTCGAGGGCCAGGAGGCACATCATGTACAGTTTGACTTGCTGTCGGATCGTATCCCAGGAGTAGACCACAACCAGGACAGTCAGAAATGCCGTCAGGCCGACGAACAAGACACTGATTCCATCGACGGCCACGTGATAACTGATCCCCAATGCAGGAATCCATTGCACCCGCTCTGCAAACTGCATGGCGGCAGACTCAGGGACAAAGCGGAGCAGCACGAAAACCGCGAGGGCTAGTTCGACGAGGGCAATCGTAAGGGTGGAGCTTCGGACCGTGTCTTCATCGTCCACAAACCAGAGCACGATGGCTCCGACAACGGGCAAAAAGAGGATACAAGATAGAATTGGAAAGCCGGCTGTAAGCTCTTCAAGCATGATGACCGTTGGTATCGGCTATGACCTACATCTGGACCACAAGTTGAACAACCAGGGCCAGAAGAAAGAGCCCCGCCACAATAATCGCGGCATAATGATGCACCATCCCGCTTTGCATTTTTCGCCCCTCCCGGGCGGCGAGGTGATTTCCATATCCAATGACATTCAGTCCTGCGTAGACGATGTACTTTTCAACCCAGGTCGATCCCGAGGCACCCCAATCCGCGAGATGCCCCACTCCTCTTACAAGGCCATCGATGATCGTCCGATCAAACCAGTCCAGGATCATTCCGAGGCGTTTGAGCGGCTCGACGAAGACCAGGTCGTATAATTCATCGATATAGTATTTATTCAACAGCAATCGATAGAGACCAGAAAACTTTTGAGCCCATCCATCTGCCGTCACAGGGCTCATCGCGTAGAGGAAGTGCGCAAGTCCCCATCCCATCAAGGCAATAGCAATGGCCACACCCATTAAGAGCGCGGTCATTCCACCGCTGGCGTCGTGTTCACTCGATGCGCCTACGACCGGAGCCAAGAAACCGTGCAACCACCCCTGTTCTGGTGGGAACCCTAGTACCAACCCACCAACCCCAGAAAGAAACGCAAGAACCATCAAGGGTGCGATCATCACCATCGGCGATTCATGCACATGCTCCTCGGTATGATGATCCATCCTGGAAGATCCATAGAACGTCAAATACGTGAGGCGAAACATATAGAAAGACGTCATCAGTGCACCGGATGCCGCCAGGCCATAGAGCAGATAATGATGATTGTTGAACGCATGGGCCATGATCTCGTCTTTACTCCAGAACCCCGCCAGCGGAGGAAGACCCGCAATTGCAATCGTGCCGATCAGAAAGAGACGGTGGGTCCATGGAATCCGTTTACTCAGTCCGCCCATTTTTTGAATATCCTGCTCCCCTGCTAGGGCATGGATGACCGACCCGGCCGACAAGAACAAGAGGGCTTTGAAGAAGGCGTGGGTCATGACATGAAACACGGAAGCCGTGTAGGCACCAATCCCACAGCCCAAAAACATATACCCAAGCTGGCTCACCGTCGAATAGGCCAAGACACGCTTGATGTCGGTCTGTACAAGCCCGATCGTTGCCGCGAACAGGGCGGTCCCTCCTCCCACCAAGGCGACGACAGACATGGCGAACGGAGAGAGATCAAAGATGACATGATTTCGCACAATCATGTAGACGCCGGCGGTGACCATCGTCGCGGCATGAATGAGTGCGCTGACGGGTGTCGGCCCCTCCATGGCATCCGGCAACCAAGTGTGGAGCGGCAGCTGAGCGGATTTGCCGACCGCGCCGACCAGCAGGCACAGTGCGATCGCAGTGGCCATCTCCGGTGACAGCTGTCCGACCTGAGCAAAGACTTTTGTATAATCCAGTGTCTTGAAGTTCACAAATACCAGAAATATCGCCAGGAGAAAGCCGGCATCGCCGATTCGATTCACAACGAAGGCTTTGGACGCAGCTTTAGCCGCAGAGACTTTGTCATAGTAGTACCCGATCAGGAGATAGGAACAAAGCCCCACCCCCTCCCAACCAATGAACAAGACCAGGTAGTTGTTCCCCATGACCAACAACAGCATGGAGACCATGAAAAGGTTCATGTACGTGAAGAAGCGGGTGAACCCCTCTTCGCCATGCATGTACCCAACTGAATAGACATGAATCAGAAAACCTACACCTGTCACGACCAGTAGCCAGGCACAGGTCAGGGGATCGACGAGATACGCAAAGTTGATCGTCAAATCTCCGCCGAAAATCCATCGATACACGACGACTTCATGCGAGGCTCCAGTCCGCAAGACATCGGCAAACACCCCGAGCGTACACAGAAAGGACAGGCCGACCGATCCCCATGCCAAACGATGCGCCAACTCATGCGAATACCGATGGCCAAAGACGCCGTTAGCAATGACCGCCATCAGCGGGAAGAGGGGAATCAATTTGATGAGCAGATCGATTGTGTCAGACACGCGGTCCTACGTTTTTCTCAGGATGCTCAGCTAAGCCAGGAGGCCGTATGAAGCCGGGTCCTACTGCATCCGCTGGGGGTCATTTTGAGGGCATGGGGCACTGAAGACAGAACACGATGCCGCTCTCAACATCCTGCTACCACTTCAAGAGATTCATCTCGTCCACATTCGTAGAAATCTTGCTCCGAAAAACCACGATGATGATGGCCAATCCGATCGCGGCTTCACCAGCGGCGATCGCGATGACAAACAACGCCACAAGCTGCCCGGCCATCGATTCAAGATAGTGTGAGAACGCGACCAGATTGATGTTCGCCGAATTCAACATCACCTCGACGGACATGAGCACAATAATAAAATTCCGACGAATCAGCACACCCAGCAATCCCGTCATAAACAGGACGGCACTGACAGCAACATACGCGGACAGCGGTATCATCGATGGTCCTGCCCAGCCTCTAAGGTCTTCGGAGTTTTCGCCAGCACGATGGCGCCGATAATCGCCCCAAGCAGAAAAATTCCCACGATTTCAAACTGCAACAGATGATCGCTGAACATTTTGATGCCAACCGCGTAGGTATCTCCATCTTGTAACACCGCTCCAGCTGGCGCGCCTCCTTTGGCTCCGTCGAACGGAGACTGGAGGAGAAGAAAGAGGACATACAGGGACCCCAGAGCCGACAGCCCGGCAAAATATGGAGCCGATGCGTGAAAATACCGCTCGTCCGTTTTAAGATTCATCAACATCAGCACAAAGAGGTAGAGCACCAAGATAGCCCCTACATAGACAATGACCTGGACAGCCCATAGAAACTCGGCATTCAACAGGATGAACAGCCCGGAGACATGCATGAGTAAGGCTAGCAACGATAATGCGCAGTGGACAGGGTTGCGCAGCGTGACCGTCAGGACGCCTGCGGCGATGCTGACCAACGAAAAGTACGCAAAAAATACCAAGATCATAATGGTCGACTTACTTCAAATGCTTCGGGACCGACTGCGTTGCTTTCGCGACTGATTGCGGAAAGTAGTATCGATATTCCCGGCTCTCCTCAAGATTCTTCTCTTGATTGTGCGCATATAAGTATTTCTTCCCATCATCCAGATGCCGCTCACCGATATCGTACAGGCGCTTTTTATCGAACAGGAGACTCCGTTTATCATGGGTCGAGTACTCATACATTTTGGTCATGGCCAATGCATTGACGGGACAGGCCTCGACACAGTACCCACAGAAGACACATTTGGTGATATCGATGTAGAATTCACTCGCATACCGTTGAAGCGGTCGCGCGGCATCTTCGGCACTGATCACTTTGATACAGTGCGACGGACAGGCGACTTCGCACAGATCGCAGCCGACGCACCGTTCCCGCCCATCATCGTACCGTAACAACCCAAGTGCCCCTCGATGCGCATCCGGAATCGTTCGATGTTCTCGGGGATATTGAAATGTCATCGGCCGGTGGAGCATATGCCGAAACGTCACTTTCATTGCGTCCCAAATTTCGTAGAACAGGGCTGCATGAAGGATCTTTTTGGTCAAGGCAGCGACGCTCATCGTAGGCTCCTGGTCATGAGCAGGCGGATATCTTCATTGCTTCATACTGGTTCAACGTTGACCCACATCTGCTTGAATGATGGAACACCGGTCGTGGGGTCGACAGTGACTGCCATCAAATCCTTTACCGGAGGCTCGTTAAAATGCTCGGGGAAAAAGCAGGTACCGGGAGCAACCGACTGGTCCGCCTGCACGGCAATCTGGAGGGAACCACGGTCCGACGTCAGGCGCACCTTCGAACCCTCTTGCAATCCCAGGCCTTCAAGATCACGCACATTCATTCGCAGCTTCGCGGTGTTCGGAGCAATCGTGATCAGGCCGGGTGCCTGAACCGATAGTTTCCCCGAATGCATCAACAACTGTCCCATCAACAGCGCAAACGGGCGAATCGGCTCGTTGCTTACCGGAGCCACTCGGTACCGTTCCATGACATCCATCGCATAGCTTGTGGACAAACACGCGTCCGGCATCGGCGTCGCCTTGCGAGGTTGACCAAGATTGTAATACCCGGGGAGCAGCCTCATGATCTCGCTTTGGATATCATTTGCGGATTGATAGTCCCATTGGCACCCCAAGGCATTGGCCAAAGCAGTCATGATATGCCAATCGGGCAAGCTCTCTCCACGAGGATCCATGGCCTGGCGAACCCGAAGAACCCGTCCTTCAAAATTGGTAAAGGTCCCGTCCTTTTCCGCATAAGTGCAAGCCGGCAACACAAAATGCGCCAGCTTTGCCGTGTCAGTCAAGAATGGGTCTTGGACCACCAATAATTCAAGCCGTTCTAGTCCGGCCCTGACCTCCATCGAGGCCGGAAGGGTAGCCAGGGGATTTTCCCCAAGGATATACAAGGCCTTAATCTGTCCGGTTCGACACCGCTTTAAGATTTCAACTAGACCGGCACCAGAATCCGGAGGAGGAAGCACCGCCTCCCAGGCTTTGGCAAACCGGTCTCGCACGCCTGGATCATCGTATCGGCCCTGTCCCGGCAGGAACTCGGAAACCGTACCCATGTCCACAGCCCCTTGCTCATTGGGCTCTTCTGTCACCGTACCCACACCACATCCCTGCTGTCCGAGTTTCCCGGTTATCCAGGCCAGATCCGTCAGCTTGAGCACGTTCTGATAACCGTTCGTCCTCCGGACAATTCCTTCGGCGCACAGAATGATCGACCGTGGTGATTCAGCAAATATTCTGGCAATTTCCCCGAAAATCTCGCTGGGCAATCCTGTCTGAGCCGCCAATTGGTCCATCGACAGATTTGCCACCGCCTTCTTCAGCGCCGCAAAGGCCTGGGGATGTTTCCCCACAACCGCTTCATCAACCAGATCCAGGTCGATCGTCGCTTTCACCAGTCCATCGACCACCGCGCCTTCTGTCCCCGGCTTGATCAAGAACGGATGTGAGGCGAGCTTGCTCATGTTCGTAATGGCACTGTCGAACGTCACCACCTGAGCCCTGTACACACGTATCGCTTCCTTAATGCGCACAGCCGTGAGCGGGTTCGTTTCGGTAATATTGGAACCGATCACAATGATGGCCTTGGCTTTCGTGAGATCCTCCCAGTCAACGGAGGTCCTCCCCAGGCCGATGGCATGTTTGGACGCCAAGACAAAGTTCATGTGACCGTAACGTGCGCTGCTATCAAGCTGGTTCGTTCCAATCGCCGTTCTCATGAGCTTCTGGAACAGATACAGCTCTTCATTGGTGCACCGGGCCGTCACCAGGCCGGCAATGGCATCAGGACCATACTTGCCTTTGATTTCAACGAGTCGATCGACAAGCGCGTGCATGGTCTCCAGCCACGGCTTTTCAACCAAGCGCCCGCTTTCACGAACCAATGGGTGCACGAGCCGATTTTGACTATCCAGCGACTCAAAACCAAACCGTCCCCGCACACACAACCCGCCGTGGCCTTTGGCCGTATCGGATCGATCACCCCACTTATTCTTCCAGGACAGCGGCGATGTGACACGGACGACTTCTTCGTCTTTGGTCTCCAAGTACATCGGGCAACCATCCCCGCAATAATTGCAGGTGGTGGTCGTTTTTTTCATCTGCCACGGCTTATACAGATACTTGGAAAACTTGTTGGTGATCGCACCGACAGGGCAGACCGCTAAACAATCCCCGCAGAATTCGCAATTGAGGGGGAGATCCCCTTTGGGGACGACCTGGTTGAATCCCCCCTTCTTCATGAATTGCAAGGCATCGATCATCAGGACATCCTTGCAGACATTGATGCATTCCGCGCACGCGATGCATCGATTCATATTGAAATCGAGGACCGGGCTCCGCGTATCTTCCGGGATGAACTTTTGCTTGGCATTGGCGAGGTTGGTCACACCGTGCTGAAAAGCCATATCCTGAAGTTCGCAATGGCCGTCCGCGTCGCACACCGGACAATCGAGGGGATGCACCGACAAGTGTTTCTCAACGGCCTTCTTTCGGGCAAGGAAGAGATCTTCTCCTTCGGTACGAATCACCATTCCCGCCGCCGCCTTCGCCGTGCATGATCGAACAGGAGCTTTTTTCCCTTCCTGCATCACGAGGCACATCCCACAGGAGCCGAACGGGTCGAATGTGTAGTGATAACACATCGCCGGAATGATCTTCCCCGTCATGGAGATGACATCGTAGAGCGACACCCCGTCCTTCGCCGTGACGGTTTTGCCGTCAATGCTCAGTTCAATGCTTGTGGCTTCAACGTCGGGATTGGTCGCTGGCTTGAGTCCCATGTGTAGTCCAGTTTTGAGTCTTTAGTTATTAGCGTTGAGCTGAAACTCAGCACTCACAACTCGGGTCGCTCTGCTCACTACCGGTCGCATTCACCCATCACAATATCGTAGGTTCCGAAAATCGTGCAGGCATCGGAGATCATATAGCCTCTGGCCATATGATCGAACGCGCCCATATGGATGAAGGACGGCGCACGAATCTTTAATCGATACGGCTTACCCCCACCCGTACTGACGATATGGAAACCCAGCTCCCCTTTGTGGGCTTCTGTGCCGCAATAGATTTCTCCAGGCGGAGCATCAAACCCCTGTGAGAACAACTTAAATTGCTGGATCATCGCTTCGAGGTTCGTGAACACCCGTTCTTTCGGGGGCAACGTCACGCTTGGAGCATCAGCCATGATGGGCCCCTCCTGCATCTGCTCCAGACATTGCCGGATGATCTTGACGCTCTCATACAGCTCCATCACGCGGATCCAATACCGGTCATAGGTATCGCCGTTTTTTCCAACCGGCACGCTGAACTCACACTTCGGATACGCGCTATAGGGTTCATACTTGCGCAGGTCATAGTCCACGCCGGACCCACGCAAAACAGGCCCGCTCAACCCAAAACTCACGGCGTCTTCCGCAGAAATGACGGCAACGCCCTTGGTGCGTCCCAGCCAAATACGATTTTTTTCGAGGAATACCTGGTACTCATCGATCTTCGGCGGGAAATAGTCGAGAAACTGCTTCAACTTGTCGATCAATGCAGGCGTTAAGTCGCGCTCGACTCCGCCAATCCGATACCAGCTGGTCGTGAGACGGGCTCCGCACAGTTCATCAAACCAGTCCAGTAAGATTTCACGATCCCGAAAACAATAGAAGAAAACCGTCATAGCACCAATGTCGAGCGCCTGGGCGCTCAGCCAAAATTGATGTCCGATGATGCGCTGGACTTCTGCAACGATCGTCCGCAAGTAGTCCGCCCGCTCCGGCACTTGTAGATTCAGAAGCTTTTCAACGGCCCGGCAATAGGCAAAGTTGTTGTACATCGCACAGACATAGTCCAGTCGATCGGTATGGGGAATGAACTGATGGTACGTACCATCTTCCGCAAGTTTCTCAACTCCACGATGGAGATACCCCATCACCGGAGTCGACTTGACCAGCCGTTCCCCCTCCAACTCCAAGATCACCTTAAGCACACCGTGCGTACTGGGGTGCTGGGGCCCCATGTTGAGCAACAGCTCCTCAGTTCGCAGGGTCGGAAGCGTCTCGCTTTCCGGATGTTCCGGATTGACTTTATAAACTGTGGTTCTTTGATCTTCGAATGCCATGCCGATTGAACATCCTATCGAGGAACTTCATCCAAAAAATCGAACGTGTCTCGCCACCCTTTCCCACGCAACGGGAAATCTTTTCGCAGGGGATATCCCTCGGTATAGTCATCCGGCATGAGAATACGTCGCAAATCCGGATGGTTTCGGAAGCGGATCCCCATCATGTCGTAGACTTCGCGCTCCATGAAGTCCGCCCCCTTCCAGAAATCCGTCAAAGAATCCACCACGCAATCTTCCTCGGGCACACGGGTCTTGAGTCGAATTCGCTGACGTTTTCGAATCGAATAGAACTCCCACACCACCTCAAATCGCTCTTCATCATCGGGCCAATCCACGGAACTCACGTGAACGATATAATCAAAATCCATCCCCGGGTCCTCGCGCAGAAACTGAGCAACCTCGCGAAGCTTGTCGCGCGTGACCGTCACAGACACATCGCCACGCCACTCGCTCACACCGGTGACGCCGACCGAGAACGTATGCTGAATCCGTCGCAAGAGGGGATGCATGGCCGTGCGTCAGACCTTCAAATTCGCCTTCACCTGATCCGGTTGAGCCACAAACACACGTTTCTGCATGATGCGCTCTTGCAACTTGAGGATACCGTCCAGGAGGGCCTCTGGGGTTGGAGGGCAACCGGGCACATAAATATCAACCGGAATAAAGCGATCAACACCCTGGACAACAGGATAGCTATCGTAGATATTCCCAGATGTCGCACAAGAACCCATGGCAATGACGTATTTCGGCTCCGGCATTTGATCATAAATTTTTCGGATGACCGGGGCCATCCGGCGACAAACCGTGCCTGCCACAATCATCAGATCCGACTGCCGTGGCGACCCCCGGAATACTCCGGCCCCGAAGCGATCCATATCATATCGTGAAGAAACCGCGGCCATCATTTCGATGGCACAGCAGGCGAGCCCGAAGGTCATCGGCCATAGGGAGCCTTTTCTGGCCCAATTTACGGCCTTTTCTAGAGAGCCCGTAATAACATCCGGAACTCCGTCCTTCTCGTGACGTCCCAACTGGATCAGTCCCATAGAACCCTCAATCCCACTCCAGGGCGCCTTTGCGCCAGGCATACACGTAGGCCACGACAAACAAGCCAATAAAGATCAGCATCTCGACCAACCCGACTATCCCGATTTTGGTGAACACAACCGCCCATGGATAGAGAAAAATGACCTCGATGTCGAAGATAACGAACAACATCGCGAAAATGTAATACCGGACGGGAAACGGCATACGGGCGTCCGAAAACGGTTCGGCCCCACATTCGTAAGTCGATAGTTTTTCAGGCTCAGGGTACCTTGGTTGCACAAAGTAGCTGACCAACAACGTCAGCATTCCCAATATTAACCCTGTAAAAATAAAGAGGAAAATCGGGAAATACTTCGTCAGATATACAAGAAGAGCCTCTGATCCGCTCATACGATTTCCCTTACAAGGCATTGACCTGAAAGACTATTCCAGGCGCAAAGGGTGAAATATTAGTTCGCTATTATTTGGGATAGCAAGAGAACAAAGGACCTAAGCTTCAGTCACCCGAAAGCCCTACAGCTCTTATGATTTGAGAAGAATGCAGGATACTTATTGATTATTAATGGGTTGCATACGAAAGTAAATCGTATAGGGCGACATGACTCACTTGCAACAAGCCTGGTCTGTACACTTATTCGTGTGAGGCGGGCATCGTCTGAACCCATTCCAGCGTCAAAGGAGAAAACACCTTGACCCCGCGTCGCCGATGGATCTGGGTTTGGATCCGGATTTTTTGAGGAGATTCCTCATCAGTAACCAGATGCCCGGCGGACAGGTTATCGGAATCCATACCGTCTTCCAATAGATACCTCCATAAATCGTTCGGAACCTGATGTCGAGCACATTACCATCTGAAAGAAATAGGGGTCAAACTCCCGGCACATTCAGCTCAAGTTCTTGACAAGACAGCGTTGTTTGCTATGGTTTTGAAGCGACCTTCGCCTTAATCAAGGATTCCACCTATGAAAACCACGATCGCCCTCCTCCTGGTTCTGTGTTCGGGAATGAGTCTCTCGCTTCATCAAGTACTCGCACAGAGCCCGAATCTCGATTCCATTCGAACACTAGATAGAGGACTCACCTTCGCCAGTGGAATGATCGAGAAAACCTCCCCGATCGACGGAACCGTGAACTTGATCACCGGTGACAATCAAGCCACGGGGAATCGAATGCTCCTAGGAAAAGGGGACTCCCTGTATCTCAAGCTGGATAACCCCGCCGATGTCGCAATCGGAGATCTTTTCACCGTATACCGACGGGTACGAAAGGTATTTCATCCCGCCACTCGCGAATACCTTGGGTTTGTGGTGAATCGTTCAGCAGTCGTACGGGTGACGTCTGCCGACCACGCCCTCACAACGGCGGAAATTGTCGTGAGTTATGTGCCGGTTGCCCCCGGGGATCCTGTCGCGCGATTTAGGGAGCCCGCGCTGGGTGCTAATAGTACCGACATCGCGACGAACGTGTCCGACCTCGAAGGGATGATTATTGAACTTCAGGCCGACCGCACGATGACATTGGTTTCACAATCCAATGTGGTCTACATCGATCGCGGAAGAGAGGACGGACTGAAAGCGGGCCATCTTCTTGATATCCACCGTCATAGTGCCGGACTTCCGCCCCGTAGGATCGGACAGCTTAAAGTGCTGTCCACGGAAGCACGCACGGCCGTTGCCAAAGTCCTGAAAGCGAATACCCGTATCATCAAGGGAGACCGGTTCAGATTCGTCGACGTTTCCGATCCCTCTGCTCAGCTTGTAGTCGCACTACCGCCTACATCTGCGGAGCAAGCCAATCGAAAATCCGCTGCGCCCACTGCCGATCTCCTCACGAGCAAGCTAAAAGTACAGGATGCTTCCGGACAAAGTCGCCTCAATCTTGGCGAACTGGCCAACTTCTTGCGTTATGAGTCAGGAGATGCTGCGATCAAGCCTGAAAATTATGCCGTGCTCGACCAGCTCATTGAATATCTGCGCACCAGCGGCGATACCAGACTCCTTCGAATTGAAGGCCATACCGATAACGTCGAAATCGGCCCCTCCCTCAAAGCCCGTTATCCAAGCAATTGGGAACTATCCAAGGTCCGTGCAAACGGCGTTCTCCGCTATCTTGTCGAGCGAGGCGGTATCGACCCAGCCAGAATCACCGCCATGGCCCTTGGGGATAGCAGGCCAGCCGCGTCGAATGAAGCGGAAGAGGGTCGCAAGAAGAATCGCCGTGTGGAGATCGTGCTGTATCTCGCCGATGCCGATGTTCCTGAAGAGCCGGCTCACACGCACACCTTGAATACCATTGCTCCGAATTTGAATGCGCACGGAGGTACGAGTCAATCGAGTGCCTCTACTCCCGTTTCGGATACCGGAAGCGCTGTCACCCCCGGAACTCCGTCTCTGGACGATGCTTCGCAGACTTCCCAGACCGGCGCCGTTAATCGTACCGGCCCTGCCGATGCCGGTGGTCCTTCCACGCCGATGGAACCGAGTAGACCAGATACGCCTCAACCGCAACCGGCAAGTGGAACATCAACGGAATAAAGGTCCCTCGCGACCTTCTGGTTCATCCCACCATCCTTCCCACCATATCTCTCCGGATAAAATAGTCCCTCCTCGGACAGCGAGCACACCCGATGTCCTTCGGAGTTCCATGCTGTTAGAATACCGTATGGCTCTCGAGGGTGCTTCGGCCTCGCAGCCGCAAGCAGAGATTCTGTTTGCGGAGGTACTCGTTCCTCGTCACATCTCAAAGACATTCTCCTACCTTATTCCTTTCTCCATCGCTTCACGTATTCGAACTGGCAGTCTTGTCAGGATACCCTTCGGCCGGTCTGTCCTGGAGGGAGTCGTGATTTCCATCAGCTCCCATCTTACTCCCGATGTGACACCGGCATCCCTGAAAGCGATTCTTTCTCTGGTCGAAGATCGGTTCGATTCGACGATCTCTCCCACCCTGCTCGACCTATCCCGCAAGATTGCACAGTACTATGTGGCTCCCTGGGGTCAATGCATCCGATTACTCTGCCCTCCAGCACCCGTTTCCCCCACACGTTATCTAGCTACTCAACTAGGCCGCGCGGCACTCGAAACAGGCACCTGCCCGGACTCACTCCGACCGACGCTGGAACGAATCGCGCGCCGAACCTCCGGGATCTTGTCCTCCACGCTCCAGCCAACCCAACGTGGCCATGCCTTGGGAGCGATCGGCACCCTGATTGAGCGCTCGTGGGTTAGTCGTGTCCTGTCGAACACAGGACGCATCCCAACTCGCAAGCGGCAGCGCGTGCTCTCAAGTGAGTCAGGGGAACAGCACTTACTGCCTCACATGATGGTCGATACAAGTCAACTCCTCGAAATAGACCCCGCCTGGCGCGATCATCTCTGCCGGTACTTTCAGGCCAACCACATGAAGAAGGTCGTTCTTCACGCGCCTTGGCAAGAGCGCATAACAAGACTTGCCGAGGCCATTCGCCAGGTGTATGCACGAAACAAATCAGCCATTGTGATATGCGGAGGGGCAGCAAAGGCGCAGTGGTTGACACAAGTACTCTCATCACTCACGGGACTTCAGATTGTCTTGGCCCGGCCACCCAGCTCACTGGCACGAGGGGATCATCAGCGAAGCTCGGCTCCGACCGTGATCGTGGGAACCCGTTCGGCTGTTTTTGTACAGCTCGATTCAGTCGGGCTCATCTGGGTTGACGGAGAGGAAGATTCAGCCCTCAAGGAGCCCAAGGAACCTCGGTATCATGCCAGAGAGGTGGCCTGCCTACGAGCAAAAGAGGATTGCGCAGTGGTGATACTTGCATCGGAACATCCTTCACTAGAATCGTATTTCGCTATTGAAACGGAGATTCATCACGTGCAACGGAACGTGACCCTCCAGCCCAATATTGAGCTGGTTGATCTCCGCACCGAACCGAGAAGAACCCTCCTGAGCCAGCGCCTCCGTTCTGCCATGCGGGAAGCACTCGAGTGCAAGAGAAAGATTCTGCTGTTCCTCAATAGAAAAGGGTATGCCAGAACGTTGATTTGTCGAGACTGTGGCTGGGTACCTCGTTGTCCTTCCTGTACGGTCGCACTCCCTTACTATCGAGCAGCCACCAGCCTTACCTGTCGGTATTGCGGCGTTGCGGAACAGTTGCCTGATGTCTGTCCCCAATGTCGCTCGGCAGTAGTGTATCCCATTGGTGAAGGGACCGAACAGGTTGAGACTGAGGCTCAGCGCTTGTTTCCTGATGCCACGATTGTACGCCTTGACAGTGACACGCTACGCCATCCAGCAACCGCCCGCTCGCTCTGGAACCGTGCCAGATCGGGATCCTGCGATATTCTGATAGGGACGCAAACGCTCTTTGCCCGTGAACCGCTTCCACAGCACCATGTGGTCGGGATCCTTCACGCCGATTCCGGATTGCATGTATCGGATTTTCGTGCCGCGGAGCGGACGTACCATCTCCTTGTTGATGCGGCAAACTCGGCATACCCGTCCTCTGCTGGAGGACGAGTCATCTTGCAAACCAGGCTCCCTTCCCACCACGCCGTACAAGCTCTCCTATCCGGGAAACCCCATCAATTCTATGACGAGGAACTCCTCGCGCGTCGGCTTCTCAATTATCCGCCGGTATGCCATCTCGCCGATCTAACCGTCACTGGGCACAACACCGCCCTCGTCGAAGAGGCCTCCTCCCGCTGGGGTGCCGACCTTCGGCAACAGACATCCATGGAGGAGCAAGTGGTCATTCTTGGACCGGTACCGGTCCTGGCAAGACAACCACGAAGCCGACATCATCGTCGGCTCCTGGTGAAGGGAAGCGATCAGGATGTCCTCGCGCGTCGGCTCCGGAGTGCGGTTGAGAAGATGGAGCGACAATACCGGCAGAAGCAGATCACCTTTGTCGTCGATATGGACCCGGTCGATAGCGGCTAGGGTCACACGGCTTTCTTTTTCTTCGAGAGAGATATCGACGCTCCGGACGGCTCATCCTTGGACAACGGTTGATCCGTTCGCCATGCGCGTTTGAACAGGCCATAGGAAAACGAAATCCAAAAGACGGAAGCGAACAGACCGAGCACGACCGCTGAAAGAATTGTTCCCATCTCCGCCTCAGGAAGCGACTCCGACGGGCCTTTGAGTTGAATCATCAACACCACCGGCCAGGCAAAGCTTTCCATCCCAAGCAACAACGTCGCCCAGGCCCAGATTTCCGTGATCGACTCCGCCTTCAGCCAGAGAAACGCGCCCACCAGGAGCGCCCATCCGAGGACAATGACCGGAGCAAGGGTTCCCCAGATCAGCCAGAACCCGACAACAGCTACGAGAATACCCAGAAAGCAATTCAGCAGTCTCATATGATATGGCCTACATGCAGAAAGGATTCAAGTCTGACGGGATTGCCGGGCGATGTCAATCTGAGGAAGACGCACGCACGGAACAGTCGGTCAGGTTGTCATTTCGGCAGCGACGGCAGCGAGGAGAGCTTGGAGTTCAAATGGCTTCTGTAGTGTCCGCCTCACTCCCAGCATAGCGGCAACCTCAAGGATATCAAGACCACCGACTCCATCAGTCCCGCCGGTCATGGCAATAACACGAGCATCGGGAAACTCACGCCGTAGCGCCATGATGGCCTCAAATCCGTCCTGGTCCGGCATCAGGATATCCATGAGGACGAGGTCAACCGGTTTCGCCCGATAGCGATCAAGCCCCGCCTTTCCATCCTGAGCCTCTTCGACATGGTAGCCCACCCCCTCTAAAGCGTCACGGATCAGCTGACGAATTTGGGCTTGATCGTCAACGATGAGGACCGACAACATTCGGCACCTCGGTTTGTGACGCCGATGGATCCGAGCCGAACTGTGTCGGCGGAATCGATCCTGGATAGGAGACGGCCTGATCCGAACCCCGGCGAATGGTTTGAGCCAGCTCGCGAGCGTTTCTACCGGCTCCAATCACTTGCTGCAGATGGCGATGAGCCTTGCTGTCCCTGGGTATCAACGAAAGTGCCAGCTCGCTGAAACCAAGCACCGCGGTAAGACTGTTGTTGAACTCATGGAACACACTGCGTGGGATGACCTGAGGAACCTCCAGCGAGGGCGGAGATAGTACCTGCGTCCTGAGGGGCTTGCGATCCGTAATATCAACGAGCATTCCGACGGTCCGGCGCGGTTGAGGAGATGTCTGTTCTCGATCAAACCAGGTCACGTAGCAGAGATGGATCATGCGGGTAACTCCATCGGGCCGAACAATGCGATAGGTCACTTCAAAGATCCGATCCTCATGAGGATTCTTGGCTGATCGGATCATCACACCCATCATCTCTCGATCGGAGGGATGGACCAGTTGCAGGTACCGATCCAATGAAGCCGGCTCCTCCATCCCAATGCCATGGATGGTTCGTAAGATTGGAGACCACCAGACGGTATCCACGCTGTAGTCATACTCAAAGATTCCGACCTGCCCAGCCTGTACGGCAAGATCCAAGCGCATCTGATCATCCCGGAACGTTCGATCAGTTTGACGGGAAGTCGTAATGTCCACGATGGTGACCAGGAGTGACGGCCCCGAAGAAAGGGCAATCGGGTACAAGCCGATCTTGGAGGGGAATCCCGAACCATCCTTCCGCAAGCTACACAGTTCCACACCGGTTCTCGAAGGACATTCCCTCGAAGCCGACAAGGCATCGACGGATTCACCTGCATACCGTGCACGATCAGAAGCCTGAAACAGAGAGTCTACTGGTCGGCCGACCAGTTCGCCGCATCCATACCCAAACATCTCTTCAATCTTCCCGTTGGCAAGAGAGATCGTTCCCTCCCGACTCACCAGGACCATCCCAATGGTAGCGGCATCCAAAACAACCTTGAGTTGAAGAACGCGTTCCTCGGCCAGTGTCGCCATAAGCTTGTAATCGCTAATGTCTTCGATGGTTCCCGACATGCGAACGGGCTGATCCGGATGTCCGTGCATGAGCACGCCCCGGCAACGGACAAACCTCACGACGCCGGAGGGTTGAATGATTCGGCAATCGATATCGTATGGACGGTCAGAGGTTAACGTCTCTTCGAACAGGGCAAGAACGCGATCTCGATCCTCTGGATGAAGGGCTTTTTTAAAAGTCTCATAGGTCGGTGGCACCAACCCAGGCTCGTATCCCAAGATCCGGTATTGTTCGGCCGACCATAGCTCTGTACCCTGAACCATGTCCCAAGCCCAACTGTCCATATCCGTAACGGACTCCGGACGGTGATAACCATGAGAGCCAAGAGTGAGCTCGTCCCCCGTATGATTCACGTCCAATCGGTCGGAAAAACAGACAAGAATCGACTCCCGCCCTTCCCACACAATTGGCGTGCCGGACATCTCGACTGCAACCGTCCCTCCATCCCCGCGCAGGATGTTGGTTTCCCACTGGCGCTCCGATCCAGGTGGAGATGTTCGGATGATTTGCTGTCGAACGCTCTCACGGTAGTCCCGATGAATCAAATCCAAGAATGGGTGGCCGATGACGTGGTCTTCGGAGCTCGATCCAAGGATCCTCAACCCAGCCATGTTCACATACACTATGTCTCCGTCTGTCGCCACCAACATGCCTTCTGAAACGGACTCACACAGCAGGGTGGGCGAGGGCTTTCCGTTCCGATCGTCTTCCAACGCCCGAACGTGTGAGACATCGCGCATGACCCAGATGACCGCGGTCAGTCGTCCGGCCCGGTCCTTGACCGGAGAGAGCACCACGTCATTCCAAAACGAGGTGCCGTCTTTTCGATGATGGCGAACGCAGACGTGAGAAGCCCACCCATCCTGGAGGGCCAGTCCGAGCTTTTCCATCGACGCACGATCGGTATCCGGGCCACTCAAAATCGTACTGGTTTGACCGAGGACTTCATGGTCGGCATAGCCGGTCAACGCGAGGAAACTCTCATTTACTTGGCTGATAGGATGGTGCGGGAGCGTGGCATCGGTCACGAGCACACTACACCTCGTCGCCTCAATGACCTGAGCCTTCAGGAGGTTCTCCCGTTGGAGTCGAAGAATACGCCAGAGGGAGAGACTCAGGAGGAGCAGCATTCCAACAAAAAGACCGGCTGCCATGGGGACTACCTCCCGGTAAGCCAGGACACCCTAACGGTGTCGAGCCCCTCGCTTTTGTCATCCGACGTCTGTGAAAACACCGAGAGGCCACAAGCAAGACGGCGAGGAGCCTCCTCATCAGGATGAACCGGCATCTCGCCGCCACATTTTAGTTATGAATCCGAATACAGCAGGGTAAGAGTACAGAAATCGGAGGAAGAAGACCAAAGGAGGATGGGGTTACTGGTGACAAATTTTGCCTCTACCTGGCTAGAGCCGAATGTGATCACCCTATCCTTGCCGTTTCACAAAAAAAGCCGCGGCCTGTGCGCGCCGCGTGATGCGAAGTTTCTGAAACACGTTGGCCAAGTAGTTCTTGACCGTTTTGTCGCTGAGTCCGAGCGCAACGGCGATTTCCTTGTTGGTCTTGCCTTCGGCGACCAGCGCCACCACTCGCTCTTCTTGCGAGGACAGGTGATCCGTACCAGGCGTGGCCGGCATATCATGCAACCCTCTCAGCCACCGCAAGGCCCGTTCGGTGACCGTAGAGTCCAGAATTGACTGGCCCTTTGCAACCGAACGAATCGCCTCCAGCAAGGCTCCTGAATCGATTTCCTTGAGCACATAGCCCTGGGCACCTGCCAGGACGGCGGCCAGCACGGAATCATCGTCCGCATACGAGGTCAGGAAAATGATTCTGGTATTCGGAAGCATCCCGAGAATCTCGCGACACGCCTCGACACCAGAACCATCAGGGAGACGGACGTCCATCAAAATGATGTCCGGTTTCAATTTCTGGGACTGCTGAATCGCATCTCCCATGGTACCGGCTTCCCCGATGACGCTGACGCCTTGGTTCTGGCCCAGCACCGTCCGGAGTCCCACACGAATCACTTCATGATCGTCGACGAGCAACACTCTGATGGTTTGTGTTTTAGTCGTGAGCATAGGTCGTGTCCTTTGGTAAATCGAGTACGATCCTTGTACCTTCGTTTGGCTTTGAGTGAAGGGTGAACTGACCGCGGACCTTCTTAGCCCGTGCGGCCATATTGCCTAATCCATGACCGACTCCCTGGGTTAAACTGGCGTTAAACCCGGCCCCATCATCCCGAATCGCAAGACGCACACAACGGCGAAGCGAACAGAGTGATACTGTGATTCGCTTGGCGTCACTGTGACGCAGTGCGTTACTCAGTCCTTCTCGGACAATATTAATCAGATGCAGTGCCTGTTCCGTCGAGAGCTGCCGGGCGGCACCCTTATGGATTCTGATCGTGCATTTCGCCGATGAAGAACCGGCCATAGCTGTGACCATAGTTCGAAGGACAGTCGGAAAATCACCCCCCTGCATCACCTGAGACTCCAGACCTGCGATAAAGTTCCTCACCTCGCCCATGACATGGTTGAGCTGGTCGATCGCTTGATCGAGCGTCGCCATACACTGGACCGAAACATGCCGGGGCTGTTGCTTGATCATGGGTTTGCAGGTTTCCAATCCAAGCCCTACCGCATATAACGACTGGAGAATGCCGTCGTGAAGATCCTCGCTGATTCGTTCCCGCTCTTGAAGCGCTGCATGCAAATCCCGTTCGTGTTGGAGCAGAATCTCCTCCATCCGCTTGCGTTCGGTGATATCGGTTGCCGCTCCCAGGACCATGTGCGCTCGACCCTGATCATCAAGAATCGGCCTCTTCACGGTCTGTAACCAGCGTGTCTTTCCCGTCGAATCCGTAATCTTTTCTTCAGGAACAAAACACTCCTCCAGAGACTCCATCACTTCACAATCTTTTTGCCGAAAGAACTCCACCTCGTCCTGATCTCCGTTGAAATCAGCATCCGACTTGCCGATGAGATCCTCCACCGTGGTGCCATAATAATCAGCGACAGCCCTGTTGGCCATCGTAAACCGTCCGTCACGATCCTTGGCGAAGATGAAGTTCGGGTCGGTATCAATCACCTGCCGCAAGAACGCATGAGACCGGTGAAGCTCGGCTTCCGCCCGCTTGCGCTCCCCGATATCCCTCAAGATTGCACAGCCATACTCTTTCCCATCGTATTGTAAATAGTTAAAGGTCACCTCTGCCTCATAAACCATCCCGGTACGCGACCAATACTTCGCTTCAAACGCCAATGCGCCCTGCTCCTTCAGGTGAATCCAATGTTCCGACCATCGCTCCACCGGAAAATTGGGGTCGATGTCGTGTACGGTCATGGTGGTCATTTCCTGAGGTGAATATCCAAACATCCGGCATGCGGTCTCATTGACGTCGAATATTCGCCCCGTGGGATCGACCCAGAGGACCGCTTCCACGGCCTTATCCACCGAGAACTGGGTCCGTCGCAGCGCACGCTCCATTCGCTTGCGTTCAGTGACGTCATCCCCAACCGTGACAACACACTGCTTGCCGTTCAGCTCAATGAGCTCTGCGGACAACAGGCACTGCCGGACATCACCGTTCCTGCTCCGCAGCTGCACTTCCGCGTTGCGGATCGATCCCTCGCCCTTCAACCGCTCAAGGTACTGAGTCCGCTCATCCGCAGACTGCCAGAGCCCGATCTGCAAGGTCGTTTGTCCCACAACTTCCTCTTTCCGATATCCGAACAGCTGCCATGCAGCCTCGTTGGCATCGACGACCAGACCGGAATCCAGCTCGCTGATGACGACCGGATGGGGACTTGCCTGAAACGCCTTGGCGAACCGTTCTTCGCTGATACGCAGTGCCTGCTCGGCTTGCTTGCGCTCCGTGATATCGAAGATCGCGCCGTCGAGGAAACGCACCTGGCCATCCGGGGTGAACACCCCCTGCCCCTTTTCATAGACCCACCGGACGGCACCACTCGCGTGGATGAGACGGTATTCGATGACATACGGGCTGTGCTTCTTCAGACTTGTCCAGGTCACCTCCTCAACCAATCGGCGATCATCCGGGTGAATCACGCTGGCGTAGGAACGGGTGCGGTTGGCGACAAAGTGCTTGGCCGGATACCCGACAATAGCTTCGATCGCATCGCTGAGATAGGACATCGTCCACTCCCTGTCCACGGCGCAGCGATAGATCGCTCCTGGAATATTGGCAACCAGGGTACGGAACCGGGCCTCGCTCTCGGACAAGGTGTGTTCAGACTCCTTCCGCTCCGTGATGTCCGTATGGGAACCGAGTAAGCGCACCAGCCGACCGTCCGGTTCCGCCACGAACGAGGCGTGCGAGTCGATCCACCGATACTGCCCGTCCTTATGCAGCAAGCGAAAGTCTTGTCGAAATGCACCCACCGGGTGATCCCGGTACCGCATGGCATACGCAATGGCACGGGCACGATCGTCAGGATGCAGCCGCGACTCCCAGCTCTCAAACGTATCCGGCAGCTCCGTTTCTTCGTACCCGAGCTGCGCCTTCCACTCTCTTGAGAGCCACACTTCGTTGGTTTCCGTATTCCACTCCCACAAGCCCGTATTGGAAGCCAACAGCGATTGCCGCAGTTTCTCCTCGGAAGCCTTGAGTGCCTGCTCTGCAAGTTTGCGTTCTATCGCAATCTGCGCAAGGCGAACTGCCTGCTCAATCAGCCGACGCTCCTCATTCGTTGGATCTCGTGGAATGCGGTAGTAAATGGCAAACGTGCCGAGCACTCCCCCGATAGACGAGGCAATCGGCATCGACCAGCAGGCCCGCAGATTATGGCGCAACGCGAGTTCTTTGTAGCCGGCCCAGAGGGGATCGGTGGCAATATCCTTGGCCACAATCGGCATGTTGCGGTAGGCCGCTGTTCCGCAGGATCCGGCAGAGGGGCCAATGGGGATACCGTCGATGGCCGCCGTGTATGAGTCAGGCAGGCTGGGCGCTGCGCCATGCCTCAAATGCTGGCCGTCTTCGTCCAAGAGCAAGATGGAACAGCAGCAGCCTTGCGCGATGGCTTCGATACCGCCGGCAAGTTGGTTCAGAAGATCGTCGAGCGGCACCCCTGCAGCAACCCCCTCAAGAATCCCGTTTTCCAATGCCAGGATCGTCTCTGCGCGCTTGCGCCCCGTAATGTCCACGGTGGCCCCGATCAAGTGTGTCAATTGTCCCTTCGGATCTCGGACGGCACGCGCTCGGACATCACCCCAGACGATCGAGCCGTCTCGCTTGACATGGCGCAACTCATAATGAGCGGTCTCTGCGGCTCCGCTTTGGACTAATTCCCAGTTCCGCATCGCGATCGGCTGGTCGTCGGGATGGACCAGCCTCAACCACACAAATGGATCGGTCGAGAGCTCGTCGGTTCCATACCCAAACAGCGCCTTCAGATTGGTGTCCCCATGGTACTGGCCGTTCAGGACATCCAATTCCCAGACCCCCACCTTGCCGATGGCTGTGGCACGGGCATACCGGTCTTCGCTCTCCTGCAATTCTGCCGTACGTTCCATGACCTTGCGTTCTAATTCGTCATGTGCCAGCCGGAGCGCTTCTGCCGCCCGCTTGCGTTCCGTGACGTCCTGGAACGTGCCGTAAGCCCGTACGGCTCGTCCGTTCACCACATCAACCTTGCCGACGGCCCGCACCGCAACCCGGCGGCCCATTGCCGTGATGAGGTCCAACTCGAGATCCCACGGCGTCCCCTGGCTCTCCCCGTTTCTGAGCGCTTCGGCAATAAGCGGTCGGCTTTCCGGCGTATAGAAATTCAAGGCCGTTTCAACCGTGGGACTGTATAACTCCGAGCTCGTCTCGTGCAGTCGGTAGGTCTCGTCGCTCCACCAAAGGCGGTTCGTCAGGAAATCCAGCTGCCATCCCCCGATTTTCCCGATCGTTTCCGTTTGGGCCATCAGCGACAACTGCTGCTTATGATGGGTGATATCTTCGGCAATGCCCGCGATGCGATGCTCCCATCCGGGCATCCTCACTCGGCGATCTGAAATCCATCGGATATGGCCGTCTCGGCCTACGATCCGATACTCACAATGGAACACCGCGGCCGCCCCGCCGCCAATAAATCGATCATGGCTGGCCTTCACTCGCAAATGGTCATCCGGATGGATTGACTCAAGCCACAGAGACCAATTCCTGTAGATCTCGTCGCGTTCAATACCCCAGATGAAGGTGAACGCCGTGTTGACGTACAGAACCTTCCGTTCGTCCGGTGCCACATCTGCAATCCAGAATGCCGAGCCGACCGATTCAGCGAACTGCTGCCACCGGGCCTCACTCTCCCTCAGAGCTTCTTGTGTACGATTCCGCTCGGTGACATCGGTAGCGATGACGCCAATAGCCGAGAGCGAACCGGCAGCATCAGCCACAGGGAATTTGACGACGATACTGACACGGAGCCCATCCCGCTGTTGTGTGACCTCCTCGAATTCGCGTCCACAGCCGCTGGCCAATACCTCTCTATCGTGTGACCGAAACTGCGCGGCCTGCTCCTGGGGAAACAGTTCATCATCCGTCCTCCCCAAGGCCATACCGGGAGCAATCCCAAATACCTCATCGAACCGCCGGTTCGTATAGAGATACCGTCCGTCATTATTTTTTAGACAGGTCACGTTCGGGGCATGGTCAAAAAATTGCCTGAACCGTTCTTCACTCCGGCGCAACGCCTCCGTCCGATCGATCACTTGGCGTTCCAAGGTTGCATTGAGATCGGCCAGCGCGTCCTCTGTTCGCTTTCGCTCGGTAATATCCTCGCACACGATCAATGCGACGGGTTCACCGTCACGGCTTTGCAGCACCCGCACGTGCTCCCTCACCCACAGCACCGCGCCATCGCTTCGCACCTTCCGCAATTCCCATTGCGCAACTCCTTCGGGCTGATGAAAGCACGCGTCTATCTCAGCGGATGCGCGTGCTCGGTCTGCCTCAAGGAAGATCGCTGACACGGACTTCCCGACAAGGTCCTCGACGCAATACCCTAAGTACTGCGCGCCGAACTGGTTGACGGACCTGACGATTCCCGTTCGATCAATGGTGAAATACATAGAAGGGGTTTCATCATAGAGGGTCCGGTATCGTGCCTCGCTCTGACGCAAGGAGTCCAGGGCCGCCTGGCGATCCAGCTCACCACCAAGCCATCGCGCCATGAGTTGAATGAAATCTCTTTCAGAATCGGTAAACGGTTTCGAACGAGGTTTGTCGCTCGCAAAACACAGGGTTCCGTAGGTATGCTCCACTCCGCAAATCACCGTCCCGAGGTATGCCTCCAACTTCAGTGCCGCGTAGGCTGGATGCTGCTGCCATTCGGGTGAAGCACCTGCATGCTCGAAACAGACCGGCCCGCGCTGCTGGAGAGTCTCACTGCAGTATGTCTTGCTCAACGGCACACACATGCCCTGATGGAAGGCCGTACCGGGCGCATTCACGTGCCCAACCTCCAACTCGTCGCCCCTGATGAATGTCCTCATCCCGATCGGCATGTTGAAGAAACGGCATCCGAGTTGAAGCAGCGCCTCGACCCGCTCGTTCAACGACCGTCCCTGCACCGACGAAATATCGTGAAGCGCGCGAATTGCATGTCGATGTTCCAAGCTGGCCCGTTCAGATTGTTTACGTTCGGTGATGTCGGAGAACATGCCGAGGATCGCCGGTTTTCCGTTCCACATGATCCGTCCGGCTTCGACCTGAACCGGGATCGTCGTGCCGTCCAACCGTACATACACTCGCTCTGCACTGTGGACGGAGACGCCTCCCTTGAGCAGTCGTGTGACACTGTCACGAACCTCTTGATGATAGTCCGGGTGGATGAACTCAAACGTCGGTCGGTCGAGAATCTCCTGTGGGTCCCGCGCACCCATCAGAAGGGCTCCGGTTCGATTGACATAGACCGTTCGCCCTTCACAGAACACAAAGACACCGGATGGGGATAACTCAACCAATGTCCGGTATCGTTCCTCACTTTCCCGTATCGTCTCCTCCATGTGGCTGCGATCGGTGATATCGGCATGAGATCCGAGGAGATGGGTCATCCGGCCATCCGCTTCCCTCACGAAAGAGGCCCGTGCCTCGATCCATCGATAAGTCCCATCTTTATGCCGCAAACGAAATACTTGCCGATAATCTCCCTCCGGGGCAGTCACATACCCTTGTGCATACGCAACCGCTCCAACGCGATCGTCCGGATGCAACAGTTTCACCCACGTTTCAAATGAATCCGAGATCTCCGTTTGCTCATACCCCAGCTGCCGTTTCCACTCCTCGGAAAACACCACCTCGTTCGTACCGGTATTCCAGCTCCACAACCCGGTACTTGAGGCTCGGAGTGCCCGTTGGAGTTGATCCTGGGAAATCCGCAGCTCTTCTTCCACCAGCTTACGATCCGTGATGTCCAGCACACTGCTGGACAGGGAAACAGGGCGACCAGTGGTATCTCGAGTGACTTCTCCGCGGGCGTGGATGGCTCGAATTTCCCCGGATGGACGGACAATGCGGCAATCCACGTCGTAGATTGTCCCTCCTGTTAGTGCGCTGTCGATCGCGTTCAGTACGCGATCACGATCTTGCTGATGCAGTGACATCATGAACGTCTCGTACGTGGCAGCTATGCTCCCGGGCTCGTAGCCGAAGATTCGAAACTGTTCATCGGACCACTGCACCGATCCGCTCTCGATGTCCCAATCCCAGCTTCCTAGGTGTGCGCGTGCTTGGGCCTCTACCAGACGGTGTTGCTGTTGATGCAGTTTCGTTTCGGTCTGCCGCCGTTGGAGTTCGGCCCCGGCGCGGGATGCAAAGACGGTCATCAGTGACTTGAGGCGCTCCGTATTGCGCAAGGGCTTCGTATCCATGACGACGAGCAATCCAATGATCGCACCGCCTTTCGCCCTGAGCGGGATTCCACAATATCCCTCGACGCCTAACTGGGCCAGCCGTTCAAACAGAGGGAACACCGTCCTGACGTCCCGCTCATAACAAGCGTAGGACTGTCCAAGCGCGGTTTCACAGGGAGTGTTCATCAGGGGATACTCGAAGTTGTCGACAAGACCACCCCCGGCTGAAACCGCAATGGTACGGATTTTCCTGATCGGGCCCTGCAGGACCTCCCCGATAACCGCGTACTGTACGCCCAACACGGAGCTTAAATGGCACACCAAGCCTGGGAAAAAGTCTTCGCCGGTGTCCGCTGCGATCCCGGTGACAATGGCACGAAGCATGTCGGATCGTTCATACAAATCCGTCAGCTCGTCGTCGAACTGTCGTTTGCGCTCGTAGACAGTCTGATCCCGCTCCGTCAGTTCACGCCTGAGGTCGGCGACTTGCTTTCTTAATAAATCCAATTCACGAAGGTGACTGGTAGGACTCATGGTGAAGCTCCGTGGCAGGTGACGTTGATAGTCCCCTAACCCGCACTACTCATGAGCAATTCTGCTGCAACCGCTCATACGCCGCTTCGACAATTCTGGCCATGAGTTTTCACAACCAGGCAGTCTCGTCCCTCGACTAGGTTGGGGACCCTGAGCAAGTCGAAGGGTCACACAGCGTCATGAATAATTCGGCTCAGGCCCTGTTTGGTTCACTTGGATGACTACTTCACGTCCAGATACAGGGAATGATGGCAGCACTCCCCGGGATAAGCGAGTTACTTTCCGCACAGGCTATTGGTTCAAATGAAAAGGCCAAGCGGGTGCTAGTGTCCTATGACAATAGGTGAAAGTCTAGATCCAAATGGCCCGATACGGAGTGCTGACAGTCTGGATCAATGAAACCGACGACACGACATGGCGCCGCATGTTTCCCGCAAGATTCCCTTGCAACCGTTTGTATTTACTTGAAATAGTTCGGGAAATCTTTCGGAAGGTCGAGGAGGATTCTTGTCCCGCGGTGAGACTCTG
>FKKE01003213.1_pt1 | contig 36923 bp, 29 predicted proteins | sample 1106331 | NCBI WGS metagenome assembly FKKE01 (sample SAMEA3931202, study PRJEB13176) | freshwater metagenome | biome: Drinking water system; feature: drinking water; material: freshwater | place: China | collected 2013-02-06
AGACCGGGATCGAACCGGTACATCCCTTTCGGGATGAGGGATTTTAAGTCCCTTGCGTCTGCCTATTCCGCCACTCCGGCGGTCAGTGTCGCCGAGGCCAATCTAGCATTGCTCCTAGATCGAATCAAGAAGACAGAGAAAACCGGACGGGCCCGCGGCGCACCGCGCCCACGGACCCGTCCGGTTTGCCTGCATCCTGCCACCACGCGGGGCACGACCCCGCCGCTGCGTTTCGAGAGGGTCCTGCTTAGGCCGCCTCTCCGATCGCTTGCGGCTCCCGTTTCGCGCCAAGATGTTTCTTCACTTCCGTCACGCCGGACTGCACGGCCCGACCGACGCGAATGGCTTCAAGCTGCGCCCGCTTGGCCTGCCGAACGACGGCGCGACGCGTCTCGACTCCGGCCTTCGGGGCAAACAACATCCCCAATCCCACACCGACCACAGTCCCGCCTGCCACCCACGCCGCCAATTTCGCCATATCCCGAGTAGTGCCTGACATGGTCCTGCCCTCCTTGTGACACACGGTGGTTCTTGTGCAGCCGTCCGGCGCCTGGACAACTACCTGCCGAACGAGTGAGCATCAACCGTGCCAGCACGGATCCGCGCGCAACTCTGCGTCGTTTCATATCACCGCAACACCGCGCCCACCAAGGCATGGTGACATTTTCCCAACAGGTGTGGGATCGGAAATACCCCGATTCGGACAGCGTGCGGCACGCCGCCGCCTGGCGTACCGCTGAGGCCAAAGTGGCCCCAGCATTCGGCCGACTGAACGCGTTTCGACACCGTCCGGGAAGGACCTTCCGCCATCCCTTGCATTGGAACCGGCCCTCACCTATGATCGCGAGGCAGTTCGGACACGACACATTCCCGCATGCTTCCCTATCCGTCGATCAATCCGATCATTGTGCAAGTGGGGCCCTTGGCGTTGCGCTGGTACGGGCTCATGTACCTGATCGGCCTCACCGGCGCCTACTGGCTCATCCGCCGCCGAGTGGCCGAACAACGACTCGGCCTGACGCCGGATCAGGTGTACGACATGGTCGTCTATGCGGCGCTCGGCGTGTTTCTCGGGGGGCGCCTGGGCTACGTGTTCTTCTACAACCTGCCGTACTACCTGGAACACCCGTTGAAGATCGCGGCCGTCTGGGAAGGCGGAATGTCGTTCCACGGCGGCCTCATCGGCGTCATCGTGAGCCTGATTTGGTTTGCGCGCCGGATGGGCATGCCGGTCTACACCGTGGCCGATCTGGCTGCCGCCGTGACGCCATTGGGATTGGGATTCGGACGCATCGGGAATTTCATCAACGGGGAATTGTTCGGCCGCCCTACGGATGTTCCTTGGTGCATGGTGTTTCCCAACGGCGGGCCGGACTGCCGCCATCCCTCGCAACTGTACGAAGCGTCGTTGGAAGGCGTGCTGCTCTTTACGGTCCTCTGGGTCATCAGCCGCTTCCGCGTGCCGCCGGGGACGATCCTGTGGAGTTTTCTGGCCGGCTACGGCATCTGCCGGTTCATCGTGGAGTTTTTCCGCGAACCGGATCCGCAGATGGGCATGTTCTTCGGCGCCATCTCGATGGGGCAGGTCTTGAGCAGCCCGATGATCTTCATCGGCCTCACGATGCTGGTCATCGGGTTTCTGCGCGCCAGGCCGGAGCGGGACGCGCACGCGACGAACCCACGACACTCCTGACCGGTCTCAGCGCTCGCTCTACATAGGAACCGCCCGCCCCGCCCGCAGAAAGATCAACTCCATCCCCACGTCGGCCACGCCGAAAGCCTGGGCGACTGCAGCCCGATAGAGATCCACTTGCGGCCGGTAGCGGGTCGCCCGTTCCTGAAGCTGCGCGGGCTCGACCTCATCCGTTTTGTAATCCGCCACCCATAGCCGGCCCTCCGCGCGATAGAGCAGATCGATGGTGCCGCGCAGCACCTGCCCATCGCCGCAGGGCATCAGAACCGGGACTTCGCGCCCGACGATCTGACTGGCCCGCAGCCGCCGATAGACATCCGAAGCACCGAAGGTGCCCAGCAGCTGACGCAGCGATTCGCCGAGCGGACCCGCCTCCGCCTCCGGCACCGAATCCGGCAGAGCGGCCAAGGCCGCCGGGATGCCGCTCGCCAGTTCCGAAGGATCGCGCTGGAAGTCCCACTGCTGCAGAATCCAGTGCGCACAGGTGCCGGCGAGACGCGCGACATCCGACGGCAACGCCTGGCGATTCCGCCGCGGGGCGGTGCCCGGCATCGCCTCGACCACCCCCGTCGGCGTACGAAACACCGCGGTGGATCTGGCGGACGTCCACGCCTCCGTGCGCCGGCGCCAACGTTCCAGCAGCGAGGCCGTGTCGAGTGCCACCTCGTGGGACGGACCCGCCTTCGCCCGTTCGGCACGCCGGCGGGGCGGCGCGGGCACCACGATCTGCGGGATGACACTGGCCCCCACGGTCAAACTCGTGTGCGCCGCATCGCCGAGGTGACCGCCGGCGATGTCATCGAGCACCTGCCAGGCGCTGTCCTTGCTCCGTTTGGCGGTCCGGCTTCCGGAGAGCACCAACAGGTCGCGCGCGCGCGTCATGCCGACATACATCAGGCGCCGGTGCTCCGCTGCTTCACGCGTCGCCAGAAGATCGTGGAGCACGAGGCCGGCCAATGTGCGGCGATCCCCGACGGCGAGTCCATAGAGCCCGCTCGACCAGTCATAGACCACCATCGGCGGCGTCCGATTGCCCTGCGCGCCTTGGTGCATGCCGGGCAACACGACGACGGGAAACTCAAGCCCCTTGGCCTTGTGGATGGTCAACACCTGCAAGGCATCCGGCGTAGCCTCGGCCAGCGGCTGCTCGGCTTCATCCGGGGGATCTTCGACCCGCGACGTCAGGTCGCCGACGAACTCACCGAAGGTCCCGGACGGCCGGTCGGCCAACACCGTGGCTAGTCGGGCGACTTTGCGAAGATTCGCCACCGCCTGCTCCCCATGTAACGACGCGGCGGCGACCTCCTCCAAGGGAATCCGGGCGAACACGAGCGCCATCGCATCCGGCAACGGGCGTGTCCGGACCTCACAGTGCAACCGCGCCAACTGCCGATACAGGCGCCCAACCGTCTCGGCCTGCGGATGCGACCAGGACGCCACGCGCGCCGCCTCGCGGTAATCGAGCTGGCCGGCTTGACGCAGGTCGTAGAGGTCCCGATCCGTCAGCCCCCCCAGGGGCGACCGCAGGACCCCCACCAGCGCGATGTGGTCGTGAGGATCGGCCACGACACGCAGGACGTTGACAAGATCCACCACCTCCTGCCGCCGGTAGAAATGCTTCTCGCCGTCAATCACGTACGGCACGCCGTAGCGGCGCAGGGCATCCACGTAGAGCTCCGCCTGCGTGAGCTTGCGGAACAAGAGCGCCACGTCCCCCGGCCGCACGCCGCCAGAACACAACACGTCGTCCGCCAACCAGCGGGCCAACGCCTCCGCTTCGGCCCGGGCCCCCGCGGCGGCGTCGAACGGTCGGTCCTCCTCCTCGGACCGCACGATGTGGACGCGCATGCCGGGCGAAACAGCCGAGGCGCGCCGCTGAGGCGCCCCCTCCAAGCGCACATTCCCAGGCTGCACATGCGCCCGGCGCTCGAACGCCCGATCGAACACATCGTTGACAGGACCCAGCACCACCGGGTCGCTCCGGAAATTCGTCGTCAGAGTGCAGCGCAGCCCCCCGTCCGCCGTGACTTTTTCCACGACGCGGTCGAACGCCTCGATGTCGGCACGGCGAAAGGCATAGATGGACTGCTTGGGATCTCCGACAATACACAGCTTCCCTGGTTCCAACACCATCTCGTGCCAGACCGAGGCACAGGCCCCCTGCTCCTCTGACACCGCCAGGATCACTTCATATTGCAGCGGATCGGTATCCTGAAATTCGTCGACCAAGACCGCGCGGTAGTCGCGCTTGAGACGTTCCCGCACGGGGGGATGGTCGCGCAGCAGCGCGCGGGCGCGGGCCAAAAGTCCGTCAAACGAGACCCAGCCTTCACGAGCCAGGGCACTCCGCACGGCCGCCACCAACGGATGCAGCAACTTCATCAAGTGGTTGAAGTAAGGATGGTCAAGTTGCAGACATTGCCGTGCGAGACGAGTCATGCGCACAGCCTCATCATAGTCGGCATGCTCCCATCCCTTGGGCTGACTGGGCTTCCCCTGCAACTCGCTCCGCGCCTCATCCGGGCAGTCCTTCAGACCATCGGCCCCGTGGGCGATCACCAGGTCCAAGACCGTCAGCGCGGCCGCCAACATCCGCTCCACTTTGCGCGGTTTGGGAACGGCATGAGCGGTCAGGAGGGTGGACGCCTGGCGACGCACCTCCTGGAGTCGTGCGGCCAGCATCGGGACGATGCCGCTCGCTTCGGCCTGGGCCTGCAAGACGTCCAGTTCGACGAGGTCGCTGCACAGACTTCGGGCGAACGCTTCCAGCTCTTCCAGGGAGGTGGTGCCCAGCACGGTCCGCCAGAGGTCATGGCGCGTCCCGCCCTCGTTCAGCTCCTGATCGAGCCACAGGTCCCAGGTGTGGGCAAACCGGGCGTCGAACTGCGAGCCATCATCCTCACGAAAGGCCGGGTCGAGCCCGCTCTCCAAGGGATGGAGCCGCAACACATGCGCGGCAAAGCTGTGCAAGGTCCCGATTTGCGCCTTGTCCAAGTCGTGCAGCGCCGCCCCGGCGCGTTCGGCGACTGCCGTTCGGCTGAGCGCATACCGGTCACACAGGGCCTCGAGGGTCACCGCCCCGCCCTCGCCGCCCCGCCCTTCGTCGGCAGGCGGGTGGGCCAGGTACTGCAGCCGATCTCGGAGGCGCACCTTCATCTCGGTGGCCGCCTTGTTGGTGAACGTCAACGCCACCAGACGCGTGACCGGAACCGGATGCGGCTCTTTCACCAACAGGTGGACGAGACGATTGACGAGCAAGGTCGTCTTGCCCGTGCCCGCGCCGGCGACCACGACCACGTTGCGATCGAAGGTCGTCTCCGCCCGCTGGCGTTCGCCCCAGTCGGGGATGAGCGCAGGCCGATTCATGTGGAGGCGTCCTCCTCCTGCTCCACGTCCTTCCGGCGAATGGCGCGAACGGCCTGCGCGTGTTCGCTCTGCGCCGTCCGCCAGACACTCGGCGTGTGGGTCCGGCGGCAGATCGACCGGAACTCGCATTGATCGCAATAGAGGCCGGGAGACATCGCGAAATGCCCCGTGCGCAGGCCGTCGAACAGGGTTCCCAACGTGGCCCGCAGGGCCTGTCCGTCCTGCATCGACCACACCGCGCGGGCAAAACCGGTCCGCGCGGTCGGCGGGGTCCAGCGCGGCGACAGCAGAAGAAAGTGCACCTCGTCCGGCAGCGGTGACGCAGGCAGCCGAAGCCAGGAGTACAGGGGCGGCTGCAGCCGAGCTCCCCGCACCGCGGCCCGGACCAAATCCCGATCGTCCGCCTTCATGGACCCGCCCAGGCGCAGCTTGTAATCGATCACGCGGACCGCGCCGGATTCGCCCCGGCGATCGAGCCGATCGACCCGCCCCCGCACCTTCATCGGCATTGCGCCACTCTCACCCAGGGGAGGCAACTCGCCCTCGCCCTCCACCTCGAACGCGACCGGCACAAAACCGTCTTCCAGCGCCTGCCGTTCGTCGGCGCGGACCGCCTCAGCGATCAACCGGCGCACCTCCGCCTGAGCCAATGCCCACAAGAGGGCATGGCCGGTGTGATCCTCCGCCTCACACGTCGCCGCCGCGTCCCCCACAGCACGCGCAACACAGGCGGTGAGTGCCTCATCCGCGACCGGGCGAGCGGGCCACCCCAGGGACACCAGCTCGGCATAACTCTGCCGGAGCGCCGCGTGGAGCAGCCGCCCCAGCACGGCGGGTTGCACCTCGTGCGTGACCGACCCGCGGGACGGCCGCAAGCCCAGGATGTCCGCGGCGAAGGCCCGGAACGGGCACTGGGCATAGCGTTCCAACGCCGTCGGCGAAATGCCCCGGTCGAGCCAGCGCTGCCACGGAGACGCCAGGGGACCGGTCAGGCCGTCGAACTCCGTCAGCGTCCGCCCTTCGGATTCGATCGCACCCAGCACCGACGCCGCACGGCGATACAGCCGCGTATCCTGCCCGGCCGCCTCCAGCAGCGCATCGGGATTCTGCTCGTGCAAAATCGCCCACTGAGCCACGTCCGCGGGAGGCAACAGACTCAGAAGGTGAGGAGCCGCCGCCACGCGCTCGCTGAACCGCCGCGGCACCGCCTGGACGGCAGAGGGCCCCGACCCCGCCGGACGGGCGGCGTCGCCGAGATACGAGGACGGCGTCAGGACGCGCCCGTCCTCGTCGGCCCGCTGGTAGGACACGATCAGGCGGCGACCGGCCGCGCTGCGAAGGTGGGTGAAGAGGCAGGCCTCCTCGTCATAGCCCGCGAGCTTTTCGTCGATCTTGAACCCCAGCGTGGCTTCCAGCACCCGCCGATGCCGATCGCGCAGGAACGCATCTTCGCGGATGGTGCGGGGAAAGGCCTGCTCGTTCATCCCCAGCAGACACAACGCCTTGAACGGAAGGCCCCGGGCGGCCATGGCGTCGAGCACCAAGACGCCGCCATGATGGGTGGCGGAGACCGGCAAACTGGCCCGCTCGCAGGCATGGGTAAGCAGCTCCACGAACTCCGCCCACGTCAGCGTATCGGTGATCGGTTCCAGTGCGGCCACGGCCTCCAACGCCGCCTCGACCGCGTCCCACACCGATTCCGCGGAGCGAGCGGAGTCCGCGTCGGAGTCGGCTCCGGGTGCGGCCGGACGCGGCACATGCGCCGCCATCAGGCGGCGGAACGCCGCCAGCAGCTGGGCGAGCGACCCGTCCCGGGGCAGCGCGTCGCACTGCTCGAGCAGAGGCGCGACGATACGCCACAAACACACGGTGGAGTCACGATCGAGGGGAAACGCACTCACCGAGAGGGAGTCGTCCTCCTCCGCGACCGCACCCGAGTGAAGTCCCGCACACCGCTCCAGACGGGCCCACTGCGCCCGCCCGCGCACGATACGCAACGCCGGCACCGCCAACCGCCACAGGTCCGGGCGAATCTCCTGCGGAGTCCGGTGGTGCCAGGGGCTGTCGAAGTAGGGAGAACTGATGACGTCGAGCACCGTGGACCAATACCCATCCGAGAGGGGGAGCGAGGCCAGCAGCAGCAGCGTCTTGCAGAGAGGCTCGTGGATCAGCGGGCGAACGGCCGTCGTCCGAAAAGGAATCCGGTACCGGTCGAACACCCGCGCCAGGTGCAGGCGATACGGCTCCAACGTCCGCGCCACCACGCCGATCTCCTCCCATCGGTATCCGTTCGTCTCCACCAGGTCGAGAATCTGGCGGCACGCCGTGGCCAACTCTTCTTCCGCGCCGACGACGCTGACGACGGCAACGTCAGGCGGCGGCGCGATCCCGGATTCGTCGAGGCGCCGGTGGTGCTCCGGGCTCGCCATGAGCGGCTGGACGTACCGGTCGAAGAAGCGCCGCGCAAACGCCTCGCGCGGGTCGTCCGACAGTGGAAAAAACAAGGTGGTCGGCACGCGGCGGGACACCGCCTCGAAGAGGGACAACTGGACTTGGGTGAGATCGTAGAACCCGTAGTAGCACACCAGCCGGAGCGAGGCGACCAGCGGGGACCGCCCCAGCCGGGGGACCTGCGCGGCGGCCAGATCGTCGGGCGTGCCGACCCCGAGCGCCCGGCTCGCCTCCCCCACCGCGCCATACAGCGTGAACAGCGCGCGAAGCCAGGGCGCCTCCTCCGCGTCGAAGCACCCTTCCTCGATCGCACGCAGGGCAGTTCCCGCGTCGACCAGTCCGTCCTTCAGGTCGCGCACCGTCGCCCAGAGGGCCGCCCAGGTGCCGGAGGAATGGCCGAGCGCCTGGAACGGCTCGTACCGCGCCGCGCCCCGGCGGACGAGATGCCGGATCAACTGTTCGCAAAAGAGCGGATCGACGAGCGTGGGACCGGCAGCCGGATCGGAATCGGGGTCGTGCTCCTCGCGGAGGCGGAGGGCGAATTGGTGGAACGTCCAGATCCGGACGTTGAGGAGCGAGAGGCCCCGCTCGACGGTCAACACCCGCTGGAGGTGATCGACAAGCGGAGACGAGGGCACCAGCACGGCAACCGAGGCCAGCGGATCTTCGGCCTTGACCCGCTGAATGTCCTCGACCAAGGCATGCTGAAGGCCGGGATGGAAGCGACCGGTGACGACACGCAGCATCGGGCAGACGCACTGACGTTGAGGGTGAAGTCACGGTCGAGCACACGGCGCGGCCGCGGCCTCAGCCCGCGTCGGAATCCGGAGACTAGCCGGTTTCCGGACCCAGCAATTCGCCGTTGCAGTCCACGCAGGCCCAGTCGCCGTCAATGAAGCTCATGGGGTCGCCGCAGATCGGACAATCCGGGGGTGGCCCCTTGTCCAGCATCGGCAGCGGCGGCAGTTCGAAATCGTCGTCGTCGGTCATCGTCATGGTCAGCCTTGGCGTTGCTGCATCTTCTGCTGCAGGGCCTTTTCCGCGCTCTGACGACTCGGCACCCCGACGAAGGTCAGCCGCCCATCGATGATCGTGGCGGGCACGGCGCGCACCGCATGGCGATCCGCCAACTCCCGCCCATCTTCGGTGGTGATGTCCACTTCGCGGTACGAGAAACTATATTTGACGCGCAGTTCCTTCCATAGGCTCTTGGCTGAAGGACAGGCCCCGCACGAGGGTGAAACCAGCAGCGTAATGTTGGGCATCGCGACACTCCACAAAGGGTATGCGGCATGTTAACACCCCCTGGGAAAGCCCCGCAACAACGAGCCGGGCGCCGGCGCAACCGATCACGGCAGAGGGGCCAACGGAATGTCGGGAGGCGTGAGGTGAGACGACCCGTCTAGCTGTGGGAGTTGAGATACAACTGGAGGCGATCCGCATCCTCAGGCTGGAGTTCCTGGAACCGGAGCCCGAATTCCCCACTGGTGGACCATCGAACGTCGGCCTTCCGCACCTTGAGCATGACCTTCCCGTGGGTGGTCTGCACGAAGAGGGTCAGGACCGATCCGACCGGCACTTTGGTGAGGCTGGTCACCGCGCAGCCGCCCTGCGAGAGGTTGAACAAACTTCCCGACTGGAGACCGCTGCTGTGGGCATCGGAGGGCGTGAACAGGACAGGCAGATCGACCAGGTAACGAGGATGCTCGCGCTGCTCGGCCAAGTTCATGGTCGACACCTCCTGATGGCTGCCTTCGATGCTACAAGGCCACGGCACGATCGGCAAGGGAACACGGAATTTGAGACAGGCCGCAGACACCTCGATCGGAGGCGAAGAGCAGCAGGCCGGCTGGGGAACGGCGACTGGCGCGCCGGAGCGGCAATCGCGACACGGCAACCAGACACACGGGCGGCGGCAGAGGGCATGGCGCCCCCCGCTTCGACCCCGATCGGCGTCGTGGACGGGCCGCGAGGTTAGTCCAACCAGTCCTTTTCCTTGAGTTTCCGCGGCAAGTACTTTTTGGTCAGGTATTGGAAGTCTTTGTTCGCCAGGGCGTCCAGTTCGTACTTGAGCCCGGCCGCGAGCATCCGCTTGATTTCGGCCTGCCATGCGGGCTTTTGGAACCACTGGTAGTTCATCAGCTCCTTCGCGCGGGCGATGTCTTTCTCGTTGAGCTTGATGCCGACGTTGCGCGGAAGTTCGTACCGCTCCGGGTCCGCGCTGGAGAGCCCGATGAACTTCGCCTTGGGAATCGCCATGCGCTGACTTTCGAAGGCCAGGTTGATGGAGCCCTGCTTGACGACGGAGTAGATGTAGTACCCCCAGGGATCGTTGTCCACAAGGACGTACACCGGCAAGCGGTGCTCTTCGTGCAGCCGCCGGGCCAAACGCCGCACGCCGCGAGGCGGCTGGCCGTTGCCGGTCAGCAGAATACAATTGTACCGGCGCCAAAACTTGTCCTCCGACAGCCGGTTCCACTGCGTGCCCTTCTCGACCAGCAGCACGAAATCCGCCGTGCAGCGCCGAATCTCCAGGTATTCGGGCTCGACGATGCTCGGCACCGAATAGCCGCCCTTGCCGAGCCGGGCGCAATCCACCCGGTCCCCGTCGTCGCCGAACACCACCGGGCCCACGATACTCCCGGCGTTTTCGGCACGCACGTGCAATTCTTCGCGCAACGCCGCGAGCGCCACTTCCAAATCCTCGATCACCGGATCGGATTCGTCCTGCGTGTCGAAGGTGTTCTCGTGCGAGTTCTTGATGGTGTGTTTCGTGCGGTAATAAATTTCTCGAAGCGAGGTGGTCAAATCGGCGCGCTGCAGCTCGGACAGGGCATCGGCCACCAACACCGTCTGCATGAACTTCTTGGCCATACCCACGTTGAAGAAGGAGCGCGCCTGCTTCTTGCTTCCCATCTCGATGAGGCCCTTGCGCTCGTTGAACGCCACGTTCGAGAGGGCGCGGATGGGAATAGCGAAGGTGGGGTCCTTGGAGCGTTCGGCCGCCGTCACGACCACATCGGCCAGCCCGATTAACTTCTTCTCGACCACGGTCGCGGGTTTCTGTTTCGTCGCCATGGGCCTTATGTCCTTCCTCGCGCAGGAGCGGATTTCTTGGACGCTGCCGGTTTCCCCTCGGGTTTCTCGGCGGGCGCCGGGGACGATTCCGTGAACAACGGCATTTGCGCCGCCTTCCCCTTGGATGGCTTACCGGGCTTTCCCGGCTTGGCCGGTTTCCCCGCCCCCCCGCGTCGCTCGCCGGCTCCCCGCCCCGTGGACGGCGGGGCCGGGGACGCGTCGGCCTCTGCAGCGGGCGCGGCAACACCGGCATTGGCATCGACCTGCGCCGCCAACTCCACCTCGCCCTCCACCCCTTCTTCCGTGACGATGATCGAGTGCGGCAGCCCTTCCGGCCCACCCCCCGTTCGGCCCAGCGCTTCATCCGTCTTCATGCCGCCCGTGCGGGACGTGGCGATCTTGTGCAACTGCGCCTTGAGCTTCTCCGTAGGCAAGGTGCCGCCCTTCAGGCGGTTGCACGCCTCGACCACTTCCTCGATGTAGAGTTCGAAAATGTTGCGCCGCCGGAATTCGCTCGCGGCCCGCTCGCGCCGCCGGAGGAACAGCCCCAGCCGGCGCCCGCATTCCCGGAGCGCCAGCGTGATTTCCTTCTGAATTTCGTCGTAGTCCGCGATGGCTTCCTTCGACTCGCTGGTGAACGGCACCCAGACGGAGGCCATGTGGACGAAAATCACCATCGGACCGCCCGGCAAGGCGCCGCGCGACTGGGAAATGCCGTAGTTCTTCCAGGTCGTGCTGAGGACCGCCTTGAAGGTGGAACAGGCCGATTGCTGATACAGCAACGGCACCCGGTTCGCGTAGCGAATCACGCGGGCCAGTTCGGAGTCGCCGTCTTCGTCCTCGCCCTCGGCTTTCGGCATCGCCGGCTGCGCCGGCTTGCTCTGATCCTGCGGCCGGTCGCCGTAGGCCAACCCGGCTTCGATGATGAAGGGGTTGCCGCGGTAGACGGCCGGCGGCCGCGTCACCGCCGTATAGAACTCGCCTTTGATCTGTTTGTAGAGCCCGGAGAGAATCGCCCGCTCGCCGATGGGCGAAATGCAGTTTGTCGGCGGCGCCATGATCTTGGTCGTCTGGATGCCCTTGTACAGCAGTTCCGCCGCCGGCCCTTTGAGGTCGCGCGGCTTCGAGCCCGGCGACACCTTGGCCGCCTTGCACATCTCGTCGGCCAATTGCGGCGACACCCGGCAAAAATCGGAAGCCAGAAAGCCGCTCACCGTCTGGCTCTTGGTGTCCTGCAGCATCTTCAGGAACATGCCGAATTCGATGCCGTAGGGATGCGGTTTGATCTCCTTCGGCGAAGGCGGCAGTTCATGGTAGGTGCGCGGATATTCTTTCGTCTCCCCTTCCGGCGTGTGATAGAGGAGCCGCACGTGCGGATTGGCGATGGAGGTCTGCTCCAGCCATTCGTCCACCGATGCCCGCCCCTTCTGATACTTGCCCTCGACCTCCAGCGTCACCTGCGTGCCCTGGGGCCGATCCCACTCGATCTGCTTGTTTTCGTGAACCAGCGGCTCGTTCTTCTTCGTGTCGATCTGCACCTCGAAGAAGTGCGCGGCCGTCTTCGGCCCGGTGCGGGAGATGATCTTCACCGGCTTTCCGGTGGTGAGTTGCCCGTACATGCCGGCCGCGGAAATGCCGATGCCCTGCTGCCCGCGGCTCATCCGCAGACGATGAAACTTCGAGCCGTACAACAGTTTGGCGAAGATGCGCGGCACATGCTGCCGCACGATGCCCGGTCCGTTGTCGGTGACCGTGATGCGGAACCGGGTCGCCTGGCTCGGCGCGACGGGTTCGCCGTTCGACACCACGTCGAGCCGCACGCTGACTTCCGGCAGAATGCCGGCTTCTTCGCAGGCGTCGAGCGCGTTGTCGACCGCCTCTTTCACGCAGGTGAGAAGCGCCTTGCGCGGGTTGTCGAATCCCAGCAGGTGCCGATTCTTCGTAAAGAACTCGGACACCGAAATTTCGCGTTGCCGCGCCCCCATCTCCACGGCCGTGACGGCCGGGGCTTTCGGGCCCGTTCGCTTGGAGGCCTGGTCGGGTGTGGGAGAATCGGCAGCTGGGCGTGGGGCGGTCGATGCTGCCGGCTGCGCTGCGGAGGACTTCTTCGTGGCCATTCACCCTCTCATGGTTGTCACACACGGCCACGCGGATCGCCCACGATCACGGGCCCTGTGAGGATTGGATCAGAGTGTTGGGGACATGGGGGGACGACGATCTGGCCGCATTCTACACAATTCGTCTGAATTGGCAACCTTCTCGTGTGACGCGGCGGGTGTGCGGAGGGAACAACGTCCTTTACGGAAAGCCCGTAGGTAGCGAACACAGGAGGCGCCGGAGGCGGAAGAACGGGGGAATCGCGGGAGGCTCGAGCGGAAAGATTTAGGTGGGAGGAGCACGCACCTAACCGAGGACGATCAGGTACGGCGGAGACCTTGGGAGGACTTCAGGCTTCCCAGTACGAGCTGGGCATGCACACCATCCTCAGCGCTCGATCCCCATATGAACCATATTCCCTCGGGGCGTTGACTCCTCCCACATCATCACGATAGAGCCAGCGCGTCGTACCGTCAAGGAAAAGGTCGCAATGTTGCGGGGTGAGACGACAATTCAGTGGTAGTCGGTCCTCAGTAATCAGTTATCAGTTCTGAAAACGGAAAACTGTAAACCGATCACCGATAACCCCTTCTCCCCTTCACCGGACTGCCGCATCCGCTGGGCTGACGAACTGTTTGCGGAAACCGACGACCTTGGCCAGGTAGTCGCGGGTCTCTTGATAGGGAAGACTCGTGCGCAGCCGCTCATAAAGCGCGGCCGGCTGCAGGCTGTTGATCTGCTCGACGGCGGCGCGTTGTTGCTTGGCGAAGGTCTTGTAGACGTTGCCGGGGCCGGTGTTGTACGCGGAGATGACGCAATACTCGCGCGAGACGGTGTTGGCGACGTCGTCGAGCTNNCCATATTCCCTCGGGGCGTTAACTCCCCCCACGAAAATTACGATAGGCCTCGCCCCGGAAGCTGTCAAGATTTCTAATGTGCACCAGGGCGTCGCGCACGCCTTCCCGCTTGCAACACTCGCGCCTCCTGTGTGACGCTTGCCGTCGCTGTGCCTCGTCCCGACCGTTCACGCTCATCCGCTCCCTTCCGCCGCCACCGGCGCGCGCCGCCCGGAACGCCGCCTCCTGCCCACACGCGATCCCCTACTCGTCCCTCACGCGACGCCGAGCCCCCGCACCAGCGCATCACCTTGGATCGCCTCCTGTCCAAACTGGGCATCGCCAGCCGCACGGCCGCGCAGGGATGGATTCGGAACGGACGTGTCCACGTGAACGCACAGATCGTGCGCAAACCGGACACCTGGGTCTCCTGGCCCGGCGATCCCATTACCCTCGACGGCCAGCCGCTCCAGGCCGCAGCGAAACGCGTCGTTCTGTTTTACAAACCCAAGGGCGTCGTCACGACACACCGCGACGAGCGCGAGCGGCGCACCATTTTCGACGTGCTCCCCTCGGAGTTGCGCAGCCTGCATGCGGTCGGGCGCCTCGACCAAGCCACGAGCGGGCTCCTGATCCTCACGAACGATTCGACGCTGTCGAATTACCTGACCGATCCGGTCCACGCGCTGCCTCGGGTGTACCTAGTCACCGTCCGGGGCGAGATGACGGAGGCGGACGCGCAGCAAGCCCTCGACGGGATCGAGGACGACGGCGAACGGTTACGCTGCAGCCGGCTGCTCGTGCAGAAACACTCCGGGCGGGAATCGCACCTTCTGATGACGCTGACGGAAGGAAAGAACCGGGAAGTCCGGCGGCTCTGCCTGGCGCTCGGTCATGAAGTGACCCGATTGAAACGCCTGCAATTCGGCCCGTTCGTACTGGGCGATCTGGCACCCGGCGCCTGGCGCGACATACCTGCGGCCGAAGCCCGACGCCTCGTCATGGGAGTTGCGGAACGGAGGGGGAGCGCGAGACGCTAGAACGGGATGCGGATGCCCATCCGCACTTCGTTGGGAATGAGGTTAGGACCGAGCAGATTGCGGAGACTCAGATCCCCCATGGCAGGGGGACCGCTGTTGAGCGACCGATCCAAATCCGACGCGTAGCCGTTCCCGAACCCGGCGCCGAGATACGGGATGATGGTGTTGCCACCCACCTGATACTCACCGCTGATCGAGGGCACATCCTGGAACCGCGTGGCTCCAAATCCCACGGAAGGCGGCGGGGCGGTGGACGGTCCCACCATCACCGACGGCGCGCGCTCAACCGGCTCGGACAAGGCAGATGGCGCGGACAGTTCGATCGGCAGAGAAGGTCCGCCGATCGCCGGAAGACCCTCCGCCGCGGATACACCCACGACGCTCCCGAGGCAGAAGGCCAACGCCACGGAGGTGCGAGCCCACATCCGAAAGACCATGCTTCACCCTACCCCGATTTCGGGACGGATGCAACCGGACCGCGGACGTTAATACCCCCGGCCCGTGCTCCCGCCCCCACGCCCCATCCGGTCGAACGGCAAAGCCTCATACCGCGCTTTCAAATCCGGGTGCGCGGCCAAGAACTCTTTCACCGCCGCGTCGTCCGCAAAAATGTCCTTGCTGCGGCCGCGATACTCATCGAGCGTCAGCCCATGCTTCGACAGCGCCTCGCTCAACTTGGCGTTGATGGTGGTCCGCATGTCCGCCATCTGCTCGGAGGACGGCCGCTGCCCTTCCCCGAAGCGTTCCCCGCCTTTGAAGTAGTTCGTCATCATCTCGCCCACGTCGATCCGGGCCCGGATGAATTTCTCCAATTCGGCCGCATCCGTCGCCCAGGCTGTCCCCACGGACAACACCACCCCCAAGACCAGTCCCCCACTCCAGTGCATCGATTTCATCATCTCCCTATCCTTTCTTCTCGTCGCGCCTGTGTCTCGTCTTGTCTCCGCCTCCACGCCGTTCGGCGCGTGCCGCATCATACCACGCTCGAGCGAACGTCCCCGTTCAGCGGTGCCGTCTCCCGGGACACTCGACCACAAAACAATCCTCCGCCGCACGAAAAAAAAGACCTTCGTCATCTTGTGCGCTATCACACCGAAAAATCGACACAAAGGCTCACCTGATTTTCTCCTCCCCAGGTTCTGTGGATAACTCTGTGCATGAAACGCGAAACAGCGCCCAAATGGCTCTTCCCGACCAGGAAACGAGCAGATTGCCCAAAAATTAGGCATTGTGCCCCCGGCGACGACACCACCATATTTAGTGGCTTGACGAATGGTTTCTCATCATTTCTACCATTCGTTGAGAATCGCCAGATCGGCCGATCAGCCACCAGAGCCAAATGGACCACGTCAATGAGTAAAAATGGCTCCCAGCGCGGGTTATACACAGGTCGCGCGATTTTCTGTGGATAGAGACCCGAAAACTGAGCGGAGAAATCAACAAAAAAATTCACACGCCAAAACGCCCGAAAAGGCAGGAAAAATGGCAGGCGTGAGGAAGCGCCACGCGCAGAGAGGAGAAGACAGTCGCGCGGTCAGTCGTCCGCACCCTCACTGTCTTCGATCGATGCCCGGAGCGCCGTTACAAACGCCTCAGGCTGAGCCAAGGCCTGCTCCGTGAGTTGAAATTCCGACACGAGCACGCCCGCAGCATCCACGATGATGAGCCGGTAGCCGGATTTCATCGCCGAACCTCCGCCACCCGTCACGATTCCGGACGCACGCGCGCGCGGCGTCCGGTGCGCCGAGGGCGCGCCGCCGTCGGGGCCGGAGTCTCCTGCTTCTGGGCGGCGGCTTCGGCGGCCCGTGCCAGGGCCAACCGGCGTCGCGGACCGATATAGGCTTGCGGAGCCGTTGGATTGTCCTTTTCCAGCTCCGGTCGTCGAAATGCTCCCATGACTCCTCCAAAGCGTAACAGGGTAAAAAAGCCACTGTACGCGATCCCTCCGCCCCGAGCAATGGCCCCCGGCCCACGTTTCGCGACGGGCGTCAACGCGCCCCACAGCACACGGGCCCCGCTCGAACGTGTGCCACACAGGGCCGCACGCAATCACGGACGCCCGCGCAACGCCACCACCGGCGCCACGCAGCCGCGCCACGAGCGGCGTTCTCACGCATCGGCATGCGCAGCAGATGTGTCCACGAACACCACGCACGATCCCTCCCACACACTTGTTTCTGTGCCCATCGTGGACAAGAGCCGCCGCCGCGCACCCTGCACCAACAGCGCGCGCACGACCGCCATACCGAATTCTCGCGGGAGGAGCTATCCAACAGACGAAAACTCTGGTATACGGTTGCACCATAGAACATTCCCAAGGAAGGAGGTGGAGTGACCATGGCGACGAAGAAAGCAGCCGCGAAGAAGCCTGCGAAGAAGACCGCTGCGAAGAAAAAGAAGTAAGTGTCCCGCGGGAGGGGGTGGTGCAGGCCACCCGCTCCCTCCCCAATCCTTCCCCTGACGTGTCTCTCCTCCGTGCGATCGTGCTTCGGTTCATTCGTTCACCACACATCCTCGGCACCCGCTCGGCACCGACTCCGTTCGCGACGACCTGACCAAGGTCCAGGACACCGATCCGTCCGTTTCAGCACAGGTGTATCCGATGAACCGCCGAGGAGAGCGGCGTCACGCACGTGGGTCATGGTGACGGGAGACGAGGGCGAGGGAGCCAGAGAACCAGGGCAAAATAAATGGGGAGGTGACGGCCACATCACCTCCCCAATCTCCCCTAGGCCAGGCAGAGTGCCTTGGCTAGAAGAAAGCAGCGGGGGAATCTTACCACGATCGTTTTCAGAAAACAGAAGAGATATCTTCTAACTATTCAATGACTTAGACGTTACCCCCCTCTCGGCGCCTTCGCCACCAGCGAACGCCCTGCCCGCCACAGTCCCGCCGGCCCTTGACCCACCGGCCCCGTCGCGACGATTCAGCGCCCGAGCGAACCGGGACCGTTCTCGACCCTCGACGAGCCTACTTCGTTCTTCGGAACCGATACCCCAAACTCTCCAGTACTTCCGACCCGTCTGGAGCCGTCACGACGCGAAGGGTATCACCCATCCCGTCCAGGGTATGGAGTACGAGGGCTTCCGTGTCAGAAAGGGGCCTGATGGCCCGTCTCAGCGCGACGCCAAGTGTGTCCTTCATGCGGATGTCGACAAAGGCAACCCCGTGCTCCTCGTCCGCGGTGATCGACCCTATCATGTCATAGTCGTGGTCGCGATTGATCAGTTCATACGCTCCGCGCCGTCGCTGCCACGCAGGCGTGAGATCCATCGCCCCCATCTTTTCCCCCACGAGCATGTCTTGCCCGCCAAGCGTACCGATGAGCACCTCACGACCGGCCACAGACCGGCGCGAGAATCCCAGCCCCTCGAGCGCATCAACTTGAATCGGAATCAGGCCAAAGAGCAGATACGTCACGCCCAGTTGTCCATCGGTGCGGGGAAACAGCCGAAAGGATTTCCCCATGATCCGGGCGGTGAGCTGACCGCCATCCGCCTCGATCGTCACCAGCCCCGCCAGCGTCGTGTAGGTCCCCGCATAGCCTTGTGCGAGAGCGGGGGCCAGAGGCGTTTCGCTGGCCGACACCGTGGGTGGAGGAGGTTGGTGAATCCCGGTCTTGACCGCCAACGCGAGCTGCAGTGCCTCAGCGGCGATTCTTCCCACGACTTGCCCGGCTGAGTCCGAATTCGCCAGCACCACCACACCCAGCTTGTGCTCCGGCAAGGCGATGAGTTGGGCACGATGGAAGATCGTCGCCCCACCATGGTGAGCGACGGTCCCAGCGCCTTCGATGGTGTGCGCGCTCAACACACTCAACATCCACCCGAGGCCCACGTGAAAATGCACGTCAAGCGGCTGGTCGGTGTTCTGGGGGCGGAGCATGGCCCTCACGGTTTCTGGGTTCAGGACCTGTCGTCCATGCGACTGGCCCTGGGCGAACACCATCGACAGGAATCGACTCAGATCGGCCACACTCGAATTCAATCCGCCGGCGGGCAGGTCGCTCAACAGCGGTTCGTCGACTTCGCGTCCGTTGCGGTACGCCTTGGTCATGGGCGGCGGGCCGTGGGAGATGCTGGATTGCCGCATGCCCATAGGCTGGAGCAGCGCCTGGTCCAGGTACTCGGCGTAGGGCACACCGCTGACCGTTTCGACGACGGTGCCCAGCAACGTGAACCCCACGTTGGAATAGGAAAACAGCAGGTTGGCCGGATACACCGCATATTCGTCATGCAGACTCTGAACCACGCTGGCAAACGGCTTGGGGCGTGCCCCCCACATGCCTTTGAAGTAGTCGCGTGGCAGCCCGGAATGGTGAGTCAGGAGGTTCCGCAGCGTGATCGGATCGGCGCCGGGATCACGCGTCTTGATGGCAAACTCCGGGAGATAGCGCTGGAGCGGACAGTCGATGTCGAGCTGTCCCTGGTCTGCCAACTGCATCACCGCGCTGGCCGTGAACAGTTTGGTGACCGACCCCACCCGGTACAGCGTCTCCGGGCCGGCCGGAATCTTCCGGGCCTTGTCCGCATAGCCGAAGCCTTCGGCCCAGATCACCTGTTGATCGTCCACGAGGGCAATACTCAGCCCCACCACCTCATGGTCCGACATTTCCTTGAGCGTGAGCGCACGGATGTAGTTCGTGACCGGCGGATAGTCACCCCGGGGCACATGGGCGGGTTTGACCGGCGCCTGCAGACAGCCCGCAAGCAGCCCGCTCAGGCTCCAGATGCCGATGCCAAGAGCCAGGCTGCGTGCCAGGCGCCCAACTGCTCGACCGGATTGGTGCGGAGTCATCGACTCACTCATTAAGAGCCATCGGACGACGAGGCCGCGCTCATGCCTTCGTCCCGGCATGGCGAAATGAGCCCTCACCGCGCAAGCTTCTTTTTGATCGCCGTCAGATTGTCAGGCATCGCTCGCACCCGTAGCGTGAGCCCCTCGGCATCATAGGCTTCGGACAAGATCCGCATCTTGGCGCGGATCTCCGCCATGACCCCTTGCGCCGTAAACAGAATCCGCAGGTCCTCGTCGACCATGTCGCTCTCAAAGTACCCCATGATGCGCTCACGGAGCGCCTGCAGATCCTCCTTGCTTCTCGTAGACAGCAGGACGGCGTCGGGATATTCCGCCTTCAGCGCCGCGAGTTCCTCCGGGCTGAGACGATCCCGCTTATTCAACACCAGCAGGCCGGGACTCTCCGTGGCGCCGACTTCGGCTAACACCTTCCGCGTGACCTCGAGTTGGGATCGAAAGGAGGGATCGGAGGCATCGACGACAAACAGCAGCAACGAGGCATTCGCCGCTTCATCCAGCGTCGACTTGAACGACGCCACCAGGTCATGCGGGAGCTTTTTGATGAATCCCACCGTATCGGACAGGAGGACTTTCGGACGCGTCTCAGGATACAAGGGCCGGATCGTGGTATCGAGCGTGGCGAACAGCTTGTCGGCCACCAGCACCTCGCTGCCCGTCATCGCGCGCATCAGTGAGGACTTTCCCGCATTGGTGTACCCGACCAGCGCGACCGTCAGTTCATGTTCCCGTCGCGCGCGGCGCGTCTGATGCTCGTCCCCGATCGCCGCCAGTTCCTCCCGGAGTTCCTTCATGCGATCGCGGATGCGGCGCTTATCGAGTTCGAGGCTCGTCTCCCCGGCTCCCTTGCCGCCGACGCCCCCGCCTTGCCGCTCGCTGCCGCCGCCGGTTTCCCGCAACCGCGGCGCCAGATAATTGAGCCGCGCGATCTCCACCTGCAGCCGGGCCGCCCGCGTCCGCGCGTGCCGGCTGAAAATCTCAATGATGACCCCGGTCCGATCCAGCACCGGCACACCGGCGGCCCGTTCCAGGTTTTTCAATTGCGACGGCGACAGATCGCAGTCCACGATGACGATCTGCGCCTGTTCGCGAGGGCCTGAGGCACCCTCGCTCGGGTCATCCGCTTCGTCGCCTTCCGATTCGTCGTCTGATTCCTCAGCGATGTCCTCGTCCACTCCTTCGAACTTCGACGCCGCTTTGTGCTTCGGCCGTTCAAACGCCGACTCGATGTTCCCCGAGCCGCCGGTCCACTGCGCCAGTTCGGCAAGTTTCCCCTGCCCCAGCACCGCCGCGTATTTATCCGAACTCCGCTTTTGCGTCACACGGCCCACGACCGTGTACCCGAGCGTCTTCACCAGACGGCTGAGTTCCTGCAGCGAACTCTCCAGATCCTCCGCAGTCATGCGGGGGGTGCGGATCGCGACCAGCACGGCATTCGGTTGTGAGGGCTTCGACATTCCAGGCCTTTCCGTGATCACTTCGTGATGAGAGTCGCGCATCTTAACAGGAAACGCCGGCTTCAGGTCAGCTCCCATTGCGCCAGGAGACAGGGGGGCCTACCCCCGTATACAGCAGTTCGAGTACGCACTCAGCACTGCACTTCGCCAGAGGCTGGGGGGGATGGAAGATCAGAGACGGATGTGGCCTTGAGATGAGCTATATCTAGTATGGTATAGAAAACGCAGCGCATCGCGGCGCTGATCATGGACGTGACCGCCCACGATTATCGGAGGCAATAATGAAAACCAAAGACGTTCGTCCGGCAAAAGCACGGGTCGTGGTCTCGGTTGGAGAATCTGTTCGGATTGTCCGTGAACTGCAAGGGCTCACGCAAAGCGAGCTGGCTCGAAGGACCAAGATCCCACAGTCCACCATCTCAGCCATTGAAAACGACACCATCAACCTTGGCATCGAACGGGCCAAAACTCTGGCGCGGGTCCTCCAGTGCCATCCAGCCGTCCTGGTCTTTCCCGGCTGGGACGTGGCCAAGCAGTCCGCAGCGTAGCTCCTGATAAGACCCAGAACTCAGCACTTCCCTGGAGCACTCAGGTCTCCGCACTTCCGTCTAGCGCTCAGCACTCAGTACTCAATGCTCAGCACTGTACTTAGCCATCGGCGGGGGACATTGGCTCAGGTAAGTCAGGAACGGATCAACGCCTGCCACGCGGCTGAGAGTCCGAGCTGGTCGGCCAGGGAAGAGATCGTTTGCAGATCGACTTGAGTTGGTTGGCACACTGCGAGGATCTGCCGGGCATCCAGGAGGTCCTGGGGGCCACCGGCATATAACTTGAGCAGGATCAGCGACTGCCAAGAAACGACCGGCACAGCACAACCAAAGACCGACAGAGTAGTAATCCCGCGGAAAATCATCGTGCTCAAGACCGACGGCAGCACAATCAATTGAACCGGGATCGCCACATCCTCAATCGTCACAGTCAGCTGAAACACACCGCGCAGGGGGTCGTCCGCATCACCGGCCTGATACTCCGCGCCAAGATGACGGCACAAGGCGATAGGATCTCCGACACCGAGCGCTAGAGCAAAGTCCAGATCATGCGTCGCACGCGGAACGCCCCAGGCCGCGACCGCAAAGCCTCCGATCAAGGCAAAACGATCCAGAAGATGATGGGAATGGGCGTCGTCAAGGCGACGCAGAATCTCGGTTAGCGCTTGGGCGAACACGCGCGTTTCAACTCGTGGCAGGTGTCAGACAGTTCCAAGGCGAGTTGCAGTCGTTGAGCAGGAGAGAGCCGGCGTGCGCTCTCTACCGTCTGCTGAGTCATCTGTACACTGAGGGCACTCGCCCGTCGTGTGTGAGTGAACAGGCTTGACGATTTGGCTGATTGACGCATGGGACTATTCTACACGCATTGAAACAAGGAGGAAATACGTGAACCCAGTCTGCCCCGTGAGAGTCCTTCAGAACCACCAACAGTCGAAGCTCACTCCCCGCCTGATGAAGCACTCAACCAGAGCGGTCAGGGCAAGAGACTCTCAGCAGAAGTTCGGCTCAGCACCCAGGACCTCCCAGGAACACTCAGCACTCAGCACCCAAGCACTCAGGACTTCCGCACAGCACTCAGAACCAAGGACTCAGGACTTGTTAGCAGGACTCAGCACGTCCGTCGAGCCCCCAGCGCTGACAGGCTCTAGTCGGTTACTTGCGCTTGGAAGACGTGGAGGAAGGACGATGCGGCCTGTCGGCGAGACGATGGAGTTCACGCAGTTCCCGATCTGCACCCATGAAGGGCGTGAGACAAGTCGGCTGAGGCCGCGCCCGTTTGCGGCACTGTTTCCAATGAAGCAAGAGCGCCATCACGCGGGCAACAAACCCGATCAACGCCCCAACGACAACTTCCATCGCGAGACCGCCTGAGAGATAACTAGCAGTGAGCACGAGCTACCGATTAAGTAGCCTGTCCCCTTTTCATCAGCCAGTGGAAATCCCCGCGCTCCTTTTGCCGCCGCAACCGACGGCGAAAGAAGTAAAGGTTAATCAGTACAGCCACTCCGCAGCAAGCCCCGATCACATATTCCATCGTGCCCTCTTCAAGAGATGACTGGCGGCGAACACAAGCGACCGGTTAAGTAGCCTGGCCCCTTTTTCATCCCCTGTGCATGAGTCAGTTTCCCCTTTCCAAGGAAAAATTGAAGAGCGGCGTTTGCAAATTGGTCCCAGCCCGGGCACCCCCCCAGTTGTGACACTCCTGCTCCAACGAATGGAATGATCTTTCTCTGAAGCGCCGCAAGGCGGAGAGCGTCAGGAATCTTCGGAATTGCCTCGATCTTCTCGATCACTTGTGCTCCTCAACCAAAAAGATTCCCGCTGGATGCGTCATTCTTAGCCTTGCGCGTTCGTTTTACGGACGTCACAGGCGTGGCAGCGACTAATGCAGCTTGTTCGGCCTTGGCTCGTTCGTGGTTGAGGGCGAGGAGGCGGCGGAGGACTTCTTTGCGGGCGGTGGGGCTGATGGTATAGCGGACGCGGTCGTTTTCTGGCAGGGTTTCGACTTCGTAGAAATCGTGGTCGAGCTTGAGGTCGTGCCAGCCGTAGGCGTCACGGACGGCTTCGTCTAGCTCTTGATGCAATCGTCGTAGTTTGAGAAGGCCATGATAGCCTGCGTCTGCTTCCTCATCAGACTTCTTGCTCACTTTGGCAACCAACTCGGGCGTGAGATCGCGAGCGTGAAAGAGATTGTAGATGTCGGTGAGACCCAGCCAAAGACTTCGCATGAGGGCTCGGCGGTGCTCGTGGTAGCGCTCACCGATATCTACCAGCCCTTGGTTAGATATTTGCCATATGAATTCGGGGAAGGGAAATGTGTCAAAGCACTTCGAAGGCGAGTAGCGCAAGTCCTGCTTTAGCGCACCGCTGTATTTGCGCGCCCAGACTTCGTGCAGAGTGGTTTGGACGACTGCGTACTGATCCCATTTATCAGTAGTGAAGACGTAGAGGGCGTCCGTGAAGACATAATTCGTCGGAAGCGCAGAAAAGTTGAGATGTTTTGTCGTACGTGCCGCAACGAAACAGCGTTGGAGCGGACGGATGGCCCGATAGATTTCAATCCGGGCTCGTTCATATAACCACCAGGGTAGATGCGCGACTCGCTCATTTGCCAAACGCTCAGGCTTGACCAGCCGTTCAACGATTTCGAAGGGGGTTTTATAAGCCGCTGCCTGATCTTTGCTCCAGTTGTGGAAGTTAATGATGTAGCGGCCAGGTTTCTGGTCTGGCTGATTATTAAGCTCTTGTCCATTAATAGCGGGGAAAATAACTTCGGTGTTGCAGGGATCAGCGTCAATTAATCGTCCAGCCGCATCGGGGGTCAGCAGGAAGCCGTCACCAAGAAAAATTGAACCTTGATAGACTCTATCTGCATTGTCCCGAATAGACCTCGGCTCACCTGCATCCATGATATCTTCGAAGAAGGCGGTGATGACTGTTACCTCCTTGTCGTCAAGGATGCGCCTGCCTCGCCAGTCCCCTTTATTAATGGAGACCAGAGAGACGAAGACATTGGCGAGCCCAGGCCACTTAAGAGCACGCACAGCAAAGTTAATCGTCCCGCCCTCGGAGAGTACCTTCTCGAGGCCATCTTTTCGGACGTCGCCATCTTTAATGGAATTTGTTGTAATGAAGGCAGTCATACCGCCTTGGCGGAGTAGACTGTAGATGCGACGGACGAAATACACTACCAGGTCACTAAGGCCCGCCGGGACATATTCCCACCTGACGTAGTTGCAAAAGGGATGGCCAAAAGTGCCGCTGAGACCTTGGCCACCAAGATATGGAGGATTTCCGAGGATGCAGTCAAAGCCCCCCCGCTCGACAATCTCCGGGAATTCAAGAAACCAATGAAAGAATCGCTTCTGCATTGCAGTCACCCATGCCGCCGCGGTGGCTTGACCTTGTGGGTGACGCTGGCCTGACCAATAGAGACGGAATTCCGCATCGGTTATCAGTTTGGAATGGTTCAGCTGCGTCTTGAGTAGATAGAACTGAGCAATCGGAATGCAGGCAACTTGATTAAGGAGCCAGGCATCCTGACTCTTGGTGAAGTCCTGATAACGACGCTTCTTGGTTGCGATCTCGTCCGGCGTCCGTTCCGGAAGGCCTGATACTTCCCGCCATCGCTGGAGAATATCTTCGAGGTGCTTCCGAATTTCTGGCGCAAGATTCAGCGGGGTTTGGCCCTGAGCCTTACGCTCAGCTTTATTTTGTTTTCTAAACTCAGCTGCAACCTCCTTATCATCCCCCGGCATCGTGGCAAATGCTTCATCCGGCACCCCTCGGTCTAACTCCTCTCGCCTGACATATCCGACTATCGCATTCCCATTCTTGATGTGATGATCGAGAAAGTTCAACGGTTGGCCAGGATTGTGCGCTTCAAGCCAGAGGGCGACCTTGCAGAGTTCAACCGCGAGAGGATTGTAGTCCACTCCGTAAATACACTCGCAAATGACATCGCGAATGGCTGCACGAAAGGCAGTCGGCGACGGCTGCTCCTCGCCGGTCCGGACTATCGCCAGTTCCGTTGCGATCCGCCGTGCCGCAGCGAGCAAGATATGGCCTGACCCGCAGGCAATATCTGCCACGCGCAATGAGAGCAGTGCCATTTCTTTATCGGATTCCTTGAGCTTGTCTGCTATCAGATAGTCGAGCGAATGTTTGAGGAGCGGCTGAACCAGCTCATCAGGCGTGTAGTGCGAACCCGTCGCCGCTCGTTCATCTCCCTCGGCGAAAGCAAATTCCACTTGGTTGCCGGTAGAGTGGAAGACTGGCTCGTATTCGAGCAGGCCTTCATAGACCGATCCGAACTCTTCGACGTTCAGTGCCGCATAGTTGACGCGAATCATCTGCCCGGTTTCTGGATGCTGATAGAGACCCAACGACCTCAAGCAACCCAGCAACACATCGTTGTTCAGCGTACATCGGCTGAGCGGCCCGATTGCGTCTGGACCAAACAAATCCCCCGCCAGCGGTGCGAGACCAAGCTTGATCCCAGGCCCATCAGATTCAAATAGACGGAAGGTTGCGAGCAGGCTCACCCAGAGATCGTTGTGCCGATGATCGGCAAGATATCGCTTTTCCGAGAGACGGCGAAGTCGTTGGAGGCTGTAATACCGGTCGTACACCTCACGCTTTGCGCTTGGCACGGAAGAGGGATAGACGAGATCACGTTCCTCGATGACCAAGAGGAACAGGAGACGGTAAATCAGCCGCAGTAAGTGATGATAGTAGTCAGCGGGCTTGAGGTCACCGGACCGTACCCTTTGCCGTAATTCCTCGTTCCCCTGGTGGGTGAGAAAACCGTTCCCAAACGACAAGATCGCCTGTTCAACGGCCTTACTAAGCCCATCTCGGATACGAGCGCCAGATTCGAGTGAGTCTTGATGGTAACGTTCGATAAGACTCTCGGCCGTCGCTTCCGGAGACGCCGGTAACCGCGAGACATGGAGCAGGCGATAGAGAACCGCAAAGTCCGCGAACAAGCCATCCGTGAAGATCCGATCAAGATCGAACTCTAAATAGGTGAGCTTGACGAGGCGTGAACTATCACGGAGCAGCCGTAACAGCCGACCGTTGGTGACCACTCCATACACGTGATCGCAGAGATTGAGATATTCCTGCACCAACGCGTGTGCCGACATCCGAACGGTTGTGCGTTCCGGCTTTTTGTCGAGCCCGGCTGCCTCGCGGTATCCAATGATGTGACAGGCTGCCTGCCCTCGATTAGTGACCCGGTGAGAGATGGGATAGTTCTTCCCGTTCAGCTCGACGCCTCGCGCCTGATACTCAAGCTGGTAGCCGAGTAGTCCGAGGAGCGGCACAATCCAGAGATTGCGCGTTTCGGTGGTGGCCGGGGAATCGGCTTTGAGCGTCTCGACCTTGCGTTGGAAGATCCGCCAATAGTCCTGTGCGTCGGCCCAGGCACGGGCGATCTCGTCCTTGACCTTGACGGAGCTTTCAAATCCGAAGTCCTGAGGCCGCTGACCGGGAAGGTCGTCGAGACGGTCGAGGATGTCGGGAGAAAGAATCGCTCCTTCAATGCGAATACTCGGATACATCATGGAGCGTCCTTCATCCCCTCGATCAGGCCTTCGCCCCATCCGGCAATAAGATGTAGACCCCGAGCAGGTCCATGGGCAGCACCGGATACACGACTTGAAAACGCTGCGCATCCATCAGTGCGCTAAAGCGCTCGTGGGCTTCCACCAGCCTCTTTGACTGCTGTTCAGCGACGACCGCAAAATCCTGTTTGAGCGTGTCCAGCAGGTTCAGCTCGTTCTCAAGGAAGCCAGCACGGGCTTGAACAGTCAGGTCCGACGTCGCTCTGGCTGATGCGAGCAAGGCTTTTGCCTGGGGATGATCGAGAAATACTTTCTGTTGTGGTGTCCCGCGCCAGCCCCAGAGGAGCATCTCCTCCGCCACGATTTGATGTTGCCCCCTCTGCTGTTCGATGACGTTCCGACAGCGGAACAGCAGGAGTGTGGTTTTTGTCTCAACCTGGCGCGTCCGGATGACGGCTGCCCGAGCGGCCCGTTTATCTGTTCGGGCGAGGGTATTCCCCATCACCAACTGGCATAACTGTTCAACAAATCGGTTGTTACGACCGAGGTAGTGGTACCCTTCGGGTGTCGGCGACTCGAAGCTCACTTTGGCGGGATCGCCACTCGGCAGCGTTTCGCAGAGCTGAGGCGGCATGTTGCCCATCACAATGCGATAACCCTTCGCATCTTTTATGACCTGCACACCCAGCAGATTGTTGAGCGCCGCCGTGACAAACTCCTCGACGGCGTTCGGATCTCCGATTGCCTCATCCACCTGCCGCAAATCCGCTTCGATTTCCTCGGCCTTAACGGCATTCTGCGCAAAAATGCTGCGGGAGATCTTTTCACGCTCGGCGGCTTCATCGACCTTCTTGGTCACTTTCGACTTCGACTTGGCGGCTTCATCAAACTCGTCGAAGCTGAACTCGATCTGATTCTTGTCACGATGGCGGGCAATCTTCCGGTTTGGATTGAGCAGCAGCGCCTGGGTGATCGTATCGATGATGCTCTGCGAATCCTCCGGGAACGGCACATTGATACCAGTTGCGCGTTTGATCTCGCGGACCTTGCGCAGCAAAACATCCAGCACGATGCCGTCGATCGGATTATCGGCCCCATACAGCAGGCAGGCTTTCACCTCCTTGGCTGTCTGGCCGAATCGATCAACCCGGCCTTCCCGCTGTTCCAGCCGATTGGGATTCCAGAGCAAGTCGTAGTGCAGAACCCCAGTAAAATGTTGCTGGAGGTTGATGCCCTCACTGAGACAATCGGTGGCGATGAGAATGCGGAGGGTAGATTTCCCCATCTCTTCGATGCGTTGCTTTCGGAGATCATCCGGCAGTTCACTGGTAATGACCTGCAGATTCAACTTCGGAAATTTTGTTTTCAGGACAGGCGCCAGCGTCTCCCCCACGTAGTCGGCCGTCTTAATGTAGCGACAGAACACGACCGGGTTGATGCCTTTGGATAGCCACTCGCCCAGAATGAGTTCCGCCGAAGCAAGCTTCTGGTCGTCCTTGAGATTCGACAGTCTGACCAGCTGCTCGGAGAATGATCGGAGCTGTTGCCGCTGGGATGCCGTCCAGGCGTTGTGTTCCAACACTTGCTGCGGAGTATTGTCCCCCTCAAATCCATAATCTATGTCGCGGACCGGGTTCTCCCCTGATTCGAAATTCAAGCCGACAACCTCGGCAGACTCCTCCCCTGCTCCAAGGCCGAGATCATCAAGGCGCGTAGTGAGCATTTCGATGCCAGCAGCAGGACTGGACATAACGCCGCGCAGCAGGGCCAATGCCGTCCAATACTGCACCCTGCGTGTGCCATCTTTGTCGTCATCGGGCGAGACCAGCTTCTTGGCGAAGTCGAGGATCTGTTCAAAGAACCGGCTGTATCCCGGCGAGAGATCATAGGGCCACTCGAATGCCTCACGATTGGGAAAGGGCGTATCCTCACCCATCCATTTCTCAACATCGGCACGTTTGCGCTGCACAAAATATTTGGCCAAGTCACGCCGTTGCGCCTGAGAAGAGGCTGGCAGATCGATTTCTTCGAACTCCGGCTTGAGCAGCCCAAGCAACGAATGGAACTCTTCGGGTTTGCCACTATGTGGAGTGGCTGTCAGCAATATCAGTTGCTGACGTGGTTTCTGTGCGATCCGACTGACTAAATGATAGCGCTGCTGTTGACTGGCCGACGCCCCAGCCGGCCTGGCACAGGTATGCGCTTCATCCACGATCACGAGTTCCGGACATTGCTCGATGAATAAATCGCGCCTGGCATCCGACTTGATGAAATCAATGCTGATGACCTGATAGGGGTAGTAGTCGTAGACGCTGGTATCTCCTTGAATTTGGCGGTCCAATCTCGCTTGGGTATTCGAGCGGATGATCACTGCTTCAAGGTCCAGCTTGTCACGAATCTCCGTTTGCCACTGCTCGCACAGATGGGGCAAGCAGACGACGGCAAACCGTTTAATTTTCCTTCGTTCCAATAACTCCCTGACCACTAAAAGTGCTTCAACCGTCTTGCCGACGCCCACATCGTCGGCCACCAGCAAACGAACGGACTCCTGCCGTAAGGCCATGATGAGCGGCACCATCTGGTAAGAGCGCGGCCTGAACGATAGTTTTGCCAGCGAGCGGAAAGGTCCAGCCCCGTTACGGAACGCCAAGCGAGCAGCGTCATACAGCAAACGCGCTGTGCTGATATCGCCGAGATCTTCTTTAGTCGGCGGAGCGAATGTGGCGTCGGAAGGCCGGTCGCCGTCCAGACCAAGAGGCAGATAGATTCCCGCGATCTCCTCCTCCGATCCCCCCAGCGGTTTTACCACCAACACATCTGGGTCTTCGGACGGCAAGACAATCCACGTCCGGCCTCGAAGATTGACGAGCTTTCCCGGTTGGAGCGCTATGGTCATCGCACTTTCCTAAAGATGTCCGGACGCTCCGCTACTTTGTCTGCAAGGTTATCCTTGTAGTAGTAGACCCAGACTTCATCACCTCGAGCGATGATTGCCTGGCGCTTTGTCTCGTCTTCTGCCTTCACTGCGGCCTCATCGTGTGGAGTCCCATCACAGAACACCCAGATGCGTGGCTCGTAGTAGAAATCCGGCTGAACATAGATCCCGTCGACTCGTCTCTGTGCCGCATCGGGTAAGCGAAGGCCGTTGTGATAGAGATGATCCAGAAACTTCCGTTCCGTCGTCGACGTGGGATCGAAGGCGCGCAACAGGGCCTGATAGTGTTCTTCGTAGTTCTTATAGTTCGAGTTCGCTTGGATCTCGATCTTGCAGATCTTTAGCTTTTCGAGCGCATCCTTGATGAGATGTCTATCGATGATCTTATGGTCACGCTGGTTGTAGTAGCTCAAGAGATCATCGTATGAGGCCGGACCTTTGTACTTCTCATCGTCGTACCGGCAAAGGGCGATGGCCTGCTCAACAACTTTGTGAAATACCTCCACATCAGACACAAATTGAGAGAGGATTCCCAGGCTTCCCTCCGATGCCTCATACAGCAGGATATTGGGCGCCTCCGGATCACCCACTGCTACGACGCCGACTTCGTTCGACTCGACTTGAAACACCCCTTCGATCGCTCGCTTCAGGGCATGTTGAAGCGTGATGACTCCTTCCGCCTTGAGCCCAAGTGGTTGGATGGGCTCAATATGCAGCGCATCGGCAAGATTGGAGGTCCAGAGCTTGACCAATCTAAAAGGCTCATTCACATTGTCATCCGCTTCCGGCATGGAGCTCCGCCAGTCGCCAGACAACATCCCCATTGGAAAGCCATCCGAAGTTTGCGATCGCCATTTGTAATTCACGTGTACAAGGCGGGCCGCCGGAACATAGCGAAGATTGAGCATCGCATTTTCGCTCGTACACGCGACGGCTTTCCTGACACGCTCGAGATGACCCGCATCAACTGAGAAATAGGTCTCGATCTCGTAACCGCGAGACAACCGCTCTTCTTCTTCGCATGAAATACGGTCGATTTCTTCGGCCCGTGACTCGGCCATCTCCATCAGATCATGCAGATGCGTTTTGTTGGCATTATCCCCAAGGTTGAGCCCAGAGAAGGGACAGATCTCCAGATCCTTCTGGTCCATCGGAAGAAAATAGCCAGCCTTAGTGCTGATTTTCGCCTCGGCCAGTGCTGTCTCTGCATCCTGCACGACCAGCTGACAGACCCGGTACTTTCGTCCGTTATGATAAATGATGTTCCGTGGTCCAAACTCCCGAAGGGCGATGGAGCGTGGGCGCGAAACAAATTCTCCAGATGAATCGCTAGTCGGCAGGAACACTCTCAGAGGTAGCCGAGTAAAATTGTATCCAGGGAGAAACCCCTCGGAGGCCAGATACCGATAAGGATAAAACTCGGATAGCTCGGAAGATTTGCCAATGAGATGGTTGCGCAACAAGTCCAACTGGCGAGTGGCTTGATCCTGGTTCCGTTTATGTTTCCTGTATTCATCACTCGTCAAACTGAGAGTGCCGCTTTCTATCTTCTGCGTCGCCCGTGTGAGAATGGTTCTGGCCGACCGATAAAGTCTGCGCCACCGATCTAAGGAAGTATCAAGATGATCCGCGACCTTCGAGAGGTTCTGCTCCGTCCACTGGTCTGTGTACCATGTTGCCCCTTTGGCCTGGAGCTCGTCTTGAAAGTCGTTAATGACTCGTCTGAAGTTGCTTTTTATACTGTCGAATGTGCTTGGCGTGATCGTCATACCAGCACGCACTCCGGGTGTGAGCGGCATTGTGTCATTGTCATCCGTCACCAGTCGCATGAGGGTTGGCTTGGCCTCTCCGACATCGTCGAGGCCGGGTAGGCCGATCTCGGACACAGCTACGGCATTCAGATGCGACTCAAGTAATTCACGATTACAGAGATCGAGGCGGGGCGCGAGGACCTCGCCGGCCACTAACGACTGCTGCTCATTGAAATAATGTCGATCATGTGGCGAATAGCCGGAGCAGTACGTAAACACCAATGCCGCCTGTCCACTTCGTCCAGCTCGCCCCGAACGTTGAGCGTAGTTGGAAGGATTCGGCGGGGCATTTCGCATATGCACCACGCTCAAATTACGGATGTCGATTCCCAGCTCCATCGTGGGCGAGCAAAACAGCGCACTGATCTTGCCCGTCTTAAATTGTTCTTCACGCTCAATACGGACTTCGGTCCCCAGCTGGCCGGTGTGGTCGTCGCCTCTCAGCCGCTTTGTTTTTGAGAAATCACGCTGGTAGAGGGCCCGGAAGAATTCGTTCGGATTTGGACTTTGATCCTTATACGCACGCTGCTTAATTAGGTCGGCCTTTACGGTTTTGCCATCCCCGCACTTCCAAATAATCTTTTCCAGTCGAAGACGATAGGTGGAAACCTGCTCGTTCTTTTCAGATCTCGCGAATTGCGATTTCAGATAATCCGCCTCTTCAAGCTTCGCCATGATCTGCAGGATAAGGTTGCGGTAATTGTCACCCTTTAAGGGGATCTCAAGTCTGCGTTGACGAACGAATAACTTTATGAACTTTCCAAGCGAACTGGCTGGCCCCATGCTCTTTGAAGAGAGTTTGGCCGTTCGGTTAAGCGGGTCGTACCGGATGACAAACGGCTCACGAAGCTCCTCGGTCCGATCCAGCGTCCAGGGGGACTTGAGCCTTTCCCTGAAGTATTTCTCGCTTTCTTTGAGTTTTGAATGCGTCAGGTAGTTCTCGCTATGAATCGCAAACTCCAACCGAAAGAAATCAAGAATGGTGGCGATGAATTCTTTCCGATCTTGAGTCTGGAGGTTGCCCAATATGCCAACGTCTTTCCAAAATGCTTCCGCCCCTGCAATCTCGTCAAGGTCCGCATACTCAATGTGGAGTAGGCCGCATTGCTCCAAATTGGGCAGGACAATCCGCCAGCTCCGTCGAAGGTCCGCGATGGCCCGATAGACAAGATAATCCTGGAAGCATTGTTCGTAGTTCCGCCGAACAGGGGTAAGAACCGGTTCTTCCTTTGTGTTCGCAAAATCAAGAAAGGGAAGGCCTAGCGCCACACGCACCGCCTCCCCAATCGTTGCGAAGGTCAGCGAGCCGGACGGGGCCTTCGTTAATGCTTTGTAGATGCCGGCGCGAAGACGAACCACTTGGACAAAGTCGTTGAAATGTCCAGCTTGCAATGCGGCATCCTGACGATTGTCCGTAAAGCTGAGTAGTTTTTGGTCTTCCGGTTTGAATCCGGCGTCATCGAGCTGGTTGAGAATTGAAAATGCCGTGATGGTTGTTGAAGTACTGCGCCCCTCACTGCCCAGCTTGGTCAACTTTGTCCCTTCGTTGGTCTTGGTGTCATAGAAGACACCGCCCGTCGGGTCAAAGAGCAATGGGGCCTTCATGAACCAACCCTCCCACTTTAGAGGCGTCGTTTCTGAACAATTACCGAATTCGTCGAAATATATCTTTGTTGGGAAATACGGCCTCTTCTTCGTTTCTGGAACCGGCCCGAGTTTGGTCATTCGGACCCAGGAATCTGGAAGGAATTCACTATCCTCCGCTAGATCCCAAATGTCCTTTCCAACGATAAGATAGCCATCCGTTGCCTCAGTATCGTCGTCTGAGCTCTCCCGAAACTCACGTGGTTCTAGCCGGTTTTCAATGCGGGATACGCAGATAAGCGGGTGCCCGCTGGCTCGACTGAAGACGTTTGAGAAGATCGGTTTCTTGTCTTCCTCGTCTGCTTTGTAGACTCCTGGCTCGAGGGTAATGAAGCGATTCTCGTCTTGATCGAGGGTTGTATACACAGAGCCTGTCTGGGAGATGAACTGATGCAGCTTGAACGGCAACAAGGTATACCGTATACCGGAATCCTGCAGCTGCTTGTTGACGATGCTGATCCATTGCAGGAGTTGTTCTAGATACACTCGGCAGATATTCTCCGAGAGACCAGACTCCTTAGACAGCGAGGTGATGATTTCGGAACGCCGTCGAGGTTTCCCGCGAACCAAATCGCCATCCCTCATGTCCAGAGCCAGCCTGTTTTCAAGCCATATTGCGACGGGATGTGCCTTGAGACTATCGACATCCCCTTCAGGCTTGACGCCCGCTTCAATGGCGATCCTCAGTTCTGCCCCAGTTGGAATTGTGCCATTGAACGAACAGGACCTCGTAAGTTTTTCATTTATGACCTGATCGGGAGTAAACGGCTTACCGAAAAGCTTTGTTGCCACATTCGCCACCTCAGCACGTTGAGCAGCGGGTGTACCAGCCGACACCATGGTGGCTGAAGTCCCGATACACGCAACTGGCTTACTGCATCGTGAGCGAATACGACGAATTAGCAGAGCCACATCCGCGCCTTGACGGCCCCGATAGGTGTGCAGTTCGTCAAAGACAAGGAATCGAAGGTTCTCATAGATGCCATCACGAATTGACCGCTCTCTCAGCCTCGTCAGAAGAAGCTCCAGCATCATATAGTTGGTCAGGAGAATCTGCGGTGGATTCTCCCGCATTTTGATTCGAGCTTCTTCTTTTTCTTGCCCTGTGTACTGCCCGAACGAAATGGGAAAGTCCCTTCCCGTAGACGATTTAAACTTCGCTTGAAAACGACTAAACTCTTCAAATTGCGAATTGATGAGCGCGTTCATTGGGTAGACCACGACGGCGGTCACCCCTTTTGTGCCTGGGTGGGAAAGTATGTGATTAAAAATAGACCCGATATAGGTGAGCGATTTTCCCGATCCGGTCCCCGATGTAACAACAAAGTCTTTGCTTTGTGCACCCAACCTCATCGCTTCAATCTGATGGCGATACAACTTGTATTCACTGAAAATGTGACGAAGGTCAGGATGGAAGCCCTCGGACTTTGCAAGCAGATCAATGCCGCCCACAATCTCAAACGCAGGATTGAATTGCAAAAGCGGCTCTGGCCAGAGCTTGCCTTGGCTTAACTCACCCTCAACAACTTCTCGAATCTTGGGATCAGCAATCTTGATGAAGCTGCTGATATATCTGGCGTAGTCAGAGACAATGCGGGAGTGGGTTTCGAAGATGTTCATGGAGCACAGACAAATGGGGAAATGCTCATTCCAAACATTTGCTTTTGCCGCAGCAGAATACCCTTTTCCTCATCAGAATTCACCCCGCCTTTTGTGGCACTGGGGCAGAATGCGTGAACAGTGAAACGTGACAGCCGCTCAGAAGTGCTGAGTTCTTCGATTTCCGACGACCGACCCCGTACGATTACTAGGGCCGAGTCGGGAATTTCCTGAGGCCGACGTCTGCACGGCGACACAGACAGGTGAACGGCGGGAATGTCCGGACGTGCTGAGGGGAAGTGCTGGGTCCTGAGTTGCGAATGCTGAGGTGCTGAGTGCTCCCAAGAAGTGCTGAGTCCTGAGTACTCGATTCTGGATTGAGACAAGATGGGATGGTTGGGCTGATGGCTGCCTTTCGGTTGCTCACTCAGGTCGTGAGGCCTAGCGAACCCCGGTTGTATTCACCTCCCCGGCATTCACCGAGCCGATAGGGTACGCGGCGATACCCATTTCGTTGAGGATCTGGATCAGGTAGGCTTCTGCTTCCTGCTTTGTCCGCTTGCCTCCCTGATTGAAAAAATCCTCCCACCGGCCATTATAGTCATCTTTCACATGCACCCCGTTCTTGCCGATATGTTGCTCCACCGGAAGCTGCATAAGGTAATCGTCCACGTCGATTCCGATGGCCTTGAACTGTCCATAGAATTTCTGAGGAAAGACGTGATGGAGATGGGTGCGTACCTGCGCACGGGTCTTGACGACTTCGTCTTTCGACTTCTCTGCCCCTTGTTTCGCCTGCTCCGGTTTGGCCGGTTGACCGGATGCCTCCGGGCTGTTCCCTGCTGGCTCGGCCGAAGGCGGGACAACGTCTTCGTCTTTCGACACCGCTCCGATATAGGAGGGTTCGCCCTTGCCGTCTTTGGGTTTGGAAAAGCAATAGGCATAGCCGGGGTCACCGGGCTTTGGTTCTGTATGGCTATACCCATAGGCGCTACCGGGGTCGATCATGGCCTTGCAGGCGGCGTCAGCACTCCCATATTGCCCTCCGGAACTATTCGTCCAAGATGCCCAGGCGACTCCGTCGAGACTGAGGGTACTGAGACTCACCGCGAGTCGAAGACATGTTCTGAACTGCATGGACGGCCTCCTCTATGAAGTGGAAGAATACCTGTATTGGAGTCTGAGGTGAAGAGGAGGATGGGAAACGAACAGCCGACGGCGAGGAAGTGCTGATGACCTTCCCCCCAAAAACTAGACCATTGGCTTGGGAGTGCGTCTGTGCTGAGATGGGCCCCACGGGAGGGGGCCATGACACGGAAACGGCACACGGAAGAACAGATCATTGCGGTACTCAAGGATGCCCAAGCGGGTATTGGGGTCCCAGAGCTCTGCCGCAAGCACGGCATTTCGGATGCCACGTTTTATAAGTGGCGGGCGAAATATGCCGGCCTCGAAGTCAGCGATGTGAAAAAGCTCAGGCAGCTGGAAGACGAAAACCGGCGATTGAAGCAGATGGTGGCGGAGCAAGCGCTGGACATCCAGGCGCTGAAGGCGGTCACCGCAAAAAACTGGTAGCGCCCAAGGCGACGCGAGCGGCCGCGCAGTGGATGGCCGAGCGCTTTGGGCTCAGTCAGCGACGGGTCTGTCGGTTGCTCGCATTGGATCGGAACACGTTGCGGTATCGCAGCCGACGCCAGGACCATGCACCGCTACGGACGCGGATCCGGGAGATCGCCGAGCTGAAGCGGCGCTATGGCTGTCCTCGGATTTATGTGTGGTTACGCCGAGAGGGATGGGTAGTGAATCACAAAAAGGTGGAACGGATTTACTACCGCGAGGAGCAGTTGTCTCTCCGGCGCCACCGGAGGAAGAAGTGGGCGGCTGTCCCACGCGTGGCCTTGCCACGGCCCACGCAGCCTGGACGCTGTTATGCCATGGACTTTGTCCATGATCGGCTTGTCAGAGGCCGGCGGTTTAAGTGTTTGA
>FKKE01000959.1_pt2 | contig 36753 bp, 40 predicted proteins | sample 1106331 | NCBI WGS metagenome assembly FKKE01 (sample SAMEA3931202, study PRJEB13176) | freshwater metagenome | biome: Drinking water system; feature: drinking water; material: freshwater | place: China | collected 2013-02-06
CGAGGGTTCGAATCCCTCCGTCTCCGCCAGCGCGCCATGTTGCCGCTTTCTACCAAGGTCCGTCTGGCGCCGACGGGGCATGCCGAACCTGTGCTGTTTCAAGGTCTTCAAGTGCCCGCGGTCACGGGACTCAAACCCTTGAGCTACGGCGCGCTCGTTGCAACAAATTCTCCATGAAAACAGACGCGAAACGCCCTCCATGCACCGCAGCATCGGACTAGTGCACATTACCGAACCGTAGAACTTTTCATTGACGGGAGCGTAATGTTGGCGGCAACTCAAGCGGCGGGTCGAAACTCGAAAAGGAGGGGCGAGGTGGCCATCCAGCTCTCAAAGAATGCGAAATTGGGCTTAGCCGCGACAAGCGTCGTCGCGCTCATCGCTGTCGGCGTCGTGGCGGTCGGAAACGTGCTGCCGCCGATCGGCGGCGAAAGCGCCGGCACCATCGCACCGGTGGAACGCCATCGTTCGGCCCAGGTCACCAATTCGGACGTGACGTTGGGCGACGACGCCGTGCCGCTGCTGATGCAGACCGATGCATTCCACCTGATGGTCAACGATCCGTCGTTCCGCGCCTTGGCGCGCGATCCGGGCTTTGCCGCGCTCGCTCAGAATTCTCAGGCTCTCGCCGCCATGGCGCAAGACGCGCAGGCGTTCGCCGCGCTCGCACGCGATCCACAGGCCTTTGCGGCGCTCGCGGGCGCCGCGCAGGCGGGCGCCGCGCAATCGATGGACGCGCAAGCGCGCAACGCAGAGGCGTTCACAGCCATGGCCCAGAACGCGCAGGCGTTCCAGGCCATGGCGCGTCAGCCGCAAGCGTTCGCGGCGATGGCGCGCCATCCGCAGGCTTTCGAGGCGCTGGCTCGTCATCCGCAGGCCTTCGCGGCGATGGCCCGCAACCCGCAGGCCTTCGCAGCGTTCGCACGCGACGCCAATTTCGCCGCGGCTGCGCGCAACCCACAGGCCAATGCGGCGATGGCGCGCGACGCGGCAGCGTTCGAAGCGCTCGGCCGGGATGCGCAAGCGATGAGCGCGCTTGCGGCGGACGCGCAAGCATTTGACGCCTTGGCGCGCGACGCACAGGCCTTCCAGGCGCTGGCGCGCGATGCGCAAGCGTTCGACGCGATGGCGCGCAACGCGCAAGCCTTCCAAGCTATGTCTCGCAACGCGGAGGCGTTCCGGGCTCTGGCGCGCGACGCCCAAGGGCTCGTCGCCATGGCTCAGAGTGCGCAAGCGTTCCGAGCGCAGGGGCTGAACGCGAATGCGTTCGATGCGCAGGCAACGTCCGCCTTGGCCGCCAACGCACAGGCGTTCGCGGCGATGGCGCGTGAGCCGCAGGCCTTCGCGGCGATGGCCCGCTATCCGCAGGCGTTCGAGGCGCTAGCCCGCCACCCGCAAGCGTTCGCGGCGATGGCCCGCAACCCGCAGGCCTTCGCCGCCTTCGCGAGAAACGCCAACTTCGCCGCGGCGGCGCGCAATCCGCAAGCCAACACCGCCATGGCCCGCGATGCTCAAGCCTTCCAAGCGCTGGCGCGCGATGCACAGGCGATGAGCGCGCTCTCGCGCGAAGCGCAGGCGTTCGAAGCGATGGCCCGCGACGCACAAGCCTTCCAGGCTTTGGCCCGCGACGCACAAGCGTTCGACGCGATGGCCCGCAACGCCCAAGCCTTCCAGGCGCTGGCCCGCAACGCCCAAGCGTTCCAAGCGCTCAGTCGCGACGCGCAGGGACTCGCCGCCATGGCGCGGCAGGCGCAGGCCTTCCAGGCGCAGGCTTCGATTGCCCGCAATGCTCAGGGCATCAGCGCCCAGGCCATGCAGGCGATGGCGCGCAACCCGCAGGCTTTTGCCGCCATGGCGCAGAACCCGCAGGCGTTTCAGGCCTTGGCGTCGAACGCCCAGGCGCTGAACGCCCTCGCCCGCAACGCCGAAGCTTTTTCGGCGCTAGCGCGGCAACCGGCGTTCGCGGCGCTGGCGCGTGAGCCGGCGTTTGCGGCGATGGCCCGCGACGCCAGCTTCGCCGCAGCCGTACGAGCGAACTGAGGTCAAGCCACACGCCGCGTCGAGGGAGACGCGGCGTGTGCGCTCTCAACGCGTGCTAGGCGGGGTCATGGGGATTCGCACGCTACTTGGCGCAACAGCTCTGACGCTTGCGTCGCTTGCTTCGGCGCAAGCGCAGACGAGCGCCCAGGCTCAAGCGCCGCTCGACACAGAACCAGAGACCGTAGCGCCGGCGGACACAGCGCCGCCCGCTCCGGAGGAACAGGCGCCGCCGCCGAGCCGCGCGCCCGACGACATTCCGCTCATCGATCTCTCCGTGCTCGAAACCGAGCACTTGCGGTTGCTCTATTTCGATCCGTCGGAGACCTACCTCACACCCTATGTGGGCCGCAGTTTCGAGAATGCGCTCGCCTTTCAGCAGCGCATCTTCGGCTGGGAGCCCTGGGATCAGGTCACGCTGCTGCTCAAGGATTTCGGCGATTACGGCAACGCCGCGGCGCGCTCTTCACCCAACAATGCGTTGCTGATCGACATCGCCCCGCTCAGCCTCTCCTACGAGACCTTCAGTCCCGGCGAGCGTTTCTTCACGCTGACCAATCACGAAGTCACGCACGTGGCGCTGATGGACGTTTGGAACGAGCGCGACGCCATGTGGCGGCGTATTTTCGGCGGCAAGCCGATGCCGGTGCAGGAGCACCCCGAGTCCATCCTTTACAATTATCTCGCCACGCCGCGCGTCAACGTTCCGCGCTGGTATCTCGAAGGCAGCGCGGTGTTCATGGAAACATGGATGGCCGGCGGCTTCGGGCGGGCGCAGGGCGCCTATGACGAGATGGTGTTCCGTTCGATGGTGCGCGACGACGCACACTTCTACTCGCCGGTCGGCCTGGAATCGGAAGGCATCTTCGTCGACTTCCAAGTCGGCGTGAACGACTACCTCTACGGCACGCGCTTCTTCTCTTACCTGGCGCAGCGCTACTCGCCGGAACAGGTGGTGCAATGGCTGCGCCGCGACGAGAACAGCGAGGCCTATTACCAGTCGCAATTCAGGCGGGTGTTCGATCTGCCGCTCAATCAGGCTTGGAGTGACTGGATCGCCTGGGAGCGCCAGTTTCAGAACGCCAATCTGGAGACGCTGCGGGCGCATCCGCTGACAGAAGCGATTCCACTTTCGCCGCGCGCGCTTGGTTCGGTCTCACGCACCTTTGTCGATCCGCGCTCGGGCGATCTGGTTGGCGCGTTTCGCTATCCCGGCGTCATCGGCCATCTCGGCGTTCTCGACCCCGACAGCGGCGACATTCGCCGGTTGACCGACATCAAGGGCGCGATGCTCTATCGCGTCACGTCGCTCGCCTACGATCCGCAGAGCAACACCGCCTGGTACACGACCGACAATTACGCCTATCGCGACATCATGCAGGTCGATGTCGCCACCGGCGCTGAAACCATGGTGCTGCGCGACGCCCGCATCGGCGATATCGTGTTCAACCCCGCGGATCGGTCGCTATGGGGGCTGCGGCACCTCAACGGCTATGTCACGCTCGTGCGCATCCCCGCGCCCTACACCAGTTGGAATCAGATTTACACGTTCCCGTTCGGGCGCGTGCCCTTCGATCTCGATATCTCGCCGGATGGACAATTGCTCTCGGCCTCTATGGGCGAGATCAACGGCGATCAATCGGTACAGGTGTTCCGGATTTCAGATCTGGTTCCGGGCGTTGAGCCTACGCCGATCGCAAGTTTCAGCCTCGGCGGATCGACGCCGGAAGGCTTCGTGTTCTCGCAGGACGGACGTTATCTCTTCGGCAGCGCCTACTATACCGGCGTCTCCAACATATACCGGTTCGAGCTTGAGACGCAGGCAATCGAAGCCGTGTCCAATGCCGAGACCGGATTCTTCCGCCCGATCCCGCGTCCCGACGGATCGCTCATTGTCTACGAATACACCGGCGACGGCTTCCGCCCGGCTGTGATCCAGCCCACGCCGCTCGACGATCTCGGCACGGTGCGTTTCCTTGGCGCCGAGATTGCGCGCACGCACCCGGTGGTGACCACCTGGACTGCCGGCTCGCCGGCGAACGTCGATCTCGACCGCCTAATCACTGCGCGCGGCCACTATCAGCCGGGCGACGAGATGCGCCTCGGCGCCGCCTATCCCATCGTCGAAGGCTACCGTGGACGCGCGGCCGTCGGCTATCACGCCGTCTTCGAGGATCCGCTGCAATTCAACCAACTGCACGTCACACTCTCTTATCTCCCAGACTCGCCGTTCGAAGATCAGGATTGGCACTTCGATCTTGAATACAAGACGCTGCGGTGGCGCTTGCGCTATTGGCACAACGACGCCGACTTCTACGACCTGTTCGGCCCAACGGAACGCGCCCGCGCCGGAGATGCGCTGATCGTCGGCTACCGCAACTCGTTCATCTACGATCCGCCGCGCCAGCTCGATTTCAGCATTGACGCCGCCTATTACACCGGCCTCGATACGCTGCCCGGCGCGCAGAACGTCTCGACCGCATTCGATGAACTCGCTTCGCTCAACACCGAGCTCAGCTACACCAACACCACACGCTCGTTGGGCGCCGTCGATCACGAGCGCGGCTGGCGTTGGCATGTGGCGGCGGCCGCGGATCACGCCAATGGCGAGACCTTCCCCAGCCTGCGCGGCGGCGTCGATTTCGGCGCGCCGCTGCCGATGAACAATGCCTCCGTCTGGCTCTATACGGCGGCAGGCGCGGTGGGCGGCGATGACGCCAGTCCGCTCAGCGCTTGGTACATGGGCGCCTTCGGCAACAATTACGTCGATGACCGCGAGATCAAGCGCTACCGCGAGTTCGACAGTTTCCCGGGCTTCGAAATCAACGAGATCGAAGCGCAGGCGTTCGCGCGCGCCGTCGGCGAGATCAATCTGCCGCCGGTGCGCTTCGAGGATGTCGGCGTCGCCAGCTTGTTCCTCAGCTCGATGCGCCCGGCCTTCTTTGCCGGCGCGCTCGAGGCTGAGCCGCGTACGGGCGGGCGCCGATCGCTGCAGACGCTTGGCGTCCAGACCGATTGGAACTTCACCGTGGCGCATCGGCTGCCGATGACGCTCTCGCTCGGCTACGCGCGCGGCTTCGAGGATGGCGAGGCCGCAAGCGACGAGGTCCTCATGTCGCTGAAGATCATGTGATGGATGCGGATCTGCTCATCAAGGCGCTGATCGCGCTGGCGCCGGTGGTGCTGCTGCTGATCGTGTTCGACCGCCTCGACGCCTTCAACCTGATCAATGCCTGGGAGATTGCGCTGCTGCTTGCTGTCGGCGGCGGCGCCGCCGCGCTCAGCTTCATCGCCAACCTGCGTGTGATGGATGGCTTCCCCATCGGCTTCAGCGCCCACAGCCGCTACGTCTCGCCGGTCATCGAAGAGATTTTGAAGGCGGCGCCGATCATTGTGCTGTTCGCGCGCAACCGGCTGGGCTTCAAGGTGGACGCGGCCATCGCCGGCTTTGCCGTCGGCGCCGGCTTCTCGGTGATCGAAAACATCTGGTATCTGTTCCTGATCACGGACGCCAATGTGTCGGCATGGCTCGTCCGCGGCTTCGGCACCGCCATCATGCACGGCAGCGCCACTGCCATTTTCGCCATCATCACCCACGAAATGACCGAGCGTCAGGCGGCGAGCGCGGCGACGAGCTATCGCTTCGATCCGCTCCTGTTCGTGCCGGGGCTCTTGGTGGCGATGGCCATTCATTCGACCTTCAACCACTTCCCGCACCAGCCCTTGGTGATCATGGCGCTGACGCTGCTGCTGGCGCCGGCGACGATCTTCCTGGCGCTGATCCACAGCGACCGCGCCTCGCAGCAATGGCTTTCTGACGATCGGGCCGTGCATCAAAAGATGCTCGCCGACATCCGCGCCGGCCGGTTCGCCGAAACCGAGCGCGGCAAGGCGGTGGCCGCAATCACAGCGCGCCTGGGCGGCCGCGCAGGCGATGCGCGCACCTATGTCGAACTGAAGACCGAATTAATCTTGCGTGCCGAGGAATTGATCCATGCGGCGCAGGCGGGCCAGCCCGCTGAACCCGCCGACAGCGACAGCGAGAAGTTCGCCCGGTTGGACGCCCTCGAGCGCCGTTTGGGGCGCTCGGCGCTCGCGGCCTTGGCGGCGGCGCTCGGCTTCACCCGCAACGACTTGTGGGAACTCTCGCGCCTGCGCGCGCGGGTTCGGCGGAAGGCCTAGCCATCGCGGCGCCGGACGGGGCGAAGCCAACGCGCACTCATCCTTAATTGGCGCCGGCTTTGCGCGAGCCGTTGGGACAAAGTTAGTCTCAAGGGCGAATTAACCATGCCGCAGGCCGCACTTCATCTCTCCGGCGCCGAATTGGAGCAGATGAGCGCGCATACTGGCGAGGCGCCGGACGATGCGCTCGCACTGGCCCGCGAAGCGACGCGGCTCGCGGAAATCGCCGCCTCGTTCGCCCTCTTTGGTTTACAGATCGCTCAGAACGACGATGGAGCGACTCCGCCGTCGGCGGATCTGGCCTATCGCGTGGCCGATATTCGGAGCGACGCGCCCGCCAACGATTGGGTGGAGCCCACGGCGCCTCAGCTCACGCGTCGCGGCCTCCACATCGACCCCGCTTCACCGGCCAAACTTTTGCGGGCGCTCGATTGGGTTGTCGTCATCGCCGCGGCCCAGCTTGCGGCCATGTGGGGCGCGGGCGCCGGGCTCTTTCAGCTTTCGATCGGCGATGCTGCCGCCTTCATCGCATCCGCAGCGGCGCTCAAAGGCGGGCTCTGGCTCACCGACTTCTACCGCTTCTCGCTCGGCCACATCAAACCGGAGCGAGGCATGGGCGGCCTCGCATTGGGCGCCATCGCCGGTCTCATCGTGGCCAACAGCTTCGCGCCCGACGTCAAGGCCGCCGCCGCGCTCGCAGCCACACTGCCCTTGTCGGCCATGTTGCTGGCGGGCGTTCATGCGGCGTTTGCGATTTGGATCGCTGCCGCGCACCGCCGCGGCGTGTTCGCGGAAACCGTGGTGTTGGTGGGCGCGACGGAAGCCGCCGCCCGCTTGGCCAAGCGCACCGCCAGATCGGGCGAGACCAGAATCGTCGCGCTGGTTGACGATCGCGGTTCGCGCGCCCCCGACACCTTGGGCGGCGCTCCGAAGCTCGGCAGTGTTGACGATCTACTGCGCTGGGAGCATTTGCCGAATATCGACCGCATCGTCATCGCCGTGCCGCACAAGGCCGACGAGCGCGTTCGTCAGATCATCGAGCGCCTCAGCGCCGCCCCCAACCGCGTCGACCTGCTCATCGATTTCGACACAGCCAGCGTGCGCGGTCAGCGCGCCGAGCGCTTTGGCGGCATGGCCGTCGCCTGTGTCTCCGGCAGCGCCCACAATAGACGCCGCGCTTTCGGCAAACGCGCGCAGGACCTGGTTTTGGGCGGCCTGCTGGCGGCCGTTTTCGCACTGCCGATGGCGGCGATCGCGCTTGCGATCCGGCTCGGCGGCAACGGTCCGGCGCTCTATCGCCAGCGCCGCTATGGCTTCAACAACCGCGCATTCGACGTGCTGAAGTTCCGCACACTGGATGCGGAGAGGCGCGCCACACGGCTCGGCGCCTTTCTCCAACGCACCGGCCTCGACGATCTGCCGCTGCTGATCAACGTGCTCCGCGGCGAAATGAGCCTGGTCGGTCCGCGTCCGCACGCGATGGACCTGAAGGCGAGCGACCGCGCGTATGCGGACATCGTCGCGCGTTATGCGCATCGCCATCAGGTGAAACCAGGCATTCTCGGCTGGGCGCAAGTCAACGGGCAGTGCGGCCCGGTTACGTCCGCCGCCTGCGTGCGGCGGCGCGTCCGCCTCGATCTTGACTATGTCGCGCGCGCTTCGCTCTGGCTCGATCTCGAAATCGTCGCCCGCTCGATTCCGCTGATCCTCGCCAACTTCCGGCCGAAGCGCTGATCCTCTCAAGGTTGTGAACGCGCTCGCACGGCCGTGATTGGTCGTTGCGCGCCGCGGCGCGCATCATCCCTCAAACACCGGAGGGAGATCATGGCATTCGCCGCCATAGCGCGCACCCGCACGCGCCTGGAGCCTGCCGTCGAGCCGAACGTCATTCCGTTCATCGACGTGCTCTTGGTATTGCTGATCATCTTCATGGTCACGGCGCCGAAGCCGACCACGGACATACGCCTCGACCTGACGCCGCGAACGCCCGGCCCCGCGTCGCTCATTCCCCCGACCATCGTGCAGCTGCGCGAGACGCCGGGTGCCGGCTATCGCCTCTTCGTCGGGGAGGAGGAGACCAGCCTCGACCAGGTCAGCGAACGAACCCTGGCGCGCGTGCTTGCGGTCGACTCCGCACTGACCGCGCAAGACGCGCTTCAAGACGCGCGCGTCTACGTGCGCTCCGATCTCGGCGTGGCGTATCGCAACGTCGTCGCCGTTGTTGACGATCTACAACAGGCGCGCTTCCAGAAGGTCGCGGTCATCGCGCAGAACGTCGACGGCTGACGCGTCTTAGCTCCAGTTCCTGCACACCGAACATTTATGCCCAGCCAAGCCTTGGCGAGCAATCTTGCTCAGGCCGCCGTTGCGGCCGCACCATCTTTCGCGCGTGCCGCGCCATGGCCGCGCCAAACCGCGGCGCACCAACAACTGGCCGAGATCTTCGCCATCGACCATCACAAAGGCCACACGACGACCATACAGATCAATGCGAAGAGTCTGCCGTACCTCCACGCGCCGTGCGCCCCGAACGATCTGGTCTGCGGCGACGGTTGCCGCTTCACCGCGCTCGCGCTCCTTGAAACACTTGGCGTTGTCGCCAGTTTCGGGCGAGTCGATATTGGCCAAGCGATAGCGAACGCCCGTGGCGAGATCGTCTATCGTATCGCCGTCGATCACGCGAGGTTGGGCCAGCGCCAAAGGCTTCGCCACCCCTATTCGGTTTGCTAAGAGATGCCAAACGAAGCGATGCACGCCGGCCGGCGCCAGGACGCACAGCGCAAGCACAACGAGGCCGAGGCCTTCGATCACATTCGGCGGGAGCCTTAGATCACCGGAGGCTACCGAGGTTGCCAGCCCAAGTGACAAGACCAACATGAACGCTAGTGCGAACAGCCAGGTCTCCTGGCGCCGCCGCATGCGATGACGCGCCGTTGCATTCGGGTTGTTCAGCATGCCAAGAGCACGCCGCCGCGTTCAGTGATGCTTAACCGAAAGCCACTCGCGCGCGCGCTTTTGCGCTTCGGCGATCAGGTCCTTCGACATCTGCTCGGAAAGCTCGCGGCGGCATTCCTTGGCCGCCTCGGAACCGCGCGACGCCGCGAGGTTGAACCACATATGCGCTTGCACGTAGTCCACTTCCTGGCCGGTCGAGTAGATCAGACCCAGTTTGTAAAGGTTGTCGCTGTCGCCCTGACGGCGCACGGCCTCGTGCGCTTCGGCGATTTCAGAATCTGTAAACGCCATTTCTGGCTCTCCCTTGTCCCACACGGAAACGCCTGGCTCTAGCCATGTGCGTTTCCCCCACCGGCGTGCATTTTTCGCGCCGCCAGGGACGAACCAATAACGTGCATAACTTGCGATAAGCTTAAGCCGCGCTAAGCCTCGCGCTTTAAATGCGACGCCGCACCGGGGATCGAACTCAGTGTCGCATTTAAAGTGCAAAGAGGCTTAGACTCAAAAGTTTCTAGCGCGGCTTATGGACTTTAAATCCGCATAGCACGCGCCATAAAACCCAGGCGGATTTAAAGTCCGCCGCGCTAGCTTTGTTTCTTCATCGCGTCGGCGACGGATTGCGCCGTTTGGCCGAACAACATGCGCGCGGACTCTGCGTTCTCCGCCGCATTCTGTTCGGCAGCGCCTTCGCGCAGCTTTTGTCCGGCATCGAGTGCGCGCACTACGGCGGGGCGCGCATAGATGCGATCGACCCAGTCCTTAAGCTTTGGGAAATCATCGAAGCTCTGCCCGAGCTTGTGCGCTATGCGCAGCCACGGCCACGCCGCCATGTCGGCGATCGAGTACTCGCCCGCGAGATACGGGCGCTCGGCTAGGCGGCGCTCTGCCACGCCGCAAAGCCGGTTCAACTCGTTGACGTAGCGGGCGCGGCCGTACTCGACGAGCTTGGGATCGTCGACCAGCTTCGGCGCATAATTGATGAAATGGCTCGCTTGGCCGGCCATCGGCCCCAAATTCGCCACCTGCCAGATCAGCCACTCATCGATCTCCACGCGCTTGCGTTCATCGCGCGGATAGAATTTGCCGCTCTTGCGCCCGAGATATTGCAGGATGGCGCCGGACTCGAAGACCGAGATGGGCGCGCCGTCCGGGCCATCGGGATCGACGATGGCGGGCATGCGGTTGTTCGGCGAGATCGCCATGAAGTCCGGCTTGAACTGCTCGCCCTTACCGATCTGAACAGCCCTCAGCACATAGGGGAGCGCCATTTCCTCGAGCGCGATCGTGATCTTGTGGCCGTTCGGCGTTGGCCAGATGAAGGCCTCGATCGGTTGGGTCATGCGCGCTCCTCTTTCCGAACCGTAACGAACATGGGGTCATCGCACGACCGCCGCCAGGATTCATTCAGGCCGGATTCAGGCAAAAACTGAGAAGATTAAGTGCACAGAGGACCCTTCCGTTGGGCGAAGTCCCGTGAGGCAGCCCAAGGGAAGCAGGAAGGAGACTCGAGATGAAACGCTATCTGACAGCGGCGCTCGCCGCCGCACTGTTCGCGGCCCCGCTTGCCCTGCCATCGCAAGCGGCCGCACACGAACGCGGCAACCGTCATTGGGACGACGACGATCATCGCGGCCGCGGTGATGACCGCCATTGGCGCCATCGCGACGACGACCGAGACTGGCGACGGGATCGGCGCGACGATCGACGCGACTATCGGCGCGGTTACCGCGACGGCTATCACGACCGCTGGGATCGCCGCCGCTACAATGGCTACTGGTATGAGGGGCGATGGTTCTACGGCCCCCCGCCATCGCACTATTACTATGGCGACATCCGGTACGATTGGCGCGGTTGGCGCCGCGGCGACCGTCTGCCCGGCTATTATCGCGACTATTACGCGCCGGTGGATTGGCGCTACCATCGCCTGCGCCCGCCGCCGCGCGGCTACCATTATGTCCGCGACGACCGCGGCGATTACCTGCTGGTCGGCATCGCCACCGGCGTCATCCTGGGCGTGATCCTCGCCAACAACTAGAATCTCCCTTGTTGGCCACGAGCGCCCCGGAGCTTCTCCCCCAGCTCCGGGGCGTTCTGCGTTAAGATTCACGCAACCGAATTGAACGACGCTTCACGCTTTCACGCGGGGGCGCTGACGATGCTGATGTTCATCTGGTTTGCGGTGATGGCGCAGGCATTCATGCCCGGGGGCGACCGCATCGCCGCCTTTCAGGCGCATTCGTTCGAAACCCATCTGCGCAACGAGATCGGCGTCAGCGAGCTGGTCGGCGCCGCCGGCCATGTCGCCCGCTACACGCCGCTGACGTCGCGGGCGCGGTAGCGCCCTTGGACCGCCGGCGTCCTCGCCGGCATGGAGGCCTGATCAAAGATTCGTTCAAGCATCGCTGACGTCAAAGAGTTCGGCTTCTCTAGCGCGCACGAACGCCTTCAAGCGCGTGACCAATTCGGGGTAGCCATCAACCAGCAACCACTCATTGAAATCTTCAAAATCGAAGACGTCGTATACCTTGACGAAATGCGAGAATGGCTTGGGGTCTGGCTCTCCGGTGTCCGATCCCTGATACTCCGCCGCCTTGAGCGTCTGCAGCAGCCCTTTGGTGCTTCGCGCTTCGAAGGCGGCGTCAAACTTTTGCTTGAAGCGATCGCTGAGTTCCTGCCAACCCAACGCATCGACCTCGGCGCGAAGTAGGTGTGCATCCGATTCATAGTTGAAGAAGCACTGTTCCAGTCCGCCGTTTCCGACTTGGTTCATTATTGTAGTGAGTACAATCAGCGTCATCTGCGCTGGCGTGACCTGCCCCTCTAGATCGCTCAACGACGCCCACTTGATATGCGTGAAGCGGGGATTGTCCCACAGCGCAAACTGATCGGCGAACCAATCGCCGTACTCGTCGTCCTCCAACGAGCGCTCGATCTCTTCCCGAGTCGCCAAACGCCGGGTTTCCGGCGCGGTCACACCCCCAGCTTCCTCTTCAGAATCTCATTCACCACCGCCGGGTTGGCTTTGCCGCCCGTGGCCTTCATGGTCTGGCCGACCCACCAGCCGAACGCTTTCGGGTTCTTCTGCACGTCGGCGACTTTGTCGGCGTTGGCGGCCATCAGTGCGTCGATGGCTTTTTCGATGGCGCCGGTATCGGTGACCTGGCGCAAGCCTTCGCGCTCGACGATGGCGCCGGGCGCATCGCCGGTTTCCAGCATCTTCGCGAAGACGTCCTTGGCGATTTTGCCGTTGATCGTGCCGTCCTTCATCAGATCGAGAAGCGCGCCGAGCGCTTCGGCCTTCACCGGTGAAGCCGAAAGCTCTAGGCCCTTCTTGTTGAGCGCGCCGAAGAGTTCCTGCGTCACCCAATTGGCGGCGAGCTTGCCATCGCGGCCCTTGGCGACGGTTTCGAAATAGGTCGCGGCTTCGCTGTCGCTGGCCAGCACGCCGGCGTCGTAGGGCGTCAGCCCGTAGTCGCTGACAAAGCGCTTCTTCTTCGCATCCGGCAGCTCCGGCAGCGAAGCTTTGATCTCATCGATCCAGGCCTGTTCGATGACGAGCGGCAGCAAGTCCGGATCGGGGAAGTAGCGATAATCGTGCGCGTCTTCCTTCGAGCGCATAGTGCGCGTCTCGCCGGTCGCGGCGTCGAACAGGCGCGTCTCCTGATCGATCGTGCCGCCGCCTTCGAGGATTTCGATCTGGCGGCGCGCCTCGTACTCGATCGCCTGCTGCATGAAGCGGGTCGAGTTGACGTTCTTGATCTCGCAGCGCGTGCCGAATTCCTCGCCGGGCCTGCGCACGGACACGTTCACGTCGGCGCGCATGGAGCCTTCTTCCATGTTACCGTCGCAGGTGCCGAGCGCGCGCACGATCGCGCGCAGCTTGTTGAAATAGGCCGCCGCCTCCTTCGATGAACGCATGTCTGGGCGCGATACGATCTCCATCAGCGCCACGCCGGCGCGGTTGAGATCAACGAACGTCTCGCTGGGCGACAGATCGTGGATCGACTTGCCGGCGTCCTGCTCCAGGTGCAGGCGCTCGATGCGAATGACGATCGGCTCTTCGCCGTCAGGCTCGACCTCGATCTCGCCCTCGCCAACGATCGGCTCCTTGTATTGGCTGATTTGATAGCCCTGCGGCAGGTCAGGATAGAAATAGTTCTTCCGGTCAAAACGGCTCTTGCGGTTGATCTGCGCATTGAGGCCAAGTCCGGTGCGGATCGCCTGCTCGACGCAGAAACGATTGATCACCGGCAGCATGCCCGGCATCGCCGCATCGACCAGCGACACATGCGCGTTCGGATCGCCGCCATAGGCGGCGCTCGCGCCGGAAAAGAGCTTCGCCTTCGAGGTCACCTGGGCGTGCACTTCGAGGCCGACGATGATCTCCCATTGACCCTTGTCGCCGGCGACAAGCTGGTCAGGGCGGGCGGAGCGAACGTCGAGTGCAGTCATGATTCAGGGATTAGGAACGGGCCGCACCCGTGTCCAGGGTCTGGCATGCAGAGCAGAGCCCTTTCCGCCGCAAAATCCGCAGCCTAGGATGACCACCGGGGGACGACATGCGCGCAGCGTCGATCAGACGCGCCCAGCTGCTGACGGGGACTTGGCTGGCGGCGGCGACGTTTGCGCCCTGCCTGCCGGCCGCCGCGCAGGACGCTTCGCTCTTCAGACCGGAGCGCTTTGACGAAGATTGGAGCGGGGCAGACGCCCCGTTCGGGGCGCAGTTCAAGAATCTCGACATCGTCGACGGGGTGACGCTGTCGCTCGGCGGCGACGCCCGCTGGCGGCTTTCCTACCTGGATGCGCCGCGCCTTGGCCTGGGCGGCGTCGAGGCCGACGAATGGCTGACGCAAAGGCTGCTGCTGCACGCCGACTTGCGGTTTGAACACACGGCCCGCGCGTTCGTGCAACTTGGCGCTCACGACGGCATCGGCCGCGAACTGCCCTCGGCCACCGACGACAACGGCATCGATGTCCAGCAGGCGTTCTTCGACATCTACGCCGATGTCGGGGATTCCAAACTCACGCTTCGCACCGGGCGCCAGGAGCTGGCGCTGGGGCCGCGCTTTGTCACCACCCGCGACAGCGGCAATGTCCGCCAGCGTCACGACCTCGTTCGTTTCATCTACGAGCGCGGTCCATGGCGCGCCGATCTGTTTGGCGGCAGCCCTGTGGTCGACGAGCGCGGCTCGTTCGATGACGAAGCGGACGTGGGGCAGGATTTCTACGGCGCCCGCCTGCAGCGCAAGTTCGAACACAGCACGCTCGAAATCTACGGTTACGAACTGGATCGCGATACGGCCTCGCTCACCGGCGTTACCGCCAATGACGATCGCGTCAGCATTGGTGCGCGCTGGTATGGCCGCGATGGCGACTTCGATTTCGACACCGAACTCATGCTGCAGCGTGGCGCGTTCGGCGAACGCGACATTCGCGCCATGGGCGGCGTCCTCGATCTAGGCTGGCGCTTCACCGACGCGCCGCTGTCGCCGCGCATCGGCGCGCGCTTCACCTATGGCAGCGGCGACGCCGATCTCAGCGATGACAGCCAGGGCACATTCGCGCCGCCGTTCGCGAGCGGGTCCTGGTTCGGCCAAAACGGCCTGGCCAGTTTTTCCAACACGATCGAAGCCGCCGCCCTGGTCAATATCACGCTGACGGAAGATGTGTCGGCGAGCGCCAAATTCTCCAGCGTCTGGCGCGCCGAGGACGCCGACTTCGCCTATACCGGCGGTTCGGCGCTCGCCGGCACCAGCGGCGCCGACGATTCCTTCATCGGCGTCGCGCCGTCGCTCTCGTTGGTGTGGCGGCCGAACGAAAATCTCAGCATCAATCCTTACGTGAGCTACGTCTTCATCGGCGACGACCTGCACGCGCGCGGCGCCGATGACGTCATCTACCTCCACCTCGGCTTTTCCGCGCGGTTCTAACCCAAAACAAAACCCCCGCTGTCGCGGGGGTAGGCCAAGCGGCCAGAAGGGTCGTGGGAGGAGCTAGATCAATGCAAAGCTTCAGGTCGGCAAAAGGATGAACCCGAGCGCGGCGACGCCGAAGCAGATCGCGGCGAGAATGTACCGGACTAGGACGTCCATCGGCGGCATCTCCTGAATCTCGCCTGCCGCGTTGCAAGCTTGGGGCCAGGGTTCGCCCTCGGCGGGAAAGCGGCCCGGCCCAGCACGACTTTCGCCCATGTCGCACGGGCCCGAGCCTTGCGTGACTGACCCTTCAACAAGGGGACGCCGCACGGCGCTTGGACTTCATGCTGGGCGAAGAGACCTTTCATCCGGACACACGGGCGCTGCTCGCTTACGGCCGCGCGCTCGCGGGCGCCCCCGACGCCGCGCCGAAGAAAGGCGGCGCCGATCAGGTGCTCGAGCGTCTGTTCGTCATCGAACGCACCAAGGACGGCCGCCTGCCCATCCGCACCTTCGGCCAAGATCTGGTGAAGGTGTTCGGGCGCGATCTGCGCGAACACAATTTCGCGCGCTTCTTCCTGGCCCCCGATTTGGCTTTGGTGAATGCGCTGATCGACGCTTGCGCCGCCGCCGGCGAGCCGGCCATTGCCCGCGTGACGGCCGAAAGCGTGTGCGGGCGCAAGTTCGGCGCGGAAATTCTGCTGACGCCGCTCAAGGTGGACGCATCGCTTGGCAATCGTTACCTCGGCCTCTTCCAGCCGCTTGGCGGCGAGCGCTTCCTCGACGGGCGCACCGTGCAGCTGCTACGCTTGGGTTCACTGCACCCGCCGGCGGCAAAGGCGCCGCCCGGCGTGCGTCTGGTCGTTGTCAACGACTAACGTGGCTTGTCGATCCAGGCCTGGACCTGGCGGACGCTGATCTCGACACGGCGGTTTTGCGCCCGGCCCCAATCGGAGGCGTTGCTGGCGATCGGCGCCCATTCGCCCATGCCTGAAGTGCGGATGCGATAGCGGTCGACGCCGAACTGCGCCAGCACCTCGCTAACCGACCAAGCCCGGCGCTCGGACAGGCGGTGATTGTACTCATCCGAACCGATCGCGTCGGCATGACCGACGATGCTCACCTGCATGCTGGGATACCGCGACAGCGTACGCGCCAGATCGGCGATGCGCGGCATGAACTGATACTTCACGTCGGCGCGGTTGAAGTCGAAAGTGATGTCCGACGGCATCCGCACCCGCACCTCGTCCGGGGCCACGCGCTCGACGGTGGCGCCCTGCGAAGCGGCGGGCGCCATGGCGTCCCGGAGCTCGCTCTCGGCCCTATCCATTTCGGTTTGTTGCGCCATGGCTGGCGCCAACGAAGCGGCGAAAAACGCGATAGCGAGAACGGCGATGCGCATGAGCGGCTCCCCAATTTGCGCCGCTTGGCCTGAGCCGCTCTTGTGTCAAATCTGGGGCTGCACGCGCATCCGCATCCGGCTGATGCCGATAAACAACAACGCACCCAAGATGAACGCCGTCACCAAGCCCAGCAGATTGAGTGCGATCTGGCTGAGCGGCGCGGCTGTCGGGTCCATGAAGAAATACGGATAGAACCCATCGAAGGCGCCGCGGCTCAGGCCATAGATTGCGTACGCCAGCGGCCAAAGCGCCGCGAACGCCGCGTCGCGCCATTGCAGGTCCCGGTGCGAGCGGAGCAGCCAGAACAACAGAAACACAACCGGAATGACATCGTGCACGATCACGTCGGCGAGCTTCAGCCAACCTTGCGGATCCCAGCGTGACGCGAGCAGCAGGTTGTAGACGATGCCGACGAACGCAATCGAGGTGACCGCCATCAGCTCGACGCGCGGCGCGTTCAAACCAACGAGGCTATCCGGCCGTAGCGCCGCCCGCGCCATCACCAGCGTCACGAGAGAATTGGTGAGGATGGTGAAATAGGCGAAGTAGCGCCACGTCGCTTCGAGCGGCGTCGCGCCCTCCGCGAGCATGTCCGTCACCAGCAGCCAGTATTGCAGGCCGAGCCCGAACGCGCCGATCAGCGCGCCGGCTGCGGCCACCAGACGCGCGCTCACACCGCCACCCGCTCATCCTCGGCGATCGGCGCGTCTAGCGGCGGCAGCGGCGGCCTACCCCGCAACACATCGGCCAACTTCTCGGCGATCATGATCGTCGGCGCATTGGTGTTGCCGCCGATGAGCGTCGGCATCACCGAGGCGTCGATCACACGTAAACGATTGACGCCACGGACGCGCAATTGCTCGTCGAGCGGCGCTTTCTCGTCAGCGCCCATGCGCACCGTGCCGACCGGATGGTAGATGGTCTCGGCGTTCTGGCGGATCCAAGCGTCGATTTCGGAATCGGTGCGGACGTGATCGCCCGGCTTGAACTCCGCCCCGCGATAGAGATTGAGCGCCGGCTGCTTGACGATCTCGCGCACGATGCGGACGGAATCGCGCAACGTGCGCCGATCGTTCTCCTCGGCGAGATAGCGCGGGTCGATGGCCGGCGCGTCGAACGGGTTGGTCGAGGCCAAAGTGACCGTGCCCTTGCTCTCGGGACGCAGCTGGCACGCATGAATGGTGAAACCGTCGCGATCCGGCTTGATCCGCGCGTGATCCTGCATGACCGCATTGACCACGTGCAACTGGATGTCCGGCCGGTCGAGTTCGCCGCGCGTCTTCAGGAAGGCGCCGGCGTGCAGATGGTTGGTGCGTCCGTGACCCTGCTTGGTGAGCAGGTATTGCAAGCCGATCATCGGCTGCTTCAAGCCCTTGGTTTTCGAATACATCGAAAGCGGCTTGGTCATCTCATAGATGATGCAGACGTCGAGATGGTCCTGCAGGTTGCGCCCGACCTCCGGCGCATCGTGCACGACCTCGACGCCCGCCTTCTGCAACTCCGCCGCCGGGCCGATGCCGGACAGCAAGAGCAATTGCGGCGACTGGAACGCGCCGCCGCACACCAGCACTTCGCGCTTGGCGTAGACGCTCTGCGCCGGCTTGCCCGGTCCTGCGGAAAACTCGACGCCGACGGCTGTCTTGTTCTCAATCAGCACGCGATGGGCGTAGGCGTTTGAAATGACTTTGAGGTTCGGGCGCACGCCGGCGATAGGGCGCAGGTAGGCGGCGGAGGCGCTCCAGCGTTCGCCGTCGCGGATGGTGAGATGATAGGGGCCGACGCCCTCCTGTTGGCGGCCATTGAAATCGCGGGTGACGGGATAGCCCGCCTGCGCGCCCGCCTGGATAAAGGCCTTGTAGATCGGATCGCCGGGAGGCCCGCGCGAAACCCAAAGCGGCCCGCCTTCGCCATTCCAGGCGTCCGCGCCATCCTCATGATGCTGGGCGCGCTTGAAGTATGGCAACACGTCCGCGTAGCCCCAGCCTGTCAGGCCCATCTGGCGCCATTGATCGTAATCGCGCGCGTGGCCGCGAATGTAGATCATGCCATTGATGGCCGACGATCCGCCCCAGCCGCGGCCGCGCGGCTGGTACAAGCGCCGGCCGTCCATGAAATTTTGCGGCGTGGTGTCGAACCCCCAATTGGTCGCCCCCTTGGTCGAGATCAGATTGCCGACGCCGGCCGGCATCTTGACCAAGAGGCCCTCGTTCTTGCCGCCGGCCTCGAGCAAGGCGACCGTGACGTTGGGATCCTCGGTCAGCCGGTTGGCCAGCACGCACCCGGCCGAGCCCGCGCCCACAATCACATAGTCGAAGCGATCGCCGCCCTCGATGTCCGCCACGTCGCTTCTCCCGCTGTTCGAAACTCAGCGTCCAGTTAACAGGGACATGCGCCCCCGGTCGAGCCATGCCGCACCGGCATGGGCTTCCGGCGGGCTCAAAACCTTAAGCAAACGTTTACGGTGAACGGTGCATTAGTGCTGGCCATGTCCGCCGCCGAAAAGATCGATCTGGCCGCCGCCGCCCGGCGCCTCACCGCCGCTTCCGTGGGCCTGCGCGAGCGCCGCCGCTTCCGCCGCATGCCGCTCGAACTGAACGGGCGCATGCTCGACCCCTTGGGCCGGGAGCACGATTGCCGCACCGCCGACATGTCGCCGGGCGACATCCGCATCGCCGCCCCTATCCTGCCGCAGGTCGGCGAACGGGTCGTTATCTATCTTGACGGTTTCGGCAGAGTGTCAGGTCACGTCGCGCGCAAGTGCGGAGAGGGCGAAGTGGCGATCATCTTCGATTTTACCGCTCACAAACGCGAGAAGGTGGCCGAGCAGCTGACGCTCGCCGTTAACCGCGATTTGGGGATCGAGGAACCGATCCGCCCGGCGGTCAGCGACGGCCAGCGGATGATCAAGCTGCAATTCGAAACCGGCGAAGCCTACGAAGGCGAGGTCGTCGACTTTTCGCTGGCCGGGATCACCATCAAGAGCAAACGCCCGCCGCCGCTGATCGGCGTCTGGGTGCGGGCCGGCAATGTCTATGGCCGCGTCGCCCGTTTGATCGAGGGCGGCTTCGCCATCGATCTCGAATCCCGCAAGCAGTCTTAACAGACTTTACCAAGCTCCCGGCACGGGCGTTGCACGTGTGAGTTTCGCCGGACACGCGAATGCGCGTTTCCGTGCAGAAACGGAGCACGCCGTGAGCGACGTCGTAACGCTGAAGACCGCTGCCGCCTCGAAATGGTGGGTGCAGATTCGCGGCCGCGCCTTTGGACCCTATTCGCTGGACCAGATGGCTCAGTTCCTGAGCGAAGGCCGCGTCCGCCCGACCACGATGGTTTCCGACAACGGTAAGGACAATTGGACCGAAGCGCGCCGGATCATGGCGCTGCGCGGTCTGCGCAAGCCAACCACGCCAGCTAACGATACCGAAGAAGCCGCGAACGTCTTCGTCCACGCCGAGATCTTCTCAGGCTCCTGGATGGCCTTCATGGCCGCGCTCGAGAGCATGGGCTCGGTCTGCGACCTGGGCCCGGGCCTCTGGCTGCTGCGCACCCGCTTCACCTCGGGCGTGATCCGCAACGCGCTGTCGCAAACGCTCGAGCGCGGCGACCGGTTCGTGGTGATCGACGCCACGCGCGACCGCCTGGCCTGGTTCAATCTCGGGCCGGAAGTGGATGTGCGCATTTCCAAGGTCTGGAACGGCCCGCTGCGCGCCGACGCGCCCCCGGCGCGCTAAGCGCCAACCGCCGCCGCCAGCCGCTCGTAGGCGCGCAGGAAGTCTTCCTTGAATTGCTGCACCACCGCGCCGGCGGAACGCGTTTCGTTCATCAGACCGACGCCTTGCCCGACCCAATAGGTCGCCAGCTCGCGCGCGCCCGCGTGGCCGGATTGCGAGAGTTTGTCGATCAACCTGAGCGGCGGTTCCGAGACGAACGTCTGCAGCGGCATCGGCAAAGGCTTCGGCGCATCCTCGGCCTCCCAGGCGTCGGTCCAGGGCGAACGCAACTGGCGCGACGGCTTGCCGGTGCGCGAGCGCGAACGGACGGTGTCGCGCGACGTGGCCGCCAGCAGCTTCTGCTTGATCACTTCGCTGGTTTCCGCTTCCGGTGTCGTCAGCCACACCGAGCCGCACCAGGCGCCTGCCGCGCCCATCGCCATCGCCGCCGCCATCTGCGCGCCGGTGACGATGCCGCCGGCGGCGAGCACGGGCGTGTCGATGTTCGCCGCCCGCAAGGCTTCGACAACCTCGGGCACCAGCACCATGGTGGTGACGTCGCCGCAATGGCCGCCCGCCTCGGTTCCGGCGGCGACGATGATGTCCACGCCCGCCGCCGCCTGCGCCAGCGCGTGTTCTTTAGCGCCGACAAGCGCCGCGACGGCGACACCTTGCTTCTTGCCCATATCGATCATCAGAGGCGGCGGCGTTCCCAGCGCATTGGCGATCAGCTTGATCGGATACTGAAACGCCACTTCCAGCGTCGACGCGCCGGCGTCGGCCAGATTGCGTGCGAAACCGGCGCCGTTGCGGCGTTCGCTCTCGAGGCTCGAAGCATCGATGCCGTGTTCGCTGAGGATGCGCGCCGCGAAATCGCGATGCGTTTGCGGCAGCGCCGAAACCAGCCGTTCCACGTCGGCGCCTTCGCCCTTGCCCTCGTATTTGTTAGGCACGATCAGATCGACGCCGTAGGGCTTGCCGCCCGCGTGCGCCTCGATCCAGTCCAGCTCCTGCTTCAGCCGATCGGCGGAATAACCGGCGACGCCCAACACGCCCATGCCGCCCGCCTTCGACACTGCCGCTACGACATCGCGGCAGTGGGAAAACGCGAACAGCGGAAACTCTATGCCTAGACGTTGGCAGATCGGCGTATGCATCATGCACCCAGCATAGCGCGGCGGAGCCCATGGACGAGAGCAAAATCCCGGTGATCGTCGGCGTCGGTCAGATCAATGACCGCGAAGAGCAGCTGAACTCGATCGAATTGATGGCGGCTGCGCTACGGAACGCCGACGCCGATGCCGGCGGGGGATGGCTTCGACGGATCGAGGCGCTCGACGTGGTGGCGCAGCTCTCGTTCCCCGAATTCGCCGACGCCTCGGCGCCGCTGGCGCAAATGCTCGCCATCGCGCCGCGCCATTGCGCGCAGACGCGCTATCCGATGGGCGACAGTCCGGTGGCGCTACTGAACCAGGCGGCGAACCGCATCGCTGCCGGCGAAGCGGAGGTTTGCGCCGTCGCCGGCGGCGAAGCGCTGCGCACCGCCGCAAAACGCGCCGCCGGCGGCAAGCGCGATGCCGTGCGCGAGTCCGCCGCGCGCGCGGCGAGAGCCGGCCGGGCGCGCTATGGCATCGTGGCGCCGACGGACGTCTATCCATTCTACGAGAACGCCTGCCGCGCCGCCTGGGGCCAAACGCTGGCGCAAGCGCAGCGCGAAAGCGCCGAGATCTGGGCCGGGCTCTCGCGCGTCGCCGCCGCAAATCCGAACGCCTGGCTCCGCACGGCCTACACGCCGGAGCAGATTCTTGAGGTCTCGCCCGCCAACCGGCCGATCGCGTTTCCCTACACCAAGCTCATGGTCGCCAACGCCTCGGTGAATCAGGGCGCCGCCTTCATCGTCGCCAGCCTCGCGCGCGCCAAAGCCGCCGGCGTCGCGGAGACGCAGCTTGTCTATGTCGGGCGCGGCGCGGCGGCGCGCGAGCCGGGCGACGTGCTGGCGCGCGACCGCGTCGATCGCTCGCTCAGCCTGGAAGCGTCGTTGCGCGGCGCGCTTCGCTTTAACGGCCTCCGCAGCGCCGATCTCGATTTCGTCGAGCTCTATTCGTGCTTCCCGATCATGCCGAAGCTCGCACGGCGCGCCATCGATTGGCCGCTCGACAAGCCGATGACCGTGTTTGGCGGGCTGACCTTCGGCGGCGGCCCTGTCGGCAATTATATGAGCCACGCCGTTGCTTCGATGACCGAGGCGCTGCGCGCGGGCGGCCGCTACGGCTTGCTCTTCGGCAACGGCGGCCTCGCCACGACGAGCCATAGCATCGTCATTTCGCGCGATCCCGCCATCGCGGCGCGCGGTCCGCACGACCCAAGCGTGCAGGCTGAAGCGGATGCGCACCGCGGGCCCGCGCCCACGCTGTTGGAGACGTATTCGGGCGAAGCGTCGATCGTGAACTACACCGTGTTCTACGATCGCGAGGGCGCGCCGAAGAGCGGCGTCATCGTCGCGCGCACGCCCACGGGCGAACACGTCTTGACCTATGTGGAGGGTCAGAACGCGGAGCTGATCGCATTCCTTACCGATGGCGCCCGGGAGCCGGTGGGTGCGACCGGTCAAGTCACCACCGACGCCGAAGGCGTCAATCACTGGCGGCTTAGCTGAACTTGCTCTCCTTCAGATCGCGCCGGTAGCGCTTCCAGTTCTCCACGTAATGATGGGCCGAGAACTGAATGATCTGCCGCTGCTGCTCTTCGAGCGTCCGCGCCACCCGCGCCGGCGCGCCGGTGATCAGCGAACCTTCTTCGAATGTCTTGCGCTCCGTCACCAACGCATGCGCGCCAACCAGGCAAAAGCTCGGAATGCTTGCGTGATTGAGCACCGTCGCCTTGATCCCGATGAGCGAGGTGTCGCCGATCGTACAGCCATGCAGCATGACTTGGTGGCCGATGGTCACGTCTTTGCCGATGGTCAGCGGCGCGCCCATGTCGGTGTGCAGCACGCTGCCGTCCTGGACGTTGGAGTTCTCGCCCACCACGATTGGCTCGTTGTCGCCGCGCAGCACCGCGCCGAACCAGACGGAAGCATTGCGCTTCAGCACCACGCGCCCGATCAGCACCGCCGTCGGCGCCACCCAGAAGGCGTTCTCGTCCTCGACCTCGAGGTCGGCGTCGGCCAAGGCATAGATCGGCATCGTTACGGCTCCGGCTTCACTGCGAATTTTTTGAGACGTTCCGGTTCTTCAATGCGTCGTTAACTGTTTCGGCGTCTCCTGTAACCATCGGACCGGAGCTTTTCCGGGCCACCCGTCTCCAGGGCGAAAGCCCGCCAGTGGGGGAGTACGTGGGCACACGGCGCAAGTTCAGCGCACCGACCAAAACGCCCAACGGCGGCCACGCCGGCGACTCCTTCGACTCCTCAGATTTCTTCGACCCACCGCCCGCCGGCAGAAGCCGCGCGGGCTCTTCGTACTCCAGGAAGGAGCAATCGATGGCGAAGCGCAGCACCAAGCGCAGGCAGGCCCAAGGCGTGCTCAACGTTCAGGAATTCCAGCGCGACGATCGGCGCCAGCGCAATCTGCAAGTGCTCGAAGGCGGCTATCACCCCGCCAACGACGCCACGCGCGGCCAGAGCTTCGTCAAGAACGTCCGCCCGAAATCGAAAGGCCAGAGCCAGTTGCTCGAAGCCATCGACACCCACGCGCTCGTGCTTGCGCTCGGACCCGCCGGCACCGGCAAAACCTACCTTGCCATCACCAAGGCCGTCGAAGCGCTGGAAAGCGGCAAGGTCGGGCGCATCGTGTTGTCGCGGCCCGCGGTCGAGGCTGGCGAATCGCTGGGCTTCCTGCCGGGCGCCATGGAAGACAAGCTCGCGCCTTACCTGCGTCCACTCTACGACGCGCTGCAGGATCGGCTCTCGCCCAAGCGCCTGAAAGCCTTGATGGCGGAGGGGCTCATCGAGATCGCCCCGGTCGGCTTCATGCGCGGGCGCACATTGAACAACGCCTTCGTCGTCATCGACGAGGCGCAGAACTGCACCTACGGCCAGATCAAGATGCTGCTGACGCGCCTGGGCTGGAACTCGACCATGGTGGTCACCGGCGACCCGGCGCAGACCGACCTCTTGCCCGACCTATCCGGCCTTCATTCGGTCGCCGACAAGCTCGACGGCGTCGGCAACATCGCCGTCTGCCGGCTCGGCGAGGCCGATATCGTCCGCCACCCGCTTGTCGCCTCGATGTTGGGCGTCTTGTAGCGGTCGCCCTCGAACCTTGTGTTGGATTCAATGAACGACTTGAAGCCCCGGCGATGCCGGGGCTTTTTCTTGTGGGCCCGAACATGCTAGTTTCTTGGGCATGACCGAGCCTGCGCAGCTCACCGAAGACTATCGCGATCTCTACCGCCGCGCGTTCGCAGAGTTCGGCGCGCTGGCGCTTTGGAACAGCCGCCAACTCCCGGAGCCCGACCCGGCGGACGCGCTCGCAATCGCGCGCGCCCTGCGCGTTGAGGGCAATCTCGCTGCACGCATGCTGGCCGAGCAAATCGAGGCGGCGTGCCGTGCCACTCACTAAGGGACAAGTCGCAGCACTTGAGGTGCTCGCGGCGGGCCGCGACCCGGAGAGCTACGTCGCGGGATCGACGCCCCTGAACCGCGATCAGACGCGGTATTCCGGCGACATCGACATTTTTCACGATCGGGAAGAACGTGTTCGCGTCGCCGCCGACGAGGACGCCACCCGGCTCGCCAACGCGGGTTTCTCTCTCAACTGGCAGCGGCGCGGCGGCGTCTATACATTGCTCGCCGAACGCGACGGCGAAACAGTCAAGCTCGAGTGGGTCGCAGACAGCGATTTCCGTTTCTTTCCGACCGTGCGCGACGCGCTATTCGGTTACATGCTGCACCCTGTCGATCTTGCCGCCAACAAGGCGCAGGCTGCCGCCAACCGGCGCGAATTGCGCGACCTGGTCGATCTGGTCGCCATCCACGAAACGATCCTGCCTCTGGGGGCGGTGATGTGGGCCGCTGTTGAGAAAGCCCCGGGATACACACCGGAAGGTTTAATCGCTGAAATTCGGCGCAACTCGATGCACCCCGCTGAAGAGTGGCGGCGGCTATCCAGCAGCGAACCTATTGACCCGGTCGTAACGACCGCCAAGCTGCGCACCGCCCTCGATGAAGCAGAGGCTTTCGTCAAACAGATGCCAACCAACAAGATCGGGCTTCTGTTCATCGAGGAGAGCCAAGTCGTGCAGCCCGATCCGGCGCGCCTCGACCGGTACACGACCCATGCGGGCCAACGGCGCGGGCACTGGCCGTCAAGCCCCGAGATCGCGGCGGCCATGATGGAGCGCTACAAGGAAGGCCTATAGCCGCTTCACTCTTCGCCTTCGAGATCGATATCCAGGATGCTCATCGTCAGCACCTGGCCTTCGTCCTCGTCGACCGACACCGTGCCGACGAATTCATCGTGGACATAGACTTCGGCGCTGTCGGTCTTGCGCGGACGCGCGCGCACATCGAGATCGGCCGCATGCAGGACTTGCCGCAGCGCCGCCTGTAAGCGTCCGCGCTCGACTTCATCGATCGGCGCGTTCTTCTTGGCGCCCGGGGCCGGCGGCACAGCTAAACTGATCGAATAGGACAGCTCGCCCTCGTCTTCATCGCGCAACAGGCCGGCGACGCGCTTGCCATCGACAAGCACGTTCGCTTCGTCGCTCGACTTCGACACCACCGACACCGTCGGCGAACCGAGCAATTTCGAGAGATAAGCGCCGAGGCGCGTGCATTCGGCAGCGTTCAAGGGAGACTCCATTCTGGCGCCGGAAGGTCGCGCCAGCGGAGCGTCAGGTCAAGGGCTAGGAACGTGCGGGTCTGAAGACCCGCGGTCCGACTAATCGAATTCCCAGTGCGTCGCCTCTTTGCGCAGGTGACGCCCATAGAGGAACGAGAACACACCCAGCGCCGCAAACACGCCCATGACCGACACGTACCCATACATGCCGTCATCGATCGCCTCGCGCAGCGTGAACGGCGTGTAAAGCGCGATCATCGCCAGGGCCACTCCCACCGCGACGCCGGTCTTGATCAGCACGTCGCCAAAAAAGTAGTTGCGATCGATCTCGGCGCGCGGACGCCGCTGCGGCTTGCTGGATTTACGCTTGGCCATGGACGCAAGCTTAGCGGATTCGCCAATTCCTCCGGCGCCGAAACGATCAGCCTACAGCCACCACTTCGCCGCCTTGGCGCGGAAGTTCGCCGCCCGCTCAAGCTCGGCGCTGACTGCGAACACACTCTCTTCATCGAGCGCCTTGCCGATCACCTGCAGGCCAAGCGGCAAACCTTGCTTGTCGGTCGCCGCCGGCAGCGCCAGCGCCGGCAGGCCGGCGAGGTTCGCGGTCACCGTGAAGATGTCGTTCAGATACATCGCCACCGGATCGCCGCTGCGCTCGCCCAGTGCAAACGCCGCCGACGGCGTCGCCGGCGTCAGGATCGCATCCACCTTCTCCCAAGCGTCGCGGAAATCCTGGGCAATGCGCTGGCGTACCTTCTGCGCGCGCAGATAATAGGCGTCGTAATAGCCCGCGCTCAGCACGTAAGTGCCGATCAGGATGCGCCGTTGCACTTCCTTGCCAAAGCCGGACGCGCGCGTGTTCTCATAGGTCGCGTTCAGATCCTTGCCGGCGACGCGCGCGCCGTAGCGCATGCCGTCATAGCGCGCGAGGTTCGACGACGCTTCCGCCGGCGCCACGATATAATAGGCCGGCAACGCGTACTTCGTGTGCTTCAATGAAATCGGGACGATGGTCGCGCCCGCCGCCTTCACCCACGCGATGCCTTGCTGCCACAGCGCCTCGATCTCGGCCGGCATACCGTCGACGCGATATTCCTCCGGCACGCCAATGCGCATGCCCTTGATTGACCGCTTGGTCGCGGCGCGGAAGTCCGGCAACGCATTCGGCAGCGACGTCGAATCCTTCGGATCGTGACCGGCCATGGATTGCAGCAGCATGGCCGCATCCTCGACCGTCTTCGCGATCGGCCCGGCCTGATCGAGCGACGAGGCAAACGCGACAATCCCCCAGCGCGAGCAGCGGCCGTAAGTCGGCTTGATGCCGACCGTGCCGGTGAACGCCGCCGGCTGCCGTATCGAACCACCCGTGTCAGTTGCGGTGGCGCCGAGGCACAAATCTGCAGCCACCGCCGAGGCGCTGCCGCCCGACGAACCGCCCGGCGTGAGCTTCGCGTCCTCATTGCCGCGCCGCCATGGGCTGACCACCGGCCCGAAAACGCTCGTCTCGTTCGACGAGCCCATGGCGAATTCGTCCATGTTGAGCTTGCCCAACATCAGCGCGCCATCGCGGAAGAGATTGGCGCTGACCGTGCTCTCATATGTGGGCGTGAACTCCCCCAGGATGCCCGAGCACGCCGTCGTGCGCACGCCCTCGGTGCAGAAGAGATCCTTGATGCCGAGCGGCGCGCCCTCAAGCGGACCGGCCTTGCCTTGCGCACGCTTGGCGTCCGATGCTTTCGCGCGCGCGCGCGCCAACTCGGGCGTGGTGACGACGAAGGCGTTCAGATGCGGGTTGGCCTTATCGATCGCATCGATGAAGGCGTTGGTGAGTTCGAGCGACGAGAAGCGCTTCTTCTCCATGCCGTCGAGAGCGTCGGCCAAAGTGAGGGCGGTGAGGTCAGTCATGGGATCACTTCGCAACAGTGTGTGAAGGTGGGAGCGCGGGGCTCCGCCCCGCATGCGCGCCGGAGGCGCGCGCTCCAACCTGCAAAGAGGGAGCGCTCATACCGCCAGCGCCTTCGCATAAAACGCCGTCCATGCGCTCGGCGGATAATCGAGCACGGGTTCGCATGGTGTGAAGCCGCCCCGCTCGTAGACGCGCTTGGCGGCGTCGAAGTTCGAGCCGGTCTCCAGCACGATGCGGGTGATGCCTTCGCTGCGCGCCAGCGCTTCGATGCGCGCGAGAATGGCGCCGCCGACGCCAAGGCCGCGCGCCTCAGGCTTCACGAACATGCGCTTCACTTCGCCGGCATCGCCATGACGCCGCAGCGCGCCCATGCCGAGCGTCGCGCCGTTCGCATCGCGCGCGACGAACAGGGTCGTGTCCGGCTGCGCCATCTGCTCGACCGTCATGTGGTGGCGAAACTCGGCCGGCGTCAGCTGGAACGTGAACGCGTTCAACGCCTGCACCAGCGCCCGCACGTCCTCCGAGAGCGGCGTTTCGATGGCGATGGTGAAAGTCACTCCACCACCTTCGGCACCACGAAGAACCCGTCCTCCGCCTTCGGCGCGTTCTTCAGCACCTTCTCGGGGTCGTTCCCCGCGGTCACCACATCCTCGCGCATCGGCAGGCTCAGCCCCTCGACGGCGCTGGTCATCGGCTCGACGTCGTCGATATCGACTTCGTTCAATTGCTCGATCCAGGCCATGATGCCGTTCAGCTCGTCGGCCATCGGCTTGACGCGGTCTTCCGGCAGCGCCAGGCGCGCGAGCTTCGCCACCTTGCGGACGGTTTTTTCATCGATCGACATGATGCTGGGGCAATAAGCCAATAGGGCAATAAGGCAATAGGGGCCTATTGCCCTACTCCCTTACTGCCTTATTGCCTTTGTTCGTGCCCCTCCTCGATCTCCCCGCCTTCGCCGCCGCCCTGCCCGCGCGCGCCGCCATTCTGGGCATCGATCCCGGCGAAAAGCGGATCGGCGTGGCGGTGAGCGACACCACCCGGCTGATCGCGTCGTCGTTAGAGACGATCGCGCGCGGCAAGTTCGCCGATGACGCGGCGGCGATCCTGAAGCTCTACGATGCGCGTCAGTGCGCGGGGTTTGTCGTTGGCCTGCCGCTCAATATGGACGGCTCCTCGGGCCCCGCCGCCCAGAGCGCCCGCGCGTTCGCGCGCAACCTGCTGGCCAAGCGCGATGCGCCGCTGCTGCTTTGGGACGAGCGGCTCTCCACCGCCGCGGTGACGCGCACGCTCATCGAAGGCGACGCCTCGCGGCGGCGACGCGGCGAGGTCGTCGATAAAATGGCCGCAGCCTACATGCTGCAAGGCGCGCTCGATGCGATGCAGGAGCGAAGGGTGTGAGATCGCCACTCCTTCCTTCCCCCTTGTGGGGAAGGTGTCGCGCGGATGCGCGACGGATGGGGGTGCGGGCGGCAGCTCCTCCTGAAAGAACACCTCCGTCACCCCCACCCCCGACCCCGCCCCACAAGGGGGCGGGGAGAGTGTCTAGCGATGACTGAAGTCTTTGCCGCGCTCATCCCTACGTTCATTCTGATCGCGCTGGGCTACATCGTCCGCGTCGCGCGCATCGCCACCGCCGAACAATTCGGCATGGTCAATCGCTTCGGCTATTTCGTGCTTTATCCGGCGTTTTTGTTCACGCTGATCTCGGGCGCGAGCTTCGCCGGCGCGGATGCGCTGCCGTTTCTGGGCGGCGTGCTCGGCGGCTTTCTGGGCGTCGTCTGCGTGGCGTTGGCCTTGCGCATGGCGTTCCGCGGCGACGGCCCCGCTTACACCAGCATTTTCCAAGGCAGCGTGCGCTGGAACGGTTTCGCGCTACTCGCGGCCGCGACCAGCCTGTTCGGGCCGCAAGGACAAGAGCTGATCGGCCTCGCCTTCGGTCCGCTAGTGTTGACGCTCAACGTCATCTGCGTTGGCGTGCTGGCGCGCTGGGGTTCGACGCGGGCGACCTCGATGCGCGCCGTGCTCGATCAGATCGTCGCCAATCCGCTGATCCTCGCGTGCGCCGCTGGCCTCGCCGCGAACTTCGCGGGCCTGCACGATCTGAGTTACGCGAGCGACGCGCTTCACTTGCTCGGCCAAGCGGCGATGCCAATCGCGCTCATGTGCGTCGGCGCCGGGCTCGATTTCGGCGCCCTGCGCGCTTCGCTGCCGAAAGTCGCCACAGCCTCGGCGTTACGCTTGCTGCTGGCGCCCGCTTTGGTTTGGGGCGCGTGCACGCTGACCGGCGCCAGTCCGCTCGCCACAGCTGTGGCGGTCGGCATCGGCTCAACGCCGACGGCCGCGGCCGGCTACACGCTCGCGCGCGAAATGGGCGGCGACGCGCAATTGATGGCCGCGATCATCACGGCGACGACCCTGCTCTCGTTCATCACCATGCCGATCGCCATCACGCTGGCGCTGCATTAGCGCTTTAGCGTTTGGAAAACGGCGCCACCGGTGTGCTGCGGCCGATCACCATATCCGCGTCTTCCTCGAACCCAGGATGGTTCGTCGGATCGGCGACATAGGTCTTCTCATTGGCCACCGGTTCAAGCGGCGCGTGCGCGTGGGCGTCAGCCGCCACGGCCTTGCCGCTGCTCAGACCCGCCACAACCGCCGCCAGCGCGATGCCCACCGGCCGCAGCGTCTGTTCTTCCTTCTTGGGGTGCGATTTCATCATCACGCCCTCCTCGTCCGCCCTCAAACCCGCCGTCCCACCATTGGAACAAACCCAGTACAGCACCGAGTCCGGGTCAGCAAGATGGCTGAAACGATTGTCCACGCCTTCTTCTCGCCGCGCTTGCGGCGAAGCGGCCATGAGGCTTAACAAGCGCGCATGGCTCAGCGACCGACTGGCGCGAAGAAAAACGACGCTCGCACCAGCCCAGTCCGATTCAGACAAAAGCACTTGCTGGCCATCGCCGACCTGAATCGTTTCGAAGCCGAAAATCTGCTCGACCGCGCCGAAGCGTTCGCGCCGTTGCTCGATCAGAAGATCAAAAAGCTCGACACCCTGCGCGGGCGCACGCTGATCAATCTTTTCTTCGAGAATTCCACACGAACGCAGAGTTCGTTCGAACTGGCCGGCAAGCGCATGGGCGCCGATGTCGTCAACATGTCGGTGAAGAGCTCCAGCGTCGCCAAGGGCGAGACGCTGATCGACACCGCCGCCACATTGAACGCCATGCGCCCGGACTTGCTGGTGGTGCGTCACGGATCGTCGGGCGCGGCCGAACTGCTGGCGCGCAAAGTCGATTGCTCGGTCATCAATGCCGGCGACGGCAAGCACGAACACCCGACCCAGGCCCTGCTCGACGCCTTCACCATCCGCTCGCGGCTGGGGAGCGTCGAAGGCCTCACCATAGCCATTTGCGGCGATGTTCTGCATAGCCGCGTGGCCCGCTCGAACGTGGCGCTGCTGACGCTGTTGGGCGCCCAGGTGCGTCTGATCGGTCCGCCGACCCTGATGCCGCTTGGCGCAGAGAAATGGGGCGCGAAGGTCTTCCACGACATGCGCGCCGGCCTGAAGGACGCCGACGTGGTGATGATGCTGCGCGTGCAGCGCGAACGCATGACCGGCGGCTTCTTCCCGAGCGCGCGCGAGTTCTTCTGGTTCTACGGCCTCGACAACGACAAGCTCAGTCACGCCAAGCCCGGCGCGCTGGTCATGCATCCGGGGCCGATGAATCGCGGCGTCGAAATCGACTCAAGCGTCGCCGACAATCCGAGCGTCTCGTTGATCGAAACCCAGGTGCGCATGGGCGTGGCGGTGCGCATGGCGGTGCTCGAGGCCTTGGCTGAAAGCGGTTCGAACGAGGAGCGCGCCTGATGTGGATGTTTTTGCTCTGGTGGTGCGTCGACGATCACCTCGCCCGCGCGCTTAACACGCCCGGCCTCGGCACGCTGCCGATCTGGGTGCCGTTCATTATCGCGCTTGCCTTTTCAACGACGGTGAACGTTGCGGTGAAGCGGCGATGAGGAGTGCGCTGACCTTTGGGGGTTGGAGCGCGGGCTTCCAGCCCGCATGTCTCCCACCCACGGTGCGGGAAGCATTGCGCGCTTGGAAGCGCGCGCTCCAACCTGCAAACACCGGCGACGAGGGCAAATGACCCGCCCCACCCTCATCACCAACGCCAAGCTGATCGACCCGGCGAAGAGCAAGATCGAGGACGGCGCCATTCTGTTCGCGGACAAAATCCTCGACATCGGCGCCGTCAGCGGCGCGCCGGACGGCGCCGAAATCATCGACGCCGACGGCGCCCACGTGGCACCCGGCTTGATCGACATGCGCGTCGTCATCGGCGAACCGGGCGCCGAACACAAAGAGACGTTCAAATCCGCCGGCCGCGCGGCGGCGGCGGGCGGCGTCACCACCATGGTGATGATGCCGAACACCACGCCGGTTCTCGACGATCAAAGCCTGATCGATTTCGTGCTTCGGCGCGGCATCGATCGCTCCGGCGGCGTGCGCATTCTGCCGGCCGCCGCACTCACGCAGCATCTCGACGGCGAGCTGATGACCGAGATCGGCCTGATGGCCGAGGCTGGCGCCGTCCTCTTCACCAATGGCGACAAGCCTATTGTTTCGGGCCGCACGCTGCGGCGCGCGCTCGCGTACGCCAGCGCCTTCGACGCGCTGATCGCCCATCGCCCCGAGGATCCTTATCTCGCCGAGGGCGGCGTTATGCATGAGGGCGAACTGGCCGCGCGCTTGGGCCTGCCCGGCATTCCCGCCGCCGCCGAACTGATCATGGCCGAGCGCGATCTGGCGCTCGCGGAACTCACCCGCGGCAAACTGCTGCTCGACATGCTCTCGTCGGCGCAGACTTTGCCGGCGCTGAAGCGCGCCAAGGCGCGCGGCGTCAGCGCCTTCGCCAGCGTCAACGTCCATCACCTGGTGCTCAACGAGAACGACGTCGACGGCTATCGCACCTTCGCCAAGCTCTCGCCGCCGCTGCGCGCCGAAGAGGATCGTGTCGCGCTCGCGCAAGCCGTGAGCGATGGGCTGATCGATGTCATCGTCTCCGGCCACGATCCGCGCCCGGCCGAAGACAAGCGCTTGCCGTTCGAGGAAGCGGCGTTCGGCGCGGTCGGCCTCGAAACATTGCTGCCGGGCGCGCTGACGCTGCACCACAAGGGCGACGTGCCGCTCAATACGCTGATCCGCGCCATGACCTTGAAGCCCGCCGAATTGCTGAAACAGCCGCACGGGCGCTTAACCAAGGGCGCGCCGGCCGACATCATCCTGATCGATCTCGGCGCGCCCTTCCGGCTCGACAGCGACAAGCTGCGTTCGAAGTCGAACAATTCGCCGTTCGATGAAAAACTCATGCAAGGCGCCGTGAAACGGACATTCATTGCCGGTAAGACGGTGTTCGATGGCTAGAGCGGACACCAACCAGATGAACTCAATGTCCCCTCCCCCTGGTGCCAGCGGTGGGGACGCGCGGTGTCTCCGGGTTGGAGCGCGGGCCCCCTGGCCCGCATTTTACCAAAGTCGGCAAAGTTCATGCGCGCCCGGCGGCGCGCGCTCCAGTCTTTCAAAACAAACGCTTCACCCTTGGGGATTGGCGCCGACGCGATCCAACAATGTCGAAAAATCTTCTAGGAGCTTTCCATGAGCAACACTCCCTTCGCGAGAAAGCTCTTCGCCGCGGCCGCTTTGCTCGCCCTCGCCTCATGCGCCTCCGCGGGCGGCTATGACCCCGTGCCGCCGCCGATCGGCCCCGGCGACCCCGGCCCCGGCGAGACGCCGCCGCCGATCCCGCTCGACGGCCCGATCATGTACAGCTGCAGCAACGGCCAGCAGATCGTCGTCGACATCGAAGGCGCCAGCGCCCGCGTGCAGATCGTCGGCGGCTCCTCGATGGTGCTGCCGAGCGCCGGCGACGGTTATTACTCGAACGGCCGCTACGGGTTCCGCGGCGGCGGCGCGAGCGGCCAATGGGAAGTCGGCCGCATGGCGCCGGCGACGTGCACGGGCAGTTGATCTCGCTAGCCCAGTTGGCGGAGAAGGCCGACTATGATTGCAACGTGCCAATGCGGTCAGTTGAAGGTTCGCACGCCCGGCCCGACCCAAGCGGTGGTGGCGTGCCATTGCATTGATTGTCAGCGGCGCACCGGATCGCCGTTCGGCGTCGCCGCCTATTATCCCGACAATGAGGTGACCGTCGAAGGCGCCGCCAAGCGATACGTGCGCAAGACCGCGCTCGGCGGCGATTTCGAGAATTTCTTCTGCCCCGAGTGCGGATCGACCGTCTATTTCAAGGGTTCGAAGAACGCGGGCGTGACCGGCGTCGCCATCGGCGCCATCGTCGATGCGCACGCCATGGCGCCGATCCGGTCGGTGTGGGAGCAGAGCATGCATGCGTGGGTGTCGATTCCGACCGCCGCGCAGCACTTCCCGCAGGGGCGGGTGTGAAGCGCTTCGCTAGGCGCGCGCAAGCGCCGCGCGCGGACTGGCCTCGGGACTTCAAGGTGAGCGTCCCTTCTCCTGGTTCAGGAGAAGGTGGCCCGCCGGAGCTCCGCGAAGGCGGGACGGATGAGGTTTGCGGTGCCGCGTCTGCCTTAGTCCGCTCTTTGGCCCACTCCGAACGTTGGCGGAAAGCGATGACAAATGCTAACTGCCAGACCCTAGCAACGGTGTAGCATGCCTAGACGAAGCTGGTTCCTCGCAGTCGGCTCTGGGCTGTTGCTTACCCACCTTGTGTTGTCCGGGCTGACCTTTTGCCCCGCTCGTTTGCGACCGCTCTCTGATGTGGAGCTGATCCAAGCTGCATTGGACCAGACGTTGCCTGACGTTGAAGAACGCGACCCAGAACTGGCGAGCGTCCTCAGAAGCAGAATTCAAACTGGCGCTGCATCTTACGGCGTGTATCGGCTGATTAATGGCCAAAGTGCAAACAACAGCGTTTTCGACAAAGTCGGACGCGTATTGGTTGGCTGGAACGTCGTAACGGTCACTTTGGACTTTGGCCCCCCGCCGCCAGGTGACATATGGGACCCAGATATCCTTGTGCTCTCGGCATGCGGTTGTCGGTTGGACTAGGAAAGGCCTCGGTGCTTCCGTTTTCAGCGCTGCGACTGCACGCACCAATCTACAGCTCCCCGGTAGACCTCATCCGTCCTCGCTGCGCTCGGACACCTTCTCCTTAACCAGGAGAAGGGACGCTGCGTCCCGCGCGAAGCCAAGAACAACCCTCACCCCGCGTCCAACGCCCCGCTGCGCGCCAGCGCGCTGAACCAGGCATAGCTTGCCTTCGGCGTCCGCACGCCAGATGCACGATCCTGCACGACCAAGCCGAATTTCGAGCGATAGCCTTCGGCCCATTCCCAATTGTCGATCAGCGTCCAGTGGAAATAGCCGCCGACATTGGCGCCGGCCTCCATCGCCGCTTTCACCGCCTCGAGATGGCGGCGCACATAGGCGATGCGGAATTCGTCCTCTAAAGTCGCGGGTCCATCGCTGAACGGATCGGAGCAGCCATTCTCGGTGATCAGCACGCGCGGATTGCCGTATTGCGTGCGCACGCGCTCCAGCATTTCGAACAAACCCGACGGATCGACATGGCGCCCGAACGCGTCGAGTTCCACGTCTTCCGGCGGGTTCGCCGGCGAGACATAGCTCGGTGAGTTCGCATCGAAGCGCATGTAGGCCGGCGCGTAATAGTTCACGCCGAGAAAATCGACCGGCTGGCGCGTGATGGCGAGATCGCCCTCGCGCAGCACGTCCGTCATCATGTCGCGCGCCGTTTTCGGATACGAGCCCTTGAGCAGCGGATCGAGGAAAGCGCCGTTCCACAATTCGTCGAAACCACCGGCGGCCACAGCGTTAAGCGGCGTCACCCCGCGCGCGGCGCGCGACGGCATCAGCGCCATGGTGGCGCCGATGGTGAGATCGCTGCGCTGGGCCCGGAGTTCCTGGATCGCCCACCCTTGCGCCAAATTCTGATGATGGATCACCGCGCCGATCTTGCTCGCATCGGTCAGGCCCGGCGCATGTACGCCAAGCACATGGCCAAGCACCGCGTGAACCGCCGCCTCGTTTAGCGTGATGAAATGCTTCAGCCGATCGCCGAGGAAGGAGCTAACAACACCAGCATAGTCGCGGAACCGCTCGGCGGTGTCGCGCGCGTACCAGCCGCCGCGCTCCTGCAGGGCCTGCGGCAGATCCCAGTGAAACAAAGTCGCGTACGGTGTCACGCCGCGCTCAAGCAGCGCGTCGATAAAGCGGGAATAGTAGTCGATGCCGGCGCGATTGACCCCGTCCCAACCGGCCGGGATGAGCGGCATGGCGCTCACGCCATCGGGCACGATGCGCGACCACGAAATCGAAAATCGGTAGGCGTTCAGTCCCGCATCGGCGAGCAGCGCCACGTCCTCGCTGAAGCGCCTGTAGGAATCGGTCGCGACCGACGCATCCGAGCCGTCATGAATTTTGGCGCGCGGAAACACATCCCAGACGCTCGGGCCGCGGCCGTCGGCGTCGAGCGAGCCCTCGGTCTGAAACGCGGCGCTGGCCGCGCCCCAAACGAAGTCCGCCGGGAATTGCCTTGAGGCGAGCGCCGGCATCTCCACGGCGCCATCGCCCGAACACGCCGCAAGCCCGGCTGCTGTCAATCCTAAAGCGGCGGCGCGCCGCGTCATGTCCGATCCCACCATGGCCGAGAGCTTAGCGGCTCCTTGCGCAAAGTCTCCTCTCCACAGGCGGGCGCTAGTGTCCCGTCTCCGAATTGCCGACCAAGTTTTGGGGCGGGCGACTTCGGCAATTCGGAGACGAAAGGACACTAGCCAGTCTTGGTTCTAGTGTGGCGTCTCGCAATT
>FKKE01001070.1_pt1 | contig 36468 bp, 46 predicted proteins | sample 1106331 | NCBI WGS metagenome assembly FKKE01 (sample SAMEA3931202, study PRJEB13176) | freshwater metagenome | biome: Drinking water system; feature: drinking water; material: freshwater | place: China | collected 2013-02-06
TGGGCGGTCCATCCCGATGGCCGGCAGGAACCGGTCACCGGCACCCTCTCACGGTCGGGTCTGCGCCTCGGCCACGAGGACTTCTGGGGCGAAGGGCAACTCGTGACCTCCGGCGACGGCCCGACCCGCGAATACAAGGGACGACTCACCGGGCAGAAGATCAACGGGATCTCGGTCTTCGCCGTCTCGCAGGGCGGCTATAAAGAGGGCGTCGTCGGGGAGGTGCTGAGAGAGGATGCCAATCTCCGCTACTACCACAGCGCAGACGGCGGCACCTTTTATACTCGCGATGCGGCGGAGACCATTGACATCCGGAAACTGGACGGGGAGATGGAGACCATTCAGGGCAAGGCGAGGGAGTTCGGTCGTGTGACTGTAGGATCAGATGGAAAGTTCCAGCACAGTCCCCTCACCTATGAAATCGATAGCACCAAGGGCGACCGGAAGGCTGCCTATTCAGGGGAGATCCATGTCGATGCAGAGGGAAAGAAGTTTCTCCAAGCGACGGCGGGTGGCACGGAGCGGAGCAACAAGGATCGCTTCGTCGATGCGGGGATGGAGTATGTCTACAAGACCGGCGACAACGGGGGGAAGAGCTATACGGGGGAGGGCGTGAGGCTTCAACGGATCATCGGGCTTCTTCCTGAAAATGAGGCGGTGACCAGGCAGGTGGCGACGCACGAGGAAGGGAACGTGATCCGGCTTGCCAACGGACAGGAAATGCGTGTCCCCACGTCGGTCAGTCTGTCCTATTCAATTCCCGGAGGAGTGACGAAGTCCTTGACCGGCAATTACGACCACCAGGGAGATTTTCACATCGCTGCCGGGCAGAGCAGGGAAGGGGTGGAGTTTCTGACTCTTGACCAGTATGGCGGGCAGGAGGTTGCTGTCCGCGGCGTGAGGAGCAATCAGACGGGAGAAGCAATCTTCAGCCATGCGGAGGGAGGCCGAAAGACAGAACTGTGGGACTATGTGTCACACGTGATGGGATGGCAGGAAAAGGAGCAATACCTCAAAGACAAACCGATTGAGTGGAAGGATGGGACGACGGGGCAGACCCACAAGGGGCATTTCTTCGGCCTGTTCGATAAGGAGGGGAGTCTCCTTGAGGGCAGCGTGGTCAACGATCTGCGGAGCCAGGCGTTCGTGATGAAGCAGAACCCGCTGACGCAAGAATACGAGACCGGCTTTATCGACATGCATCAAGATCCCACTTCGCATGCCTCCGTGGCGACCTACACGACGCTCTCCACCGAACAGATCGGCGCGGACGGGACCGCTCGGACCTTGACGCTGGGGCCGCAATCAGGGGACGGCACGAGAGAAGTCCTGTCGGATATTGGAACGGGCGGGAGAAGGACCGACCTGTTCCATGACTATACGCATGAAACAGGCGGACACTTCGTTGAGCGGTTCGAGGAATTCCATCGGACGCAGGGTGGGACACTCTCCGAACTGCATAACACGCGGATGTTCAGCGGGACCAAGTGGATCCCCGATCCCGTCCATCAGGGGCAACATCATCCCGTGCAGATGCGCGGCTTCATGGATGAACAAGGCAATGTGGTCTATGCCGAATTTCAAAGCGGCCAATACGGGAAGACGTGGAATTACAAGGTGGTCGATGGAAAGGCACAATGGGGCGTGGCCGAAACGGCTCAGCCCACGTATGGCGGGCCGGGATTGACGAATTTCCGATCGCTTTCCAAGAATGAGGTGGAATCCAGCGGTCTGGTTTCCAGTCAGTTCATAAGCCCGCAGGGGAAGCTGTTATTTGAGGAAGGCAAATCAGGGGTCAATATTGTAGAGATGGATTCGTATAAGCAGATCTTGCAGCGACGTGTTGATATCGGAGCCGAGTATCCTGTCTTTGGGCATTGGGATGCGAAAGATTTCACCAACGAAGAGAGCGGTGCCAAACAAGCCTTGAAAGCGATAGGGGCGGGCAGAACAGCAGTTGACATTGTAACGGGTGCGGGTAATTTGGCAATGACGGGTCGGCGACTTGGTGGGGCATTCGGACCTGGAACCGGCGCCGCAGGTCCAAAAGGAGGACCACCACCTAACACTTCACCGCAGAGGATGGAGGACCTCCAGAGGTTCCAGGAGGATCTTACTCATGCACTCAAGAAAAGCGGGATCGACATTACGGGAGCGAAGGGCACTGGTAAGAACAGTCAACCGTGATTCCTTCGCGTCAATAGGAATGCTTCACCCGTCTGGCGGCGTGGGAGCAGTGTTGATTGTCATGCCAGGTGACAGCGGGGAATAGCTACTCTTCTTAATTGAGGTAAACTCTTGCCCTGACGACGTGTAGGTGCATCTGTGATGAAGTTGATCAGATTAGAGGCCCTGTGGCGGCGGCTAAAGGACTGGTGGACTGGCCTTGGGTGGAATCGCCCTGGACCAGAGTTGTCACCAGAGATGCTAGATCCAGATCCTGCGAGAGAACCTTCGGATGTTAATCCAACCACACTGTTACCTATGTACGACGAAGACATGGATGTGTCGATGACCCTCTACGGGTTTGAGGAAGATGACAACTGATCCATAGCCGAAGCAAAGGCGCTTCCCGCAATTGCAACCGTCTGACGACTTGTGCGTCGTATGTCATAACTTTTGGCGACATGCTCGACGGTCGCTGAATAGTTCGTCAACGTGGATCGAGATAGTCCGCATGGCTTGTGGCAAAGGAAATGTAAATGAGTGAAGTGTTGCAACGGTTAGCAGACATGAGCACTTGTTAGTAGACACCATGTGCAGGTCAGCCTATACTCCCGACGGTTGTCTCCGCCGTAGCGAGGAGTCTAAGTCGTGAGAAAGCCATCTCAGACGGGTGCTTCTCGGTCAATTCATACCATCGGGCTCATTCTTTGCCTTCTGTTGCTCGGTGGTGTCGTGCACCCGGTCACCCTGGCGGACACGCACGACCACTCGCACCATCATCCAGCGTCCCATAGCACTTTCTCCTGTTTCTTGTCATGCGTGGCTGGCCAGATCGTCACCCAGACTGGGTGGATTTTCGGTCCTCAGTCCGTCCCGGTTGCGATCGCCTCAGTTGTGACCCCGGTCGAACAGGATGTTGCCCTTTCCGAGACCTTATTCTCGCGCGGTCCTCCCGTTTCCTCCGTCTAGTTCATCTCAAAGACAATCAGGCCGAAGGTCGATGTGCTGTATCGAGCAAGGCGTACCATGTGGTATGCCGTCGCAGCCGTATGCCTGCATGACTGGGCGAATGACTTTTTCTGGATGGGTATTAATCACTTGATTTGAGGAAGAAGCATGGATGCGCTGAAGACTGTAGTGGATGTAGGGGTCATCGGCCTGCTGAGCACGTTGAGCCTCTGGGCAGTCGCGATCGCCGTCGAACGCTGGTTGTTCTTCCGCCGCGTGGACATGTCGGCGTTTCCCAACCTGCAACTGTTTGAGATCGCCTTGACGAGACGTCTGGTGGTGATCGGCACCGTCGCAGCCAATGCTCCCTATATCGGGCTCCTTGGAACTGTGCTGGGTATCATGTTGACCTTTCACACAATGGGCACCTCGGGGACCATGGCCGTGAACACGATCATGGTCGGCCTGAGTCTGGCCCTCAAAGCGACTGCCGTTGGCCTGCTCGTAGCTATTCCGTGCGTGGTGCTGAACAACGTACTGCGCCGTCGGGTCAGCGAACTCGTGACACTGTACAAGGTTCGTCATGGAGCGTGAGATCGCACAGATCAACGTGATTCCACTCGTCGATGTGATGCTGGTCTTGTTGGTGATCGTGTTGACGACCGCCACATTCATTACGACCGGTACAGTTCCGGTCGATCTGGCCAAGGCCAAAGAAGCGGGAGACCGACGGGATGTTCCCTTGGTCATCACGCTGACCGGTGAAGGCAGGCTCTATCTCAACGACCGGCCAGTGGCAGCGGAAGGATTAGAGCCTCTGCTGAGTTCGCAGCCGCGCGAGTCGCTCGTCGTGGTTCGCGCGGACCGTGTCACCGTGCTGGAGCGGTTCGTGCGGGTCGTGGACGAGGTCCGCTCACTGGGTTTCAATCAGGTCAGCTTGGAGGTGATTCGATTATGAGAGTGTTGTCGTGCGGGTCTCCATGGAGAACTCAACGAAACCTGATGAATCTCGCGGTGGGGGCTGTGGCGATCCTGCTGCTTGTATCGGACACGGCTTGGGCGCAGGCCAAGGCGGACAAAGCCGACCGGTTGCTTTCGGCGGTGGTCACCGACAGCCAAGGCGTCGAAACCGAGGTGAAGAACCTTATCTTTTACTGGGAAGAAAAGGTGAGCGAGACCGCTTTTGTGCCGCATGAACTCAAACATATGCCGGTCAAGCGAGGGACTGCCACGGTCAACGTCAAGTTCGACACGATCAAACAGATCGAAGCGCGACCGCATGGCGAAAAGGGCCTGCCGTTCCTCACCATTGCGCTGACGAACGGCAAGAGCGCGGAGTTCGTGGCTGCAATGAACGGGAGTTTCCGCGGGGAGTCGGATTTCGGACAAGTCGATATTCCCGTGAACGCGGTCTCCAAGGTGATATTCAAGTGACTTCGGACCTTCGACTTGATGTTCAGTCCTGGGTCATCTCGGGGGTGTTGCACGGCCTCGTGTTGGTCGCGGCATTCGCTCTCGTCAGTCAGGTGCGACCGCTGCGTTCTCAAGATACGTTTCGGTGGGAGGTGTCACTCGTCGAGGCTACGAAGGTGGAGCCGGACGCACAGCGGATGGAGGCCTTGCCGACATCGAGCCCGCCGAGGTCACAGGTCAAACCACAGGTCCGGGGCACGGCCCCCCAGATGATCACACGCCACGTGCACACTGAGGCGTCGGAACAGGTGGTTCAGCGGGATGTTCCGCAAGTCGTGGAGGCTCCCAAACCGATCGAGCGGACAGAGGGGATTCAGACCCGACAGGACCCGGTGGCGCAAGAAGTTCGCGGCGTGCAGGCAGAAGACCGTCAGGCACATCACATAGTGGAACGGGTGCTTGAGTCGACCGTTCAGTCCGCGATGGTCGTGCAGGCCCCGAACACCACGGCATCAGATTCGGAAATCATCGAGTCGGCATCCCCGGTGAGCGTGCCCTTAACCGAGGTACAGAAGGGTGTCCATGGACCTGTCAGTGCGTCGGCGATGACGCCTCTTGAACCTGTTCAACGGTCAGTGGTCGGGAATCCCCGCATCGAGACTAAAGGTGATGTGCAATCCATCGTCAGTCAATTTGTAAGTGAGGCGGCCGAACTGGTTCAGCAGGGCGGAGGAACCATCGTGCCTATACCTGTCGAGGCACGGAGGGTCCCGGCTGTGGTGGACGGTCATGCACTCGATCAACAACCCGGGATGTCGGCGGTACCCACCAGGGGCGAGCATGCGACCCAGAGTGATATGACGGTGACGGAGGCAGTGCAACCCCGTCCGTCGATTCGAGCAGACTATGGGTGGCTGGCAGAGTCACTCTGGCGACGGGTGGCCGAGCTCAAGCGGTATCCAAGCTCAGCACGCCTCAATGGGTGGGAAGGACGGGTAGTGTTGCGAGCGGTCATTCGCTCGGATGGTCATCTCGCAGATATCAGTGTGCAGAACAGCTCTGGTTACGATGCACTCGACAAAGCGGCGATCGAAGCGGTACGGCTGGCCTGTCCGCTGCACATGAAACATGAATTAGGTCGGCCGGAAGTGGCGGTGAACTTGCCCATCGTGTATAGCCTGTCGCGCTGATGGGCCGAGGAACGAAAGGTGGGTGACACATACGCGAGGGGGATGTGCCATGCAACGACATCTAGTCTTGCTCGTCCTCTTGATCCTGATCGCCACCCCTGCCCTGTCAGGGGACAAGTCGGCGATCACCAGCGATGCGAAGCGAGAGGCACGCATTCGGGAACTTCAACGTGAACAGGCGCGGATCGAACAAGAGCTGCTCGATCTTCGAAAACGACCGGAGGGTGTGGCGCGATCCACCGCTCCCCGGAGCGACCTGACAGAGCAACCGACGAGGAGTGTGAAGGAATCGCTCGAGTCCCTGCCCGGAGTGAGTGCGCGCCCGGGGCCAAGCGGGCGTGACGTTCAGCTCTCTATTCGCGGAGCCAAATGAGTAGTCGGCGATGATGCAAGGTTGGGAGAACAATGTTCGACGTGGCTATGTCCCCATGGTGGTGGGTGTCGTGCTCGCCGTCTCATCGGCCGGAGCGGTCGCACCTGAGGAGGTAATCACTTTCGACCCAAAGCTGGTCAGCACTCACAATGTGAAGAATCTCGTGGGTCCCTCCGTGCAGATTGATAACCGGGGTGTCATCTCATTGGCATGGATGGAGGAAGACAAAGACACGCGCACCGTATTCTACGCGCGTACCGAGCCGGCGAGTGACGGCTTGGGGTTGCCGGTCAAGGTGAATCGTCCGGAGGAGTCGCCTTATTCCCGGCAGGAGGCACCTGCGCTGGTCGTCAATGGCGACCACGTGTTCATCTCCTGGGCGCTGACGCATCCGAAGATCAGCCCAGACAAGCCTTTTGCCAACGAACTGCGCCTCAGCCGCTCATCGGATGGAGGGCGCACGTTCGCGCCGTCCGTACTGGTGAACGACGACGACCAGGTGATCCCGCACAGTTTCGACGCGCTCCACAGCAGTCCAAACGGGCCGCTCTACATCTCCTGGATCGATGGCCGCGAAGGCAAGAAAGAGCCGGCGACGTTCGTGGCGCAATCAACTGACGACGGCCAAACTGTCGGGCGCAACGTGAAGCTTGATGAAAACACCTGCGTCTGCTGCCGCACGGCTCTGGCGACGGGACCGGACGGCACGATCTACGTCGCCTGGCGGAAAATACTCCCCGGCGATGTGCGGGAAACCGTCGTCGCGCGCTCGACCGACGGAGGGCAGTCGTTCTCGCCGCCGGTCATTGTCGGGCAGGATGGCTGGGTGTTCCCGGGCTGTCCGCATCGTCCGGCTTCGTTAGGCGTTGACCGTCAGGGGCGACTCTATGTCGCCTGGTATACCGAGGGGGCAGATGAGACGCCAGCGATCTACCTCGCCTACTCGGATGACCGCGGTCAGACTTTTTCGTCCAAACAGAAACTGAACGTCTCGAAGGGAACGTTTCCCGATCACCCACAGATGGCCGTGGATCCGGCTGGGCGGGTGATTGTCGTCTGGGAGGAACAGTCGCCGGTTCGGCGCGAAGTGGTCGTGCGCCTCTCCCTGGATCGCGGCAGGACCTTCACGGTGCCCCGGAAGCTCAATGAGAAAAAAGGGCAAAGTCCAGCCGTTGCCATGAATGCGCAGGGACTCGCCGCGCTGGCCTGGATGGAACATGCAATGCCGGGGCATAAGCTGGTTGTGCAGACCTTGCAACTCCCAACCGCCGCGGTCACAGGGAATCATGCCGTCCAGTAAGGCTGGTTGCCGTGGAAGACAGGGCGTCAGCGCCATGGTGGCTCTCCTGGTGGGGTGCCTGCTCTGGAGCGAGGACGTTCCGATCAGGGCATGGGCTGCAGGGAGTGAGGCGTTTGCTGCATTGAAAATGAGCCGGCTGCCAGACGGCATGGCCATGGTGCCGTTCGAGTTGCGCGCGCTCGATGGCTCGGTGGTTCGCTCCGGAGAACTCAGCGGCAAGATCGTCCTGATGAATTTCTGGGCGACCTGGTGTGGCCCCTGCAAAGAAGAAATGCCCGCGCTCGCTCGGCTACAAAGGCGCCTCGATCCAGACCGGTTCGCGCTCGTGACCATTACGACTGATCTGCAACATCAAGCGATCGCACAGTTCCTTGCGCGGCTGGGTGTCGCCCTTCCGGTCCTGTTCGATCGGGATCAGGAGGTCTCACGGCAGTTCATGGTGCGGGGGTTGCCGACCACGGTGTTGATCGGGCCTGATGGCATGCTGCTCGGACGGGCCGTGGGGCCTCGGGCGTGGGACAGTCCGGAGGCAGTCGCCCTGATGCGAGAGGTCATGGAGGAGAGTCGGTGAGAAAGTTGGCGGGACCGCTCGCCGCGCTGGTGGCGACGCTTTATCTTACCTTATCGGTGAGCGCCGCTGCCTGCCTCCTGGCGCACGCGTCACCCTCACGCACCAGTCACCATCATCATGACACGAGCGGAGTTGCTCATTCCGCTCTCTGCCTCTGGGTCTGTCAGGCCCAACCGACGGTTGATCTGCCTGCCACGGCGTTGCCGGCCACTTTCCTTCACGTGGTCGCCCTGCTGCTGTTAGGCGGTATGGTCCTGTTGTCGACTCCTTTCAATCTGCCTCGTCAATCTCGCGCGCCTCCTCATCGGTAAATCCTCAGCCAACGCAACGTCGAGTGAATCAGGCGCCACGCCGGCGCGGCCTGCGTTCGTCCCAGTCCGCGCGGGCATGGATTGCCTGTTTACTCTTCCATTGATCATGGGGGCGAGTCAGGAAGGAGTGCAAGGTTATGGCGTGTTGGAAGGAACGCATCAGGAGGTACGGGATCATCGCGGTAATTGCGTTTGTGAGCGGAGTGGGGACAACCGGTATTTCCACAGCTCAGGAGCCGTCGCGACCAGCCGAAGGGCGCACCACGCGTGAGCAAGAACTGCGCGAGCAATTGAAAAGTATTCTGCAAGAACTGGAGGAACTCCAGAAAGCGCGTGAGGAAACCGTGCCCGCCACCGAGCGGCCGAGCGTGGTGAAAGAGCAGATCGAGCCCAAGGGCCCGGAAGAAGTCCCGAAAGTCGAGCTTTCCGACATCAGCATTGTCAGCACGCGCGTTCAGAAGCGGCCTGAGGGGATTACCCTCTCGGCCACGCCCCGGTCTGAGTACGACTCTCAACCGACGAGACACATGAGGGAGTCTCTGGAGTCGCTGCCCGGCGTCATCGTTCGCCAGGCGAACGGACCGCGCGACCTCAGCATCTCGATTCGCGGCTCGGGAACGAAAACCACCTTCGCGATCAGGGATCTGAAACTCTATGAAGATGGCATCATCCAGACCCAGTCCGATGGTCTTTCTCGCCTTGATATCCATGACCCCTGGTTCATGCGGAGCGTGGAAGTGACGCGGGGCGCGTCGTCTTCGCTGTATGACAACTATGCGCTCGGCGGGATGATCCACTTCCGGACTCGACGCGGCAGCGACATCAACGGGTTCGAGTCGTTCCTTAGCGGCGGGTCGTACGGCTATCAGAAGTACGCGTTTGCCGTCGGACAGCAGACCGACACTGTCGATATTTCGATGTTCGCGAGCCAGGTGGCGGAGGACGGATTCATCCGGCACAGCAACTACAACACTCAGACCCTGAACTTCAATTTCCGCGTCAAGGTGGATGACAAACAGAACCTGTACTTCAAGGCGATCACGAACTGGCTGGATACAAACGTGCCGACACGGCTCACTCAAGCACAGTTCAATGCCGACCCTCGGCAGGCGGGTGGAACGAATCCATTCAACAATGCGGTGCAACTCGCGCAACGGCGCCTCGACCGGCGAACCATTATCGGAGGGCTGTACGAACGGCAGATTGATGCAAACACCGTGCTGACGATGGAAGCCGACTACGACGTCAAGGATATCAACCAGACGTTCACGCAGATCGGTGACGCCGTCAATCCGAACTACAAACACTACACGGACCTGCGGCACGATGGCCGCCTGTTCGACATGCCCCTCCGGAGCTACGTGGGATTTTTTGTCAACAATATGGAACAGGAATCGAATTCTTTCAGGAATCTTGGCGATTTTCAGGGGACACGGGGTACCCTCGCGCAGAATAGTCGAGGGACCATCCGTAACATCGGCGGACGAGTGCGTGAGGAGTTGGAGTTCGCGCCGAAGTTCATCCTCGCGGGGGGCTTGGGTTTTGAGCAGTCGATGGTGAGCGTGCAGACCATCGGGTACACGGCGGCGGGTGCGGTCCAGAATCGGGCGAGTGCAGACCGGACCTTTTATAACTGGGCGCCTGAGCTCTCGCTCACCTGGAAACCGGCCGAGAGCTATCGCCACTGGGTCCGGGGTTCGACAGGGTATGCGATTCCCGGCTTCGGGAATCTGACCACCGGGCTTGACGGCTTGGCGGGAACCAACTTCACGCTCAAGCCGCAGAAGAACGTCAATGTCGAGATCGGGACAGACTCCAAACTGCACGAGACGTTCTCGGTGCAGTTAGTCGGCTTCTGGGTGTTCTTCCGTGATGAAATCATCAACCAGGTGAACTCGACGACCGGCGGGTCCTTTGCGGTCAACGCTGATTCGTCGGAATACAGAGGGATGGAGCTGTCCTATGACTGGCGCCCGTGGCCAGGGTGGCGGTTTTCCGGTGCCTACACCCATATCGATGCGCGGTACATCAACTTCACCGATCAATTTGCGGTCGGTGGTGTTGGTCCAGTGACTCAAGTTGTCCAGGACGGGAAGAAAGTACCCAACGTGGTGCGCGACGTGCTCAACTTCAAGGAAGAGTACGACCATCCATCGGGCTGGGGGGGCTGGTTTGAGACGAGCTACTGGAACAGTTATTTCTTGAACAACGCGAACACCGTCGGCGCTCCGGCTTACTGGCTGTTGAACGCCAATATTCATAAAACGTTTGAATTCAAGAATCGGTACGTCCGCTTTGCGAAGTTCTACGCGGAGCTTGATAACATCCTCGACAAAACGTATGTGGCCTCCGGCAACGTGATAGCCGACAGCACGCCGGACGCGCAGAAGACCCTCTTCTTTGCCGGGTATGGCCGGGCCTTTTACGCAGGGGTGACATTGGGGCTGTTCTGACTGTGCTTCTCGTGATGGAGCCGCCGCAACGTGAGCGAGATACAGGCGAGTCGATGGCGCGCATGGGGAGAGGCGCAGGAGGTGGGCGATGAGCAAGGTGTTGTTACGTGTGGATGAAGCGGCGCACATGCTCAGTGTGAGCCGGTGGACGATCTACCGGTGGGTGGCAGAAGGTCGCTTGAAAGCAACGAAGATCGGCAGAGGGAGTTTGCGCGTGTTCAAGGACTCAGTGGAGACACTTGTAGACCAAGGCCGGACGGACGCTATGGGGGATGCGGGTGCGCTACCGGGCGCTTCATCTACAGGGAAACCCAGCGCTCGAAGGGGCGAAGTGTGCCAGACGAGGAAGAGGTCATCAGGCCGAGGAAGTCGGTAGACCTACCCCGTACACCATACATTTTGTAGTAACTATTCGTAGCTGTCGGTAGACAGACGACCTGTTCTTCGGTACAAGCGTCATCACCTGGCAGAGGTTCTTGCGCTTGGTGGACATGATATCCGGTACTCGATTTCATCGGACTGCACTCCTGGCGATCGGGATGACGCTGTTGTACCTGGGCGTGATGCTGTTCGCCTCGGCTTGCCTGGTCGGTCATGAAGTTCCGTCTGCCGGGCACCACCAGCATACCGATCAGCCGCTGCATTCCGCTCTGTGCGCCTGGGCTTGCCAGGCTAATCAGCAGACGAGCTTCGTGCCGTCGCCGCAGCATTCACCGCCCGTGTTGGTCGTGCTGAGCCCTCTCCTGGTTCCATCTTTCGTGGTCCGGCTTGTTCCGTTCCGCTCCCTCCGTCTTCGAGGTCCACCGTAGTAATGCCTTCCTGAGCCGGCCGCACGACTGCCGGTGTCCGTTACAACCAATCAGCCGAATCCTCTAGCGACGAGGCAGGTTGCCGCTCGATGGAAGGGCTCTCTGATGCCTGTCCGAGGGAGCACGTTCAACGAGCTTCTGGAATCCGGATGCCAGATGGTCTCATGTCCTGCATTGAGGACAGTGTGAGGTGAAATTCCCAGGTCCGAGTCTGAAGGCCTCCATGCTCGGACCCGGTCGGGGCGCAGGTTTGTTCCTCCTGGGCCTCTGCCCCGACCCCTTTTCGTGTGGGACGAGGGTTTACGACTGCCGAAACAGGAAAGGAGACGGCATGAAGCGGGTGATGGTACTCGGTGTGATCTCGATGATAGTCGGCCTCTGCGGGAGTCCCATGACTCACGCGGAAGACACGCGTTCTCCCTCTGTAAATCAGCAGGGGCGAGAGCTGGTCCGGACGATCCTCCAGATCGGAGGACGATTCTGCGAGTATGACCGGAGCGATGTCGAAGCGGCCTTACGGCGGTTCGAAGCCGTGCAAGCGGTGGAATTCCTCAATAACCATGGCACGGTACTCGTGCAATTCGAGCGGTCGGCTCTCTCTCCGGAGCGTTTGGCCGAATCAGTTGAAGCGGCATTAGCCGGTGGCTGGGGTTGCAGGGCCTGGGTGGACCGTGTAGAGCGCCGGCGTGCCATGTCGCTGAAAGGAGGCTGAGATGCAGGTGCCAATGGGGCCAGAACGTCCCCGACAATCTCAAGAGCGGCTATTGGGTGTTCGCGGCCTATGGTCCTGACGGGAAAGTCCTGGCTGAAGAATTTTCGAAATGCCGGGCCTGTCACATTCCGCTGGCGCAGATGGATTTCGTGCACCGGTACGATGAGTATTTCGAGAAGTGGGGACATCATTGAATGTGAAGACTGATCTGGAACCGGGGCGTGTGTCCGGCCTACCTCCGACGCATGCCTCGACAGGGGGAGTGCCGGATACGGCGCTCCCCCGCCACGTCTTTCCCTGAGGTGTGAGGATGGAGATGGAGCAGCCGCTGTTGCGCGTCCATGAAGCCGCGCGACTTCTGAATGTCAGCAAGTGGACAATCTACCGCTGGATTGAGGAGGGCCGTTTGCATGGTACGAAACTGGGGCGTGGGAGTGTCCGGATCTTTCCTGCCTCCATCGCGTTGCTGATCGATACATATCGGACGACTCCAGTCCCGCTGCTGTCGACTGCACCGGCCGAGGTCGTCCAGATGGACGCTGTGCGTGTGCTGAAACGGAGATGACTCTACAGCTGAGTGAACACCACCACATGCACCGAGCCGGCTAATCCCATGATGAGCCCACGGTGGCTCGTCAAAGCGGCGGTCACATGGTCTGTGGCGTATGGAGGCTATGCTTATGTGATGGACACGGTCGTCGCGGTGACCGAGAGCCAGATCCAGGTGAAAACGAACGAGGGGAGAATCGTCTCGCTGCGGGTCATGCCAAACAGGACCTGTCGAGGGCACGGCATCGGCATGAGCAGCTCCACAGGCACGGTCGGCGATCGCGTGATCATCGAAGTACGAGAAAGCGGGCCGGAGCCGGCATCTGGTGAAATCCGGTGCACCTCGGCGTAGAAACGATGAATGTTGGATTGGGGCTTCGTTCGGGCATTGGTGTCGAGTCCGAGCTGGGCGGCTTCCTTGCTCGGATCGATCCGGGGCGGGAAGCGTGACTGCCTCCCCCGCCCCGGGCCCTTCACCCGTGCAGGTAAAACAACGGCGATGGAATCCAGCGACTGTGTAGCAGACGTGTGTACGTAGTTGCACACGTCGGTAGACGCCAAAATCATGAGCATCTATAAGTTCGGTGGCTTGGGAGGGTAGTCCATGCGTCTGAGAATCGGAACGGTTCTTGGGAGCTGCTTACTGGCAATAAGTGTTTCGGCTTATGCGCAGGATGCAAGGTGGAGCGTTTGCTCAGGGTGCAGGTCTTCAACAAAGCGTTCGAGGGATTTGACCACTATTCTGTCACGATCGTGGAGGAGCAGGCCCAAGCGGACGGTTTGCGTGAAGTCACGGTGGTGGCGAGCGGGAAATTCCTGGATCACACCAAACGGTTGAAAGTCGTATTCCTGATCGTGGGCGATCAGGTGATCGGAGGGCAGGTGTTGGAAGGCACGGACTTGCCGCCGTGTCGGGCTCCGATTGAATCACGGGCGTCGGCGCTCTAACTGTCATTCTTTGGAAGGAGGAGGTTTTCTATGCTGACGAGGACTCAGCTGGGAATTGTCGTGGGTGCGTGTCTCCTGATGGTGGGATCCGCCGCTTGGGCACTACAAGCGGGTGGCGTGGAAGTCGGTGATCTGGAGACAGGATCTGTCGTTGGTCAACCATTCAAAGAACTGGAGGTCGATGCTCAACTGTTTGCCATCGAGTTAGGGAAACTCAAGAGCTGGTATCCTCCGGTCGCGATTCTCGATTTTAAAGTCCGTCCGGGCCGACCGGTCCTCCTGAAGGTCACGAACAATTCTGCTGTCGAGCGGGGATTTCAAATGACGGACGCAGTGAATGCCGGCTCACCGTTCGTGCTGAAAGCCGAGGTCGTCTTGAAGCCGGGCGAAACCAAGTACATCGGTGTCCCGACCAGCGACCTTTTCTATGCCACCCAAGGGAATACCCTCACCTATCGCGATCATCTGAATCCGAAGGAACCGGGTGGGAAGCTCGTGATGATCAAGTAAGTCAGCCATTCAATGCGCTCTTCGGGAGCGGTCCGTCCACATAAGGGATCAAATGGTGAGGCGATGGCATCTGAACGGAGCGTGGGACTGTTGCGCGCACCCGCCAGAGTCACGAGCGGTAACTCGATTATGGTGCACTTCAGGTTCGCATCGGTCATTTTCCTACCAGAAGGAGGAGGAACCATGACACGGATTGGTCGGCTTCTTGCAGGCTTGGCGTTGGCCGGTCTGATCGTCGGCGTGCCCGCCCTTGAGGTCTTGGCAGATGGTGAGGCCAGCCACGTTAAAGAAACGATCAGGCATGCCAAGGAAGGAATCGCGCATGAGAAGGAAGCGATCAAGCATCTGGAAGAATCAATCAAGGCCAGCGGCGATGCGCATGCGAAGGAAGCGTTGGAGCATGCAAAGGAAGCCGTCAAGCACGCTGAGGAATCTCTTGGCCATGCTGAACAAGCCGTGAACCACCAGAAGGGGAAAGGCAAGTGATCCTCTAGCGACAGGCAACAAATTCGTTGCGGTGCGGCAATGGTTCGCCAGCCTGTTTCAGCCTGCGGTATCTGTGACGCTGAATTCTTCTAGAGAACGCGGCCTAATGCCGGCAGGATGTTTTGCGCGCTTTAGCGGTGAGGAGCCTCAGGTCCTCGGAGAGTATGGAGGACATAGTGAATACGGTGGTGGGAGTGACTGGGAGGCGGATCGTTCCGAGGACTTCTCCAGAGGGGATCGACGATACTTGCAGAATAAGTTCGGGTGCGGTCTGAGTGGTCTCAAGATGTCCCGTGATCAGAACCGTGGCAGGAATCCAACGTCCGAGCGCGATTTGTTGGCCGTCATGGACCCGGCCGCTGAGTTGAAACTGTTGTTCCTCAGCAATTCTGGCTTTGATTGGATCATCCGCCACGAAACAGATCTGTGCCTGCAAGAAGTGGCTGGCGAGAGCCGCCTTGGTGACTTCTTCGAGGACGGGAGGGAATCCTTGCAGTGTGCCGACTTGCACGACGACTGGATCCGGCCAGCGCTGGGCTGGAATGGAATGGATCACGGACTGGTAAGCTTTGGTGAGCTGTTCCGGTGAGACGTCGATCATCGTCGTGGCGGTATGTCGTCCCTGCCTGTATGTCACGTCCAATTTCCCTGCCTGCACCCTTTCTGACTCAGCCTGCCTCTGGTTCCTACGCACGAGATGAGCCAGTCGGAGAACTGTTGCCCGGCCGGAGATCGGATACGAAGCGAGTAAACCTGCCTGTCCTTCCCACGTCACCTCGACCACGCCTCCCTTAACCGGTTCCCATCGTTCCGTTAGCTCCACCGTGCGACGAACGTTGGTGGGCAAGGAGATGAAGCCGTCGAGGGGTTCTCGCATGAAGAGTCGCCGACAGCCGTAGTGCATCGGCTCGTCCGAAGCGTAGCCGAGCGTGAGCGCATACTTGATCAAGCCGTAGGGACATTGGAAAAGTCCGGGGACGATCGAGAGAGGCGAGAAGGCGTAGCGTCGGTACTGCTGTGGCGTTTCTTTCTGGATGGCGGTTGTCACGGCTGTCGCTTGTTCGATGGCCAGCGTCCAGCCCAGATGATCTGGGTGCATTTCGGTCCTGATCCGAAAGTGGCCGGTGGGATGGCGGTCGTGCTCGAACGTGCGGGTCTGGGGAGGGCCTGCGAGCTCGGGGACAAGTTCCGCACATCCCGCCAGAACCAGGCTGAAGACGAGGGGAAGGAGGCGACTGGTTGTCACTGTGTGATGAGCCATCCCTCACGCCTCGTATCATTGTGGGGCGCGATATTCCCCTGTGGGCGACCTGCTGGCATCACGATGTCGAGGATCCGTGCGCTCATGGTGTCGAGAAATTCGGCCCACTGTCCTGGCGGGGCTTCCACGATGAGATGCGCGAGAACCTCACCCGTCTCGATGGAAGCGATGCTCGTCGTCGCGAGGTAGCCTTGCTGGTGGAGATCCTGGGCATAGACGTGAAGGAGAAGCGTTGCGCCAGACCATTGCGCGATTCCGTTCCGCGTCGTGTCCCTATAGCGGCCCTGATGTTGAACCACCTGTAGGTCTTCGGTTTCGGCGAGTAGATCGTCGCGGGCGACGACGGGAAGACCCGATCTGGCAAAGTCTCGTGCCAGGCGTGTGGCGATCGCGCGCGTTTCAGGAGCGGCACCATTTCCATCGGCTTCCACGACGGTTCGGATTCTGATCGCCGATGGCCACTGGCCTGCGGGAGCCCGTGCCGCTTCCTGCTCGATTGCGGTGCGGAGCATCACGGTGGTCAACGGGATCGGATGAGAGATGAGAGCGCCTCCTGGTTGCCGGAGCTGAATTTCTGCATGGCCGGCAAGGTGATCCGTGAGCTCGACGCCCTGCCGTGTGAGCAGGTCTGCGATCCAGCGAGCCCGGAAGCCGATCGTGCTCTGCTGCGGACTCAGAGGGATGTCGATGCCGAGAGGATCCTTGTCAGGGAGCTCCCACACGAGCGCAAGAGAACCGGTCGTCACGGCCTGATCCTCCTCTTCAATCCGGCGATCCAGCGTGACATCTTTTCGGATCATCGTTGCTTCGGAGGAGTAGGCCTCACCGCCGCTGGCCAGGGAGCAGGGTTCGTACAGGGCCGACCGCCTCCACATCGGGGCCCCGGGATCAGCGAAAGCGAGTCCCGTCATCCCCAAAAGTCCCCACGTCGGACATGTGACCCACCCTGCCACGAGTTTTGGAATTCTCCAGGTTTTCGCAGCCGGATAGACCAACGTCTTCCACGTTTCCTTCTGCGTCATGTCGACATACCGTTGGATCCGTTGGACCGGCTGGACGGACCACCCAAGGCCATCCGTGTGGGTCGTGATTCGGAGTTCCGGAGGGCCGACAGGGTCGGTGTGGTGAATGACCGGTACCAGATGAACGTGGTCGAGGCTGACTGGGTTTTCAATCGGCGCGCAGTGCGTCAGCACCAGCGGAATGAACGCCAACCAGGGGAATAATCTCTGGAGGATCCGTAGCTCTTCGGTGGGAGCCCGCTTTTGATGACCCATTGATGCCTCGATCGCAATCGGCCGATGCGTAGCTTCCTCCAGAACTAATACAGGAATGGACGTGCCATGCAAGCCACGCCGGAGGGTCGCGTAGGCCGGCAGGGGTGCATCGTGGTGAGGAAAGTCCCCGCGAGCGGCGGGAGTAATACAGAGGACGGAGGAAGGAAACTGGCTCGATGGAGAAGATAGGGGACTTCGTGCTGGGTCGAGTTGTGAAGGCCTTACCGGACCGGGACAGTTACCTCATCCTGATCAATGGCACGCAGCCCTTTGCTGTGCTTCCGAAGCAGTATGCTGACCGGCCCTATCGGGTCAAGGACACGATCTCGGCAGCGGTGTACCGGCTGGGTGGGGTGTATCCGGTCCTGTCCCAGCGCTGTCCCCATTACATCCGCCGTATTTCGGAATCCATCCTCCGTCCTGTGATGGCTACTGGTGAAGTCCGGATCCGTCGGGTCGCGACGGGGCTCTGCTCGCCGTTCGTCAAGATCGCTGTGGAGAGCGAAGAGGGAGTCGACCCGGTGAGGTTGTGTGTGCCGTACCGTCAGAGCTACGCCAGCTATACCCGACTGATGGTGTCGTTTGTCCGGTACTCGACGGACCTGGGCCGATTCATTCGCAATGCGCTGGCACCGGCACCGGTCGATCGCATCCGAAGGATCGATGTGTTCAGGGAGGAGCAGATGGCGCGGGTGCTGGTCCCGGCTGAGTGCAAGGGATATTTCCTGGGCAAGGGCGGCCTGAACGTCGCGCTCGCGAGCAAGCTGACGTCAATGGCGATCGAGCTGAGGACGGAACCGTAACCGTCGGGCCAGGAGAGGAGGGTGCTATGGCAACGGCAACGCAACAGAACGGACAACCAGGGCCGGCGAAGAAGGAGGAGCAGGGAACGAATGGACGGCCTGCTCTCGGTGGTGAGAGAAGGAATCGCCCGTTTCGCGGACGGCCCAGCCCTGAGGAACGGGCCGAGCACAATCGTGAACGGCTGCAAGATCCTCAAAGCCTGTTGCTCCTCCCTAGCACGCCGGAGGGGAGGGTCATCGTGGGGATGCTCTTCCCCCTGGATAAGGCGGTCAATCGGCTCCGGCTCAGCGCAGGACATTCCCTATCCGTCGGTGAGGTGCAGACGCAGCTGGATCGTATCCATGAGTGGGTGCACTTGGGATACAAACTTCTGAAGGCGATGGGGGTCAGTGAGCAGGATTTCGCACCAGCGCCGGTCCTGAACTATCAGTATCGCCTCACCCTCGCCGGGCAACGGAATGCGCGGGTGATCACCCCGCGATCCGAGGAAACGAAGAAGGTGTCGCGGGTGGCGGAGAAGCTGGATGGCGTGATTCTGCATACACGGATGAGTTGCGACGATTTATCGCAGGCGGAGCATGTGTTCACGCAGATTCATGAGCTGATCAGGCGCCTCCACGTATTGATCGCGGATTTCTGTGCACAGGTGGAGTTGCCGTATCGCACGCCACGCGAAGTGGAGGACTTGTTTCGCGAGCGTCCGGACCCAGGCGCTCAGATGCCCATGACTGCGGGGGAACCTGTCCTTCCTCGGACAGCGACGTGACCCGCAGAAGAGTCAATATCGAGCTCAGGTGATGGTGAAAAACGGGAGGAACGCATAATGCGCCTTTGGATGTGCAGTCTGATGGCGATGCTGCTGGTCGGATGCGTGAGCAGTGAGGAGTATGAACACGTCCGGACCCAGTATGAACATCTCAAGGAAGTGAAAACAGAGTGGGAAACAGAGAAGGACGATTTGCAGCAGCGCGTGGATGCAGCTCATCGGGCCTACTCGAACGTGAGCAAGGAGCAAGGCACGCTGCGTCTGCAACAGGACCAGACCAAGACAGAAGTCGCACGCGCCCGCGATGACGCCAGGCTGCTCACAGGCAAACTGGCATCGCAGGAGTCTCGGGTCTCGGAGCTGGATCAAAAGTTCGGCAAGGTCATGGGCCAGCTCAGCCTCCTTGCCGAGACCAATATGACGCTCACGAATCGGGTCGAATCCTTGATCGCCAAGATGGGCGCCCTCATGGCCAGGATGAAGCCGGTGGCCTCGCGTGATCCCAAAGCCAGAGCCCCGGAGCTGCGCAAGGAAGCCGGCGTGAAGGACGGAGAAGATCGGTCGGATGATGCGCTGCGGGAAACAGTCTCGAAGGTGAGCCCGAATACCACGGCTGCGTCTGACACCGGGGAAGCACTGAAAAAGGGCAAGAACACCGAGTCTCCCGCCGTGGAAAAGGCCATGCGGCAACTTGGAGTCAAAGCCGACCCGTCGGTCGTCGGGAGAGGAGCCGGGAAATCCTCCACGCCCGGGAAGATTGGTCCGATCACACCGGCGTCAAAGATTGCTGAGGGAGCTGTCGATGGTAAGGGGCAGCGCTCTCTTGTGGAAAACACCGGGAGCGTCGTCCGAGATCAGGGGATCGAGAAAGGCGAACAAGAGAGGAAAGCAGCCGCCCAGGCGGTTGTGGGTCCGAAAGAGGGCACTGCGGCGAAAGGGAAGTCTATTCCGACTGATGGGTCTGGCTCACGGATTGGTCCTCCAGCGGAGCCTCTTGCCGCACCGCCATCTGGGACACTGACCTTCTCGCCTCAGCCGGCTGCCGACACCACCGTCCCGGAAAAAGGGGAGAAGAACGGTGATGGCAAAGCGAGATAAGAAGGACATCGAGTTTCTGAGTACGCAGAGTTATCCCGGTCGAGAGGTCGAGGCGTTAGGGCTGGTCGTGGAGATCCACACGGTGGGATTGGGCACGTTTCGCGACTATATCGCGCGGATTATGGACATCTTGGGTGGCCGGGTGAACACCTACGATAAGCCGGCTCGCAAGGCCATGGAGAACGTGTTCGATAGTCTGCAGGACCAGGCTGGGGCTCTCGGTGCTGATGCGGTGATCGGGGTGGCGGTGGAAGTCTCACCGGTTCCCTTCAAAGGGATGGCCATGACCCAGGTCTTGGGATTTGGAACGGCAGTGCGATTTCTCAGGAAGGAAGTAAGTGAGTTTGAAGGAAGGGACGGTGTGCTCCCGCTGTCGGAGGAGTCCAAACGAGTCGTGAGTGAGATGACGGCTCGTTCCGGACGAGCGGTGGCGCGACCGACGATACCGATTCTGAAAAGCTAGGGAAGGGGTCGATGCCGCGCGTTCCGTTCCAATTCGTCGAGGTGATGCCGTCGTCGGCGGCCAGACCGCTCAGTCGATCGAGATGGCTCATGATTGTTGCGGCGCTGTCGGTAAGCTGTGCTGCGGCCTTGGTGAGACCGGCCACGGCGGCGGGGCCATGCGACAGCGTCGCCGATGCGTATGCACGGGCTCAATGCGTGTTGGGCGAGATGCAAGCTGCTGGTTCGGTCAGCCCTGGAAACTTGGCGCCGAATATGACGCAGACGCCTCAGTACGGCGGGGCTGCCGGCTGTACGAACTCCGGCTGTTCCGGAGCGTCGCAGGAAGGCTATTTCAGCAACACCGGAGATATTGGCCCTCTCAATTCGGATTCCGCTAACGCGACGTTGACGGATCCGACTTATTCGATGCTCCAGGACCAGAAATCGTCAAAGGACGGATGGGATGTGAGCACGACTGCTCCGGTGAAGACCGCCGAGGCGGTGGCTTCCAGCATCACCCCCTCACCTGGACTCAGCGGGACCTGTGTGGATGTCCCGACTTGTGTGGAATGGGTTCCTGGCCCGCCTTCCATCCAGACCTGCCAAGTCCCTGGGATAGCCGAAACCATGTGCTACAGAACCTGGTCTCCTTCGTTGACGGCGGCAGCCTGTTCCGCGCCCCCGAATGGGACGCCTCCGGTGGATACCGAGACCTTGTTCGACGGCTGTTCTCCCTACCAAGCGTTGGCAGCCAGTGGGCAGGCGACGCAGAAGTCGGTGACCTGTTTGGATGATGCTACCCGCACGCTGACGTGCTCGGAACCGACAGGGGCCGCCATCGGGACAGGTGGAAGCTGGGGAGGGCTTCACGATCATGGTCCGGGGATGTCGCAGGCGTGGTACGGGATCAATTATGTGATTCCGACTCCGAATGGAGCAGGAGGCTACACGTTGAAATTCAGTTTCTCCGGGAATGCCGCGGGAGAAAACAAGTATGGGTGCACCAATGCGAACGGCAGTGCGGGATCTGTGCTTGTTGCTGAAGGGGGGTCCGCCTCGATGGTGGGTAGGCCGCCCTTCTGCAACCGCAAGTGCGCCTGCTGGGGCAATGGGATGACGTTTGTCCTGGGAACGGCGACCTGGACGGCACCGACGACGTTTCAGATTCCATTTACGTTTTGGTGGGAGGCCCATGCCTATACCGTCACGATCACAGGTGGGCTCACCTGGCAGAGCTATAACGTAAGCCCGCAGTCCGGGTGCTGGAATGAACAGCAGACCTGGCAGATTCAGACCCAGGCTCCGGATACCTGTCAATCGTATGTAGCGGCGGGATGTACGCAAATCGCATCAAGTTGCTCGCAGTTCAATACGGCCACTGGAACCTGCGAGATGTACACCAACACCTATTCCTGTGCATCGACGCCCGTGTGCGACAAGACCGTCACGATGAAGCAATGCACTCAATGCGGAACGCCTGGGAGCTATGTACCGTTTTGTGTGAATACGTCCACGCCGCCGGACCAATCTCTGGCTCTGTCCGCCACGTATCTCCAGCTGATCAAAGACGTCGAGAACGACTGGGATACGAGCAGTTTGCGAGTCTTCAACGGAACGAGGATGGCCTGCGATTACAGCACCATTGCGTCCGTGCTGATCAACTGTTGTGACGCGAGCGACCCGAGCAAATTGTTGGGAACCTGTTCCGACGAGGAGATTCAACTCGCAAAGGATCGGCAGTTGTACAAAGCGCACTATGTCGGCGATCGCTGCGTCGAGTGGATCAGCTTCGGGCTGGGAAAGGTCTGCACCAGGAAGGAGCAGGTGTACTGTGGTTTCAAGTCGGAACTGGCCCGCATCGTCCAGGAACAAGGCCGCGGGCAACTCGGTTGGCCCTGGGGTTCCGCCGACGCGCCAGACTGCAGCGGGTTCAGCCTCACGCAATTCTCGTCGTTGAATTTCGCCGCCATAGACTTTACCGAGTGGTACGTGCACGTCAACGCGAATATCGATCCAGCGGCTGTGGCCTCCGACATGAATGCGAAGATCTGCGCGTACAGCGGAAAGTGCTAGTCCGGAGGCCTGAACGGCATGATGCACACAGTTCTGGTTGGTGCGCTCCTGGTCATCGCGCTGGTTCCAATAGGAGCCGAGGCACTCGGCGGATTACCCCTCAGCCGGGACACCTACTGGTACCTGAACCATCGCTGCGTTCAGCAGGCTGCGCACCGATACCACGTCTCGCCTGTTCTGCTCGAAGCGATCGTGCACGTGGAGAGTGAAGGGAATCCCCTTGCGGTCGGCGTCAATCGCCAAAACGAGGGCGAGTCTGGCGGCAGACTGTCCTATACACAAGCGGCGGAGCTGGTCAGTCGCTTATGGCAGCAGGGTGCCAATTTTGATGTGGGACTGGGGCAGATCAACAGTCGCAATCTGGAACAGTATCGCGTGCATCCCGCCTATCTTCTGGATGCCTGTGTCAATTTGCAGTGGGCCGCCTTCGTGCTCCGGCAGAAGCTCGATCTGTTTGGAAACAACTGGGTCGCGATCGGACGGTATAACGGTTCGAAGCGGCTGACTCAGTATGTGTGGAAAGTCTATCGCTCGCTTGTTGATCTGGAACAGGTGAGGAAGACACGCCGATGACTTGCGAGCAAGCGGGTCTTGCTCCTGCACCTCCCGGACGGGTTTGACCAGCTCCAGCATACGGTCGCACCTGTGTGCGGGACACTCACCAATCGTAGCGAGTCGCTGGGAGCATTTTATATACATTCGGGAATGAAATTGAATGGTTGAACAGTGGCTGGTGGCTATCGAGGCGGGTCGGTGGAAGACGCGGACGTGAAGGTCGTTGCGATCGAGGCGGTTCCGGGCCATGAGAATCGGGTGATGCGATACTTGCAGCAACTTCACACCGCACGGATGACTGAACTCGTGAAGGGCTATGTGGTGTGCGAGTTGGATCGGACAAAGATTGAGGCGGTGTCGAAGTTTCCTGGTGTCAGGAGAGTGATGCCGATCGAGGATCTGTGCGATGCGGGAGCGTTAGGCGCACCTCCCAGTGCTCGTGAGGAGACGTTCGTTCCAGGAGACCTCGTGCGCATCGCCCATTGGCCGAGTGCGCCCGTGATCGGGTTCCTACGAGAGTGGGACGGGGAACAGGGGGTGGTGGACGTAGCCCTGTTCGGGCGAGCGATTCCCGTCCTCGTGACGCGGCCAGCGATTGAACCTGTTCCGTTGCCCGAACAATGGGCCTAGCCCATGGTGAACCGATGGCTGAGTGCGGTGGTAACCCGATTGGGATGGAAGCAATCAGTCAGCGTGGCGGCGCCACAGCCTCGTGTGCCCGACCCGATTGAAATCGATTTGTCCGACCTGGCCAAGAACCTGTGGCTACCTTTGAACGTTGATTTCATGCGGATCGAGGTCGCGCCGGAGGAGGGTCAGGCGAACGATCGGGCCATGGAGGCCGAATCGGACGCGGCTCAGCCTGGTGATACTCCTGAAGCGAAGGAGAGCGCCTCTTCCGACATGCCTCCGGATCAATCCCGATCTGTGAGCCAGCCTCTCCGACCGGAAGGCCTTCAGTCCTCCGTCCTGGTGCGGGATCTACTGGTACCGTATCAGGCCATCCTCGAGGCACAGCGTGTGTGGGTGCCTATCCTGGAAATGGTGAAGGTGCTGGAGCAGTACGGGCACTGTCCGTCAGTGGTTGTCCCTGCGCCGGAGAAGGATGAGGAACACAGCGATCTATACAGTATCCGCGACACATTGGCGAGAGTGACGCTGAAGGAGCACACCCATCGCGTCACGCTGCTGGCGATGAAGAGTCTCAAGGAAACCTATCGCGACTATGAGCCGCTGGTCCCGAAGATGCTGGTGGCCGCGCTGGGCCATGATCTGGGAAAGATTCCGGTGTTCCGCGCGAGCGGGATATACACGATGGGTGACCATCCCGCTGTGAGCGCGATGAAGGTGCAGGAACTCTTCGCAGGCTCCGACATTCCGTGGCTGAGGGAGTCGTTGGATGCGATCCGAGGACATCATCGAGCGAGTAAAGACCAGTTCGACGCTCTCCTGCGGCAGGCGGACGGACGGGCGCGAGAATTGGAGGTGGCTGCCTTCTCCAAGGAATTGAAAGTGCAGCCGTGGGAAAGCTGGTTTTCGGTTCCCCGCTTGCTGGAACTGATGGAGCCGAAGATCAACCAGCTCCAGCGGGGCGGGAGGTGGTCCGCCATCTCCATCAAGGATACGGTCTACGCGCATCCCGATCTGCTCCTCGACGCGGCCCGGCGCCTCTCCGCGGAGCGCAAGGTGGTGGATCTCTCTTTGATCCGGCTTTCCGATCGCGAGAAGGCCTTGCGCCGCATCGTCGATGAAGTACGGCGTGCTGACGTCCTTGCAGTACCGATCGGGGAGGGATTCTATGGGCGGAGCTATCAGATCATCATGAACAATCCGAGACGGAGAAATACGCTCCCACCTCGTAATTACTTTGTCCCGATCAAGCTGGAAGTCTTCAACGTGCTGGCGTCGGATCTGGAGGCCCGCAAGTCCGGTATCCTCCAAATCGTTGTCGAACTGCGGGCGATCTCGTAGGAGTACCCGCTGGCCATGGAGAATCTCATCGATTATCTGAACCCGCTCTCCTACATGACGCTAGAAGAATATTTGGCCTGGTGGAACTGGGTCTTTGCGACTTTGTTCCGGGGTGTGGTGGCGCGAGTGTTGGCGGTGACGTGTCTCGGATTCGCGTTCTGGTACGGGGCCTACAAACAACGGTTAGCAATCGGCATCTTCTTCTATGCGCTGACGATCCTGCTCGCCTATGTGAATTCGGTCGTCCGATTCTTCGGCGGAGGGTGAACGATGGAGAAAGGGGGACGTCCGGGGCCACTGTTCGCAGAGGGTATGGCTAGGGCCAAGCCCCGGAGCCTCATCGAGGCGATCTCCGAGATTCAGGTCCTCGCGACGGTCGTCAAGACGGGGCGGGAGATTCCTGAGAACTATCTCTTGCTGGACCGGCGGATCGCGTATTTTGAAGTGGGAGTGAAAGGGGCACTGGCCGATGGTTTGATCAGCGCCTTGTTCGTCCCGGTGAGCATGGGGGTGTTGTCGAACCTCGTGCCGATCTTCGGCACGCTCAGCCCGAGCTTATTTGATCAGCTCTTCTCCGTCCTGATCGCGATGGCGTACGGATTGGGCTACAACGTCATGATCGGGGTCAATCTGGGCAACTGCTACTATGGGAAGGCGTGCCGGCAAGCCATCGACAGCATTTACAGCGCGATGGTCACGTTCAACATCTTGAAGGTGATCCTGGTTTTTCTGCTCTTCCACGGATTGCACGGATTGCTCACGCCGCATTGGGTGCATGCCAAAGCCGAACAGTTGTGGCCGGCGTGGCGGGTTCTTATGAATCAGGCTACGGCACTGGAGGTGCAAACGTGGATCCTGAATGTCCGCGAGGTCCTCCTCCTGTCGAGTTGGTTTGTTGTGTTCAGTACCGCTGTCTCGCTCATCATCCCGCGGATCTTCTTTGTGCGCGGCTCGAAGCAAGCCGAGCTCGAGCATCGCCGCAACATGCTCTACGGCGGATACTGAGGCAACAGGGATTTATTCTTGGTGACTGCAGGAAAAAGCACTAGACCGAGAATCGCGATTCCCGCAAAAGCAGCGCCCGCATAAAACGTAAACGAAGCACCGAGCCGATCCCACAAGACGCCGGCGACGACGCTGGCGATCAGCATGGCTACCCCGCTAACAAGATTGAAGACACCGTAGGCGGTTCCGCGCAGATTTGCGGGGGAAGCATTGGCGACCATAGCGGCTAGCAACCCTTGCGTCATTCCCATGTGCAGGCCCCACAAGGCCACGCCGAGCAGCACGACTTCCCAGTGATCGTTCGATGCCAACACCAAATCGGCGCCAGTCAGAACAATCAAACCCAGCGTGAGCAGCGTCGTATGGCTCATCGTATCGGAAAGTTTGCCAAAGGGGTACGCTGATGCCGCATACACAATGTTCATCGCCACCATGACGAGAGGCACGAAGGCGACGGATATCCCTCCTTGGTGAGCGCGAAGAACCAGAAATGCTTCGCTGAAACGAGCTAGGGTGAACACCGCCCCAACTCCCACTACCCACCAATAGGCTGGCCCCAATTTTGTTAGATTGTCGGACCGTATCGGATTGATACGCGTGTGGGTGTGGCGGTCCGCAGGCTCCCGTATACCGAACAAGAGAAGTGCCACTGCCATCAAGCCAGGGATGACGGCAACCCAGAACACTCCCCGGAAATTGTTGGCCCACAACAGCATCAATCCTACAGCGATCACGGGCCCAAGGAACGCACCCACCGTATCAAGAGACTGCCTCAAACCAAAGGCGGCGCCCCAGAGAGACGAAGGCGCGAGGTCTGCGACCAAGGCGTCCCGAGGGGCGCCTCGCACGCCTTTCCCAACGCGGTCGAGTAAGCGGGCGGTCAGGACAAGCCCGACACTAGGCGCCACAGCGAACAGTGGTTTGCTGAGCGCGCCCAAGGCATAGCCGAACAAGGCCAGTCCCTTGCGCTTTCCCAGATAGTCGCTCAACGTGCCTGAAAAGACCTTGACGATAAGAGCCAGTGACTCCGCCAGGCCCTCGACAATACCGACCGCAACAGGACTCGCTCCAAGTGTTGTGACCATGAACAAAGGCAGCAGGCTGTGAATCATTTCCGAAGAGATATCCATCAGCATGCTCACAAAGCCCAGCACCCAGACCCCTGGGGGAATGTGGCGGAGTGGCCCATTCAGGGGCGATGTCGCGTTCATCGATCCCGTATTTGGTGAAATTCCATATGCCACCTGGCCAAGGAGAAGTACGTTCCTGTCAGGCCCGCATCAGGATACTTCGTTTTCGCACGGCTTGAGCCTCAGTTCGCGGCCTGCACTCTCTGCGACTTCGGCCAAAGCCCGACTCAAGTTGACTTCCAATTGCACTTCCTTGCGTTGCCGTTCCTCCGGCGGATACTTTGCAAGCGTCTTCCACGGTATGAGAACGACGACTTCCTGTTCATGCCACACACGCGCCGCACAACCCGTGACCTGCAATGCCTCGATCTGAATTCGAACGGGGCGGAAGGCCCATCCCGCTACGTACGCCCCGCCCCACCAGAAAGGGACATCGGTCAACAATTCACTCCCAGCGGTTGCTGCCATGATGGCGGGATTAAATCCTGTTGCGGCTCCAACAATCAGAGTTTCGGTCAACATGGACACGGCCAAACCGGGAACCCAGTATTGCCAGCGAACCCTGCCAAAGTCGAGGATATGCCCTGACAACACGACATCGGCACCGGCTTGGGTTCCAAGCGTATGGAGCTGCGTTGCATCGAGTTCCTTTTGCGTAGAATCGAGGTTGGCACGCATCCGACGTGCCTCGGCGAATGGAACAACTGTGAACCCCTCCTGCTGAGCAAGCTCTTCAATGAACAAGCGCTGCGCCTTCACCTCGACTTCCTCGATCAGCTGTGCAAGAAGGACTGGTTCGACTTCTGGGGCCAGAGGTTCATGGAACGACTGCAGGTCAGTCGGTGAGGTGACAGGTGCCTTTAAGGTGACGTCTGCGACGAGCAATTTCAGTGGCGAGGTAGGCAAAGGAAGCGCGCGTGGCGAAAACAGGCTACATCCCGTCGCGACAAGAAAAAGCACGGCCATCCCCAGGTTCAAACTCATTCCCCCATCTTTATGACACCCAGCCCGTAGGAATTCGACCAACCAGGCAATCAAGCAACACAACAGCCGCTGGAATCTAGGTTGGGCTGTCGGTGTTTCAGGGGAGGCAGAGAATCAGATTCGGTAGCAGGAGAGGACAATGAAGAGAGGAACGGTGCTCGTCCTAGTGAGGAGGAGGGGGTGGGATCCGTCACTGCTGAGGCTAAAAAGAGCGAGCGTCGAGCGATCATCCTCGACGAAATTCGGCGCAGGGGCGAGAATTCTGTCGCAATCAACTCCTGCCTGCCCAGGTTTGATCGCGAGCATGAGTCCATACAGCGCCTGTTCGTCATGCGTGCTTGTTTCGATCAGGAGGTCTACCTGCTCGGCAAGTGCGAACCCTCCCAGCAGGAGCCAGACTAGCAATAAGCCCCAAGCCGGAAGGTTGGGCGATTTTTGAAACCCACGAAGTTCCATAGGCCAGAAATCTAATGGATGTCGTTCTTAGAGTCAAACTATCGCCGTGGAGGTCCCCACTGAAAGCTGTCAATTCTCCATTGATCACCTTCTTTCACCAAGAGGTATTTGGCATCGCTGACGTATTCGCTGTATCCTTCGAGCACGCCGCTAATGGTCTCGGTGGCGCCGTCAATTGTCCGTGACGGAAAGGTACTATCGCGCGTTTCCATGACTATGCTGTTTTGCTGGATCAGCGCCACAAATTCGCGCGGCGCTGACAAGACATGGACGCCGGGCTTGATCTCGATCCCCTCGTCGGTATGATCAGGACCTCGCTGTCCGAACTTGCTGTAGCACACGATGTTGACCCCAACCTGATACACCTCCATTTCGTTGATCCGGGTCCCTTCCGAGGCCATGTACATGGTAAACCTGGCCATCACGTCTTTGGTCGGCGGCGCCTTGTGATAGAAGGCCACGACCGACATGAGGCGTTGCCCTTCCCTAGTATTTTGCTCTCCACGGTAACATAGGTGCCCCTCAACTCAGCCGGCTCGATACGATTGGTAATTGCTTCACGGGATCAGCTTCGCGCTGAATTCGCTGGCGCTCCGCTAGGGATTCCTGCATCACGTGCTCCAGCAAATGATCCGTCACCTGTGTGAGCCGGGCCGCCTCGTCCTTGAGCACACCGTGTTCGACGGCACGAGAGAGGACCTCCGCCTTGGTGGCCCCTTTGCTCTTGCCAAGGAACGGTTTCAGAAGAAGATAGAGGACATCGCGGACTGGCATGAAGCGCAAGAACCGCCTCAGCAGGCGGTAGGTCTGCCCCGGAAAGTGAAACACCTTGTATAGGAATAGATGTCGCAGGCCGGCTCGACGGACATTGTGGATGGCCTCGCCGGGCAGACAGGTCGGGTCAATCTCCGAGCATTTGAAGTACTTGTACCAATCGGTCTGTTCACGCACGAGGCCGCGTTTGACGTATTCCTGCCACAGCGGCGTCCCCCGGTAGACGCAGAGGCGATTGAATCCGAAGGTATCCAAGGGAAGCCTGGCGGCGAAGTCGAATGTCGCGTGCATGTCCTCGATGGTCTCGTCCGGGCTACCGAGGACGAAGAACCCATGCACGATCTCGATGCCGGCTTCCTTGGCATTCCGCACGGCCTGTTCGACCTCCTCTAACGTCTGCTCCTTCTTGAGCCGATCGAGGATCTTTTGGCTCCCGCTTTCCACGCCGAACATCAACGTGCGACAGTGGGCTTTCGCCATCGCGGGGAACAAATGCTGCGCCACGGAGTCCACCCGTCCCTCGCACCCCCATTCAATCGTCACGCCCGCAGAATCGATGCCGCGGCAGATCGCCTCGATCCGCTTCGGCTGCAGCAGAAAATGATCGTCCACGAAATACACCGACCCATAACCCTCAGCTTGGAGGTGCCTGAACTCTTCAACGACATGCTGGGGACTGCGCGCCCGCCATTTCCCTTCGTTGAAAATGGGGATGTCGCAGAAGACGCACGGCCACGGACAGCCACGGGAGGTCTGCATCGTCGTGAAGCGTTCCATCGAGAGGACTGCTGGCACGTCGAGTGGCATGGATTCGACGAAATCGAGCGGCAGACTTTCCCGGTCCGGGAAGGGCCACTGATCGAGATTCCGCTCCATCGGGCGATTGGGATTTTGGATCACCTTGCCATCCTTGGCCCAGGTAATGCCGGGCACGTCTGCGACGTCATTTAGCCGCTGGATGAGATCGAGGATCACTTGCTCGCCATCGCCTTGGCAGATGAAGTCAACTTCGGGACATTGCAACTTGATCAGAGCGGCATTGAGGGTCGCGAACACGCCACCGAAGGCGAGCCGGACGCGGCTGTCCGCGGCACGAATCTGCCGAGCCAGGATCTTCGCATACGGGTAGCTGGTGGTACTCAGGAAGCTCAGGCCGACAAGATCCGGGCGGCGGCGGCGGATCTCATCGACGATGACGTTGTTTGGCGTCTCTGGATTGGCTTGATCGAACATCACACACTCATGGCCGCCTCCTTTGAGGACAGCCGACAGCGACATGATGCCGATCGGCGGAAACCCCATGACGCGAATACGGCCGTTTTTCGCGCGAGTCTTCGCTGGCAGCGCGTAGAACTGCGGATCACGGACGTGAATCAGAAAGACGAGCATGGATTCCTCCAAGACATAGAGCCGATCGCGAGATTCATTCGGTCGCGTTGCCGTGGCTATTACACGCCATTACCTTCAGGGAAGCGGGCCTCCGTCATTTCCAAGCCGGCTCCGGCGAAAAACAGCGGTTCGCCAGGATAGGAGACACTCGGCTTGTCGGTGTTGAGCGTGTCATAGGTCTTCCTCTGCCTCTGTTAAAATCCCCACATGCGGGCGCTCGATGCCTGGTGCAACTCTCAAAGTGTGCTGATTGTCGAGCCTTCGTAGAGCAACGAATCTCCCAGGGCCTCCATGGTCTTGGTGAGATTGACCTGCAGTTGCATCTCTTTTTTCCGGCGGTTGGCTTCCGACAGTTCTTTCAACCGCTCCCGCGCATAGACGGCCACCTCCTTACTGTCCCAGACCTGCTTGCTACTTTGCGTGTCCACCGCCCAGGCTTCCACCCGCACTGGGCGAAACGCGACCCCGAACAGGTACAGAGATTGCGAAACTGACCAAGACCAAGTTCAGCCCGTGATTCCGTTCATCGATTCTATCGGAGAGAGAGCATAGGCAACGGCAAGCCCAAGCAACCATCTTCCCAATCGGGGCAGAAGCCGTCCTCCTGAAGGTTTGGATCGTCGGTCGTTCTCATCACCTTCGTTGCGATGCCGAGCGATGAATTGGTTTAGTGTTAAGAGCAGGACTGCTCGGGCCAGAAGCTCACGCTACAGGGGCGAGTTCTGATCCGACGTGGAGAAGGCGATTTTGTTGAGGATCAGATGCGGTAGACCGAGAGAACCTGATAGAGATTCCGTGATGGCAACCTAACCGGAGGGAGGGAGGGCCGCGGCGCCTGGGACTGCTGGAGGAATGGTGCAGAAGCAAGAGCAAGGGCGACAACAGGATCCCCAAGCGTGGTGTGGTCGATTGAAAATGTGGCACTTTCAGGCTGGAGTGCCTGCTCAAAAGAGGCGAGTGCTCGTTCATCATGGTGGCTGGTCTCCGCGAGAAGACCTATTTGCTCTACCAGCGTGAGCCCGCTGAAGAACAACCAGCACGAGAGCAGGATCAATGCCGTCGCTTGCAGAGTTAATCGAGGTCGGCTGATCATCGAGAGTATTCTAAGCAACATGTATTCTCGTGTCAACGATGATTTCTATTACTGGGGCAACCTGTACAAGCCCACACACATCACGAACACTGGTGTCTCTCATCCCACTGGGGAAGTATTTCGGATGCTCCAGTTCCTCCAGGAGCGTTCTGCCTCGAGACGGTGCCGTTTAGCCCATGGTATGGGCGAAGATCATCTGGACGCACGCCGTCACTGTCGGATACCCCGGAGTCACTGCCCGGACCTATGCATCTTCCGCCATCGCGGAGACGCGCGGAGCGGAGATATCGCGCCGTCCGACCGGAGCGCATGAGGAAACTGTGACGATCGAGGATCAATTTGTGGGGAGCGGAGTTGCGTGCGAGGCACATGTGCGGATTTAGCTGGATAAGTCGCTGAGTAGGACTGAAATACTGTCTTGTCCCCTGGACGATCCATATCCAGGATCGAAGTGCGCTCCTGCCATGCGAGTTTCTTTCTCATACCTGCAATTTATCGTCCCTCGCGGATGACATTCAGTAGCCCTCGAAAGCGCCTCGCAACCAGCTCTGCAGCGGTATTGTATTGCATGGCGTTGTCTGCCAGTTTTGCCATCTCCAGGTCGATATTGACCGAATTCGCATCGAGCGGGAGATCCGCGGTGGGAATCTCCTTGATCTGTGTTTCCATTCGCCCCTCAATACCAGTAGCGTTAATATGGCGAGCATGTGTGATGGAGAGCGAGCCCGGTGATCGACTTGCCGCAGCAAGTGCCTCCTTGAACCGGAGATCTTTGGCCCGATAACCCGGTGTTTCTTCATTTGCAATATTTGAAGCAATCACTTGGTGACGTGTAGCCCTCACATCTAAAACTCGTTCCAGAATTGCTAGCGGGCCAAAAATGTTCATCGGTCACCTCTCTTCAGAAAGAGGATATTGTGACAGGTAAGACATGAGGTCCTTTATGCCACTGTACGGCTGCACGGGATCCTTCGATGAAGCAGGCCATAGGCAAGAAGAATGCCTCTCCTCTGTTCACCTCTTTTTCATGACTTCGCATCGGCCAACACGACGGCACGTCAACTAATTGACCATAGCCCCTCGTCAATAGCCTTTCTTTTGACGCTGGCGTCGGATGATCAGCGCTCTCTCGGCATCTCTGAAGTGGACTGTCGACACATGACGATACGTCCTCTTTACTTAGAAGAGAATAAGGGCAGGCCTTTCCAGGCCCAAATTGGTGCAACTCTCTCTGGGTGTCGACTCGTTAAGCCCATTGGGCAGGGTTCGGTTCTGGCGGGTGCGATTATAGTCTGTGGCGAGCACGGACTTCTACGATTTTGCCTTGATCGGATGCACGATTTTTCGTGTCACTGACGATAGCTGTAACCTTCGAGGCAAAGGCTCGGTTGATCAGGGATTGAATGTCGTCGTTGGATGCGGTTGGTTTCTGTGTTGCGGGTGCTCGGATGGTGCGCTGAGAAAATCGAGGCTGGGTCTGTCGAGGGCCGCGAGCTACACGACGACCCTTCATTCTTCCCCAATCTGCGAGCTGGTTTCTTAAGATGCTTTTGACGATATGACCCCGTTTGCGCGCGGGCAGGGACCAGATCCAGCGCCGGAGCGCAATGTCGGACGGATCCTCTTCGTTGAAATAGAGCCGGTAGATGCGATGCCCCTTCCCCGGTTCATCCCTCATAGGGTCCCTCCCACACGAAGCATATCTTCATCTTGAATTGATTCCCCCTGGCGATCCTGCTCGGACTGTGTAGGATGTACTGCATTGTTCGTGACCGTTCGTTGATAGACCCACCGGCCGAAGTGCAGATAGCCGGAGGCGTTCGCGTATTGTGAGTCTCTGAGAAATTCCACTTTCCCTCGGAATGCTGACAGATAAGGCTTGAGGATCAATGCGCCTCCGCCGCAGAAGATGACGCGGTCGAAGGACGGAGCGCCTGGCCCCCAGAGTCTGGTCATTTCGCCGAGGATGCGTTCGGCAAATGGTTTGAGAAGAGGTTCGATAGTCTCATCGATGAGCTTTTGGGCGAGATTGTCCCCTTTGACCTTTATCGGGCGAAGACCTTGAATCGCGAGATCGACTTCGTAGGGATCGATTGTTCTTTCATGTTGGTGAGTCAAGCTCTCAGCAACGCGTGTGAAGAGCTCTGTGACGCCAAGGACCCGACCGCATGAGAGGTCGCTCAGGAATTGGCGATTGGACATGCCGACGAACTCGGTTGTGCGCATGCCGACATCGACGAAGGCGTTCCGGCCTTCCTCAGAACCGGGCTGAGCAGCGATCGCAGCGAAAAACGCCCCCACTCCCTGAGGGAAGACCGTGACCTGGTTCGTGCGAAGTCCCTTCCGGACTACTTCTGCCACCTGAGTCTGGGCCACTGCAGACGCATACACATGGAGCGGGAGGCCCGTGAACACGTGGGCGCCTTCGGGCACATGGCGTGCGGCAAATGCCACGAGCGCCTTGAACGGGGGAGAGGTCCACCACCCGTCATATTGTTCGCGGAACCTCCAGCCGGCTTGTACTGCTTCCTCGCCGACGAGGTAATCCGCCCCCTCGACCTGAACAGTGTTTTTTGAGAGCGAGAGGCCCAAGTCGATCGAGGTGATGGCAACCGGCGCTACCAGCGAGGGATAGATGATACGCTGCCCATCTTCGAAGACAATCTTGGTGTATCCATAGCCTACATCCAGACCGATGAACGGGACCTGTCCGTTTGCTTGATGAGATAAATGTCTAAGACTTTTGTTCGTTCCCGTTTTCGCGCCCGCCCTTGTGCGAATTGCCATATAGCGCTCCTTTTGGTTCGACTGGTTTGTAGTAACAGCTAATCTGGCCTTCGCAGTCGTATTACTGACCAGACGCTGCAACGACTGCCAGCACTGCAGGAGACCGCCATGGTTACCAGGAGGGAGCGGGAAGGGGAGGATGCGAACAGCATCTGAGGCCGGAAATATGCATTGGTGGCAAGAGGTTAGAGAACGAAGGCCATGTAACGCTAAAGGTCTAAACAATGAGTCCCTATCCATTTATATATGGGTGCCCTCCCTTTCCTGGTCTGTCTTCTCTGCCCGGATCAGGCTGTTGAGCTGAACACCCGGAAAAGTGCTGGGCCGTGCAAGATCACTGGGTTTGGAAAGTCCGGCTCGAGGCAGTAATACCTCTACGTCCAGATTGCTACGAAAGTGAGGGATCAGTGAGATGGTCTCTTGTGAGTGGACCCCCTCCTTATCAAGCTCTCCAGGGTTCCGACCTGTTCGCGCTGAGTGGTTCAGGTCGCCAGCGGGACTGTGCTCAGAACGTTCGGACATAACATATATGAATATATTGTCCCGAAGTGGAGAAGCGACTGGGAGAAGGTAAAGCAAGATGGGGAACGGCTCCGTGGAACCGAAATCAGCTCCCACTCCTGACGGCTCATCACCGGCAGGGCCCACTGACGGGAATCTGGCGTCGAACGCACTCCGTTCTGCCCATGAAAGCTCAACCGACACTGCCAAGCGGCTCCGGATTCGAATGTATTGCGAGGAAGTGGACACGCTGTTTGTCCGGGCGCAGGCGGATTGCCCCGAAGCAGTCCCGTTCATGTATCAGCGCGCGTGCCAGTACGGGATGACGAGCGAGCGGTGGATGAAGACTGAGAAGCAAATCGAAGTGTGGCTTCGAAAGAATTACGGTACGAGGCCGACTCGCATAGCGGATTATCTCATTGCCTACCACAAAATCGACCCACGAATGAAACCGTTCCTCATCAACCTTGCCAGAAAGATCAAGGCCAGGTATCGGATGAGAAGGAATCGGGGAATAATCGAGGTCCGTGTCGTCGATGGGAAAGAGCAATTGTGTGATGTTGAGCAGACACCAGCGAGCAGACGGGAGGTGGATCCGTGATGGCGAGCGCATTGCTTCGGGAGTTGATCCTGATCCGACGACTGGGAGGGAGCGCCACCGAGCTGTGTGTCCTGCCGGCGCGAAGCGCCGGCCAACTCCTGTGGCTTCCATGAGTGCGATACGGATGTGTCGCAGAGCGGCGAGCGCCCGCATCGTGGGCGCGAAGCCGCGACACCGCCACGACTGAGCGGCCTCCTCAGCTCGGGGTGGCGGCAATCCGGGATAAGCCGGTTAGCTTGGCGGAGTGGCGTGGTGGGTCTGTCCATGCCACAGCGTGGCGTTACCGGCTCAGTGCCGCACGGATAGTGTTGAAGGTGTGGACTCGGTCTTGTGCTTCCTTTCTCGCGCGCACTTCTTTGATCCGGAAATGCCGTCGAGCGAACGAGTCGACCTCTTGATGAGCCTTCCCATTCAGCTTGTTCAGAATGTGGTTTGCGATCTGCATCTGGAACCGCATCTTTTCCTCCTGGGTTGGACGAGAGTCATCACGGTGAGTTCCTGCCGCCATCTGCGGCGGCCTCCAGCTCGGAGGCGGGAGCAGCTACCTCAAGGGGAGGCGGAACACGAGAAAGGATTCACGTGCGGCCGTCGCGGAAACGGTCCGGCCAGATTCGGACCGCATACTCGATAATGAGGTGCGTGTGACAGGGCACGCCGTCACGACAATAACAGAGCAACCGGGCTTCGGGTTGCGCGGCCAGGGTGTTCCAGACAACATCCGGAACACGAGCGAGGATCGTACCGTACTGCGAGACGTACT
>FKKE01001102.1_pt1 | contig 36452 bp, 27 predicted proteins | sample 1106331 | NCBI WGS metagenome assembly FKKE01 (sample SAMEA3931202, study PRJEB13176) | freshwater metagenome | biome: Drinking water system; feature: drinking water; material: freshwater | place: China | collected 2013-02-06
TCATCATGGACGGCAACGGGCGGTGGGCGGAGTTGCGCGGGTTGCCGCGCATCGCCGGCCATGCCGAGGGGATCAAGTCGGTCCGCGAGATCATCACCCTGTGCCGGGATTTGGACATCGGCGCCCTCACCATCTACGCCTTCTCCCAAGAAAACTGGAAGCGCCCGGCCAACGAAATCAACGCGTTGATGATGCTGCTGGAGAATTACCTCCAGACGGAAATGAACGAATTGATCCGGAAAGGCGCCCGCTTCCGCGCGATCGGTCGCGTAGACTCCCTGCCCTCTAACGCCCTGGCATGGGTCCGCCGCGTCGAACGGGAAACGGCGCACTTGGACAAACTGATGTTGAACGTGGCCTTGAGCTACGGGGGCCGCTCGGAGATCGTGGATGCCGTCCGGCGCCTGGCCGAAGACTGCCGCGAAGGTCGGGTCGAGCCGGACATGATCGACGAAGCTTTTCTGGAAGGCTACCTGTCGACCCACGGCCTGCCCGACCCCGACCTGCTGATCAGAACCAGCGGCGAGGCCCGCATCAGCAACTTCCTGCTCTGGCAACTGGCCTACACGGAAATGTTTTTCACGCCGACGCTCTGGCCGGACTTTCGCCGGCGCGAAGCGTTGCTGGCCCTCCTCGATTTTCAGAAGCGCGAGCGCCGCTTTGGACAAGTGCCGGACACCGTGTCTCCCAGCCGGTTGTGATGGGAGCGCAGGTGTCCGTTCCCACGATCAGCATGGCGGAGACGGGCCTTGGGCGGACGCGGCGCCTGGACATTCGACGCATCTACCCGGCGCTCGTCTTTATTCCCCTCTTCATCGCGTTGCTCCGCTATGGGCCACCCATCGCCTTCTTCGGCCTGGTCACCCTGTCGGCCCTCTGCGCCCTCGCCGAACTCTACCTGCTCTACTTCAACAAGCGGGGCTGGCCCCTGGAAGCCAATGTCGGCCTGTTCTTTCTGGCGCTGCTGCTCTTCAGCGTACAGTGGCCGTCCGTGCTGGCGGTTCCGACGGTCTGCGTTCTGGCCATTGTGTCCATGCTGACCGTCAGGATGTTCATGGGGCGCGACCTGGCTGGCGGGCTGGCCGATTCGGCCGTGCTGACGTTCAGTCTCCTCTATATCGGCCTGACCCTCGGCACGCTGCTGCAGATCCGCGGGCTTCTGGAGGGTGACTTATTGATTCTGTTCCTGTTCCTGGTCACCTGGGGCAGCGATGCCGGCGCCTATTACGCAGGCACGTTGTTGGGCCGGCACAAGCTCGCGCCGACGATCAGCCCCAACAAGACGATCGAAGGTTTGATCGGCGGCCTACTCGTGGCCATCACTCTGGCTCTGCTCGCGCGGAGCTGGTTCTTGCCGTCGTTCACGCTGGCGGACACCGCCGCATGCGGCGTGCTCTTGACCTTTGCCGGCTTGCTGGGCGACTTGACGGAATCCATGATCAAGCGTAGCGTCGGGGCGAAGGACTCCGGCTCGTTGATTATGGGACACGGCGGCATGTTCGACCGGCTGGATAGCCTCCTGTTCGCCGCTCCGGCCTTTTATTTCTATGCCACCATGATCAAGGGCATTACGCCATGAAACGGCTCGTCATCCTCGGCTCCACCGGATCGATCGGCACGAACACCCTGGATCTCGTCGCCAAGTTTCCCGGCGAATTCCGTGCGGTCGGCCTCACGGCCGGCAACAATCTCGATCTCCTGGAAGAGCAGATTCGAACCTTTCGCCCCGACGCCGTCGCCCTACCCGATCCGCAGGCGGCGCAGCGGCTGCGCAGCCGCTGCCAGGATGTACCGGTTCGTGTGCTGGCCGGCACGGAAGGGTTGCGGGAGGTTGCCGCCCTGCCGACCGCCGACATCGTCGTCTCGTCGATCGTCGGCGCCGCCGGGCTCGTGCCGACCCTGGCCGCCATTCAAGCGGGCAAGCCGGTGGCCTTGGCCAACAAGGAACCCATGGTCATGGCGGGCCAACTGATGCAAGCGGAGGCCCGCAAGCACGGGGTGCGGATTTTTCCCGTCGATAGCGAACACAGCGCCATTTTCCAATCGATGGAAGGGCATCGCCGGGAGGACATCCGGCGCGTCGTCCTGACGGCCTCCGGCGGCCCTCTGTGGAACATGACGCGAGACGAGATGCGGCACGTCAAACCCCAGCAGGCGCTCCAACACCCAAACTGGAAAATGGGCGCCAAGATCACGATCGACAGCGCCACGCTGATGAACAAGGGGCTCGAAGTCGTGGAAGCCCGCTGGCTGTTCGACATGCCGGCCGGCCAGATCGACGTGCTGGTCCATCGCGAAAGCATCATTCATTCCCTCGTCGAATACCGGGACGGGTCGGTCATCGCCCAACTGGGCTTGCCGGACATGCGGACGCCCATTTCGTATGCCTTGATGTACCCGGCCCGCCTGCCCATCGACCCGCCTCAACTCGACCTGGCCAAATTCCGGCAATTGACCTTCTTCGAGCCGGACCATGAGCGGTTCCGGTGCCTGCCATTGGCCTACCACGCCTTGAAGGTCGGCGGCACCATGCCGGCCGCCCTCAACGCCGCAAACGAAGTGGCTGTGGCTGCGTACCTTCAGGAACACATCGGGTTCCTGGATATCGCCGACGTGATCGAGCGGACGATGGAGGCCCACGACTCCCGGACGATCGCTTCGCTGGACGATGCCGTGGAGGCGGATCGATGGGCGCGCGAGAAGGCCGCCGCGTACGTGGCGACACGGGGCCGTGCCGCGTGAATCACCCGTAGCCATTCATCGCATGTTCGTGAGAGGAGGTCGTTCGTGCTGTCGTTGTTTACCCTGACTCCCGACGCCGTGCTTGCGGTCGTCCAAAAAGCCGGCTGGTTCCTTCTCGTGCTCGGCGTCCTGGTGGCGTTCCACGAACTGGGCCATTTCCTCGCCGCCCGGTGGGTCGGCGTACGGGTACTGAAATATTCCATCGGGTTCGGCCCAAAATTGCTCGGCCGCCAAGTCGGCGAAACGGAGTATCTCCTCTCCGCCATTCCGCTCGGCGGCTACGTGAAGCTGTTCGGCGAAGAAGAGAGCGAGGCCACGACGCCCGAGGAGCAGGCCCGCTCGTTCATGCACCAGAAACTCGGCGGCAAGATGCTGATCGTCGCGGCCGGCCCGGGTTTCAACTTCATCCTGTCCTACATCATTTTCACGGTCTGGCTCTCGACCGGCGTGCCCCTGTTCGTCCCGTCGTTCCACGACTTGACGCCGGACGTGGAGGCGTTGAAGCCCGGATCGCCAGCCGACCTGGCTGGGCTCAAGGTCAACGACCGCATCCTTCGCGTGAACGACAAGGACATTTCCACCCGCTCCGAGCTGCAGGACGCCGTTGCGAAGAGCGGCGGTGGCGCCTTGACTCTGGACGTCCGCCGTGCCGGCCAGGTCAAGACCCTGGTCGTGACGCCGGAGGCCACGACCGTCATGGAGCAAGGCAAACCGGTCACCGTCTATCGCCTCGGCACGGAAGAAACGCCGCCGGTGATCACCTCGGTCATGGCCGGATCGCCGGCCATGGCGGCAGGGTTCGAGCCCGGAGACCGTGTCGTGTCGATCGAGACGCAGCCCATCCATACCTGGTCACAGATGACGGGGTTCGTGAAAGAAAACCCGCGAAAACCCCTCCACGTCGAGGTCGAACGGGAAGGACACCTGGTCAATCTCACCGTCACCCCGCTGGCAGACAAGACGACGGTCGACGGAAAAACCGTGGAGGTGGGGAAGATCGGCATCTCCGGGCCGGGCCGCTCCGTGCTGCGCTCGCCGAACCCCTTCATGGCCTTCGTAGATGGGGCCCAGGCGACGTGGGGATGGACCGAGTTGACCGCCGTCGGCATTTATAAGATGGTCGCGGGGGAAATCTCCAGTAAGAACATCGGCGGGCCGCTGACCATTGCCAACATGTCGGGCGAAGCCGCGTCGCAGGGCGCTTCGAGCGTGGTATTTCTCATCGCCATTCTCAGCATCAATCTGGGCGTGCTCAATCTGCTCCCCATTCCCATCTTGGACGGCGGCCACCTGCTGTTCTTCGCCATCGAAGCGGTACTGCGCAAGCCCTTGGGCGATCGGCAGCGCGAGATCGCCCAGCAGGTCGGTCTGCTCCTCCTGGTCTGCATCATGGTGTTCGCTTTCTGGAACGATATCGAGCGGCTCATTTCGCACTAACCCGTCCCACGGCTACACAGTCTCCATCGTGAACATGCCCGGACGTGACGGCTTTCAGACCTTTCGACATTGTGAGAGGATTCATGCGCACATCCCAGATGTTGATTCCCACGCTCCGTGACGACCCAGGCGAGGCCGAAATCGTCAGCCATCGCCTGATGCTCCGCGCCGGCATGATCCGAAAAGTCGCCGCGGGCATTTACACCTACCTGCCGCTCGGGCTCAGGACCATCCGTAAAATCGAGGCTATCGTCCGCGAGGAAATGAACCGTGCGGGGGCGCAGGAACTGCTGATGCCGGTCGCGTCACCGGCCGAGCTGTGGCGTGAAACCGGACGGTGGGACTTCTACGGTAAGGAACTGCTCCGTTTCAAAGACCGCCACGAACGGGACTTTTGCCTGGGCCCGACCCACGAGGAGGTGATTACCGACCTCATTCGCCGCGAAGTCCGCTCCTATCGCCAACTGCCGATGAACTGCTACCAGATTCAAACCAAATTTCGCGATGAAATCCGCCCGCGCTTCGGGCTCATGCGCGGCCGCGAATTCATCATGAAAGACGCCTACTCGTTCGACCGGGACGACGCCGGCGCAGCCGCGAGCTACCAGAAGATGTACGATGCCTACCAGCGAATTTTCACCCGTTGCGGGCTGACCTTTCGCGCCGTGCAGGCCGACACGGGCCTCATCGGCGGCACCTCATCGCACGAATTCATGGTCCTGGCCGACACGGGTGAAGAGACGATCGTCTATTCGGACACCGGCACGTATGCCGCCAATGTGGAACGGGCGGAGGCCCTGCCGCCGGCAGACGCGTCAAGCGAAGCGCTTCGGCCGATCCGGAAAGTCGCCACGCCCGGCGTTCGGTCGGTCGAGGAAGTCGCCGCATTTCTCAAGACCTCGCCCACCCAGATCGTCAAAACCCTGCTGTACACCGTCGGCAAGGAGTCCGTCGCCGTGCTCGTCCGCGGCGATCACGAGGTCAACGAGATCAAACTCAAGAAGCTACTGGGTACGCCCGAGGTCGAATTGGCCGGCCCGGAAACGGTCGCCAAAGTGACTGGCGCACCGGTCGGATTCGCCGGTCCCGTCGGCCTGGCCACCGTCAAAATCGTTGCCGACCAGGCCGTCCGCGCGCTGCGGAACGTCGTCGTCGGGGCCAACGTCGGCGACCATCACTACGTAGACGCTAACATCGACCGTGATTTTGCCGTCTCACAATACGCCGACTTGCGCAACGCCAAGGCCGGCGACCCCTCCCCTCAGGACGGCGGACACCTGCGCGTGGCCAAGGGCATCGAGGTCGGCCACGTCTTCATGCTCGGCACGAAATACAGCGCCGCCATGAAGGCGACGTTTCTCGACCCGCAGGGGAAGGAACAATTGGCCATCATGGGCTGTTACGGCATCGGCATCGGTCGGACCGCTGCCGCCGCCATCGAGCAAAACCATGATGCGAAGGGCATCGTGTGGCCTCTGCCGATCGCCCCCTTCCACGTCCATCTCCTCCCCCTCAGTACCTCAGCCGGCGTCGTGGCGCAGGCCCAGACCTTGTACGAGGCCCTGTGGGCAGCCGGTATCGAAGCGCTTTGGGACGACCGGGACGAGCGGGCCGGTGTGAAGTTCAACGACGCGGACCTGATCGGCGCCCCCTTCCACCTCGTCATCGGCGACAAGGGGCTTGCGCAGGGGCAGGTCGAAATCAAAGAACGCCGCTCCGGGACCGTCGCAAAAATTGCCCCGGACCGTGCGGTGGCGGAGATTCGCGTCAGACTTGACGCAACGCGACAGTAGCTCTACGCTCTTGCGGGACGAGCAACCGCTTGATTCCGTATTTTCCTGGTGCTATGGTCATGGCCGTCTAACTCGGCAGGGCCACACGGACCCATCCCACAATGGAAACCAAAGTTCTGCCCGACAATCTGCAGGAGCTCCAGCAGAAGGTCGCCTACGCAGAACAGGTCAAGCGCATCACCAACCAAATCCACGCCGCCAAGGACGTGGATCAAATCCTCCTCGACCTGCACAAAGACATCCTGGGCCTCTTCGACGCCGAAGGCATGACGCTCTACGCCATCGACACGGAGCGCAAGGAAATCGTGTCGAAGAAGTCCGCGCCCGAAAGCATTTTGGAGTTCCGCGTCCCGATCAGCGAGCATAGCCTCGCGGGGTTCACCGCGAAGTTCTTGCGCCCGATCAACATCACCGACGCCTACTCCAAGACCGAATTGTCCGCGATCCACCCGGCCTTGAGCTTCGACCAGACCTGGGACCAGAAGAGCGGGTTCCGCACCAAGCAGGTGCTGACCTACCCCATCGTCGCCGACAACAAATACCTGATGGGCGTGATCCAGCTGCTGAATAAAAAGAGCGGCCCGCGCTTCACCAAGAAGGATGAAGAATCCGTCGCGGAAATCGCCAAGAGTCTCGGCATCGCTTTTGCCAATCTCAAGAAACTGGCCCGTAAAACGCCGACGAAGTTCGACTATCTCGTCGCCAACAACAAGATCGCCCAGGCCGAGCTGGACGCCGCGATCGCCGAAGCCCGCCGGGGCCAGACCGACATGGAAACCCTGCTGATCGACAAGTACAAGGTGCCGAAGGAAGACATCGGCAAATCCCTCGCCCAATTCTACAAGTGCCCCCACGTCGAATATTCCGACCGCACGCTCATCGACCGGGAACTGCTCAAGACGCTCAACGTCGACTACCTCAAGAAGAACTTCTGGACGCCGCTGCGGCGCGACAAGACCGTCATCGAGATTCTCATCGACGACCCGAACGACTTGGACAAGATTCAGGACATCAAGCGGATCTTTCCGGGACAGAGCATCAAATTCTCGGTCAGCCTGCGGCGTGACATCGTCAAATTTCTGAAGACGGCCACCGACGAGCCGGAGGAGGCCGGCCCCCAGGGCAACATCTCGGACATTCTCGGCGAATTGGTGGACGAGGCTGCCCAGGAAAAAGCCGAAGACTCCGCCCAGCAGGCCGTCGACGAAAACGACAGCGCCGTCGTCCGTCTGGCCAATCAGATCATCGCCGATGCCTACCGCATGAACACGTCGGACATCCACATCGAGCCCTACGGCGAGAAAAAAGAAACGCTCGTCCGCTTCCGGGTGGACGGCAGTTGTTTCGAGTACATGAAAATTCCCTCGAGTTACCGGCGGGCCATCGTGTCCCGTCTAAAAATCATGTCCAACTTGGATATCGCCGAGCGGCGGAAGCCGCAGGACGGCAAGATCAAATTCAAGCTGAGCGAAGGCAAAGAAATCGAGTTGCGTGTCGCGACGATCCCCACCTCCGGCGTCGGCAACGAAGACGTGGTGATGCGTATTCTGGCGGCCAGCGAGCCGATCCCCTTGGACAAGATGGGATTTTCCGAACGGAACCTGCGCGAGTTGAAACTCTGCGCTGACAAGCCCTACGGCATCATCCTCTGCGTGGGGCCGACCGGTTCCGGCAAAACCACCACCCTCCATTCCGTACTCGGCTACATCAACACGCCGGACATGAAGATTTGGACGGCCGAGGATCCGGTCGAAATCACGCAATACGGTCTCCGCCAGGTGCAGGTCCAACCGAAGATCGGCTTCACCTTCGCGATGGCCATGCGCGCCTTTCTCCGCGCCGACCCGGACGTCATCATGGTCGGCGAAATGCGGGACAAAGAAACGGCGGAGACCGGTATCGAAGCGTCGCTCACCGGCCACCAGGTGTTCAGCACCTTGCACACCAACAGTGCGGTCGAAACCGTCACGCGCTTGCTCGACATGGGCTGCGACCCCTTCAGCTTCGCCGATGCCATGCTCTGCGTGCTGGCCCAACGGCTCTGCAAACGCGTCTGCAAGGAATGCAAGGAGACCTACCACCCGCCCAAAGAAGAATACGACGACATCGTAGCGGGCTACGGCAAGGAGTGGTGGGATCGGAACCTTAAAGTTCCCTACGACGACAATTTCAAACTCTACCGGGGCAAAGGCTGCGAAAACTGCAACAAGTCCGGCTTCAAGGGGCGGGTCGGCCTGCACGAACTTCTCTTGGGCACCGACCACATGAAACGCCTGATCCAACAAAAAGCCAAGACCGAAGAGATGGTCAAGGTGGCGATGGAAGAAGGCATGACCACGCTCTTGCAGGACGGCATCGAAAAATGCCTCCAGGGCCACACGACCTTCAAAGAAGTCAAGGCCGTCGCCATGAAATAACCGCGGCGGGCGCGGGACAAAACACGGGGCGAGGAGGCTGGGCCTCCTCGCCCCGTATCGTTTCAGCCGTGGATTACTTCAACGCCCGCACGATGTCTCCGGCTTGGAATCCAGCCCCTGATGAAACATGGGCCTCTGAAACCCGATCATTCGTATGGCTCGTCAGTGTCAGCTCTCCGATCATTTTTTCCCGCTTCCCCAAAGACCGGCCCGTTTCCGGGTCGATCAAGTCCTGCCCCGGCCGATACACCCCCAGTTTTGTCCCTGATGCCAGCTTGGACTTCTCACCGGCGCGGATGATGGCGGTTTGCCCGTCCATCGCCACAATGCGGCCGGTAAAGGGCTGGGCGCTCAGCTTGTTGATCATTTTCTCCATCGCCTTGGCAAAGGCATCGCGCAACGCGCCGTCCCGCAATCCCACGTCGGCCGTTGATCGCCCGCCCATGCCCAGCACCTGGGTGGTCGACTTCTGATATTCACCCATCCCCGACTCGGCCAAGAGGCTCTTGCCCGAAGCCGCGTCGATCAACGAATAGTCGACCTGCACCCGGGCAATCTGCCGCTTGCTGCCGCCCAACCCATAATCCGATCCTTCCTCTACTTCGGAATAGCCGGTGATGGCTCCCTGGACCCGGTAATCGATGGACTCGAACCCTTCGGCTGCATCTTTTTTCCCGGCCTTGACCGCTCCCGTCTGTTGCAGTTTGATCAACTCTTCTTGCTGCTGCATCGCTTCTTGAGATACGTCGATCGGCTCCAACCCTGCCGCTTTGAGCTGGGTTCGTAAAATATCCGTCGCCGCTTCGCCGATGCCCAAGACCTTCGACGGGGTCTTGTTCTGAAACTTGATGAGCGCCACCGTGTAGGCCGGGCCGGAATACCGCGAGCCGGCACTTTCCAAACGCTGCGTTTGACCCGTGACGCTGGTGTCATCCCGCACCTGCCCCGTGGTCGTGGGCGTGCAGCCCGTCCCCCACAGGAGAGACGCTCCCAAAACGATAGAAGAAAGTTCCCGTTTCATCCGATCCTCCTTTCACCATTCCCGAAAATGTCAGACCAGCCTATGGGCCCAGCTTGCCAGGCCCAGGGGGAATGGCGCCTCCCCCGACCCGGACCGGCTGATGCTGCCAGTTGCCGTCGTGCCAGGTGCCGTTCAAGAGAATGCCGACGACAGCCTTCGATTCCACCGGCAAGGGAGCCTTCATGGTTCTTGTGACGATGCGTTCACCCAAGGTGGCGGCCAGCGCCAACCCATAGTCCTGGCCCGTGTCCTTTCCTACGACAATCGGCGGCAACTCGAACCAGGGAGCGGTGATCGGGTCGCCGAACAACGGCAAGAGGTCGTCTCCCGCGGATTTCGCATCGACCACCGCCGAGACGCCCGTCACCGCCGTGCCGGCCTTGCCCGTCCCTTGCGCGCTCTTGACGCCGATCCCGTTGCGCCAGACCGTCTGGCCTGTTTTGCAATTGACCAGCTTGACCCGTGCCCGGACTTTTTTGACGTTATAGACGCCCGTCATGATCTGGTTGAATTCGTCCAATGAGCCGTAGATGACTCCGTCCACCCCGAGCGTCTGCCCCAATTGTGCAGGCGTGGCCATGTCGAGCTGCTTGCCGAGCGTCACGCTCATCTGATCTTTCAGAATCTGGTCCACCTCGGTAAGCGGCTTGACCACATACTGGTGCTTGTCCAACTCCTCCGCAAACAGCGCGCGCACGTACACAGGTCCATCCACGTCGTTCGTATTGTTCACGAAAGGCAAGATGGCGACGGTACGGATGGGATTCGAGGGATTGGGGGCAATGCCCTGCATGCCGGCGCAAGCGGCTAAAAGCATCAGGGCCATTCCGATCGTCACAGCATGCTGGATTCGTTGCATCTGCGCCTCCTTTCCAGCTTGTACGATCCACCCGTTCACTTGCCACCCTTGCGGGTTGCCACCACATCGAGAGTATTGGCGGTTGCGCCGGTCACGTCCAACTCCAGGACACCGAAATCCTTCTTGACCAATTCGTCCCCGATCTGCTGCGCCGTCGACTTGGCATCCACTTCAAGCACTGCCACACCGCCTTCATAGCTACGCTGGATCACCGTCTGCACGCCCCGGATTTGCGATTGGAGAAAATCCTTCACCCTCACGAGATCTTTCATGCCGGACAACCCACGGATGGTGATCTGCACCAGTTGGCCGCCGGACATTTCCCCCGTCCATTTGGCCGTAATCTGATCGATGAGCTTATCGGCCACCTTCTTCGCCGCATTTTCAATGGCTTGGTTGCCTCCCACATGCTGGGACACATGACGGGCCGGCGCCGAATCGCGCGCCGATGCCAGCACCTGCCCATTATCCACACGCACTACGCTGACGGTGATATCCGCCAAGTAAGATCCGACGCTGCTGCCGGGGGTTCTCGGTCCTTCCTTGGCCAGAGCCTTGCCTTTAACAATGATCTCAGCGCCCATCTTTTTCCCGATCTCCCGCGCGCCGGAATCCGTCAGATCCGCAACGCGATAGGCGTTGGAAATCTCGAACTTGCCGGTGACGGCGGACACATCGATCACGTTGAACCCCTTGCCTAAAAACGCTTCTTTGAGAACGGATTCGGAAACGGCCATGTCCACCATTTGCCCGGCAAAGGCCGCGCCGCCCTTGCCCCACCAGCCCCACCAGAACACATAGACTTCTTGCCCGATGTTCTGCTCGGCAATCATGAACAGGGTGCGGGGTTTTCCAACACGAGCCATCAACAGCCCCAGCGCTGACAAATCATTCTTCAAATCGCCCATTGCAACGGTAGCGGAGATCGTGACGCTGAAGAGGTCTTTCTGCGGACCTTCTTTCACGATGTCGTATTTTTTGATGTACCCCTGGCTCTTGGAATAGATGCTGTCGCGGAGTACCTGAAAATTTTCCACCAGGGTTTCGGAGGCGATCATCGCGCCCACCGCCTGCTCCACGGCCTTGCGCTGTGCATCCTTGAGGGCATTGTCACGGGCGATCCCCTGATCGCCGCCTAAAATAGTCGCCACGCCTTCAACCGTCACCGTCTGGCTCTGCGCCAGGGCCATCCCCGACCAAGACAAAGCCAGCAGCATCACGGCGACCCTCAGGACTACTCTACTCCCTGCCCGTCGCATGTTCATGCATTCCTCCTCATCACTAATTCTGCCTTGCCTTCGGCCCTCAACGTGGCTCGATATTGCGGATGGTCACGAAAAATTGTTCGGCATTCCTCACAAGCCCCCCCTTTGCCTCACCTGGCTCGACATACGCCTGCTGGCTGATCAATGAAAAAGTGGTTCCTTGCCTAATATGACTCGCCGAAAAGGTTAACGGGACCGTAGACTTCCCTCTGGGGGAAAGCTTAACCAAGCTCATACCCTGTTTCGTCATCGTACCGAGCTGTACACGAACATTCCCCCCGAATACGGTGTCAGGGTAATAATGCTTCCCCTCGCTGGAATCCAACGTTGGCTTGGTCAAAAGAACCACTTCCACGACATCGGCGGTTTTATTCTGATACGTCAAAAACATCGATGCTTTATTCAATCCCACCTTCAGCTCGTCGACAGAAATGATGAGCTTGTCGGTTTCCATCATCCACTTCGAGGCAGTGCCGCCCCCACTCGAAACACTGGCTGAAGATTGAGGCGCGGACGCCGTTGGAGGCGCACCGGCAAGCGACGGCTTCTCGGCCGTCTTACTGGCCAACTCAGCGACAATCCCGGTCTTCGGAATGCTGGTGGCGGCCACCGCGAATACCTGGGCGCTTTCGACGGCAATCATGCGGGCATTGACCTTGATCGTATTGCCCAGATCGGTCATGGACCCGGTCACGACCGCCTCCACGCCGAGCACCTGCCCCATCTTTTTCAGACTCTTTTCCTCGATCACCCCCATCTGCCCTAAGGCCAATTCCGCCTCGAGCTTCAAAAGCTGCCGCCGTTCGACGACCTCGAACTTCCCGGGCGCCATCAGATAGAGCTGCGTGGTCAGTTCCTCGGCCATGAACTGGCCTAAGGCCGTGACATTCCCGTTCAGGTCCGAGAAGTCAATGAGTGCGACCTTGCGCGTGCCCTTTTCCGTCATGCCTTTGGTGATTTTGTCCGCCAGATCTTTGACCCCTTCTTCCAAATCGGATGCCGCCCACGCCGATGCCCCGTTCAACGCGAACAGCGTGATGAGGACCACGAGCATTCCCGGCACTCTCTTTCCGCGCATGCCATTGCCTCCCTTCTCTGCCCTTCCAGCCCTCCCCCTCCTAAGGAGAGGTGTTATACGTTAGCCGCCAACCTTTCGTCTTCCGATGACCCGATAGATCGGGATCGGCTGGCTCTTGCCCTTCACCGAAATCGGCTCCATCGGCTCCACCTCTACGGCATCCTTCACTTCGTCGTACGTGGCCTGGGTAATGATGATGTCCCCGGCCTTCGCGTTTTGCTCCAACCGGCAGGCCAAGTTCACGTGGTCGCCGATGACCGTGTAATCGAGAAAATCCTTCGACCCGAGATTGCCGACGGTCACTTCGCCCGTGTCGATCCCCATACCCACGCCGATCGTACGCCGGCCCTCCGCGGCCCATTTCTCGTTCAACTTGGCGATCGCCGCCTGCATGTCCAAGGCCATAAGGACAGCACGTTCGGCGTGATTCGTTTGCGGGACAGGATCGCCAAAAAAGGCCATGATCGCGTCGCCCATGAACTTGTCCAGCGTGCCCTCGTACTTGAACAAAATGGCCGTCATTTCCGTGAAGTATTCGCTCAAAAGTCGTTGCACCTCTTGCGGCTCCATCTTCTCCGACATACTGGTAAAGCCGCGCACGTCGGAGAAAAACATCGTCAGCCGCTCCTTGCGCCCGCTGGGATTGGCCGCCTCCGGATGCTCGACGAGAAAATCCCGCACCTGCCGGGATACATAGCGGCCGAACATCCCCTCGACCTGACGCCGCTTCTTGAGTTCGATCAAGCGCTGATAGGACACGGCCGCGCTGTGCTGGGCGCCCAACAGAAAATACATGGGCGTGATATCCAGCCAATAGTCGAATCGCCACAGCAGCACGACACCGGCAACGCCGATGCCGATATAAAATACCCACTTAAAGACTGTCGTCAGAAACGAGCCGCGCTGGCTATGGATGAGCAGCCATGTACCGAGCACCCCTTGCAACAACAGAATGGCCGGCACCATCCCGGTCTGGTCTTTGCTGCGCGTTACGAAACGCCGATCCAAAATGGTCTGGATGGCATTGGCATGAATCTCGAATCCGTCCATCAGCGACCCGCGAACCTTTTCTTCTTGTTCGTCTTCTCCAAATTTTAAGGCTGACGCTTTCTTCTGGAGATACGGCGTGCAGTAGTAATCGTGCAGCGAGGGCGTGGATGGGCCGATCAACACGATCTTGCCACGGATGTCTTGTTCCTCCATCTCGCCCGTGACCGCCCGCCAGAACGACATGCGGGGGAAAGTGGTCGGGGGGCCGTAAAAGTGAATCCGCATCCGCCCATCGGGATACGGCACTTTGAGTGACCCGATCCCGATCTGATTGGCTTGCCCAATATCCAGCTCTTGGTCGCCCTGAGAATGCTCGTACAGCCGAGCCAACTCTAAACTCATGGCCAACACAGGTACCGGCTCCTCACCGGAAAAGTCCAGCGCCAGCAGCGGCATGCTCCTCAGACATCGGTCCTTTTCCAGTTCGACGTTGATCAGCGCCTCGCTGAGGACGACCTCGCGAAACAGCGGGAGGGGAACCCGATGGCCTTTTTCGCCGATGTAGCGGGCGAGGACGACGTTGCCGGCCTCCTGCATGGCCTCGGCAAAGGCCCGGTCTTGGACCGGGTCTTTGGGCTTGGAGAAAATGATGTCGAACCCGATCAGCGCCGCCCCGTGCGCCGCCAAATTGCGTACGGCATCGGCGTACATGGCCCTGGTGATGTCGTTGGCGCGGATACCGAGGCGATCCTCGGTTTCCTCATCGACCCGAATCAGGAGGACGGGAGTCGTCAGCGGTGTTTTCGGAAGGTATTCGAAGAGCGTGTAGCGAACGTCATGCGAGCGCAGTTCCAACCATTCGAACGCGCCCAAGAAAAACAGGAGGATGACCCCCAACGTCAACCCGCCGCCCCAGACGAGTCGCAACACGGAGTCCTGCAAGAGCCACGTACGAGCCCTTTGGAGTGTCTCCCCGTTCAATGGAAGCGCCATACCCCGAAGTTGGAGAAAGGGACCCGCGCGATTCTATTTCCCGGCCCCCGGCTCAGGCTGTGCCAATGCCGGCTTATATTCGATCAGCCCCAGGAAGAGAGCTTCGTCTGGTTGGGATGCTCCCCACCAATTTTCACGAGCTTCCAGGGGAAGCGAAGAATGGTTGATCACTCCCCAAGCATTCTTGACGATATTGTTGCGATAGAGGGTCGGCTGGGACTTACCGCTCGCGATTACAGCAGCATTGTTGGGATGGTCCGTCAAGGTCGAAAAACTGACTTTCGGCGACGATTTGCCGCCGCACTCCAGGGCGCTCTGCAAATTATTGGCAATATAGGCATGGGCGATTTCAGGATGACCGTCCTTGACGACCACGCCCGTCGAGGCATATTCGATGCGTGCATGCTTCAAGAAGCTCGGCTGCGGCCCCCCGCCCTCGAACCTCACCGCGCTGGCATAGTCCCCCGGCCGGGGCGATGCATTGGCGGAAGTGAAGATCACCGGCCGAGCGGCCGTACCCATCGCCTGCACGGCACCGTCCTTCACGATCAGGCTGTTCTCCCCCGGCTTGAACCGGATGATGACTCCCGCCTGAATCGTCAGCGTTGCCCCCTTTTCGATGATGACCGGCCTGGTCACAAGATAGGGGCTCTTGGCGGTCAACAGCACGGCGGAACTGGTGATGCTGCCTCCCAACTCGGAATCCAACCCGGACAGCGCGACTACCTTGCCGGCCGGCACGGGTCCATCGAGCACATCTTTCATGCTCACGGCGCCGTCCACCTTCGCCAACACTTTGGCCGGATCGGTCGTCCCCCACCAATTGCCGCTCAATTCGACGACTTCCGTTCCGCTCGCATTCCAGACCTGCAACAGCCCGTTGTCGACGAGATCGTTGCCGTGGACGGCGAGACCCGGCGCCTTGCTGATCGCCAATCCGTACCGTTTATTTTGCGCGACGTGATTGCCCGTCAGCACCGGCGAAGCGGCCTCCTGAACCGTGATGCCATCCTCCTCGTTCAAGACAATCTGATTGCCCTCGATGATCGGCTTGGAGGAGGCCAGACGGACCACGATTCCCGTCTTGTTCTGCCCGATCTCGCTTCTGACGATGTGCGGGGATGCCGCCACGCAGGACACGCCGACGGCGGCACCCGAAATGCGGACCCGCTCGATCCAACTCTCGTGGGTCCCCGTTTGATCGAAGATGATCCCTTTCCAGGCCTGGCCGGGAGCGGCAGGGTCCGGAACGAAGGTGATCAGATCCTCCTCGGTGCCCTTGGCGATCAAGCCGCCGCGGACGATGAGCCCGCCTCCCTTGGATTTGACGACCGTCCCTTGCTCGATCGTCAAGGTTGCGCCCTGGGCTACCGTCACCTCGCTTTCGATAATGTAGGGGCTCGCCCCGGCATACCAGGTCGTATTCAAAGTGATCGTTCCGCCGACCGAGGTCGGGCCCGGCGCCACCGGCACGCCGGCAAGAGGCTCGGACATTTGGCTTTCGTTGCCCGCTTTATCGAAGGCTGTCAGCCGATAGTAGACCGGCTTGAGATTGACCTGTTCCTTCGTATCGAGGAAGGCCGGTGCTTCGATGGAGACCAGGGGAGCGAATCCCGTCAGAGCGGTGGCGCTGCGATACACCTTGTACCCGGCCAAATCCGGCTCGGCATTGGCCTTCCACCGCAGACTGACGGCCTTGTCGCGCCCGACCGCCGTCAGGGCTGCGGGCACGGCAGGCGGCATCGTGTCCACCGTCACCGGCCCCAGCACGTCTTCCCAATCCGTAGTCAGTCCCTTGCCGTCGGCAAGATGTCCCACCACGATCAGCTTGTCGCCGTTATCCCCTGGCTTGACCGTATAGACTCCCAGATAGGCTCCGGGTTTCTCTTCTTTCATAACGAGACCGGTCTTCATCGACCCGATATCGAAGGTGGCAAGCATGTTGGCATCGCCTTCTATCGCCACCTTGATCTGATCCCCTGCTTTACGCATCAGCGTCGAAGAGTCATTGACCAGAAGCGTGATCGTCGGGGTTTTCACCGCCTGCCCCGTTTCCAACTTGGGCAAGGTCTGGATCAGGTCGCGAAAGAGTTCCTCCGACGCTCGGACGACTTCGATGTGTCGCAACGCCCAGGCGTTGGACGCCAGAATGACAGCCAGCCCCAACGGATCCGCCGCCACGCCGCCAGAATGGGTTCTCGCCACGTCGCCCGTCTCCCACAGCACCTCGCCGGTCTTGGTTTCCACCATCTTGATTTGGACGCCGATGGCGATTTGTGCATAGAGCCCGACATAGAGGCGGTTGAAATGGGTGATTTTCGCTTGGATGACGGCATCGGCTTTCGTCATCTCCCCGAGCTTGGCCACCGGCAGGGCGGCGATGTCCTCCGGCTTCACGTAACCCTTTTCCTGCAAGAGGCGGTCCGTCACCACCGTGCGCTGATATTCGTACCGCCTGGTGTGAAAGTGATTTTGAAACGCCGTGCGGATCACGTTCTCCGGCGCACGATCCTCTTCTTTGGCCGTCTTGTCCGTGAGATTTTCAAACGGCATGATGGCCACGAGGCGGGGTGGAGATTCCTTGAGCTTCGGACTGACCTTGGCCTTGACGTCCGCCAGTTCTTTGACGCCCTGCACGACCACGAGCGTCTCGTCCTTGGCCGCCGCACAACCGGCTAAAAGCCAGACCAACCCGACGATCACCGCCGCTCGCCTTCCCCCCGCTTGTCCGCCCATCCTCATGCTCCTTCGCACCGCCACTAATCCACTACGAACACCACGCGACCTTGCCTGAGAAACTGGCCGGCCGCTTCAGCCTGGGACAGCCTCTTGGTATCTTCGGCATTCAGCGTCACATCCGTGTTCTTCTCTCCACCGGCCCTTACGCCTTTGACGATAAGCGGATTGTCGGTCACCCTGGGTTGCTTGCTTCCTGCAACCAAGTCTTTCGTATACCCGGCAATACCGGCTTCTATAGCCTTATCTCGATCCAAGACTCCTGTGGCATACAATTCTTTCCCCTGTTCGTCAAGCAGCTTCGGGGCCATGGCAGGCCTGGCTCCCAATCCACGAGCATCCACCAAAAGTCCGGTAAATTTCTCGCCAGCAGGAGCCTCCAAAACCGGCTGAGGCGGTGCTGGCGTTTGAGCCGGCGCCTGCGGGATAGCGGGCGCTGGAACTGGGGCGGGCGGGGCACCCGAAGGAACCTTGGGAGTCGGCTCGGCGCGAAACGGAGCCCCCGCGGGAGCACGGCCAAAGTTCCGCGGAAGCACCACATCGACCAAATCACCGGTCAACGGAATACCCAAGACGACCTCGGCCCCCCCATCGGGTTGCTGTGAAGTCTTGAGGACACGAGCCCCTTTGACGACCCCTTCGACTTTGACCTTGATGACATCGCTGCTTACCATCATGTTTTCGACGAGAGTGGCGGCATCCACTCGAACGCCTTTGACCGTTTCCAGAAGATTCCGATAGGCATCGACCTTGGCCGCGCGCTCGGCCATCATCCGAGATTGCGCGGCACCCGTCGCATTGGCCGGAGGAGCCCCCTGGCCCGTGGCCATAATCATGCCAGCACTCCAGTTCACCTGGCCAGGGCCCACAGCCTCGATGACGCCGCCGGCCTCCAACGTCCCAGCAGCGATCGACCGATCATCGCTCGTCCCACCGACGAGTAAGAGGACGCATCCCAACAGTATTCTGGCAGTTCTCATGGCCCCCTCACTTCAGGTCTGTCGGCACCAACTCGGCAACCAGGCGCTCGCCCTCGGGAACCATGCCCGGGGCGCGGCCTTCCATGCCGCCGATCAACGGGTCGGTCACCACAACCACCCGAGCCCGCCGAAAGGCCGCCATGGCTTGCGGATTGCTCTGTAACTTCTTCACATCATCGCTGCTGATCATGATATTAGCCCGAAAAACTCCTGCGCTGCTGGCACCTTTGACTTTCAAGGGACGGTGGCCTTCGCGAGGTGGGATGGGAGCATTCTGCACCGGACGAATGACGTACTGGCCTTCTCCAAAGACCGACGACAGGTCGGCGCCCTTCGGAAGAACCTTGTATTGGACCATCCCGTCTCGTTCCGTTGCGGCACGATCCACCTGCTCCGGCCCGAACACCACCTGACCTTTGTCATCCACAAGAGCCGGGAACATCGCCGGTTTCACACCCAACCCGCGGGCATCGATCACCACCCCGCTCACACCCTCTTCCGGAGAAGACGCCTGAGGCCCATTCAAGGGCTGAATTTTCTTCTCATTCAGAAAGACGTTGGCAAGGGATTTGCCTCCCGCAAGAGGCATGCGCAAGGTAACTTCGGCCCCCCCGTCAGGCTGAAATTCGGTCTTGACGGGAATCGCGCCTTTCACTATACCGCTGACTTCGACCTTGATCACATCGTTCGTCACCGTGTAGTTTTCGACCAAGGTAGCGGCATCTACTCGAACCCCATTCACCACCTCCAGGAGAGCCCGATACCCATCCACCTTCGCCGCCCGCTCGGCCATCATCCGGCTTTGCGCAGAGTTGGCCGGGTTGGGCGGAGGGGCGCCCTTGCCGACAGCCGTAATCCAACCGGACGTCCAGTTGACGGTTCCGCCGCCCTCACATTTCCACTGTCCTTGCGCTTGCCTGACCGTCCCCCTTAGGCATTCGCTGCCCTCATCGAGCGGTATGACTTGCGCCGCTGCCGGTGCCACCGCCCCTCCGAGCCAAAAACCCGCGCAAACCAGGCCGATGACACGATAGGACTGGGCCGGCCGACATCGAGTCTTTTGTGCGTACATCACTCTCGCCTCCCTTAGGCGGTCGGACCACCTTTAGATCTTCAGTGCTTCTTTGAACATCCGAATAGCCAAAAGGGCATCCGCCCCGCTGACCGTCTGCCCACCGCCGAATTCGCCGGTCATCTTGTCCGCTTCCAAAATGCTGCGGCTGGACAGCAGCATCGCGGCGTTGAAGTAGTACACGTCCGGCCGCACGTCGGGGAACAAGGACGGCTGGCCGATGAAGCGTGTCGCCAATTTCTCATCGTTCGTGATACGGATCATGATGTCTTCCAGCATGATCGCGTACTCGGCTTTTGTAATCGGCTTGCTCGGCTCGAACTTATGGTCCGGGGACGGCTCGAGTCCTCGCACTCCCAACTTCACGACCGTGTCGATGTCGGCCTTGAGAGGATGATTAGCAATATCCGTGGCCGGCTCCATCTTGACGATCTTGTCGGCCTCGAAGGCCTGGCCCGGAGCTTTGAACGTCGTATCGAATGTTTTCCCTCTCTTCTCATACAACCTATCCAGCCCCATCTCTTCAATGAATAACGCCGCCACATCAGCCCGGCTGATCTGATCGACCAGAGCAATCTGCTTGCCGACCTTGCTGCCCGGCGCTGCCCGCTGAATCTTTTGAACCAGCTTCCATTCTTTATCGGCCGCTGCCGTGAAGTCCCGATTCAGATCCAGGACAACCTTAAAATGTTCGGCAGCCTTGTCGAACTCATACCCCACGCGAAAGGCCTTGCCCATGTAATAGTGGAGCTCCGCGTTATCCTTGTCGCGCTTGACAGCATCCCGATATTCGGAATCGGCATCTTCGAGCCAGCCTTCTTTCCGCTCCAGAGAAAGCACGCGAATCTTTATAATCTGCGCGACGATCATCGGCGGCTTTTGCAGCCCCTTGGCCTTCTTGATGGCGTCATAGGCATCCTCATAGTTCCCCTTCAATCCGTACGCCAACCCGACTCCTGCGTGACCGGGAGCGAAATCCGGGTCCAACGCAACCGACCGCTGGAACTCCTTCATGGCACCGGCATAGTCTTCTTTCTCCACCAGCCGGAGGCCGGTGGAATAATGATGTTCCGGCGTATCCAGCGCTGCTTCGGGCTTGACCCGCTCTTCCGCGCAGGCCGCAAGCCCCAGGAAGCCGACGGCCGCCAAGACCATCGCAAACCCCCGTCCCCATCCCTGTGAGTACCGCATAATGTGTTCTCCTTTCCGCTCGTCCCTTCAACGGCCTGTGGTCATTTAACTTTCAATCCAGCACGATCATCACCCGCGCCTTCTCCAGAAAATTCAGATTGTCCTTCAACCCATGCAGGCTCTGCGCATCGCCGTTGCTGATCACCAGGTCCGTCTTGCCGTTACCCGATGTTTTCAGGGCCTTCACGAGCAGCGGCCGATTGGTGACTCTATTGTTGGCTTGTGCAGCAGCGATATCTTTGATGTAGCCCACCATGCCCTGCTCAACGGCATACTGCCGATTGACAAACGCCGAGCCATACACCTCACGCCCCTCTTCGTTGACGATCTTCGGCGCCATAGCCGGACGGACCCCCGTGCCTCGCGCATCCACGATGAGCCCCGTATACGCCACGCCGGATTGGACGCTTTCCGCGGCAGGGGCCGCTGGCGCCGATGGCGCCGCGGGCATCACGGGAACAGCCGGGGCCGGCGTGACGACCGGCGCTCCACCGCCGACCTGTTTGGGCAGCAGAACATTGGCCAGCTCTCCCGTCAGCTTGATCGCCATTGTCACCGTTACGCCTCCATCCGGAGCCACGACACTCTTTTGCACCTGCGCACCTCTCAGAATGCCTTGCACCTGAGTCTTTACGATATCGCTTGATACCGTCATGTTTTCCACCAGCGTCATGCCCTCGACCCGAACACCGTTCATCACCTCAACCAAATTCCGGTAGGCATCCACCTTCGCGGCTCGTTCCGCCATCATCCGAGCCTGCGCGGCATTCACCGCATTGGCCGGAGGGGCGCCGTTCCCTTCGACATAGAGAATGCCCTGCGTCCAATCGATCCCTCCGTTGTGGCTTCCGATGGACTCGACATAGCCGCCGGAGAGCTGCGCTCCGGCCACACTGACCGACAACCCCACACCAAGAACAATTCCCGTCACCCATCGGGGCATTACGACATTGAGCTTGCTCATCGGCTTTCCTCCTTTGCGTGATGGTTCCTCATCAGGCCCGCACCAACTCATCGTAGAGCGCCATTCGCTCGGTCACTCGCTTCAAATAGTTTTTCGTTTCTTCCGGTGTAGATTGCGACAGGGTTGCAAAGGCCTGCGCATCTGACATGTCGAAAATCCTGTTTCGTTTGAGAATTTTGTTCCGGACATTGCCTGGCCCCCAGTTATAGGCGCAAATCACCACGTAGTTCTTCTTTTCTCCTTCGGGCAGGTCGGCGAAGATTTTGCGCATCAATAAATATAAATAGGCGGCCCCCAATTCCACATTTTGGGTCGGTTGAAATAAATAGTCGTCATCCAACACCTTGTCGTCGTTGTAGACAAAATTGTAGGCGTCTCGAGCCCCCGAACGCGGCACCAACTGCATCAACCCATAGGCCGGGATCGGCGATTGAGCTTTCGGGTTGAAGTACGACTCTGTCTGGATCACAGCAAACACCAACCGCGGATCGAGCTGCCGGCGCTTCGATTCGGCAAGAACCGCATCCAAATATTGCCTGGCTCGCTTCTTGAGATGGTCCGGCGTCAAGGAAATCGTTGCACTCACCTTCACCCGGGGAATGCCGTCTCGCGACTGCGTCACACGATTGTCGACGGCAAGATTCGGCGCGACTTCCTCCTTCACAAAAGCCTTGGCAGATTTCGGCTCGACCGGCTTGCCCCTCCCCGTCACAATTTGGCCAGCCAGCACGGATCGCGCGGCATCGGCCGGCTCCGACAAAATCTGTTCAAGTTGTCGAGCGATCTCGTCCTGGGCGGCGCTTTCTTGCTCTTTAGGAAGGCGCCCGGACTTTTTCATCGGCACCAACGTGGCGATTTCAACCGTCCCATCCTCAAAGTTGACGATGCTGCGGGAATCATTCCCGGGGGAGTATTCGACCCATTCCTTTTTCGTAGAGCGAAGCGCCTGATCCCACTTTTGCTCGATGGCGCGCTTGCGTTCTTGCCAGCGCCGCTCGATTTCCTGCTCCCGTTTGGCCCACTGAGCTTCCATCGCAGCGCGCTTGGCAGCATATTGCTCCTGGAGTTGCCGCAAGGCGTCCTCGCCGCTTTGCGTCGCGTCGTCAAAACGCTGCTGAATACGGGCAAACGGGTCATCGCCGGGCTGCGACTGGGCTTGGGCGGGATCAGAACCGCCGCATAGCAACCCCACCGCACCTACGACCAACCACCATGTCTGGCGAAGATCATTGACGAATTTCATAGGGCAATGTCACCTCCGTCCAGTCTTCGTCTTCCAGAGTCGCCAATCGCCGAATGACGTCCTTGATCATGCCACCGTCTTTCCCTTCGAAAGTATGGAACACGCCGTCCGGCGTCTGATCGGACACGAGATTGACCGGTTTCCGCGATGCAATCACCTTGATGTATTCGATGGCCTTCCGCGTGTCTTTGGGCAGCATGACCCGAAGCCGAATCCCCAGCGCGCGCAGACGGTCGGTGGGCATCGTCAACTCCTTGTCTGCTTCGATCCGATTGTCCGTCAGAAACCGGTTGGGCAGCAACAGCGTCACTGCCCCGTCCGTCGTCACGCTGAAAATGTGCAGGTAGGCGTCCTCCGTCGATCGAACGCGAATCAAGGCCTCTTCCCCTTCCTGAAAGACCTGCTTGTTGAGCGACGCCGTCGCCTCGAAGCCGGCCCGGCGCTCCACACGCACGGGGCGGACTTTCGCTTTGAGTTTGCTGCGGTAAACAGCAAGCCTGGGACCAGGCCGTTTTCCCGCGATCTCCTCGATTCGCTCGTCCAGCCATTCTTCGTCCTCGATCACGCCACGCGCGACGGACGACACCAGTTCGTCGGCGATCTGCGCGTTGTGCATCACCGTGCTCCCGCGAACGAACACCCCGACGGCCCGCTCGACGGCATTGCGCCTGGCATCGTCCCGCGCCTGCCCTCTGACGTCATCAAGCGACAAGCCTTTTAGAAACGGCGCCATGCCTTCGGCCGTCACCCACACGCTCGTTACCGACTCGGCATGGACCGGTTCTTCCCACACCATCAGACGTGCGACACACATCAACAAGACGGTTGCCACCCTTTGCCATGCAATGACGGGGCGTTCGGGCTTCTCTGGCTTTCTTCTAGAGGACCTGTGCGGCGAGATACTCGCGGCACAACGTGTCTCCGCACATCCATACGGAGCAAGGGGGGAGGATGGCGGGATACTAAAAAGTTCGCTCTCACATGTCAATGAATCCGTGAAATTCTGCACACCGTTCTCCTCATATTCCTCGCAACGATACACTCATCGCGCCCTGTGAGAATGCCCCGTCACGCAGGAATACTAGGGAGATTTGCCAGGAAAGGCAACCAGCTTTTCTGCACCGGCTTGGCCGGACCTTCTCGCCTTGATGCGCATTTTGCAGAGTCCGGCCCCTTCCCCTCGCGCCGCTCGAAGGCCAATGCATGCCCGGTAATCGCCAGCCCACAAATATGACAACACCAGAATCCTCCGGTCGCCCCCAAGCGTCCCCGGTGACAGCGCAGACATCCCGCCTCCTCCTCTTCAGCCCTTCGTGAAATTCGAGGTGAAGATGCCGATTCCTCGACACCTTCACCCCGGCACAGGCAGCGCCACCCCTCCCCAGAAGCCGCACTGCCTGTCGCTTCACTCCTCTGCATCGACATGCCTCTGTACGTCCCATCATCCGGCTTCATCATTGCACCCTGTGTGTCCGACAAAAACCGTTCTGAGTCGATGTCGTTTACTGACTAGTTCTCCATGCCATCAGTCAACAGAGAACCGACCAAGGAACAGAATCCGAGAAAGAGCCCCCATCCCATTAACGTAATCAATATGATGATCATGGCTGCCTCCCTCTTTTTTCTCCGTGCCCGCCGGGGTTTTCTCATTTCGCCCGACGGCATTGAGGGAGAGCAAAGGCGATACCAACGTGGACAAAACAACGAACATCTCGCTTGGTCGTTGCGAATTACCGAATTTATAAGGGATTTCTATAGCTGCGCTGCGGGGGAGAGGTGGGGCGGGAGGAAACGGAAGATAGTTTGGGCGCTGCCTGCCCCTATCCAGCCAGATAGGCAACCTATCCTGAAAGACAGCCCACCTCCTGCGGTTGCCTTGCCTGAATCGCCTTGCTAGAATCCCTCTCCTCGCAGAGGCACCCGCGCACATACGCCATAGATTTCATGACCCAGTCATCCTATAGAGGGCCCGACCGACGCAAAGAACCACGACTGCACCGATCTTTTCTTCTGCAATACCGTCTTTGGGATACGGACGAGTCCTGTCCATTTGGTTTCGGCAACGCCTGGGCCAACAATCTCAGCTCCGGTGGAATCCGCCTACATACGTTGGGCCCCCTGACTTGCTCTCCTGCTCGTCTCCAAGACAGCCGTGTCCGTATTTCCTGTCAAGTTGCCGAACAAAGAACTCCCGATACCTGGCTTCGAGGACGTCCTGTATGGGTTGCCAATCCGACGCCGACCCACGGCGATGAAAAACAGCAAACGTTTTATATCGGGGTCACTTTCGACTCCCAACGCGACGTTGAAACGACGATCGCGCAACTGTTGGCCTTCCATCCGGTGCCCTCCAACCCCTCACTGGAACAGCTCGCTTCTTTGCTGGAGCTCAGTCACCTTCTGACGTCCTCCGTGGACCTCGATCATTTGCTGCATTTGCTCCTCATGACCGCGAATCGACTGATGTGCACCAGCGCCAGCAGTTTGCTGTTGGTGGATCCCGTCACGCAGGAATTGACTTTCAAAATGCCGGTCGGCCCCGCCAGCGCGCAACTCAAAGAAATTCGTTTGCGGCCCGGCCAAGGGATTGCCGGGTGGGTCGCCCATGAACGACGGCCCGTCCTATTGAACGATGTCGCCGGCGACCCTCGCTTCGACAGACAAATCGACACGGCCACAGGGTTTCAAACTCAATCCCTTCTGGCTGCTCCCCTCCTCGATCGAGGAGCGATTCTGGGTGTGATCGAGGTATTGAATACGTCCAAGGAAAAGCGCTTCGAGCAAGCCGACCTCGATTTGCTTTCGGCCTTTGCCGCTCACGCGTCGATCGCGCTCCGGAATGCCCAGCTGGTAACGTCCATGAAGCAGGAGAATCGCTATCTCCAAGGAGCGCTCGCTGAACGCTATGGAACGTTGATAGGGGAAAGTCAGGCCATGAAAGCCGCAGAACGCCTGGCCCGCAAGGTCGCCGGCGCCCCCACGACGGTTCTGTTGCTCGGCGAAAGCGGAGTCGGCAAAGAAATCATGGCCCGTTTCATCCACACGTCCAGTTCCAGGGCACAACACCCCTTCCTTGCCGTCAATTGCGCCGCGCTATCCGACCATCTTTTGGAAAGCGAACTCTTCGGGCACGAGAAAGGCGCATTTACCGGCGCCCACCAACAAAAGAAGGGGCTTTTCGAAGTCGCTCACAAAGGAACGATCTTTCTAGACGAGATCGGCGAGATGAAATTGGACTTGCAAAGCAAGCTGCTCCGCGTCCTGCAGGATCATGAATTCGAGCGCGTCGGCGGTACCCATCCCATTCGAGTGGACATTCGGGTGATCGCCGCCACCAACCAAGACCTGGCAACGGCCGTCCGCGCAGGGCGCTTCCGAAAAGATTTGTTTTATCGATTGAACGTCGTGACGATCACGCTGCCCCCTCTGCGAGAGCGCAAAGAAGACATCATCCCGTTGGCAAATTATTTCTTAAATCGCTATTGCCGCGAGATGCTGCAAGCGCCCATGTCATTGGCTCAGGAAACGGCCGAGGCTCTCAAGCAGTACGACTGGCCCGGCAACGTCAGGGAACTGGAGAACGCCATGGAGAGGGCGGTTGTCTTGGCCACCGACCGAGTCATCCAGCCTATGGACTTGGCGTTAGGGGAAACAGACTGCGCCGAGGCGAAGGCCGATGCCCTACTTGACCTCCCATTTTATGAATCACTCGATGCACACAAGCGGATCCTTATTCGACATGCCATCGCCAAGGCCGGCGGCAACAAAACCAAAGCCGCCCACACTCTCAAGCTGCAGCCCACCTACCTGTTCCGGCTTTGCAAACAGCTCGGCATCACCTGAATCCGACCGGCAAACGGCGAGTTGTCATAACAGCCGTTAGGGACGCGTGGCGGAAGAAGGCGCCTGCGGCAGCGATCTTCGCTCGGCTTCGAGTTGCGCGGCTTCGTCACGGCGACCTTGATCCTGGGCCAAACCGACTGCTCGGTTGAGTTCGATCAAGGCTTTGGGATAATCGCCGAGCGCCCGGTAAGCCCAATAGGCGCGTTGTGCGTAGGCGAGGGCCTCGTCTTTGCGATTCTGTTTTTGCGCGACACGGGCCAGGCCTGCCAGATCGGCCGCGATCCCCGGCCGCTGTTCGCCGGCCTTGTCGAGCGCCAGCGCTGCCTCGAACTTGGCCTGGGCCTCGTCCCACCGATCCTGCTGCTCGGCGACCAGCCCAAGGTTGGCGAGATTCGCCGCCTGGGCGCGCCGGTCGTCTAGTTCACGATTGGCGGCCAAGGCACGGGCGAAGGCCTCTTCGGCCGCCGCCATATGGCCGGCCCGCAGATCGATGAGCCCGAGATTGTTGAGCAAGACCGCCTCACGATGGGCATCGCCCGATTCCTTAACCAGTTTCAAGGCACGCTGATACAGGGGACCGGCCTCGTCCGTGCGTCCGGCCAAGTGATACGCCGTGCCCAGATGAGCCAGGGAATCGGCGGTGAGGTCCGGCCGTTTCTGCCCCTCGGCCAGCACCAACGCACGCCGATGCCATTCCATCGCCTCGTTCAATGCTCCCTTCTGTGCGGCCGAGGCTCCCAGTCCATTGAAGGCCTGTACGGTCCCCGGCACATCGTCGAGACTTTCCGCCAGCCGCCGGGCTTCGTCGAAGTGGGATTTCGCCCGATCGGCTTCGTCCTGATCGAGGTATTGTCGTCCGTGCACCAGCAACTCGCCCATCTTCGTCGCCAATTCCGCTTTGGGCTCGACGGGTTCCGCCATGGCGCACCCCGCAGCCACGATTCCGGCCAGCACGAGATGCCTGAAACGGCCCTGTTTCACCGCGACACCTGATCTCCCCGCAAATTCGCCAACCCGTTCCCCGGCTTCTGGGCGGGCGCGGCCTCGGCATTTTTCACCATGCTGCTGACCGGGAAGGTCTTTTTGGCACCTCTGATGATTGTGTTGACATCGTCCAAGGCGGCCTGGGCCGAACGCACCATCGGGCCGGCTTCCCGACTGATACCCTTGATGTTTTCGGTCGCGGCCTTGACGTTGTCGACAGATTCTTGCGCCGCGGTCATGATGCCGGGCAGCTTGGCCGTGGCCGTTTTGACGTCCGCCACGACGGTATCCACCGCGCCGACCGTCTTCTTGAGCGAGCCGGTCAGGTCCTTGGCGGCGGCGGTCAACTGAGGCAAGTCCTGAGAGGTCCGTTCGACATTGGCCATCGTCCGTTGAACGGAGGCCATGACCGCCGGCAAGTCCTGCGTCGACTGCTCGACCTTGACCAGAATACGATTGCTCGTTTGGGTTGCCGTTTGGATCTCCTTCGTGATGGCATCCACCCGTTCCAACGTGGCCTGCACCCGTTCCAACACGGGCTTGCTGGCGCCCATCAATTCCGCAATCTGATCGTGCGGCTCCCGCACCATGATGAACGCGCCGTCTTGCAGCACCGGCTTTTCCGGCGCGCCCTTGACGATCACGACCTGTGTCTGGCCGACCATGATCGCGGGTTTTTCCACCAGCGCGACCGAGTCCTCGCGCACCATCTCGCGATACCGCATCAGCAATTGAAAGGTCAGGCCGATCCGGCCGTCGGCGCCGAACTCGACCCGCTTGACGACACCGATGGGAAATCCCGAGATTCGCACCGGCGCGCCCGGCTCCAGCCCGTAGGACTGGCCGATCTGCGCATGGAGCAGATACTTCTCCTCAAAGACGTTTTCGGCCTTGAGCATGTAGAGCCCGAGTCCGACCAATCCGAGCACCGGGAGCAGCACGAACGCACCGGTCAACTGCGCGATGCGGCGCGACGGCATGCGATGGGAATAGTGCATCTTCATGAGACACCTCTACTGGAGATAGGTGGTCAACGCTGGATCGCCCTGGGCCAACAGTTCGTCGTACGATCCGACCTGCGCCACACGGCCGTCCTGCACGTAGGCCAGTCGGTCGAAGCCCGGGAGCATGGACGACGGCCGGCGCATCGAGGCCACGATGGTCAGCGCGCGCCGCGCGCGGTGCGCGTCGAGCAGGTGGCGCAGATGGGCGATCATGACGGAATCCATGCCCTCGAGCGGATCGTCGAGGAGCAGCACCTGCTGCCCCATGATCAGGGCTCTGGCCATCGCCACGCAGCGGGCTTCCCCCTGGTTGAGTTGGGCCGGGAAGAAGTGCCGGTATTGCGCCACACCCAATTCCTCCAGCCGCTCCATGACGAGCGGCTCGATCTCCGCATCAGTCAGCCCTCGGTGATACCGAAGCGGCAGCGCGACGTTATTGAACACGGTCTGGTTGCTTAGAAGCCCCGGCTGTTCAAGCACGACCCCCACACGCTGGCGAAGCTCGACCCACTGCTCTTCGTCGAGGGTGGCCAGGTCTTGGCCGAGAATCGCCACTCGCCCCTCGTCCGGCTCGACCAATCCGGCGCAGAGGCTGACGAGCAAACTCTTCCCCGCACGATTCGGCCCCACCAGGGCCAGACTCGTGCCGGCTTCGACGCAGAGGGTGAACCGGCTTCGGGACGTACTGTCTTTGAGCCCGACGACCACCTCCTGGAGTTCGACCGCATTCATCAGAAGTACGCAATGGCAGTCACGATAATATCCAAGACCAAGCAGATTTTCAGGCAGTTAATCATCGCGCGCGTCGTCTGCTGCGGAATCTCGGTCATCGACTCCTTGACCGACAGACCATGATGGCAGCAAATGGCCGCGACGGCCGCCCCGAACAGCGTGCCCTTCGTCGCCGTGACGACCAAGTCCGTCACCTCCAGCGACTTGGCCACGGCCGTGCCGAAGGCGGCAAAGGGCACGGTCATCTTGATCCGTGCCAAGATAAATCCGCCCAGCACGGCCACCATGTCGAAATAGAGGGTCAAGCAGATCATCGACAGAATCATCCCGATCATCCGCGGCATGACGATGAACCGCGAGACGCTGACGCCCATCAATTCCAGCGCGGCAATCTCGCGCCGCACGGACATGTAGCCGAGTTCCGTCGTGATGGCCGAGCCGGAACGGCCGACGACGATGAACATCGTGAGCAGCGGCCCCAATTCCCGAATGACGGTGACGACGATGATGGTGCCGATCTGCGCCCCCGCCCCCACTTTGGGCAACTGCGTCCCGGCCTGCGTGATCACGATGACGCCGATCATCAGCGCGATGGCGCTCATGACCGGCAGCGCATCGACACCGGTAAAGAGAATTTGCCGGGCCACGACGCCGGATGTGGCCACCCGCCCCTCCCGCCGCATGACGACCAGATCGCGGAAGGCCAAGACGATCAAGGCGATGAGGTCCGCCACATAGTTGAACCACCCGATGACCGTCTGGCCCAGCAGGGCCACACCGGATTCGGCACCGCTGGCGGACACAGCAACGGCTCGATCAGCCATTTCTCGCGGCATGCTCATAAGTACCGACGGATTCTAGGGAAACAGGGCAAGCTTTGCAATGAACGGCGCCGGACCGGACAGAGGACGCCGGGCTACCGCACGGCCTGAAGATTGCGCCGGGCTGCGTGGGGATGGGCGGAATTGGGGTGATGGCGTTCCAGGCCTCGCACGATCAGGCGGCAGTGTTTGGCTTCGCACTCCTGCTCGAGTTGGTGCAGCTTCTCCATTACCGTGTGATCGACGAAACGCGTATGGGTCAAATCCAGGGTCAGTTCCTGCAATGGGCCGAGCCGATCGATGCGCCGCTTCACGGCGATCCATACGCTGAAGACGGCGGCATGCTCGATCGAGAGGACCGCCTTCCCGTCCCGGGGCCCCTCGACGACGATGCGCGGCCGGACCAACGCATGGGCCGGCGCCCCGTGCATCACGTGACTCGCCAGCTTGACCACGATGCCGATCGCAATGCCGCTCAACAGATCGGTGGCAAGCACCGCCACCAGGGTGGCCGTAAACACGATCAACTGTTCCCGCCCGACGCGATAGACCTTCGCAAACTCCGACGGGGCGGCAAGCCGGTAGCCGGTGAACACCAGCATGGCCCCCAACGCCGCGGCCGGAATGAGGCTGATGAGGCCCGGCAGCAAGGTGACACCCAACAATAGACAGGCGCCGTGCGACACGTTGGCCAATCGTGTTCTGGCGCCGTAGTCCAGATTGGCCTTGCTCCGCACGATTTCCGAAATCATCGGCAAGCCGCCGATCAGCGCGGCCAGCGTATTGGCCAGGCCGATGGCCATCAGATCCCGGTTCATGTCGGTCCGGCGTTTCCAGGGGTCGAGCATGTCCACGGCCTTGGCGCTCAAGAGGGTCTCCAGGCTTCCGATCAGCACGTACATCGTCACGTATTTCCAGCCGGCGACAGTCGCCAGGGCCGAAAAGTCGGGGAACACGAGGGCGCTGGCAAGATTGGCCGGCACCTTGACCAAATAGTCAGGCCCCAGAGGGAATTCCTGCCCGCCGAACATGTAGTGGCGAGCCGTGCCCAACTGAAACAACAGGCCCAGCCCCACGGCGACGCTCAACACGATGAGCGACGCGGGGATCTTGCGCAAATGACGGTTGGCCGTGAGAGTGTAGCCGGCCAAAATGGCCATACTGAGGAGGCCGATCAAACCGATGATCGGATTCATGCCGACGAGCATGCCGGGAATGTGCGCCAAGAGATCGAGGGGCTTCCCTGCCGGGCTCACGCCCAAGACGATCGGAATCTGCTTGGCAATGATGATCACGCCGATGGCCGCCAAGAGACCGTGGACGGCAGCCGTGGGGAAAAACTCCGCGAGAATTCCTGCGCGCAGCAGACCCAAGCAGAACTGAATGATGCCAGCGACCACCGCCACGCCCAAGGCCAAGCGATAGGCCTGGAAATCGGCCGCCGGGTCTTGCCCGAGTGTAAAGCCAAACTCGGTGACAGCACCGAGGGCGACCGTGATCAACCCGGCTGCCGGCCCCTTGATCGTGAGTTCGGAGTTGCTGAGGAGGGGCGTAAAGAGACCTCCAACAATGGCCGTCAAGATGCCCGCAATAGCGGGATAGCCGCTTGCCAGTGCAATACCCAGGCATAAAGGCAAGGCAATGAGCGAGACCAAGGCACCCGACAAAAGGTCGGCTTGCCAGCTTGAGGCGAAGGTTGGACGTGCGGAATGTCCGGTTGTGGACATAGGAGACGCCACTAAGATTCGCTTGATAGACGCCCCCTCAGAACAGGAGGAAGCGTGGCCGGGGGCTAGCCTAAAGCAGGTCTAGGCGGGACGCAATCGGAAAACGGGTTTTCCGGAGCTAACCGCCCGCAGACCCAGGAGGCGGCAAAAATGGAGTGTCGGCGGTCGGTGGTGGCGGCGTACCCGTTGGCGTCGGAATGAATACAAACCCCTGCGATCGAGATTCTGCGGCAAAGCTGGCCACGCCGTTGCGGGAACTGCCCTGAAAGATCTCCAGGCCTGCCACCAGTAGAATCGTCACCAGGCCTCCCTTGGCTTGGCTAATCTGGCCCGCATGGACCGCGGCCGGACAGATGGCTGAGTCCACGGCGTAGGTGTCCGTGCCGAACACATTGAGCAATTCGAAGTGGGCCGGACAGAGCACGGTAATCACCCGCCCCGTCTGCCCCAGCCACGATTCGGCACTCAACATCCCGTTCGTATGGATGGCCGGTGCCGGACGCTTGAGCGCCTCGCCCCAGATAAAAATGAAGCTGCTGGGCCACACATCGATCCAGTCGCCGGTCGTGACGCCGTTACGGGTGCTGCCGTTGTAGCGAAGCGTGTCGGGCCTGACTTCGATCGTGACGGCGCCGCCCGACACCGGCGTAATGAACCCGGCATGGACTGCCGCCGTACAGACGGAAGAATCGTCTGTATAGACGTCGGTACCCCAGGCAAACTTGGGCGTCCCACCGGCCGGACAGAGCACCGTCTCCCTCCGCCCATATTGCCCGGCCCAGGGGCCAGTTCCCATCGTCCAGGTGATCGGCCTGGGAGACACGGTGGTCGCCGCTATCCGGATTTCTGTGGAGGTATTATCGATGGATTGCGCAGACGAACCGCCGGAACTCACGAGCACCACGAGCAGGCCCGTGATCCGTGCAGGAGTGCAGAGACGACGGTGACCTCGAATCGGCTGGAGCACCCTTCGCTTCGTCGCCATCGGAAATCACCTCTGCGATACGCCAGGATCATAGAGCGATGATACGGAGAGATCAATGCTGGCTCGGTGAGACCGTCAAAAAACTCGGCGGGAAAGACAAGAAATCGGATCAGAAAACGCCCAAATAGGACAGGCCTTTACCTCAGCACTTTTGCACATCATAGAGCGTCACCACGGCCAGCAGACATGCACGACGATTACTTGACCACCCCCGCGTTGTCCAGGATCTGCTTCGGCACGTCGCCCCGCCCCTTGATCATGTGATTGTTGATATATGTGAGCTGAGTGGGATACGAAATGCCGGTCGCCTTGTCTGTATAAGGACAGATGTCGAAATAGCCCTCGGCCGAATAGGGATCGAACGGGGCGATCTTAGGATCGAACCATGACAAGACGCTGGTTGAGACTAAGTCGAACAGGCCGATGAACAACTCTTTCTTCGGGATCGTGCCTTCCAGCCAATAGTTGTCTTCAAAGACCATCTCGCCGTACGTGACACAGCCCCCGCTATCGCTCCCATAGGGAACCGTGTTCAACAGGGCCACGGGAAACGTGGTCGTGTACGGAAGAGGATCTTTGTGTCCGGGGGGAAGGCCAAAATCCATGTGTCCGATGGGATTGTTCAGCGACACGTTGCTCTTGAGTTTGATATAGCGGCTGCCTCCGTCCGTATAGAAGGTGTTGCCACCGGCTGAAGGCCGTTTCCCGATCGCCACATTGCCCTCGATCAGCAGAGGATCGCTCAGGGACTGGCCCTGTTGGCCCGTCGTATAAATGGCGCCGCCATCCCAGCGGTCGCCTAAAAATTGTTCGATGAGGTTGAAACGGATCTTGTTGCCGCTATTGGGCGTGAGCGGATAGCGGCCCCACTGATGCCAATCGGCCCCGGGCACGCCGGGGAACCCGCTTTCATCGAGCAGCCCCCAGCCCCAGCCGATGGCGATGCCGGCCCACGGCACATCAGAAATGGTGTTGTGCTCGATCAGGGTGTTGCGCGAAAACCCCACGAAGATGCCCGCAGCATCCACAAACTCCCGCCCGGTTTCTTTGATGGCATTGTTCTCGATGCGATTGTCGCTCGTGATGTGCGGCGCGCCCTGCGGCAGCGGAGGGTGGTCGATATCGGACACGCCGCCCAACTGAATGGCCGCCGATGAGATGTCTTGGAACCAATTGTCCCGAATCGTATTGCACTGGCTCCCCGTGTTGAAATCCAACGCCACGGCGCCCAAATGCTCGAAGCGGTTGTGCAGGAACGTGACATGAGAGGCATAGAGGAACGACAGGTTGCCTGGAGTTCGCACCACGTTCTTGTTGTGCCCAATCTTGTTGGGATGATGGCCTGGGCCAACGAGGAGAAACCCGCTCTGGTCTGGCACATAGCCGTTGCCGCTGCTCGGACCCAGCCAGGTGGCATAAGCAAAGGTCAGGCCCTCGAAACGCAGATGGGAGAGCGGCTTTTCTGACGTCCCATGTCCTTCGACAAGCACCTCCAACCACGGCAATTCCACATCGGCGGCGGCCAAGTCTTCGTCAGGGCGAGGCTTGTAGTAGAGCTCATTCCCCTCCTTCGCCGTCTTCAGGTACCACTCCCCTGGTTCATCCAGGAACTCGAGGGCGTTCTCGAACCGCTCGACTTGCCAAAAATTCCAGATGGGTGTGGTTGTGATGTTGGCATTGGTCCAGGCAGGCTGTTGCAGTGTGATCAACCCCAGCTCCTGGGCCGACGCGATGGAGGCCAGCGGCACAATCGCCATTCTCCATTGGTCTTTGCCCACCGCTTCGATGTCCTGCACGTTCGTCCACTTTGCTGGATCGCGCCATTGTGCGGGGTTCAAATCAGTCTTGGCGTAAAAGATCCCCCCTCCGGCCGGATATGGCGTATCCAGCGTGACGTTCGAGGGCCGGACCGCTTGCGGTTGAAACCCTGCTGGAAAGGAATCGGTTCGAGCACGGGTCGCCCGTCGGCCGTTCACATACACCTGACGCGATCGAGTCCGTCCCACGGAGGCTTTATAGATATTGAGTGCCTTGTCGTACACAGTCCAGCCCGTGACCTGGACGGCCCCGGAAAGGATCGGCTTGGCGCCTGGCGCAGCGCGGTAGACGACATCATGACCGTTTCGGCCTGAATCCTGATTCGTGAGCATGAAGGATCGTTCGAGCCGATAGACCCCGTCTTCGAGAGAGACGACGACTTCCCCCCGCTCCCACTGCTTCGGCTCGACATGGGTCACCGCCTCGCGGGCCCGTTCCAAAGTTTTGAACGGCTCCTTGCGGGTACCCGGAGCGGCATCATTGCCATGGGGTGCAACCCAAAATTCCACCGCAACGGGAGAGGGACCTGGCGCCTGACAGGCACTGATGACAGGAGGAAGAGATTGGCTCGCTGTGGTACCTCCGAGGGCGCTCGCCAGCTTTTCGATTGAGGCCCGTTGGGCTGCGCTGTCCCGCTCGATGTCGGTCAGCAGCTTCTTCTCTTGCGCCAACTCGGCGCTCATTTTGGCCTTAGCCTGTTCCTGTTCAATCCGCAGTCGGTCGGCATCGCCGGACGACGCACAGCCAAGGATCAGGCAGGCCCAGAGTACCAGTATGCCCCGGCCGGTCATGTGCCCGTGCCTGACGAAGCGAGACAGTTAAGAAGCATGAAGAAACCTTTCTTGATGGATTGGGTGAGGGACGAAGACCATGTACCAAACGTATCCCCATGCTTTTTTCTAGTCAAGACTCTTGCCTGCCCCTTCTTTCTTAGACTGAGGGCAAATAGAGAGGGAGGGATATTGATCAGATGCGCTGCCAGATGAATTTCGTGCGGCACTCCTGCCCGTTCACGACAAACGGCATACTGGTGAGATGGAGCTTGTCGCCGCGCAGCTCCGCATGGCTGTGGTTGGTGCGCGGGCCGACGAGGTTGGGAATGGGACAGATCTCGTCGTCCTCGATGACATACCGAGCCCAGTAGGACAGGCAAGTGCGGAAGGCCCGGTCATTTTCCTCTGGTGTCCCGGCGTGTAGGCTGTACTGGGCGAAGGGCTGGCGCCCGCCCGCCATCATATGCCAGCTCGCATAGCCGCTCTCCAGGTACAGCAGATAGCCGACCGCGTCCTGGCCGAACGGATAGCCAATGGTCCCGTCGGCGCGCTGCATCGCGCCCGAGAACAGCCGGTACGTCTCGACGAGTTCCGCCGTGCTCAGACTCATGAGCACCTCCCGAATAAGGTCTTATCATGGCCCCAAAAACTCCCGGCCCCTTTTTTGCGGCTCTACGTTAGTTTGTCAATGGCTTCCAGTTATTTTTGAAACGAGCAGAGTTTGGGAACTTCCGCGGATCAAAAACCCTACGACTGGTATCCTTATGTTTTTGCCCGCTTCTGCCTAGGGTTCGGGTCCATTTCTGATGGTCCTTCTTTATCTGCTTAGCGAGAAGGTTATGCGGAACGACGTAGTAATTGATAGCTTTCGAATCGCTTAGATCGACAAACACTACAAAATGATTTCGGCCTGCAACAGTCTTTTCTATTTTGTCGTTCAGCGGCCAACCTGATTTGGTTTGCCTAGAACCTATCTCAAAATTG
>FKKE01002048.1_pt1 | contig 36452 bp, 30 predicted proteins | sample 1106331 | NCBI WGS metagenome assembly FKKE01 (sample SAMEA3931202, study PRJEB13176) | freshwater metagenome | biome: Drinking water system; feature: drinking water; material: freshwater | place: China | collected 2013-02-06
TGGTGGTCGCACATCGGGTGGATTACCTCCCGGTCTTTTTATGCCCCCAAGCTCAAACTGATCCCCGACTTCTATCAATACCCGGAGCTCCGGTTCCTGGACCGGTTTGACACATTGATCCCGACGCTCCTGGGAGTAGCCATGTTCTTCCTGGGGGTCCTCCTAAATCACATGGCCCCAGGACTTGGCACCAGCGGGCCGCAGATGCTGATTTGGGGCTTTTTTATTTCGACCGTGCTGCTCCTCCACGGTACCTGCACCATCAATTCCCTTTCGCACATGATCGGCCGGAAGCGGTATGACACCGGGGATGAAAGCCGGAACAATTGGTTCCTGGCCATCATCACGATGGGCGAGGGGTGGCACAACAACCACCACCACTACTGCGCGTCGACCCGCCAAGGGTTCTACTGGTGGGAAATCGACCTGTCCTACTATCTCCTCGTCATGATGTCGTGGGTCGGCCTCGTCTGGGATCTCAAGCCCGTCCCTGAACACGTGCGCGAGGGGACTCGCTTCCGCGTGGAAGTCGCCGCCTGACGGGTTCAGATGAGCGAGTCGGTTGAGACCTTCAAAAGCGTCTTCAACCGGCTGGATCGGACAAACCTCCACCTCCTCGACGACCTCTACGCCGACGGCGTCGAATTCCGCGACCCCCTGCATCAAATCCGCGGGCTGCCCCACCTCCGTGAATACTTTGCTCAACAGTACGAAGGCGTGATCCGGTCCAGATTCGTCTTCGAGGACGAGGTCGTGCAAGGCCAACGGGCCATGCTCACCTGGACCATGCACCTCGAACATCGCCGCTTCGCCGCCGGCCAGGTCATCCAGCTCCCGGGCGCCTCCTACATCCGATTTACCCGCAAGGTCGTATATCACTGTGACTACTTTGATCTGGGCGCGTTCGTGTACGAACGGATCCCGATCCTGGGTGGGGTGATCCGGTTTATCAAGGGGCAATTTCCGGGCGCAGACCTCGATCATGGCTAAGGTTTCGCTTTCCGGTCGAAAAATCTGGCTCACCGGCGCGTCCTCTGGGATCGGCCGGGCGGTCGCCAAGGAGCTGGTCCGGCGGCAAGCCCTGGTCGCCGCGTCCGGCCGCAATGTCGCCGCCCTCCAGGAACTGGCCGCCGAATGCGGATCTGATCGACTTCTGCCAGTCCCTTTTGACGCTACCGACCGATCTGCGACACTCGCCGCGGCCCAGACGGCACACGGTAAGCTCGGTGGGCTGGACATAGCCTTTTTCAACGCCGGCACTTGTGAATATGTCGACCCCAAACGGTTCGACAGCCGCCTGTTCGAACGCGTCGTTCACACCAATTTCCTGAGCATGATCTACGGAATCGAGGCCGCCCTGCCGTTGCTCCGCCAGTCGCCACATCCACACCTGGTTGGCATGAGCAGCACCGTGGCCTATGGATGCCTGCCTCGCGCCGAGGCCTATGGGGCGACCAAGGCGGCGATCAAGTACATGTTGGAATCACTCCGGCTGGACCTGCTCCCGGAGCGAATCCCGGTGTCGGTCGTCTGTCCCGGCTTTGCGCGCACGCCCCTCACAGACTTGAACGACTTTCCCATGCCGTTCCGCGTGGAAGTGGATGAGGCGGCCCGCGTGATCGCCGATGGGATCGCGCGGCAGGATCCGGAGATTCACTTCCCCAAACGCTTCAGCATCCCCTTCAAGCTCTTGGCCATGCTCCCCGCCTCGCTCTATAACCGCGTGGCCGCCAAAATGGTTCGGCCGTCGTGAAGATCGCGGTGATCGGCGCAGGCATCTCCGGCATGGTGGCGGCCTATCTCCTCTGCGAGCAGCATGACGTGACCCTGTTCGAAGCGAACACCAAACTGGGCGGCCACACGAACACCATCCAAGTGCCGCTCGACGGGCGCACCTACGACGTCGACACCGGGTTCATCGTCTTCAACGATTGGACCTACCCGAATTTCATCAAGCTGATGGACCGGCTGGGCGTGGCGTCGCAGCCATCGTCGATGAGCTTCAGCGTCACCTGCGAGAAGACCGGCCTCGAGTATAACGGTACGACGCTCAATACCCTCTTCGCGCAACGGCAGAATCTGTTTCGGCCGTCGTTCTACCGAATGATTCGCGATGTCTTGCGATTCAACCGCGAGGGCCAGGCCTATGCCTCGACCGGGGATGAGGGAACCACGCTTGGCCAGTTTCTTCGGGACGGCCGCTACTCGACCCCGTTTATCGAGCAGTACATCATTCCGATGGGCGCCGCGATCTGGTCGACCGATCCCCGGCAGATGTGGGACTTTCCGGCTCGGTACTTCCTCCAGTTTTTTCGGAACCACGGCATGTTGAGCGTGGATCGGCGGCCCCAGTGGCGCGTGATTACGGGCGGTTCGCATCGGTACATCGACCCGCTCACGCGGCCCTATCGCGAGAAGGTCCGGGTGGCCTGCCCTATTCGCTCCGTGACGCGACACCCTGACCATGTGGCCGTGCAGCCGCATCGGGGGCCGATGGAGCGCTATGATCACGTGGTGCTCGCTTCGCACAGCGACCAGTCGCTGGCCCTCTTGGCCGACCCCTCTCCGCCTGAGCGGGAGATTCTCGGCGCGCTCCCCTACCAGGAGAACGAGGCCGTCCTCCATACCGACGAGTCTATCCTCCCCAAACGTCGACTCGCCTGGGCCGCCTGGAATTATCACACCTTGCGTGAGGAACGCGGTCGCGCCGCGCTGACCTATAATATGAATATCTTGCAGAGTTTGGACGCCCCGAAGCAGTTGTGCGTCACGCTCAACCGCGCCGAGGCCATCAACCCGGCATCGGTGATCCGGCGGATCACCTACCACCACCCACTGTACACACGGGCCGGCGTGGCCGCGCAGCGTCGGCATGGGGAGATCAGCGGCGTCAATCGCACCTCCTATTGCGGAGCCTATTGGGGCTTCGGGTTTCATGAGGACGGCGTGAAGAGCGCCCTGGCCGTGTGCCGGGAGTTCGGACAGAGTCTATGACCATGGAGAGCTGTCTGTACGAAGGCACGTTGCGGCACCGGCGGTTTGCTCCCGCGGCGCACGGCTACGCCTACCGCTTGTTCATGATGTACCTCGATCTGGACGAATTGCCCACCCTGTTTCGAGGACGGTGGCTCTGGTCCTGCGATCGGCCAGCCCCGGCGCGCTTCCGGCGAGCGGACCACCTAGGGGATCCGACCCTCCCCTTGAACGATGCCGTGCGGGACCTGGTCGCGCGGACATCCGGAACGCGTCCCGAGGGCCCGATCCGCTTGCTGACCCATCTGCGCTATTTCGGGTACGGCTTCAATCCCGTGAGTTTCTACTACTGCTTCGATCGTAGCGGACAGCGGGTCGAGACCATCGTCGCCGAGGTGAATAACACCCCCTGGGGCGAACGGCATCTCTATGTACTGAGTCCATCGCTGAATGAAGCAGGGGCGGGGCGCAAGCGCTATCGATTCAACAAAGCGTTCCATGTCTCGCCCTTTATGGACATGGATGTGCAATACGACTGGCGCTTTACCGAGCCGGCCCGCCACCTGACCATTCATATGGACAACTGGCAGCGGGGCGCCCGATTCTTCGACGCCACCATGACCATGACCCGGGCCGAGATCACGGGCGCGTCCTTGGCGCGCGTGCTGGCGCAGTATCCGGTCATGACAATGAAAGTGATCGGGGCGATCTATTGGAATGCGCTGCGGCTCTGGCTCAAACGTGTGCCCTTGTATTCGCATCCCGGAACAGGATCGGAATCTCTGGAGGCCGGCCATCATGAACGACTGCACCCTACCCACTGACGCCGTAGGACTCGAGTCAGCCGCTCCGCCCTTTGTCGCTCGGACCTGTCGGCAGCTCGTCCACGCGCGGCTGCGTCGGATTCACCGTGGTGAGCTGCTCCTGATCGAAGGGCGGGAGCGGATCCGGTTCGGACAAGCGACACCCAATGTCCCGCTCTCGACTGCGATCACCATTCACGATCCGCAAGCCTATGTCGATGTCGCTTTCGGCGGCAGTATCGGGTTTGGCCGGGCCTACATGGCAGGCCATTGGTCCAGCTCCGATCTCACGACGCTGGGGCGCCTGCTGCTCACGAATCTGGACGTCATGGATGACTTCGAGTCCGGCCCCGCCAGGCTTCTGGCGCCGCTCGCCAAGCTGGCGCATGCCTGGCGCCGAAACACCAGAACCGGCAGCCGCGACAACATCAGCGCCCACTACGATCTGGGGAACGAGCTGTTCTCGACGTTTCTTGATGAGACGATGATGTACTCCTGCGCCTTCTTCGAACGAGAAGACGCGTCGCTCGGAGAGGCCTCCGTGGCCAAGCTCGATCGCATTTGTCGGAAACTGGCCCTCACCCCGCAAGACCATCTGCTGGAGATCGGCACCGGCTGGGGCGGATTCGCGATCCACGCCGCTTCACGCTATGGCTGCCGTGTGACCACGACGACCATCTCGCGCAGACAATTCGAGTATGCCTCGCAGCGGGTGGTCGAGGCCGGCCTGCAGAGCCGCATCACCGTGCTGCTGACCGACTATCGAGACCTCACCGGCCGCTACGATGCGCTGGTGTCGATCGAAATGATTGAGGCGGTTGGCCATCACTATTTCGACGCCTACTTCCGGCAATGCGCGGAACGCCTGTCGCCGCAGGGTCGGATGCTGATTCAAGCCATCACGGTCGGCGACCAACGGTATGATCGGGTGCGGAACTCCGTGGATTTCATCAAGCACTACATCTTCCCCGGCTGCTGCCTGCCGTCCATCACACAGCTCTGCGACGTGCTCACCCGCTCGACCGATCTGCGCCTTCTCGACCCGGAAGACATCACAGCCCATTACCCCGTCACGCTGCGCCGCTGGTGTGAGCGTTTTCTGGCAAATCTGCCAAGGGTCAGGAGCCTCAGCTACCCGGATTCCTTTATCCGCATGTGGGAGCTGTATCTTCGGTATTGCGAGGCGGGCTTCATGGAGCGCTATATCGGCACGGTCCAGATGGTGATGCACAAGCCGCTCTGGCGCCAAGCCTCCCTGGCGCCGATCAGTCGCTAATCCACTCGTCTGGGCCGCTTTACGCATCGGGCTTCACTCCCTAAGATGTGGTTCCGCCTCCTCAATCTCGTGGGTTTCCAGGTCGGCTGGCTGGCCTGTGTGGCGGGACCGGGTCGTGGTCTTCCGTGGATCGGCCTTCCCGTCGTCGGGCTCTTTCTCTCGCTTCACCTGGTGCTCACCCCTCAACGTCGACGTGAGGCGCTGTTAGCCGTGCTCCTGGCCGTAATCGGGACCATGCTCGAAAGCCTGCACATGGCACTCGGTCTCTTCCAGACGCCTCCCAGCTCGCTCGCAACCTGGCTCTGTCCGGCCTGGCTGACATTGCTCTGGGTGAACTTTGCGCCGACCCTCCACGGATCGATGAGTTGGCTGATTGGACGAAGAGGATGGGCAGCCGCGCTGGGTGCCGTCGGCGGGCCAATTTCGTACTATGCCGCGAACCGGCTCGGCGCGATCAGCTTCCCGGCCAACCCGCTGTTCAGTCTCATGGTATTGGCCATGGTATGGGGCATCGCCATGCCGGTACTGCTGAGGCTAGCCGTGTGGGCAGATAACCGGTGGGGAGCGGGCGGACGTTAAACGTTCAGGGAGTGTGGAGTACAGGCTCGTTACTCGCCACGCATTACCGTAGTACCAATGGATCGCGTCTTACTGTCCCAGATGCGTGATCGTTTTCGCGATCCCGTGGACGTGGTCCGCATCATCCGTCTCCAACCGCTGCCCCTTCATATCGAGGGAATAGCTGCGACGACCGGGGGCGTGGAGTTCCACTTTCACCGACACCCGATCCCCCTCCGCCACCGTGACTTCCCTGGGCAACTGCTTGCCACACCACCCCGGCACCATGACGTCGAGTGACCCGGTTTCGTCCTGCACAGAAAATCGATAGCCCCCCTGGCAGATCAAGCCCGACGGCAGCGTATAGGGGTCCAGCACCTTGAGGTGGTGGACCGTTCCTTCCACCGTGGCTTCCCGCAGGTGATACGCATCGATCGATTCAGACAGATCGGCGATCGAGAGGGGCTCCGCGCCAAGCGCTATGCCGGACAGCATCCACGGGTAGAACAAGAGCACCAGCAAGACGCTGGTTGGATGGCACGCTTGAGGCCCGTGGGTGCGCCGCATACGGCAGATTGTAGCACTACCGGACGGTTACGACACCGCGGCGCTGCGGGTATAATGTCGAGCGCCATAAGTGCGACCTTTCTATGAGGTGATCGATGTCCGGAATCATTCATGCTGATCGACTCAACACCTACATTCAGGAAGCCAGATCCCAGTTCGAGCGCGCGCTCGCGCAGATGGTGGAGATCCCCTCCGTCAGCATGCACCCCCAGCACCAGCCCGACATGCGACGCATGGCCACGTTTGCCGTGGACCTGCTGCGGGGCCTGGGCGCCGAAGCCGAGATCGTCGAGACGAACGGCCATCCCATCGTCTCCGGCGGGTGGACGACCGGGCATCGTCATCCGACCGTGACCATCTATAACCACTTGGACGTGCAGCCGGCGCAGGAGCCCGAGTGGCGGCAATCCCCCTTTGCCTTTCGCAACGAAGACGGGATCTATCGTGGGCGCGGCGCCACGGACGACAAGGGCCCGGCGCTCTCGGCGCTGCTCGCCGCCCGGTTTACCGTGCAGGAAGGCCTGCCCGTCAATATTCGGTTTCTCTGGGAACTGGAGGAAGAAATCGGCAGCCCGAATTTCGAGCGGGCCTTGAGGCAGAACAGCGGCATTCCCCGACCGGATTCGGTTGTCGTGTCCGATACGATCTGGATCGCGCAGGGCCGACCGGCCATGCCGTACGGGTTACGCGGGCTCCTCGGAGTGCGGCTGACCTTGAAGACCGGCACCACGGACGCCCACTCCGGCGTGACTGGCGGCGCCGCCCGCAACGCGCTGGCAGAACTCTGTGACCTGGCTCACGCCTGCGTCGACGCCAAGACCGGCCGCGTGAAGATTCCGGGATTCTATGACGATGTGGTGTCGCCCACCAAAACGGAGATCAAGAGCTTTCTCGCCTCCGGCTTCCAGGTGCGGCGCTTCATGCAGGTGCATGGCTTTCGCGCCCTGCGCGCCACGCGGGCCGACGAGGTGCTCAAGCGGATTTGGGCGGCTCCAACGTTCGAAGTCCATGGACTGGTCGGCGGCTATACGGGGCCCGGCGTCAAAACCGTGGTGCCCTCCTCGGGAGAGCTCAAGATCAGCATGCGGTTGGTGCCGAACCAGACGCCAGAGAAGGTGTTTCGCCTCGTGAAGCAGTTCATCCGCAAACAGAACCCGCTCGTCGAGGTGCACCCGGAGGGGATGCTCCATCCGTTCAAAGGCGTCTTCGACGGGCCCTATGCCGACGCCATTCGGAAGGCCGCACGGGCGGGCTTCGGCAAGGAGCCTGCATTCATCCGTGAAGGCGGCTCCATCGGTGCGGTGGCGACCATGCAACGACAGTGGAAGGTGCCGATTCTGTTCTTGGGCCTCAGTCTGCCCGAGCATGGGTACCACGCCCCGAACGAATACTTCGACTGGGGCCAAGCCTCCGGCGGCATGAAGGCCTTCGCGCACTACTTCGAAGAGTTAGCCAAGATGGGGAAGGGCTAGGGCGGTCTGGTTGGTCTCTTGTGCTCGCGCAACGCGCGGTCGCGGACTCCCCTCGTTGGACGCGCGCAGTGAGAGACCAACCAGACCGCCCTACCAGCGGAGAAAAATGTTTTCTCGTGCGGCCGCTCGGCAAGTGCAGGCCCCGACCCTCCGCGATTCGCGACGCAGGGCGCGCCATCCCTCCATTGACGATTTCGCGGTGAAGTCCACTTTGAGGCCTAGCACACCGCCTTGGCTGTCCGCTGGTGTACACGGAAACCGCGCGTAGGTATAATCCGACATTAGTGGAGGTCTCGTGGGCGATAAGTCTGCCATAGAGTGGACCGATGCTACATGGAATCCTGTGACTGGATGCTCAAAGGTAAGTCCGGGCTGTAAGAATTGCTACGCGGAAAGGCTGGCAGCACGTCTCCAAGCAATGGGGAACCCTCGGTACACAAACGGGTTTGAAGTCACACTGCATCAAGACCAGCTCACGCTGCCGCTTCGATGGAAGCAGCCCAAGAAGATTTTTGTGAATAGCATGAGCGACCTTTTTCACGAAGAAGTTCCAGATGATTTCATAATTCAAGCATTTGAGGTTATGGAGAAGGCAGACTGGCATCTGTTTCAAATACTCACCAAGAGAGCAGACCGTCTTGCGGAGCTAGCCCCACGGCTATCTTGGCCTAACAACGTGTGGCAAGGAGTGTCTGTGGAGAACTCGGACTACACTTGCAGGATAGATTCACTGACCAAGGTCCCTGCTGCTGTACGGTTTATTTCGGTGGAACCATTACTTGGCCCTATCCCCAGCCTTCCGCTCAAAGGGATCTCATGGGTAATAGTTGGAGGAGAGAGTGGCCCAAACTATCGACCAGTCCAGGGGAATTGGATTCGTGAAATACGGGATCAATGCTTAATAGCCAAGGTACCCTTCTTCTTTAAACAATGGGGCGGCATAACTCCGAAGGCAGGCGGACGACGTCTTGACCGGCGGATATGGAACGAAATGCCGGCAATTCCCCTGCGCCAAACAAGTCTGGTCTAACTTCCCGAATGCCACCTCGTACCACCCGCTGGGCTATTGAGCCCCACACCCAGGCGAAGCACCTCATATTGGCAAGATACCTTAAGGCCTGGCTACCGATAATGGCGAGCTCTAGCGGTCGCATCGTGTACATTGACGCTTTTGCTGGCCCTGGGAGATACAGCAAAGGAGAGGAAGGGTCACCACTTATTGCGGTGAAAGCTCTCCTTGGTAATCCTCTCTTCCATTCAACAAAACGAAAGTGCGACGTTGTGTTTTTCTTCATCGAGGAGGACAGAGAACGCGCGAGTGCGTTGGAAGAGGAACTCAACCAGTTAAGAGTCGAGCGACCCCTACCGGAATGGGTTAGCTATAAAGTCATCCATGGTGAGTTCGCGCCAGAGATGACAAAGATTCTCGACGCAATTGAACGTAAAGGTAAAGTCCTCGCCCCTACTTTTGCATTCGTTGATCCGTTCGGATATAGCGGTGTCCCGCTGGAAGTTATCGCCCGCATAGCTCGCAATCCTAGCTGTGAATGTCTCATCACATTTGTTTATGAATCGATCATCAGACATGGAGGAAAGCCCGAGTCATGGATACAGGAACACATTGATCAGCTGTTTGGCACGAAAGACTGGAGAGCCATGCTTGAAGGCTCTGACCCACAAGAACGCTTCACCAAGGCGATTGAACTTTATCGTAGCCAGCTCGTCAGACGTGCAAGGTTCAGATACGTTCGTACTTTTTCGATGTATGATCGGAGTAATCAAGCCGAGTACGTCTTGTTCTTCGGCTCCAATAGTCGGAAGGGGTTAAGCGTAATGAAAGAAGCTATGTGGAAGGCCGATCCGCTGAGTGGTCAAGTATTCTCGGATAGAACTGATGCCGGTCAAATGGTGCTTCTCCAACCTGGAGATGATATGGACCTCAGGTATATTCTTCAGAAGAAGTTTAGAGGCACAGGTTTTGTGCCGATTGAGGAGATCGAAGACTTCGTGTTGGAGCAAACGGCGTACTCGGAGGTAATGCATCTCAAGAAACGAACACTCGCCCTCATGGAGAAAGAGGCCCCGCCTCTCATTAATGTGCAAAGGCCTCCTGGCGGGCAAAACCGGAAGGGCACTTACCCTGATGGAACGAGAGTGCAGTTTCTGTGAGAGGGATCACTCTAAGCGCCAGACAGGAGCATCCTTCAAATGTATGTTATTGGCCTGCAGCCAGGACTCATCCTTCTTTAGCATCTTACAGAAGAACAACAACGGGTACAGCGGATTAAATACATTACGGCTACGAGCCTGCCGCATTACTGGACAATATGGATAGTTCGGGGTCGGCTAGAACGGCGGCATGGCCCGGCTGCCTAGCTAACGCGGGCATCAGAGCCGTTTTGTGTTCCGCCGTTGCCGAGGCAGAGCGGCGCGCCGATGCTCTTGCGAAGGCGGGTGGCGAGGACTGTTTGAAGTTCCGTTCGACGAACCGTCGGAACGGAACGAGTTCCGCAGCCAAGCGGAGCCAAGGCTTACGGCGGACCAAAATGACTCTGGCCATAAGCGGAAGCTCGGCAGCCGGGCCGCTCAATTCGTCAGCTGAAAACTGACCACTGACAACTGACGACTCCCGCCTACGACTTCGGTGCGGGAGAGGCGGCGAAGAGCGACTGGAACGACGGGTCCGCGTCCACGACCGCCTTCACCGTCTCGTTGCTGAGGAGATATTCCCAGGCCTGTGGCGTGGCACCCGTCACCTGATCGAACCATTTGCGAGCTTCGGTCAGACTCTCCAGCATGACCTTGTTGTCGCGCTTCGGCATGAAGATCCGGCTGTAGGCCATCGTATAAGCGGCGGCGAACTTGTCGATCGGACGGTCCGCGGTCGTCAAGGCCTGTTCCGCTTCCTTGTAGGCCTGCTCGATGTTCGGATCGTCCAGCTTGCGATTCCAGGCCACTTTCAGAATGCGCGACCAGGCCAACTCCACCAGCACTCGGGCGCGCACCTGCGCCCGTTCCATCGGCAAGTCCTTCAACAGCCGCTCGTGCGTTTCGATCGCCGCATCCTGGTCGAGATTCCACCGGTAGGCCACCCCGAGCCACAGGCGATTTTCCAAATCTTCCGGCCGCACCTTGGCCAGTTGCTCCATCGCCGGAATCATCCGCAGCAGATAGTCGGCCTCGGTGGGATTCTTGTAGCCGCCCATCTCCATGCCGATCGACAGCGCGGTCCTGGCCGTGTGGGCGTAGGTATCCCAATAGAACTCGCCGAGTCGGTTCGAAAGGGTCACGTCGCTGATGGAAACCGGCCGCACCGCCTTCGCCCTGTCGAGCACGGTATGGTACAGATCGCGCGAGAGTGTGCTGAGCGCGTCGGGCTGCGCGGGATCGATGGTCAGCACCCGATTGAGTAAGGCCACGCGGTCGCGGAGGTCGGGGAGCAGCACGGCTCGCCCCACGCCCGCCAGCAGGATGCCCTGCGCCTCCTCCGGCTTCCACCATTGGACGGAGGCGACGGCACAGCCCGGAGACTCGGTCACAAGCGGAATGGCGACGCCGGCCGCGTCCGCGGTCTGGCGGTTCACCACCGCCATGTCGCCCGGAAATCCCAGCTTCTTGAGCCCGGTCAGGACCACCCAGCGCAGGGTCAGCGCCTTGATCGCGCCGACCGGCCGCTTGACGGTATTGGCAAACTTGTAGGCGCCCGGTGTGTAGCTGATCGGCGAGAGGATGGGATCCTGATAGGTCACCTGCGTCTGGACCAGCGTCGCCTGGGCGACCACGATGGGGCCGTTGTCTTGTATACGAAAGGACGCGGCCGGGATCGCCTTGTGATCCAGAATTTCGACGCGGAGGCCGCTGCCGGGCGGCGACTGCCCCAACTGCGGCATCACGAAGGCCGACGGCGCATAGCCGGCCAGATCTTCCTGATAGAACACGAGGTGCCCGCGGCCGGGCCAGACCGCATCCATCGCTCGGTCTTTTTGATCAATCGCGTCGGCATGCAGAGTTTCCAGTTCCTCACGGCATTGCGCGTAATAGGCGTCCTGGTCGGACGGGAACGTCGCGATCGCCTTGTCCTGGGCCGTGCGGAGGCGATAGAGGCAGCCGAAGTCCAGCCGCCCGACCGTTTTTGCATCACCGGCGGCGACGGCGTCGGCGAATTGCTTGGCAAGGGCCGAAGCGGGATCAAGCTTGGCCATCCCACTTTTATGCTTCGTCCCCGTTGGAGCCGCCCAGGAGACCTCTCCTGCCACGCTCACAACAGAGAGGACGAGGATCGCTGTCAGGAATCGAGACTGCATGAAATACGTGATGCCGAACATAGGCTTTGGTCCTTCCTCAAAAAAGGACGCGTACTCTACCATGCTCCGCCTGCCTGGAGAAAGAGGCGCCCGGGCGGTGGCGTCAGGGATAAAGACAAGGTCAGTTGGTCTGATCGGGAAGGCGTGGCGGCGGCGTGCCCTGTTTGTAGAACCGAACGAGGCTTCGCAGATAGGCCAAGACCTCACGTTGTTGCGCCTCCGTGAGCCGATCCTTCCAGGCCGGCATGCTGGTGCGGGGCTTCCCGTCGGCGATGACGGCCAGCAACTCCTTGTCGGATTTCACGGACGTCGCGGCGGAGATGAGACTGGCCGGACGCGGCGAGAGGAACGGCGCCTCCGGTCCGTCGCCCCTGCCCTGTATCCCATGGCAGGAGACGCAGTGTTGCTCGAAGATCGTTCGGCCAGGGAGACCCTCGCCCGTTTCGGTGCCCGCCCACCCCGATCGACACACACCGCTCGCCGCCAGCAGCGACGCGACGATACGCCCCACGGCGAGACCGGTCCGCTTTCGCCCGCGGCTCACGGCTCCGCCTGCTCCCGGATGATGATGGAGGCCTTCATCTCATGGCCCGGCATATCGCACAGATAGGGATAGGTGCCGGGGCGATCGGGCACGAATCGAATCTCCGCCTGGCCCTCCGGCGGAATGATCACGCGCTTGAACCCCTGGTCGGTAAATTCAGGAGCCCCGTTTCCGGATATGTTGAGATTGACGCCGGTGAAGAGGTTCGTGGGCACGAAGGCGTGGAGTTCCGAATCCAAATTTTGAAAGACGAGTTTGGTCTTCCGCCCGCTCTGGAGCGTCACGGTCGGCGGATCAAATTGCCGCAAGCGGATCTTGATGAGGATTTCCTGCTCCGGCAGGACCGTGGCCGTCGGCACGGCCGTCGTCTGAGGTTCGGCCTGGCTCGGCGAGGCGCCCAACAGCACACCCATGACGATCACTCCCGCCGTCGCTCCTCGCTTCAGAAATCGCATGAGCGATCCTCTTCATCAATTGTACATTCTACCGCCCGGCTGGTTCGCCTACCAGGCATCTCTCCAGTCCACACCTACACACTGAGTGCCAGTGAAGGGCCGAAGATTCGAACGGGTGCATGAACTACGCCCCGGCGGCTCGGAGAATCTCGCGATGCAAGACCTGCTTGTCGGCGGCTGAGAGGGGTGGAGGCTGATGGTGGCGGCACAGGCCCACGGTCTGGCGAAGCGATTCGACGAACGTTTCACAGTTCGGACAGGCCCCCAAGTGCTTGCGGATCTCTCCACAGACCGAGGCAGAGAGATCGTTGTCGAGGTAGGCGGAGAGGTTGTTGAGAATCCTGAGGCAGCGGGCTTTTGTATGGCCTGCATGCTCATGCCTCTGACGAACTGTGGCTCGCCGGACATCGGAATCGGCCTTCGTCTTCGCGGCCCCTTTGATCTTGTTCGTTTTCGAGTCGCGTGCCATCGTTCGTCGACCCCTGTAATTAATGTACCGTTTCTCCGAACCCCTTTGCACTCAATTCACGCCGCACAAAGAGCCGGGCCCGGTGCAGCCGGGATTTGACGGCCCGCTCGTTCAGGCCCATCACCGAACCGACTTCCTTGGCGCTCAAGCCCTCCATGTCACGGAGCACGAGCACCATCCGGTACTTCTTGGGCAACCGCCGGATGGCCCCGAACAGCATATCGCGCAGCTCTTTGTTCTCCAGCGCCGCTTCTGGGGACAGTCCTTCCGTCGGGATCTGGAGCCGAAACTCGCCCTCGGACGTCGGGATGAACTCTTCCAGCGACAGCTCCCGCTCCGGCTCGCCCTTCCGGCGCCGCCGCATGCGCGAGCAGGCGCGCGCGGCGATTGTATACAGCCAGGTCGAGGGCCGCGCCTCCCCTCGAAAGTCCTTCAGTCCCCGGAAGGCGTTCAGGAAGGTTTCCTGAACCAGATCCTTGGCGTCATCCTCTTGGCCGCACAGTCTGAACGCAAACCGGTACATCCGGTCGATGTTGTCCTGGTAGATGCGGTCGAACGCGGCCACGTCGGGGCCTTGCCCGTCGCCGGCGGCACGGGTCGCGGTCTTGGTTCGCGTGGTCGGCATCGTCAACACAGGGGTCCCCAAGGGCTGCTGTTCCTTATTGAGGAAACGCGGCCGGCGCCTTGACCTGTTGCCAGCCTTCTCCGTTCAGCGACTTCAGCAACGCCACCAGATCGGCCTTCTCCTGATCGGTCAATTCAAGCGGGATCAATGTGTTATCGCGATGGGGATTCGCAATGCCGCCCTGGTTGTAAAAGTTGACGACCTCTTCGAGGGTCTTGAACCGGCCGTCGTGCATGTAGGGGCCCGAGCGGGCGATCTCCCGCAAGGTCGGCGTCTTGAACGCGCCGATGTCCTCCGGATTCTTCGTCACCATGTAGCGCCCGAGGTCGACGGTGTTGGTGTCCCAGCCGATGCCCAGATTGTGGAATTTTTCATCCGTGAAATTGAAGCCGGAATGGCAGCGCGTGCAGCGGGCCTTGCCGCGGAACAGTTCGAGCCCCTTCTGGGCGGCCGGCGACAGGGCGTTGGGGTCCTGTCCGCTGTCGAACCGGTCGACCGCGCTGTTGCCGGACAGAATGGTCCGCTGGAAACTGGCGATGGCCTTGCCCACGTTCGCGATCGTGATGTCTTCGCCGAAGATCTGTTTGAAGAGCTTCTGGTAGCCGCCGATCTTCTTCATCTTGGCGACCATTTCGTCGTGGTTGGCGAACCCGTGCTCGATCGGATTGATGAAGGGTCCGATCGACTGCTCTTCCAGAGTCGCCGCGCGGCCGTCCCAAAACTGCGTGGAGCTGAAGACGCGGTTGAGGGAAGCCGGCGCGCTGCGCCCGCCCTTTTGCTTATGGATGCCGGTGGAGACCGGCTGCCCGTCCGTAAAGGCGAACTTGGCCATGTGGCAACTGGCGCAGGCGATGGTGTTGTTCTTGGACAGACGCTTGTCGAAGAACAGCAGCCGCCCGAGGTCGATCTTATTCTTGGTGAGAGGGTTGCCGGCCGGGATGACGACGGCGCTCTCATCCAATCCGAGGGGCAGGGCGAGCTTGTACTCATCGTTCACGGGCGAAACCGGCTTCGGCTGGGCCTCGGGCCCGGCCAGGACCGGCGCTCCAAGCCCGACCGAGATCACCAGGCTCACGAGCCAGCTGAAGACTCTTCCGTATTTCGCGACCGCCATCGCGCGCCTCCGTTTCGTCTGACCGACCGTCGTTGCCGCCAAGGGTTCACCCCCGGTTGTAACGATGACTATGAGAACGATTCGAGAGTCTGTCAAGGGGCATGGGGCACCCCGTGATTCAGTGAGAGCCGGATGACGAGGGAGAGGCCAGTGCCGAGTCGCCCGTCGCCGACTCGGATTGAAACACAGGATGGCGGGTGTCGGCTAGCCGGTAGTAGAGCACGGGGATGACGATCAAGGTGAGCAGCGTCGCGGCGCCCACACCGAACAGCAGGGACACGGCCAGACCCTGAAAGATGGGATCGAGGATGATGACAAAGGCCCCGACCATCAAGGCCGCGGCGGTCAAGAGAATGGGGCGCGCCCGAATGGCTCCCGCGCGAATCACGGCCTCCAGCGGCAGGATGCCCCGCTGCTCCTGATGCTGAATGAAGTCCACGAGCAGGATCGAGTTGCGCACGATGATCCCGGCCAGCGCGATGAAGCCGATCATCGAGGTGGCGGTGAAGTAGGACCCCGTCGCCCAATGGCCGGGGACGATGCCGATCAGCGTGAGCGGAATCGGCGCCATGATGATCACCGGCGTCAGGAACGACTGGAACTGCCCGACGATCAGCAGATAGATCAAGACCATGGCCAGGCCAAAGGCCAACCCCATGTCCCGAAAGGTTTCGTAGGTGATGTGCCATTCCCCGTCCCACTTCACGGAGGGACGGGATTCGGACCAAGGCTGGCTCGCGTACAGTTGCGCCATCGGACGTCCGTCCGCGAGCGGCGTCGCGGCCAGGCGCGCTCCGACGCCGAGGACGCCGTAGACCGGGCTTTCCGCCCGTTCGGCGCCGGGCCCGCCGACGTCGCCCGTCACGTAGACCACCGGCTTCTGGTTCTTGTGATGGAGCGGCTGCTCCTGCACGGTCCGCTCCACGGTCACCAACTCGGAGAGCGGAAACAGGCGGCCGTCCTTGCCGCGCAATGCGATTTCTCCCAAGTGCTCCAGGCCGGTCCGCTCCGCCAGCGGGAGACGCAGCACCATGTGCACCGGACTCTTTTCGTTCGGGAGATGCAACAGTCCAACCGCCTCCCCTTCCACGGCCATGCGCACCGCTCGCACGATCTCGCCGGACGACAGGCCGGCCAGCGCCGCTTTCGCGCGATCGACGGCAAAGAGGTATTTCGGTTGATCGGCTTCGATCGAGTCATCCGCTTCGACGACCCCCGGACTCGACTCGAACGCGCGCCGGACGATCATCGCCGCCTCCCGCCGCGCCGGCTCGTCCGGACCGTAGACTTCCGCGACCAGCACCGCCTGGACGGGAGGCCCCGGCGGCACTTCCACCAGCTTCGCGTCGGCGCCATGCGCTTGGGCGATTCGCTGAATCTCGGGCCTGAGCCGCTGCGCGATCGCATGGCTTTGCGCCTCGCGACGGTCCTTGGGCGCCAGATTCACCTGAATGTCGGCCTGGTGTGGCGCCTCGCGCAGAAAATAATGTCTCACGAGTCCGCTGAAGTTGAACGGCGAGGCCGTGCCGACATAGGCCTGGTAGTCCCGGACTTCCGGCACGGTCCGCACAAATTCGGTGAAGGCTTTCGTCACCCTCGCCGTGTCTTCCAGCGTCGTGCCCTCTGGCATATCGATGACCAGCTGCAGCTCGCTCTTGTTGTCGAATGGCAGCATCTTGACCGAAACCTGTCGGGTCGCGAACATGGAGACGGAGCCGGCCAGCAAGAGCCCCACGAAGGCCAGGAAGGTCCAAGCCAGCCAAGGACGCACCAGCAGCGGGGTCAGCGTCGCGCGATAGAATCGGCTTCCCCGACCGGTCGGCGCCTCGGCGTCCCGATCCTCTCCGCCATGCCCCGGCATCGTCAGACCCGCCCGATAGCATTGCTGGCAGAACCAGGGCACGACGACGAAGGCCACGAGCAGCGAGAAAAACATCGCGATCGACGCGTTGATCGGAATGGGCCGCATGTACGGCCCCATGAGCCCCGACACGAAGGCCATCGGCAGCAGGGCGGCGATTACCGTGAAGGTGGCCAAAATCGTCGGATTCCCGACCTCGTCGACCGCGTGCAACGCCGCCTCCCGATGGGGACGGAGCCGCAGGGTCAGGTGGCGATAGATGTTTTCGACCACGACGATCGCGTCGTCGACCAGGATGCCGATCGAGAAGATGAGCGCGAAGAGCGTCACGCGGTTGATCGTGTAGCCGATCAGCATCGAGGTGAAGAGGGTCAGGGCGAGGGTGATCGGGATGGCGAGCGAGACGACCATCGCCGGCCTCGGCCCCAGCGCCACGCCCAAGAAGGCCACCACCGCCGCGACCGCGATCCCGAGATGCCACAACAGTTCATTGGCCTTCTCGTCGGCCGTCTCCCCATAGTCCCGCGTCACCGTGACGCGCACATCGCTCGGGATGAGGCGGCCTTTCAGCTCGTTGATTTTCCGGACGACCTCGCGTGACACGGTGACGGCGTTGGTCCCGGGCTGCTTGGCGATGGCGATGGTAACGGCGGGGGATTCGTCGGGCGCCAGAGGCGAGGGGGACGGTGACATTCCGCTCGCCTCACGCCTCACACCTAGCGCCTCACGAGAAGCCGGTCCGCGGCCAAACCAGACATACTGTGTCGCCTCGGCCGGGCCGTCGATGACGTCGGCGACCTGGCGCAGGTAAATAGGACGGGCAGCGCCGGCGGCGTCCGTAGCGGCGCGACTTTCCGAACGCCGCTCGGCCGAGACCTCGCGACTGAAGCCGCCTCCGGCGGTGCCGAGCCGCGTATCTAATTGACCGACTCCAACTACCACTGAATCAAGCTCTTCTTTCGAGCGGAGGAACCGTCCGGATTCCAGCAAATACTCCTTATTGCCGCTGGAGAACCGGCCCGCGGGCTGCGCCACATGCTCGCTGCGGATGGCCCCGGCAATCTGCAGTGGATCCAGGCCGTAGGCTTTCAGGCGCGTGGGGTCCAGTTGGACGCGCAGTTCACGCGTGCGGCCTCCGACCAGAAACCCACCGGCCGTCGCCGGTGCCTTCTTCACTTCTTCCAGCACCGCTTCGGCCACGCGGCGCAGGTGCGCGTCCGTCTCCCGATCGCTCGAGAGCGTCACGGTCACGATCGGGACATCGTTGATGTCGCGCGGCTTGACTTGAAAGGGGCCGGCCCCGGGCGGCAGCCTGTCTTGATGGGACATCAGCTTGTCGTAGAGATCGACCAGACTCTGCTCCATCGGCTCGCCCACGTAGAACCGGACGATGATCAAGGCGCCGCCGGGCCGCGAGATCGAGTAGAGGTACTCGACCCCGCGGATCTCCGAGAGGATGCGCTCCATGGGCTTGGTGATTTGCTCCTCGACGACCTTGGCGGAGGCCCCGGGGAAGGAAAAGAACACGTCCGCCATGGGCACGACGATCTGCGGCTCCTCTTCCCGCGGCGTGAGCGCGACGGCCAGCAGGCCCAGCAGCAGGGACGCCACCAGCATGAGCGGCGTGAGCTTGCTGCCGATGAAGAGCGCCGCGATGCGACCGGCAAGACCGCATCTCGTCGCTCGTGTCTCGTCGCTCGCGTCCGATGGAGGCCGAGGGGAAAATTCTGTGGCCATGGGCATGGGTTGTTTACAGCGTACGAGGTCCTCTTCGACGAGATACGAACGACGAGTTACGTCACGGCGTTGCGTCGGCGATGCGGATTCGCGCGCCGTCCGATCCTTGCGTGCCGATCAGGAGCACGCGCTCGCCGACATTGACGCCGGCCAGCATCTCGATGTCGCCGTCGAGGCGCCGCCCGACCTTCACCCAGCGCAGCTGCGCGACGGAATCAGGGCTCACCACAAAGACGCCGGTCAACTGCCCCCGCTCGACGATGGCGCTCGCCGGTACGACCAGCGTCGACTGCGCTCCTTTCTCCACCTGAAGCCGCCCGAACATGCCGCTCTTCAGGCCCGTGGTCGGCGGCAGGTCCACCTTGACGAGAAAGGTGTGCGTGGCGGGGTCGCCGGAGGGCAGCACTTGGGCGACCGTGCCATGAAGCGGCTCGAGGCCGAGCGCATCGATGGTCACCGGCAGGGGTGCGCCGACGGTGACCGCGCTTAGGTCGCTTTCCGCCACGGTCGCATCCAACCGGAGGCGGCGGGGATCCTCCACGGTCACGAGCGGCTCGCCCGGCGAGGCCAGCTCGCCGACTTCCGCTTTTTTCTCGGTCACGATCCCGTCGAACGGCGCGGTGAGCGTCGCGTAACTCAGGAGAGCCAGCGCGCTATGCCGTCCGGCCTCCGCCACCTTCGCGGCCCGTCGGGCATCATCCAGCTCCTGGCGCGTGGCGGATTCTTCTTGAAACAGCCGCTCCATGCGGGCCAAGTGCGCGGCGGCATGGTCCAGCTCGGCCTCGGCGCGGGCCAGCGAGGCTTTCGCGTCTCGCTGGTCCAGCTGAACCAGCGTCTCCCCCTTCTTGATCGCTTGCCCTTCCCGAATCGGCACCGACTCGACCCTGGCGCGAAGCTGGCTGGAGAGGATGGCGCGGGATTGGGCGGTCACCTGTCCGGTCATGTCGATGCGGGTCGGCACAAGGAGGGAACGCACGGCGGCGACGCGGGCTTCGATCTCGGGGGGCGTCGACGCGACCGGTCCCGTTTCAGGCGGCGCCGGCCCGCGGTCGCACCCCGTGCCCAGCAGACACAAGGCCAACGCCGCGCGCGGCCACCAGCTGGCCTTCACTATCACATTATCCTCGCGCTGGCTGGAAGTCCCCGATGGTCAGGTCCAGCCTGGCTCGACCCAACTGTAGGTCGTAGATGGCCCGGATGCGATTCTGTTTGGCTTGATTGAGCGTGAATTCGGCGCTGAGCAGGTCGAGAATCGACGCGATGCCCGACTGGTACCGATTCCCGATGATGCGAAGATTTTCTTCGGCTTGCCTCACGGCCGTCTGCGTCACCATGATCCGCTCGCTCGCGGCCGCCAGCGTATAGTAGGCGTCCACGACTTCCACTTCGATGTCGCGTCGCTTCGCGTCCATCAGCTCGCGGACCTTTTCCTCGTTGGCTTTGGCCTTTTGCACCTGCGCCCGATCGCTCATGCCGTTGAAGAGGTTGAGGCTGAGCAGGCCCAGCGCCACATAATTGTTGGAGCCGTTCTGGCTGAGGGGTGTGGTGTTGTTCAGTTCGTAGCTGGTCTGCAGATTCAGATTGGGCAGGTAGGCGGACCGGGCCATCTGCACGCCCACCTGGCTTTTCCGAAGTTCCGCCGCCAGCGCCCGGTAATCGGGGCGCTGCTCCAACGCTCGCGACACCAGCAGATGCAGATCGAGGGTGCGGCCTTCTTCGACGGCTAGTGGCGCGGCGGCATCCACCTCTTCGTCAAGGCCTATCGCATGGCGCAGCCCGATCGCCGCCACGCGCGCCGCCTGCTCGGCCCGGATGGTTTCCTCCCGGAGACTTGCCAAGCGGACGTCCGCCTGCAGCAGATCTGACTTGACCGCCACCCCGTTGCGCAAACGTGACTGAATCTGTTTGAGATTGGTCTCGGCGATCCTGACGCTGTCGCGCGCGACAGCCAACACGGCTTTGGCCAACACGAGATCGTAATAGGCCTTCGTGACCGAGAACAGGACCCGCTGCTGGGCGTGCGAGAACTGTTCCGACGAGGCCTCCTGCCCGATCTCCGCCAACTGCACGCCAAGCTTCTCCCGTCCGCCATTGTACACCGGCTGGGTGAGCGTGACGGCCGACCGGTAGTTCTCGGTCGTGCCCGGCCGGTTCAAGTTGGTGGTGTTGAACTCCGCCGCGGTGAACCGTCCCTGATTCAGGACCAACCCGAAGGCCTGCGCGGGATTGTTCGTGTTCGTAAAGGTCTCGCTGACGTCGACTTTCGGAAGATAGGCGGCGCCGGCGATGACCCGCTGCGCCACGGAGGCCTCGATGTCCTGGCGGGAGGCTTTCAACACGGGACTGCGCTGACGAGCCAGCGCCACGGCCTCTTCCAGGGTAAGGAGTTTTGCCGCCTGCGCGTCGATGGCCTGAATCAATTGGCTCAAGAGGGCGACGATAACACCCACCGCGAGCAGAGAGTGATGCGTGATCCCTTTGATGAACATGAGGCCTGCTCGCTCGCGTTTGTCCAGACGGTTAGATCCCATGCCCTCAGAGAGACGACGGCCATCGAAAGGATTCACGGATCTCATCCTCTCTTACTCCAAGGTCCTCGATATGTAAAGAAAATGCGAGATGTTCCGCGGGCTTGGAGAAGTCTATCCGACGGACTGTATGAAGAGAGCGGGCTTGCGGTTACTTCGTGGGAGGGGATTCGGACTCGGCATAGTCCCCCACAGTCATACACCATTGGGCGAGCACCGTACTGAGGGCCTGGAGTTGAAGCGGTTTGCTCACGTAGTCATCCATACCGGCGGCCAGACAACGGTCGCGATCGCCTGGCATCGCATGCGCGGTCATGGCGATGATGAGGGTACGGCGAGGGGCGATAGGCGATGGGTGATGGGCAAGAGAAGCGGTCCCGGCCCTATCGCCTATTGCCTCTTGCCCATAGCCTCCGCGCGATTCGCGCGCGCGAATCGCGCGTGTGGCTTCAAAGCCGTCCATGTCGGGCATCTGGCAGTCCATGAGGACGGCGACATAGGACCGGCGGGCAATCGCCTCCATCGCTTCACGGCCGGTCGACGCCAGATCAACCCCGTAGCCCAGCTTCTGGACCATGTGCACGGCGACCTTCTGGTTGATGACGTTGTCGTCCACCACCAGGATGCGGCCACGGGAGCGGGCATCCGTCTCACGGAGGGTATGCCGGGTGATGAGACCCGGCGCCGCGCCGCTGGACCGGTGGTCGGGGGTTTTGGTCCCCATCACGACCGTGAGCGCGTCATACAGTTGGTACTTCCGAATCGGCTTGGTGAGGTAGGCCTGCACGCCGGCTTGTTCGGCGGTGCTCGCGTCGCCGCGTTGCCCCATGGCCGTCACCACCACGAGGCGGATCCCCGCCAAGCTCGGATCCCTGCGAATCTCCGCCGCCAAGGCCAGCCCGTCCATTTCCGGCATCTTGACGTCGAGAATCGCCAAGTGGAATGGCTGGCCGGCGACCGCGGCGGCTCGGAGCTGCACGAGGGCTTGCGGGCCGCCCGGCGCCGTCTCGTACGGCATTTCCCATTCCCGGCAGTATTGGCTGAGGATCAGCCGGTTCGTGGCATGGTCGTCCACGATCAGCGTGCGCACGCCTCTCAGATCGGTCCACGACGGGGCCTCCGGTACCGACGACGTCGATGGCTCGAAGGGGATCGAAAACCAGAAGCGGCTCCCGCGGCCAGGTTCGCTGATGGCCCCGAACGCGCCGCCCATGAGCTCGACAAGTTGTCGACAGATGGCCAGCCCCAATCCCGTCCCGCCGTATTTCCTGGTCACCGACCCGTCGCCCTGTACGAAGGCTTGGAACAGGCGCCGCTGGACTTCGGGCGTCATTCCGATGCCCGTATCCCGCACCTCGAATCGCAGGTGGACCTTCCCGGCGGTCTGATCGTCCTCCGTACCCCGTGCCCCGCGCCTCGTGCCTTCCTGTCGCACCTCGACCACCACTTCGCCCTGGTGCGTGAACTTCACCGCGTTGCCGATGAGGTTGACGAGGATCTGCCTGAGGCGGCCGGGATCGCCGCGGAGCTGCGACGGCACGTCCGCGTGGATCAGGCAGCAGAGCTCCAGTCCCTTCGCATAGGCTTGTCCGGCCAGGATCGACACGGCGTCGTCCACGGTGGACCGGGGACTGAAGTCGATCGTCTCGATCTCCAATCGTCCGGCTTCGATTTTGGAAAAGTCGAGGATGTCGCTGATGAGCGCGAGCAGCGACTCGCCGGAGGTCTGCAGGGTGTCCACCAGCTCCCGTTGCTCAATCGATAAGGGGGTATCGAGCAGGAGGGCGGCCATGCCGAGCACGCCGTTCATCGGCGTGCGGAGTTCATGGCTCATGGTGGCCAGAAACTGCGACTTGAGCCGCGAGGCCTCCATCGCCTGGTCTCGGGCCTCGGCCAAGGCGGCGGCGGAGCGGGCCAGACGCGCGGTCTGCTCCGTCACAACCTGTTCATAGACCAACAGCACTTGCTCCTGCGCGGCGATTCTTGCCCGATACCGGTTGTCGTCCGAGGGCGAGGGCCTCGTGCCGGTCCAGGGGACACCGTCCTTGGGATCAAAGACGGCCTGCGGTTCGAAGGGCAACACGGCGAGCTTGACGCAAGGCGCCATGGCCCGAAAGAGCGGGGCCATGTCTTCCGAGATCGGCACGGTGGAGAACAGGATCACCGCGAACAATTCGCCGCCGGGCAGGACCCCGCCGAAGCCCAGCACCGACTCGATGCCATGGCGGTGCACAAAGTCTTGCTGCACGGGCACGAAGGGGCTGCCCTTTGCTTCCTTCACATGGAAGACGTTATAGCTGTGTTGGTGCCGGTCCAGCAGCAGGCTTTCTCCCGGCGTCACTAATGTCGGCAACAGGGCGGGATCGAGCTGCCGGAACAGTTGGGAAAACATCGGCAGTTGGTTCACGGTCGCTTCGTCGAGGAGTGGGATCACCCGGTACCGGTGGGAGTGCGACGCGTCATTCCACTCCGGCTGCTGGCCGGCGCTTCCCAAGAGCGTGAGACAGCGGACCTTCGGATCGATCCGGTCCCGGCCGATCCGTCGGCGCGCCGCTTCTTGTCGCGATGGATCGAGATCGTAGTAGGGATGCGTCTTGAAGAACCGGACCAAGGGGCAGGCCGGCGGTCCCGAGGCGCCGACCCGCAGGTGGTCGTAGAAATAGCGCGTGACCCGTCCCGCCACGGCCTCGAGGCTGGCGGCCCCGATGCCGAGCCGGCGTAGCGCGGCGCCGCAGGTCGTCATGTCATGGAGATCGAATTTCGCCAGATCGAACATGGGTATGTGGCGCGGCGCCGAGTGGCGCCGGTTGGTGATTGACGCCTGAGGGGTCTATCGGCTAAGACGCTCGCGAACTCAATAGAACCATACGCCTCAAGGCCTTCCTAGCGGCAATCGCTACAAACCGAAAGAAAGGAGCAGGCCGGAATCGGAGGGCATAGGACGTAACGGCCCTGTTACTTCTTGCGGACCATCAGGCGGATGGGCGTGCCCTGGAAGTCGAATTCCTCGCGCAGCCGATTTTCCAGAAATCGCAGGTAGGTGGCCGTGATGTTTTCGGGGTGCCCCACAAACAGAGCGAAGGCCGGCGGCTTCGTGGCCACCTGCGTCATGAACACGGAACGGACGGTCTTCGCGGGTTTGCCCTTGCGCGAGGGCAGCGGATGGGTCTCGACCACCTGTTGCAGGAATTGATTCAGGGGCCCGGTGGGCACGCGTGTCGTGAAGGTCTTGATGATGCGATCCAGCGCCGAGAAGAAATGCGCCAACATGTCCGCCTGGAGCGCGGAGCCGTAGAGCACCGGCGCCCAGGACAGGAACCCTAATTTGCGCTGCAGGTCCAGCTCGAACTTCTCGCGCGCCGCCGGGCGATCACGCTGCAGATCCCACTTGTTCACGAGCACGAGGCAGGCCCGTCCCTGCCGTAGCGCCAGACCGGCGATCTTTGTGTCCTGTTCGGTAATGCCCTCCCCGGCATCCAGCAGCAGGACGGCCACGTCCGACCGACCCATGGCCTTCATGGCGCGGAGCACGCTATAGCCTTCGATCCCCCGTTCGATCTTGCCGCGCCGGCGAATGCCGGCCGTGTCGGTGAAGAGATAGGTGCGGTTCTGATAGGTCACGAGCGTGTCGATGGCGTCACGCGTGGTCCCCGGCACGTCGCTGACCACCACGCGCGCTTCTCCGGCCAGAGCATTGATGAGGGTCGATTTGCCGACGTTCGGCCGCCCGACCACCGCGATGCGGGGCGGCTCGGCCGCCGCCGGCTCCGACGGGGCGGCTGGCAGCAGGGGCTGGATCGCTTCCAGCAGATCGTCCACGCCTAGCCCATGTTCGGCGGAAATGGGGAAGATGCGCTCGTGGCCCAGGCCGTAGAAGTCCGCCAGCAACGACTCGACTTTCGGCGTATCGACCTTATTGACGGCGACGAACAGGGGTTTCCGCACTTTCCGAAGCAGCGCCGTCAGTTCCTCGTCGGCGGGCGTGAGCCCTGTCCGTCCGTCGACCAGCAGGATCAAGATATCGGCCTCGGCGATCGCGATCTGCGATTGCTGTTTGATCAGCGCCAGCATGCCCTCGGTGGCCGTGGGATCGAGCCCCCCGGTATCCACCAATCGAAAGGCCCGGCCGTGATAGGCGCCGTCCGCATAGTGCCGATCGCGCGTCACCCCCGGGATGTCGTCCACGATGGCGGCGCGGGTGCCGAGAATGCGGTTGAACAGGGTGGACTTACCGACATTCGGCCGTCCGATGATGGCGATCAGGGGAAGCGACGAGGACTGAGGGCTGAGGACTGAGGGCGAGGACGTCGGACCAGACATATGCGCGATGGCCGGACCGTACCACAGAGATTTTCACAAACACAACTCTCTCGTCTTCTCGCGAATCCTCCGTTATACTTTTCCCATGACTCAGTCCTCAGCCCTCAGTCTTCAGTCCTGCCCCGACTGGGACCTCATCGACGACATCCTGCTCGATATGGATGGGACGCTGCTCGACCGCCACTTCGACAATTTCTTTTTCGAAGAGGAATTACCGCGCCGCTATGCGGCCCTGCACGGGCTTGCTTTCGAGATGGCGCGCGATCACCTGATGGGGATGTACCGCTCGGTCGAGGGCGAGCTGGACTGGACCAATCTCCACTATTGGACCGGCCGCATCGGGATCGATGTCGTGGCGATGACCAGGGAACTGGACCACATGATCGACTTTTTGCCCGGCGCCGAGGAGTTCCTCAAGGAAATCGGCCGACTGGGAAAGCGGGTCGTGATTCTGACCAACGCCCACACCGCGGGCGTGGAAATCAAGCAGTCGAAAACCGGCATCGACCGCTACGTCGATCGGATCGTGGATGCTTTCGAGGTCGGACACCTCAAGATGCGCGAGGCCTACTGGCCGACGTGTCAGCGGCTGGTGGGTTTCGACCCGGCCCGCGCCCTCTATGTCGACGACGATGAGGCCTGCCTGGCCGCGGCCGAGGCTCACGGCATCGGGCACATCCTGCACAGCGCCAAGTCCAGTTCGCAGTTGCCACCGCAGCCCTCCCTGCGCTTTCGGTCGATCACCAACCTCGCGGACCTGATCCCCTCGACCGGGTCGTCGGCTTCTCGGCGACGCGTCTCAGGCTAAAACCCCTCCGCCATCGCATCAAGATCATCCAATCCCAACAACGACGAGGCCAAGGGGCTCTTCGGATCGTCGTTGAAGGGCCGTTGGTAATGCAGCACGCCCAAGTTCCGCGTGACCAGTTTCCGCAGACGGCATTGGGCAATGGCGCGGTCGGAGGCATCCAGGCCGAACCACTCGCCATGCGGAATGTGAGTCGGCCAAAATCCCGGGTCCAGCCGCGCGGTGGAGACGACGGCGACACGGGGACGGATGGACCGCGCATTGAATGCAAAGGTCCAATCCTGGTTCTCGAGATAGAGATCCTCGGTCGTCAGGCCGACCACCGTGGCCTCGGGGTCGGCCACCAGGTCCGCAAAGTGCTCCTGCACCTGCGCCAGCAGGCGCTGCCCCATGAGCTGGTGGCGCTGCGTATCACGCACACGCCCGTCGATCGGCACGGCCGGCAGCAGGTCGACGGCGAGGCCGTACTTGCGGCGATAGTAGGTCGTCAATGAGCGGAGCGGCTCCGGCGAAAACTCGCCCACCGGCACGAAGTACACCATGCCCTGCCCTGTCGGGACGTGCGGCGCGCGCACGGCGAGGCTTCCGCAGTTGGGCTCAGGGTGGTGGCGCACGGTCAGGAGCGCGCAGAGAGCGGCGGCCAGCGCGCTGCCCCAGGCAAGCCATCGCACATGCCGGCGCCACGGCATCCGCCAGTTCCGCAGAGGGACCGACCAGGCCCGGGCGGGCGCCCGCTGACCGGATCGCTGCGTGTAGATCCGCGCATCATGGACGCGGCGCAAGGATTTCAAGAGACGACGCCGGCCTGCGCCTTCCAGGACGACCAGGCTCGTGCGCGGCGGGGTCTGGAGCTTGGCGGCCACTTGCTGGGCCAGTTGGGCGGTCTTCGATTTCTCCCACCACTCGAACCACCGGACGCGCGGCACGATCGCCAGCACATAGAACGGCACCGACGGGCAATCGGGCATGAGTCGGCGCACCAGGTAGGCTTCGGCCACGCGGGGTTGCTGCGCCAAGGCCCGGCGGAGGCCGGTGACCATGGCCAGCGACAGCCCGTGCGGAATCAGTTGATCGGAAGGCTGCAGCGTCTGCGACCGCTGTTCAGCCCGGCTCAACTGTTCCGCCACTTCGTCCGCGCGGCGCAAATAGCGATGAATATCCGGCTCATTCCCCTGGCGGCTTTGGAAGTCGGCGATGAGCCGGCAGCCCGGGGGCACCAGCTCGGGCAACTTGACCATGGCCCGCTCGATCAGCGCGATGCCGCGCGCGTCGCTCCGATCCAGTAGAATGCGGCCCAGCGCAAAATTCGCCTGCGCGTGATGCGGTGCCGTCGTCAGCAAGCTTTTGAGGAGGGGCAGGGCCTCCCCTTCTCCTTTGAGTTCTTCAGACCACCGCGCCTGCTCCCACTGCTCCTCGACCGACAGGGGCTTGGAACCGGCCTTCTGCGCCAAGGCCAGGAGCCGCCGCTGGCCCTCCTGGGCCGCTTCGTGCCGAACCTTCCACTCGCCGGCCATCTGCGCCGTCCACCGGGCGTCCAGTTCGGCGCGGTAGTCCCACTGCCGCTCGCCCACGTAGTGGTCCAGGGCCGTGACGCGGGGGGCGGCGCGCAGGTGCGGCCAGGTGGCCAGATCGCGTAGGTCCCCTGTGCGCTTCGATTCCTTGGCGAGGGCGGCAAGCCTATCTTTTAGCCCCGGATGCGTGTCGGCGTAGCCCGTCAGCCGCGACATCTCTTCCTTCAGCCAGCGGCGGGCCTCGTCGGGCGGCATGCCGGTCTTGAAGGCACGCTCCAAGTCGCCGAGTGGGCTCTCGGGCGGAGCAGCCTGCTTCACGGCAAGACGCGTCAGGGAGGGCCAAAAGGACCGCTCGAGAAATCGGCCCACGACGGAGACCGTCACGAGGGCCTCGCGCGCCGGGATCGATCCCGCCAGCCGCGCCGACTGGGCATCGGCTTCATACTCGTGCTCGCGCGCCAGCACGAAGGTATAGGCGTTGAAGAAGGGGGTGTACCACCGAAAGAAGCGCTCGAACAGCAGGGCGCCCCAATGGCGGTGCGCGCGCAACGTCCCCACCAGGCAGCCCCATGTCAGGCGCACGCGAGAGATCCAGGCGGCAAACCGCCCGTGCGCGCGCGAGAGGTGGCCAAGTTCATGGGCGACGACCGCTTCAAACTGGGGCGGAGAGAGGACTTCCATCAGCGGGAGACCCAACGCCAGGTAATTCCGTGACCAGCCGAGGAATCCCAACCGGGGGATCTGCACGACCGACGCGTTGAAGTCGGCGGTCAGCAATACCTGGTGGCACCGAGGCGCCCGATGGGCCTTCTGCAGTCGCGCCAGCAGACTGAAGAGCTCGGGGACATCCTTCTCGGTGACGGCCACGCCGGTGGGGGGCGGGAGTCGGACCCAGAGCGACCGCAGAATGATGAGGCTCAAGGCGCCTAAGGCAAAGAGCAGTTCGCCGAGGACGTAGCCGACCCCTCGGGACCCTTGGGTGAGCAACCAGGTGAGTCCGGCCATGGCGGCGACAACCAGACCCAAGATCACGGCGACATAGGTATACCCCAGCAGCGCGAGCAGCATCACGCGAGCCCGATAGGCCTTTGGCTTCCGCTGGGCGTAAGCCTCCAGCCGTTTGATCAGTGCTTGGTAGCCGTCGTAGGTCATGGCGAAGGGTTCGGCGCCACGTGAGCCTGTCCGGACAGAGTTCGACCCATCTGTATCGGCTGTCGGAAGAAAGGCCCTGAGGCTGGTGGCGAGGGAACGGCCACGCGGAGGCGGCGATCAGATGGGAATGGATGCCGTTTTGCGGGGAGGAGAGGCGGCGCACCGGACCCGTTACAGTCCGGAAGCGGCTTTGAACGGCTGACGCTGTTCTGCAGTCAGAGGAACGGCGCGGCCCCGATACATGCTGCCGCCGATTTTGGGGAGACTCTCCATCTGGTAGCGCTCCAAGAGCTCGATGGAGAAACCTGCGGACCGGACCAGTTCGTCGATTCGACGGTTCAAATGGCAGCCGCAGGCCACGACCTTTTGCACCGGGGTCAGCCGGTTTTGCCAGCGCGCGATCTTGGGATCTTCGCTGAGCCCATGTTCCAGGAAGAGAAAGGAGCCGCCCGGCTTCAAGACCCGCCGCACTTCGGTCAAGGCGGCCAGGACGTTGGGGATCGAGCAGAGGGTCCAGGTACTGACCACGCAGTCGAACCGCGCGGTTTCAAACGGCAGCCGCTCCGCATCGAGTTTGAAGATCTCGACGGGAAACGACAGCCCGATGCTCCGCGCCTCCAAGGTCTTGGGAAGTTGCACCCGGAGATCGATCCCCGTAAACCAGGTGACGCGGGCGGGATAGTGCGGCAGATTCAGGCCGGTTCCGAGGCCGATTTCCAGGACAGTCCCATAGACATCCGCCAGCGCCTCGTGTCGCTGCCGCCGGAATTCCTCCTTCCCCATCACCCATTCCATGAGATAGGGGAAGACCTTGTCGGCATACCAACTCATGCGTAGCTCCTAGTGGACTGTAACAGCCAGATGGATAGTGGTCGCAATCCATGAATGACTTGCTGACGACTTAAATCCGTGAGGCAAAAGTTCATTAAGACTATCATCTCACTACTGTCGAATCGTCTGTTACAGGCCACTAGTATAGCAAAGACTCCGCTTTAGCCCAGTGATTCCGAGAAATGATGGACCGGCCTGGGCTGACGAACGGTACCCGTCGGGAACCCGTTGCGGGGGGATCATTGCTGGGGCACCCGTTGCTGTTTCGCTGCAACGGGTCCAATGCAATGGGTCGGCGGATACAACGGGTGAAGGCGGCATCGTGCGTTGAAGTGGAGCAGGTCCCCCTATCGATCGGTTGGTCGATCGCCTCTTACATTATCGGATCGGCTCGCGACAGCCTGTATGGTCATAGGAAGGACAGTCCCCGCGATACCGTGGCCCTCGGCGGGCATCCGTTCCAGCAGAGCCCGCCATGGTCGCAACCTTGTGACCCCACAGGGTCTATGCTAGATTCCCTCGCGGCTCGGCATAGGTCCAACGCCGCGACTATTCAAGGCTTCGACGCCCATATCATATTCCGACTTTCGCCTTGTAAACTTTTCGACCGACCGCCCCATGAGCCGCGCCTACGACCATCACGCCATTGAAACCAAGTGGCAGGCCTACTGGGAACAGCACCGTACGTTTCGCGCGGCGGATGAGACCGAACGCCCCAAGTTCTATTGCCTCGACATGTTCCCCTACCCGTCCGGCTCGGGGCTCCACGTCGGCCACCTGGAAGGCTACACGGCCACCGACATCGTCTCCCGCTATAAGCGGATGCGCGGCTTCAACGTGCTGCACCCGATGGGCTGGGACGCCTTCGGCCTGCCGGCGGAACAGTACGCGGTCAAGACCGGCGTCCATCCCGCGCAGACCACGGCGCAGAACATCGCCACCTTCAAGCGTCAGATGAAGCGGGTCGGCCTCTCCTACGACTGGGACCGCGAGCTCAGCACCACCGATCCCGACTACTACCGCTGGACGCAGTGGATCTTCCTCAAGCTCTTCGAGCGGGGGCTGGCCTATGTCGCGGACGTGCCGGTCAATTGGTGCCCGGCGCTCGGCACCGTGCTGGCCAACGAAGAAATCGTGGACGGCCGCAGCGAGGTCGGGGGTTTCGAGGTCATCCGCAAGCCCATGCGGCAATGGGTGTTGAAGATCACGGCCTACGCCGACCGGCTGCTAGAAGACCTCAAGCTGGTGGATTGGCCGGCCAGCACGCTGGAGATGCAGAAGAACTGGATCGGCCGCTCGATCGGCGCGGATGTCGAATTTGTCCTGGCGGCCGGCACCGGCACCGTCCGCATCTTCACCACCAGGCCAGATACGCTCTTCGGCGCCACCTATATGGTGCTGGCGCCGGAACATCCCTTGGTGGAGGTCCTGACTGCGCCGGAACAACGCGGGGCCGTCCAGGCCTATTGCGAGGCCGCCGCCCGCAAGAGTGACCTGCAGCGGCAGGAGCTCGACAAGGAAAAGACCGGCGTCTTCACCGGCGGCTACGCCATCAATCCGGTGAACGATGAACGATTGCCCGTGTGGATTGCCGACTATGTGCTCATGAGCTACGGCACCGGTGCGATCATGGCCGTGCCGGGCCATGACCAGCGCGATTGGGAATTCGCCCGCCGATTCGACCTTCCCATCCGTGAGGTGATTGCCGGTGGCGACGTGACTAAAGAAGCCTTCACCGAGACCGAGCGCGGAACCGTCGTCAATTCGTCGACGCCCGACGGCTCCTTCTCCATCAACGGGCTGACCCCTGCGGATGCCATTCCCAAGACCACCGCCTGGCTGGAAAGCCGCCACAAGGGCCGCAAGGCGATCAACTATAAATTGCGCGACTGGCTCTTTGCCCGACAGCGCTACTGGGGCGAGCCCTTTCCGATCGTCTGGGTCGACGGCGAGGCGCGGCCGTTGCCCGAAGAGCAGCTCCCGCTGACCTTGCCGGAAACCAAAGAGTTCAAGCCCTCCGGCACGGGAGAAAGCCCCTTGGCGAATCTCACCGACTGGCTGACTACCACCGATCCCCGCACCGGCAAGCCCGCTCGTCGCGAGACGAACACGATGCCGCAGTGGGCCGGCTCCTGCTGGTACTACCTGCGCTTTATCGATCCGAGGAACGACAGTCGGCTCGTCGACCAGGCTAAGGAACGCTATTGGATGCCCGTGGATCTCTACATCGGCGGGTCGGAACATGCCGTGCTCCACCTGCTCTACTCACGCTTCTGGCACAAGGTGCTCTATGACGTGGGCGTGGTCAGCACGCCCGAGCCCTTCATGAAGCTGGTCCACCAAGGGATCGTGTTGGGCGAAGACAATCAGAAGATGTCGAAGTCGCGCGGGAATGTCGTGAACCCGGATGAGATGATCGACCGGTTCGGCGCGGACGCCGTTCGTCTCTACGAGATGTTCATGGGGCCGCTGGAAGCGATGAAACCCTGGAGCACGCGGGGCGTGGAAGGCGTCACCCGCTTTTTAGATCGAGTCTGGCGGCTAATCGCCAATGAAGACGGCGCTCTCAGCCCAGCCGTCGGTATCTATGCTCCGACCCCTGATCAGCTCCGCCTGCTGCACCAGACCATCAAGAAGGTAACGGAGGACATCGAGGAGTTGCGATTCAACACCGCCATTTCGCAGATGATGGTCTTCACCAACGAAATGACCAAGGTGGAGCAGCGTCCGCGTGCGTTGCTTGAACCCTTTGTGCTGTTGCTGGCACCCTTTGCGCCGCATCTCTGCGAACAGCTATGGGAGAAGCTGGGTTACCATCCGAGTGTGTCTCAGCAATCGTGGCCGACGTATGATCCGGCCTTGACGGTGAGCGAGCGGCTCACCATTCCGGTCCAGGTCAACGGCAAGCTGCGCGGCAAGGTGGAGGTGGCGGTCGAGGCTTCGCAAGAGGAGATCGAGCAGACCGCCCGGCAGGAAGTGGCGGCGTATCTGGCCACGCCGCCCCAGAAGGTCATCTACGTGCCGAAGAAGCTGGTGAATTTCGTAGTCTAATGAAGGACTGAGGACTGGGTGCTGAGGACTGAGCGGCAGGATTTGGACATGAAGGACGAAAGGCCGGTGGACTTCCAGGGCTATTCACTTCTTCTTTCTTCCATGTTTCGGACCTCAGCACTCAGCACTCAGCACTCAGTCCTCACGGCGAAGCAGGCGCTGGCCATGATCCTGTTGAGCCTGCTCGTCGGCTGCGGCTACCAATTTCGCGTGGACGGGCAGGGGCCGACCATTGGGGGCGCCTCCGTGACTCACGTCGCCCCGGCGCCGACGGGTCCGCAGCCGCGGCTCTCGATCCCGAACTTCGAGAACAAGGCCTTCGAACCGAATCTTGAGCTGAAGTACAGCGCCTATGCGCGGAGGGAGTTCGCCGCCGGGAGCGGCGCGCGCGTCGTCAATGTGTCCGAGCCGACGGACTACATTCTCAAAGGCGCGATCACATCGGTGGTGTTGCCCACGCTGGCCTTCTCGATTACGGAGGGCACGCAGGAAACGCGCGTGACGGTGACGGTCAAGGCCAACGTGGAAGAGGCCGGGAGCGGCAAGGTCATCTGGTCCCAGGCTGCGACCGCCTCGTCGGAATTTTTCGTGACGAACGACTTGCAGTTCAATCGGGTCCTGCAGGCCCGCGCGCTCGAGCAAGCCGGCCGGCTGATTGCAGAGGACTTGGCCACTCGTTTTCTGGCCTTCCTCGACGCCAAACGTGCCGGGCTGATCGTCGCGCCACCCTCGGCGCAGGATCTGAGCCCGACCCGGACATCTCCCGCGGCCGATCGCCCGATGGCCCGATAAGCACGTATGAAAGCCCTCGATCTTCCAGCCGTACTCGTCAAGCAGAATCTGGAGCCTCTCTACCTGATCATGGGGGAGGAAGACCATTTGCGGGATTTCGCCGTTGCGCGGCTGCGCGCCGCCTTTGGCGCCGGTGAAGGCGGGGGCCTGGACGAATTCAATTCCGACGTCCTCTACGGCGATGAGTGCGATGCGGCCACGATTCAGGCTCGCGCCGGTGAAGCGCCGGTCTTCGCGGCCAGGCGTCTCATCCTCATCAAGGCCGCCGACAAACTTTCGGCCAAGCAGGGGGAGGCCCTCATTCCCTATCTCCAGGCCCCCAGCTCCACCGCGACGGTCGCGTTCGTCTGCGCCAAACTGGACGGCCGCCTCAAATGGACGCAGGCGCTCAAAGAGCGGGCCGTGTTGATCGATTGCTCGTCGCTGATCGAACCGCAATTGAGCGCCTGGCTGACTCGGGAAGCGGAATCGGTCGGCGTGCGCATCGGCCAGGAGGCGGCGCAGAGTCTCAAAGAATATGCGGGGTCGTTGAAAGACAGTGCGGGCGGCTCCCTGGGGCTCGTGCGGCGCGAGCTGGAAAAATTGGCGATCTATGTGCCGGAGGGGCGCGCGGCGACGATCGAGGACGCGCTGGCGGTCCGCGGCACCGACGCGGGCGCGTCCGTCTTCAAATTGGCCGAAGCCATGGGGGCGGGGCAACGCGCGCTCGCCCTGAGGATCCTCGGACGGAACCTCGAAGCCGGCGAGCAGCCGCTCCGCATCCTGGGGTCATTGGCCTGGCAGTATCGACAAATTTGGAAAGCGAAGGACGCCCTCGATGGGCGCCGGTCCGAGGCGGAGGCGGGCCGCCTGCTGCGGATGCCGACGTTTAAGGTGCGTGACTTTCTCGCCCGCTTTTCCGAGGCGGGTCTGCGGCAGGCGTTTCAGCGATTTCTGGAAACCGACAACGCGCTCAAGGGCGGCAGCGCGGTCGCGCCGGAGATCCTCTTGGAGCAGCTCGTGATGGAACTCAGCCGCCCGCGGGTATCGAAGACGACGACCCCGAGGCCACCTGCCTCTCGATCAGCAGGTGACCGGCAGGATGCACACCGGTAGGGGCGGTTAGGCTAATGAATTGACTTGATGAGCCAGACGGGATATCCGGCGCGAGGCGGTGTTGCGCTTCAACAGGCCCTTGGTCACGGCCTTGGCGAGCGTGGACGTGGCGTCACGCAGCGCGGTCTTGGCCTCATCGGCTTTCTTAGCCTCGACGGCCGTGAGCACGCGCTTGAGCTGGGATTTCACCGTATTGAGCGCCGCCCGGTTTCGGTCCCGGCGCCGCGCCGCCTGACGGGCGGCCTTGATCGCTGATTGATGTCGTTCGGCCATGGAACAGTCTCCTCAAAAAAAGAAGGGACTTTATAACACCCGCTCGCCGTATGGGTCAAGCCGGCGCCGGAAATGGCGAGCCGCCCGCAGGACGATATGGCTGTGGGTCGCCGCGCTCGCGTGCGGGTCGATGGGTCTCGGCTGTGCGGTGCAGAAAGAGCCATACCTCCAGGGCCACGTGGGCCGCGCGACCGAACAGGACGTCCGCGCCAAGTTCGGGGAGCCCCGGTTCATGCAGCCGGGCGAGGGTGGCGGTATCCGCTGGGTCTATCGAGAAGGGGACGGCTGGTTCGTGAGTAAGTCCACGCCGAGCGGGACCTCCCCCGACTGTGTGGAGTATCATCTGAGCTTCGACAGCCGTAAAGTCCTGACGGATTGGACCAAGACCGCATGCTGAACGTCGACGCGCGTGACCGCTTGATCGTGGCCCTCGACGTGCCGTCGGCCGACGAGGCCGTCCGGCTGATGGAGCGCATGGCCGGCTCCGTACGCTTCGTGAAGATCGGCCTCGAACTCTACACCGCGGCCGGGCCGCCCATCGTGAAGCGCGCGCTGGCGCTCGGCAAGCGAGTCTTTCTCGATCTGAAATTCCTCGACATCGACGAGACCGTGCGCCGCGCGACCGCGCAGGTGGCCGACCTCGGCGTGGACTTCCTGACCGTGCACGCCAACCGCAAAGCGCTGCAAGCGGCCGTCAAAGGGCGTGGTACTGGGGACTTGAAGCTCCTGGCCGTCACGGTGCTTACCAATTTTGACTCGGCCGACTTGCATGACATGGGGATTCAGTGGAGCGTGGCGGACCTCGTCGTCGCCCGGGCCAAGCTGGCCGCAGAAGTCGGGTGCGACGGGGTCGTGGCGTCCGGCGAGGAGCCGGCCGCCATCAGACAGAAGATCGGGCCGGGGCTCACGATCGTGACGCCGGGGATCCGTCCGTCAGGCAAGGGCGTGGACGATCATGCGCGGGCCACGACCCCCTCCAAGGCGATCACCGCCGGCGCCAATTATCTGGTGGTCGGCCGTCCGATCCGCGATGCCGCCGATCCCCGCGCCGCCGCCGAAGCGATCATCGCCGAAATGCAGGCCGCCTTCGACGCGCGAAGCCGGTGATCGGAGAAACCGTCTCCGGTCATTGGTCATCAGTCATCGCTATAGTCCCTTCTCTGTCAGCGACCAGCGACCCATGACCATTGACACGCTTCCGCCCCGCTTGCGGCCTCGAGCCTCCTTTGTGTAGGATGACCACTTGCCACGCGACCTTGCAGGTTGAGCCGAGAGCATCTGCCCTCCCTCAACCTCAGCCTCGACCTTCCGCTGTGTGGTGGGTGTAGCTCAA
>FKKE01002989.1_pt1 | contig 36315 bp, 57 predicted proteins | sample 1106331 | NCBI WGS metagenome assembly FKKE01 (sample SAMEA3931202, study PRJEB13176) | freshwater metagenome | biome: Drinking water system; feature: drinking water; material: freshwater | place: China | collected 2013-02-06
TGACGATGAACTCCGAGATCGTCATGCCGCACGTATCGGCAGCGGCCTGCCACCTCGAGCGGCGCCTCTCGTCCACGAGCGCCTCGAAGTCCGTGTCGTGGTCGGCCGGGTCCGGATCGTCGGCGAGCACGATCCGATTGTCGTTGCCGTAGCGGCGATCCCCGAACCCTTCGGCCTTCGAGCGGAAGTAGTCATCGACCCTACGCTCCATGAGGTCGGCCACGTAGGACGCAAAGGGCTCGCCGCCGTTCTGTCCGTACTTGGCCTGCTGCCGCTCTGGGTCATACCTCAGCGCAGCCTGTAGACCCACGAGCTGCAGGCGTGACACGAGATCCTCGAAGCGGTCGCCCAGGGTCGCACCTCGTAGGCGCAGAGCGTCGTTGCCCACCTTGCGCGAGAGCTTCTGCAACCGCTCCACCGTGAACCCGTGGCGCATGAGCGCGAGCTCGTACCACTCGCAGCGCTGGTAGGCCCGAAGGACGAGCTCGTCGCCGGCTGCGCCGGCCTTCGGGACTCGTGGACGTTCGGCTAGCGACGTCATCCGTTGCCTCGATGGTAGCCACGTAGCTCGTCAGACGACCTCGAGCGAGTGCACCTTCAGCCCGACCCCGTAGGCGAGCTTGTCGTCGGTCATGTCGTCTCGGCCCGGCGTGAGCGTGTGACCCTTCTTCGTCACGGTCGCGGTGACGGTGAGCGTGACCTCCTGGCCGAGCTTGAGCGACTTCACGAACGCGACGTCGTCGGCCTGCGTGACGTCGGTGAACTCGACGCCTCCCGAGAGTGCCACGGTGAGCTTCTCGGCGACGTATCCGTCAAGCCCTGGGATCTCCATCTGACGCGCCGCATGCTGGCCGGCGAAGTCGATGTCGGTGACGGTCATCGTTCCTCCTTCGTGGTGGGTTTCGAGCGCGGTCAGGCCGCCTCGTCGTCTTCGGGAGAGGTGACCTCTCCAGCCCTCCCAGCACGCGCACTCCACCTCTCCCGCTCTCTATAAGAGCGGGGGAGAGGAGGAGAGGTCGCTTGTGCCCGCGCCTCGGGAGAGGTCGGGAGAGGTCGGGGAGAGGTCATATCCCGCATGGCTGCTAGGTCTGCCATCAGAACGGAATGTCGTCGGGATAGATGGGGGGGAGCTCAGGCCTCTCGGGAGAGGTCGCATCCACCTCGGGAGAGGTCAGATGGTCGTCGAACTCCTCTCGATACGGCCTCGCAAGGGTCATCAGGCGAGCGTTTCGCTCACCCTTCTGCTCGGCGAAGTAGCCCTCCGAGATGAGCAGCTCGATGGCCGTACGTCCAGCATCACGATTGCCCCCGATGCCCTTCTCGATATGCGACATCGGGACGCGTTCCTCTCCCTGCTTCTCGAGCCAGCGCGACGCCTGTTCCATCTTCACCGTGGGCCGGAACGGGTGCTCTTCGTCGGTCACCGGAGCGGCCACGAACGCCCATGTGAAGTGATGCGTCACGGGATCCGATGCGATCTCGAACGTGGCGAGCCGGCCCCGCTTGTGGAACCCAACGCGATCCTTGTGCGTCGTGATCTGGTACTTGCCGGACGAGCCGCGCTTGATCGGGCTCAGCACCGTGAATCCGAGATGGACGTCCGCGCCGCCGGCCTTGCGTTCCGAGCCGATCGCGTAGTTGCCGCGCATCTCGGCGTTCTTCACGACGTGGTCGATCGTGAGCGTAGCGATCTCGGCGCGCCAGAACGGGCGCACGTACAGGCTGGCGTAGCGCTCGACGTCGCCCCGCTTGTTGTCGTCGAGCCCCTGTAGGTCGTAGGCGCCGGCTGATGCGTCCACGATGACGAGGTCAGGCCTGCGCTGTACGAGCGCCGCCGCGTGATCCTCAGTGAGAGGTACCTCTGGCTCCACGTAGTCGATCAGGTCGAGCTCCTCATCTGTCGCGCCCAGCTCGCGCAGGCGGCGCTTGGCGTCGCGTGGCCCCATCTCGAAGTCGATGAGCAGCAGTCGTCCGCCCTGGCGAACCACATTCAGTCCGATCACGTACGCGGCGAGCGTCTTCGCCGACTCCTGCGGCCCTGAGAACAGGTGCCGCTTGCCGGGATAGACGAGGTTCAGGCCACCAAGGGTGGGCGGCTCGGGCGGGTCGTCTGAGACGACGGTGAGGTGGTACGGACGCCAGGAACCGTCCCCGGCTGCCTTCGCTCCGTACAGCCAGCTCACCTCGCCCTCGGTCGGCTCCATGCCGTCCTCGTCTTCCACGCTCACCGCACGCCACGCAGCCGGTGCACAATCCGGTCCTCCCCGAGTTCGATGAGATCGCGCTGCAGGCGAACCCAGCGCGCGTACGAGCGAAGGTCGCGAGCGGCTCGCCAGTCGACCACGACCTCGATCGCGTTGCGTACGTGCCGGCATGGCTGGTCGATCGGGCAGCGAGGGCGGTGGTCGTAGATGCCGTCGACGAGGGTGCGCGTGAGCACGTCGAGCTCGGCCTGGTCGGCTTCCGTCCACCACGGGCGGGTCTCTCGTTCACCCGTCCCAGGGACGGCTCGTGTGGCGGCGTCGGGAGCCACGCGGTCAGGGTGAGCGCTCCGTGAGAGGGGCAGAGGCGACCACCCGGACACCCGGCTCGCGATGCACGACGCGCCGATCGGCGGTGCAGTACGGGCTGACGACCGCGCCGTAGCTCGACAGCTCGCGGTAGCGCGCCGGCGTGATGCGGATGCGCTCGCGACAGCGCCGCTCGGTGCATTCGCAGACGTAGGCGTGGACGACGGCGCTCACGCCGCCGCCTCGCGCCAGTACGCCGCCCACTGCTCGGGCGTCAGGACGACACGGTATTCGCCGCCTCGCAGACGGATGAAGGTCGCACCGAACGAGGCCGACGAACCGAGCGTGTTGAGCTGCTGCCGCTCGCACTCCAGCGGCTTCTCGCGCATCGCGCGGGTGACGTCCTTCCAGTCGGCCACCTGGATCACCGTGTCGGGTACGCCGTCGATGTCGCCCACGTCGTCGAGCCGACCGGCACCGAGCGCGCGCCGCGCCGGCACGCCGAGGAGTTCGCGCAGGAGACCCTGCACCTCGAGCTCGGCGCGAGCGCCCTTCCGCTTGGACGGGCTAGCCACGTCGCTCCACCGCCATCCCGAGCAGCACGCCCACGATGCCGGTGAGCATGTAACTCAGGCCGTAGGCGATGACGACCCACTGATCGCGCGTCACGGGCGGACCTTTGTCGGCTTCGAGGCTTCTCTGCTCACCGATCAACCAGCTTCCGAATGAACCGCTCTGCCTTCTCGTCGTAGGGAGGCAAGGGCGGCTGGTGGTCGACGCAGTACCACGCGAACATGCCGCCCAGCCCGACGAGGAACACCTGCGTCGAGCGCGACTCGCAGCCCGGATGGTCGCACCGCACCTTCTCGGCCTGACTAGAACCCCGATACGACTCCACCTGCTCGCGCAACTTTGGTTCGATCACTTTCTCGACCTCGGTACGCATCTGCATGAAGCCATTGACGAGTTCGTGCTCGGTGAGAGTGAGCAGGCCGTCTGGCAGGAAGAACGTGTACGTCAACTCAGCGTCCTCGTCAGCGCCAGAGCGTTCGTAGTCGTTGCGCGAGAGACTCACGCGCCCCTCGATTCTTGGCTAGAGGGCGCTCGCAGTTCGAGGTACTCGATGGGCCTGCGCCACTGATCCGAACCGACCGGACGCAAGAGCACCTGGGCGAGCTGGCCGTCGCGTGAGTCCATGCGCCACTCGATGCCATCGCACACGGCTGTCTCGCTCGTCCAGCGCGAGCTCTTGAAGACACTCTCGTCGATCTTCACTTCGGACTCCCCTCTTGGTTCGAGGTTTCGGGAATCGGCAACGCCGCCAACGCGACTGTCAGTCTCGCGGCGGCAGAACGGACAGATGCCCCGTGCATCTCCCAAGGCTGGAGCGCGACAAGCAGGTCGGTTGCAAGCGAAGCAATGCGCTCAAGACGCTCCTGGTCGCTCACGACGCCTCCGGTTCTCTAGCTGGATCACGATCTTGGTTAGAGGGGCGTGGGAGGTTCGGTTCTAGGCACTCCCACGGCGGCGGACGATCACTAGCTGGATTCAGTACCGTCCGCGTGTAGACACCGATCTCGTAGCCTTCCCGCCCCTGGTGGAGCGTTACGTCGGGATCTGCGAGGTACGGCGTCACGGCCCCGGACACGTCCAGCCGTCTCCGTAGGTGGCGAGGTGCGAGAGCGCGTTCAGGTACTGCTCGCGCGGCGTCGGGTAGCGCCCCAGCCGCCGGCGCGTCTCGTCCCACGAGAGCAGTCCGATCCGAGCTGCGTTGACCGCGTAGTTGTGGCGCGTGATCCCGAACGCCGAGACGTGGGTGCCTGAGTCGTGGTACCAGTTGCCGGGCTCGCGGCCGTAGCCCGTCTCGCAGGCGCCGAGGGCTCGCCAGTTGCGCGGCAGCCACTCGCGCCAGGCGTAGTGATACTGCAGCCAGCGCTCGAGCGAGAGCCGCGCGGCCGTCGCGCGCGCCGACCACGTGCGCGCCGCGTAGCGCGCCCACTGGCACGACTTGCCCCGCACAACCGGAGTCCGGTCGGCGAGAGCGCCTCCGCGCGCAGACTGCCGCTCCCACGTATGAGCGCGGTAGAACGGAACGGCTCTGCGCGCGGATAGGCAACGATCGGGCGCGGCCATCGAGGCAGGCACCACGGAGGGAGCCGCGCCCGAACGTACGGCCCCGCCCGTTCCTGACGGGGCCGATCCTGCGAGGGTGCAAAGTGCGATGACGGCGGTCACTGCTGCATGGCGGATGACGCCTTCTCCGATCGTGAGCTGTGGCGGGCTTCTGCTCCGCCTTGGACACGTCGGCGCGCCTCGCGCCGCAGGCCGACGAGCAACCCCGCGAAGAGCCCGCCACACGCGACAAGCGCCACCCAGCGCGAGCCCGACTCGGCGGCCAGGTAGACGATCGCGAGGACGGAGACGAACGAGGGCAGGCCGGTGAGGAAGGTCACGAGCGGTTCCTCCGGCGCGAGCGGTTCGCGAGCTTGCGCCGCCGCCGGCTCTTCACACGAGCCGGGAAGGTAGCGTCTCTCCACTCGCGCCAGACGCGGCGCGCCGCCTTGTCGGGAAGAGCGCGGCCGGTGTGAGCGTTCAGCGGAGCCTTCGCCGCCGAGAACCCGAAGAGCCCGTCGAGTCGCCCTGACGCCGGCTCCGTGACGCGCACGAGCTGCGCGGGTGGCCTTCTCGTCGAGCTTCATGCTGCCCGCCCCACCGAGATCAGCCTGTCCAGCAACGCCAGAGCCGAGACGCGGAACCCCTCGTTCAGCGGGGCGAGCTCCGCTGCGAGGAGCTCATCGTAGATCGGCCGCGCAGCGTCATACGCAGCTTCGTACTGCTCCCAGTAGCCCCCGCCTTCGTCCTTCGCTTTCTGTGCGGCGAGCGCGGCGAGCGCGGCGACTCCGGCGGCTGTGGCAGTGCGAGCCGCGCTGGAGGACGAGGGAATCGAGCGCCGACAGGCGCTCCTCCAAGATGCTCACGCTGCCTTCTCCTTTCGATCAGATGCGAGCTCGGTCAGGCAGGCGGCGCACAGCCGATGCCGCGTACACGAGCACTCGTCGGCGGCGTACGTCAGGTTGGCGTCCTCGCGGATGATCTCGTCCGGGAGCAGGGGGAAGCAGCGACGGGTGGCGGTGACCCACTCGGGCGACGTCTCGATGGCATCGCCGGGGATGAGGTGCGCATGGCCGGCCGCGTGCGTGCTCACGCCGTCGCTCCTGCCTTCGCGAGCGCCTTCTCCATGCGCTTGATCCAGCTCGCAGCTTCGGAGCCGGTCAGCCGCTCGCGCAGCGCGGGCCAGTCGGCCACGGTGACGTCGTCGGCCGGTACGCCTCGGTCCTTCGCGAACGTCGCGATGAGCTGCGGCAGCGAGTAGTCGCGCTGGAGCAGGTCCAGCTTGTCGCGCTGCTCGTCCGTGAGAGGGGAGCCCGAGCCGCCGACCGATGCGCCGCCTGAGCGACGAGGGGAGGGCGACGGCTCGGGGTCAGCGGACGCGGACGCCGGGGCTGCCGGCGAGGCGGTGGGTGCCTGTGGTTCCGCGTCCGGTTCTGGAAGAGGAGCACCTGCGAACTCGAGGTCGGTCGCACCGGGGATCGGTGCGGCGCTGCGCGGACTGCGCGTGAGCGCGCGTGTCTCGGCGGATTCGAGTCCTTCGGCGAGCGAGACGCCCGACGTGATCTCCGGCAGCGGCGTATAGCCGGCGGGAAGTGCCTGGCGCTCACCGCCGAGAAGTTCCGCGTATCGCACCTGCACGTCGATCACCGGCACGACGAACCGCACGGCCTGGCCTTCCTTGCTCGAACGCCGCTCGACGATCTTGAGCTTGGCCGGGACGAACGGAGCACCGCCCGACACGCCGCGCACGAGATCCATCGACGCGAGCAGCTCGCGGGCCGCGTTGTCGCCCTTCGTCTCCAGCCGCCATCCGAGCATCGTCGTGAGCTCGGGAAGCGCCACCGTCAGGCGGGTCAGCAGCGCGCACTTGTCCTCGCCGGTCGCGTTGCACAGGCATGGCTGCCCGTCGTCCATCTCGATCCCGTCGCAGCGGCGCTCGACGAGCGTCGGAGACGTGCGGTACTCGTAGCCCTGGCGGAACGAGTAGCCGGGCATGACGAGCACGGGCAGTTCGGAAGTTGTAGTGACGACCTCGAACTGCGGGCCGGACGGAGACTCCCACGGCTCCGGCTTGCCGCCGTATAGACCCGCCGCCTGCGCGATGAGCGACTCGTCGGGCGAGGTGATGCGCCAGGTGGTCAGGCGCTTCGGAGCGCCCTTGTCGGTCTTCTCGCCCATGCGGATGCGTCCCGCTTCGGCGAGGCGGCGCTGGAGCTCGATCAGCGGCGTGGGGCTCACGCGAGCACCTCCTGTCTGGAAGGCGGCGTCACGGCCGGGGCGACCGCCACCTTCATCGTCTCCTGCTTGAAGCGGGCGATCTCCAGCACGCTCAGGAAGGTGCGAAAGACCTCCTCGTTCGAGCGCACCGGGCGCACCTCGTAGTCGTGCGGCGAGATGACGAGGCAGACCGCGCCGTCCGTCTGCGGCATCGGCTCGGTGTGCTTCGCCGGGTCGAACGAGTAGTAGCGCCCACGATGGGTCTCGGTGCGCTCGGCGAGCAGGCCCACGAGCTCGGCGTGGCGGTAGGCGGCGATCTGCAGCACGGCCTCCTCGAACGGCGGGCGTGTCTTGCCCGAGTCCTTCGCGTGCTGCGTCGTCTTGATGTCGAAGAGGAGACGCTGACCGTCGATCACGACGATGCCGTCGCAGGTGCCGGCGTACCCGTAGCGCAGGTTGTAGACGGGCGCCTCGCTCATCACGTACTCGGGCGAGAAGTCCTCGAGGAAGCGCACGAACTGGTCGAGGAAGGGCTGGTGATGCTCCTCGATCTCGGGCGTCTGACCGAGCGCAAGGCGCTCGGCGGCGTTGTGCAGGTCGGTCCCCCGCGCCGCTGCCTTGCGGACTCCCGCCCACTCCTGCCCGAGCAGCCACTCGATCGCGCCGTCGCGGTCGCCGTCCTCGACGAACGCCTGGAGCATCTTGACCTTGTCGTAGGCGATCCCGGCGATCGTCGACTTGCCGTACTTCACGAGGCCCGGCCCCTGGCCGAGAGCGGCCTTGTTCAGACTCGTGACAGACCAGAGGCGAAGGACGTCGTCGCTCACGCCGCGAACTCCGCGCGCAGCTCGCGCAGCGTGTTCGGCTGCACCTGCCGCGCGTCGAGCCCCTTGCGCTCGAGCCACTGCAGGAAGCGCTCGGCGTTCTCGTACGAGTCGCCGTCCTCGAACACCTGGCCGAAGGCGACGCCTGTCACCGAGTCGTAAAGGCACGCGACGTCGTCGTGTGCGTCCCAGGCGATGCGGACGCTCACGTCTCAGACTCCACCGCTGCGAGTGCGGCCCGGAGCGCGTCGGCGTAGGCGACCGTGGCCTCCGAGAGCGCGGTGCGTGCGTCCTCGACTCCTTGCGCGAGGTCGACGAGCGTGCCGATCGGCGTGACCGTTACCGCTGCCGCGGGTGCCTTTTTACCCCAGCGCGCCTGTCGCCTCTGCTCGAGCCACACTTCGAGGTGCTCCTGGCAGTAGTTCGCGTACCCGCGGCCGACCTTCCGCCGCTCGACGGCGTCACGCTCACAGCCAGCCTTCGTGCAGTGTCCGAGGTTCTCCGCGACTGGCTTGGGGTTCGCGAGCGCGGGCACACCGTTGCCGCCCACGATCACCGTTCCGCCCGGATGCATCAGCTCGTGAACATCGCGCTGCTCGGCGAGCGCGCTACCGGCGACGTCCGTCTTCCGGGTGCAGTGGACGCAGTGCACGGTGACGGTCGCGAGCGTGCTCACGCTCCGACTCTCCGCGAGTGCTGCTCGGGGAATTGGATGACGTTGTCGCGCGCGGGCGTCGGTGCCATCGTCAGACCGACGCGCTCGAACGCCTCGCGCATCATCGCGTCGTTCTGCGCGAACAGGACGTCGGCTGCGATGTCCACGAGCGACGCGCCCTCGAACTCGGACGGCGACCCTTCGATGTCGGCCAGACGACGAATCAGACGGGCCGCGCGCCCGAGGTTGGCGGCGTGGTCGCTCACGCGACGCACCGCGCATCGTCGAAGAGCTTGATGACTTCGGCCTCTTCCAGTTCGGCCGCGAGTGCGAGCGCCTCTTCCGGGTCGATCCCGGCGAGCAGGCGACGCACCTCGTCGTCTTGGCCGAGGGCGCTGAGCTTCTCGATCGTGGCGAGCGTGCTCAGGTAGCGGGCGGCGAGGAGCCGCTTGCCACGGGTCACGACCGCGCTCCGTGGACGATCAGGTACACGCCGACGACGGCGCTGAGGATGGCGAGGGCGAGGAGGGTCATGCTGCCACCTCCTCGAAGAACCACGGCAGCGGTCGCTCCGTGGCTTCCGCGATCCGCTTGAGGTACTTGAGGCGCGGCTCACGCTGTCCGGTCTCCCACAGCCGAACGGCGGCTTCGGTGGAGAGGGCGTGCTCGGCGAGCTCCGCGCGGGTCAGTCCAGCACCCACGCGCGCCGCTTGTATTCGCGTTCCGAGCGGAGTACCGTTCGCCGACACGAACGTTTTGTACCACGAACAAAGGACGAATACAAGTGGGGCGAACAAGTCATGCGGCGACAGATGTTCGCAAAGAGCGTACGTTCCGTTCCGGTAGTGGGTCAGCTTGAAATCTCCCGCTCAACTGCACGGCGCTCGCGCGTCTTGGCATACCGGCCCCGCTTCGTCGGCACGGACTCCGCTTCCTCCAAGAGCCCGATCAACTCGCGGAGCGTCCAGACGTGATCGGTGAGCCCCGCCGCAACCGCCGGAGTCGTTCCGAGCGTCTTGTGGACGCGGCAGAAGTTGTAGTGCATGAAGTGCAGCGAGACGGCTGCCGCCAGGTTCTCGATCTTCTTGGAGAAGGCGTTGGTCAGCCGCGTGTAGCGGCGCATCGACATACGCATCGTCAGGTTCAGCCGCTCAACGTGCGACGTGCTGATGTGGTCGGGATCGGGCGAGCCGATCATCGGCATCGGGTTCGCCTCGATGCATACGGACGGCGAGTACCGCTTCTCGGGCTTCTTCGGGTTCGCCTCGGAGCCGTAGACCTTGACGAGCATCGCGTAGTCGATCTCCTTGCCGAACGCGCCCTTGACGGCGTTCAGGTAAGCGTAGTTGCCGTCCGTCGTCAGCTGGACGCGATTGGCGAGCCGCTGCGCGAGATCGTCGATGAAGCTCGTCGCGTCCGTGAGGTCGCGCGAGCCAACGCGGTACGTGGGGACGAGCTTCGTGTCGGAGTCGATCGCAACCCACGTCCAGACGCTTCCCACGCCGGGTTCGCCCCGCTTGTCGGCCGGGACGTTTCGATCCTTCGCGTAGCAGAAGCACCAAAGCTCATCGACCTGGACGCGCTCGCAGCTCAGGTCGCGCATGACACGATCCTGGTAGACGGAGCACGCCGTACCGAGGTCGACCAGCAGCTTCGTGACCGTGTTCTTCGCAACACCAGTCATGCGGACGGTCGAGCGGATCGAGTTGCCCTCCACCAGCGCAGCGACAACGGCAGCGCGCTTCTCGGGGGACAGGCGATTCATATTGAACATTATGCCTGACCGCTTTGGCTAAATCAAGTCTTTGAGTTACCGTTACTCACTGTGCTAAAGTTAGCCTTATGAATAAACCAAGGAAGGAGGGTAACACGCTGTGAGCCCCGTGGAGTTCAAGAACCCTTACCGGCCTGGGGCTGGGCACATGCCGCCTCACCTCGCAGGGCGAGAAGGTGAGTACGCGGAGTTCGACCGCCTGTTGGAGCAGGACACCATCCTGGAAAACATGGTCTTGACCGGACTCCGCGGAGTCGGCAAGACAGTGCTACTCGAGACGTTCAAGCCGAGAGCGATTCAGCAGGGCTGGCTCTGGGCCGGGACCGACCTCTCGGAGTCTGCAAGCGTGAGTGAGGCGACCCTGGCGAACAGGCTCGTCGCCGATCTGTCGATCCTCACTTCAGCGACCGTCACGATGGATGATCCTCGGAGCGGTGTTGGCTTCACGGACGCGGGAAAGACGGCCCAAGTGCCGCTCTCCTACGAGGTCCTTCTCTCGGCCTACGAGAGCACCCCTGGCCTGGTAGCGGACAAGATCAAGGCGGTTCTTGAATTCGCCTGGCAGCACCTCCGACAGCAGGAGCGCCATCGAGTGATCTTCGCGTACGACGAAGCGCAGAACCTCTCTGACAACGCGCAGAAGGAGCAGTTCCCGCTGTCGGTTCTCCTCGACGTATTTCAGTCAATACAGAAGAAGGGCATCCCGTTCATGCTCGTGCTGACCGGACTCCCGACGCTGTTTCCGAAACTCGTCGAAGCGCGGACATATGCGGAGCGCATGTTCCGCGTGGTCATGCTCGGCAAGCTCAGCGAAGGCGAGAGCCGAGAGGCGATCCTCAAGCCGATCCAGGTTGCCAACTGCCCCGTTCGATTCAACGAGCAGTCCGTCACCACCGTGATCGTGGAGTCTGGGGGCTACCCCTACTTCATCCAATTCATTTGCCGTGAGGTCTACGACGTCTTCATCCAGCAGCTGAATGCCAACGAGCCGGCGGACGTCCCCATCGAACCAATCCAACGCAAGCTCGACACGGATTTCTTCGCTGGGCGATGGTCGAAGGTGACCGATCGACAGCGTCAGCTGCTATGGGTAATCGCCAATCTCGACCACCCCGACGATGAGTTCACCATCCAAGAGCTCGTGGCGGAAGCAAAGCTGCTACTCGCGAAGCCGTTCTCCCCGAGTCATACGAATCAGATGCTGGTGAGCCTGGCTGAGCAGGGACTCATCTATAAGAGCCGGACCGGGAAGTACTCGTTCGCTGTTCCACTACTCGGCGAATTCATTCTGCGGACTTACGACCCGCCCAACGAGCCCGAGCTGCCCTCCTAGCCGACTCGATGCGTTCTTCGGCTGACATCTTCGCCGCACGCGCCTTGCCACCCTTGAGACCGCCCTTGCGACCGAGGGCAACGGCTGCTGGATCTTTGCCTTCGTCCGGGTCATACGGCGGAGCTTCTCCAGTGGCTTCGTCGACGATCTGCGCCGCAAGCTCATTCGGATCTGTCGATCGCTTGCGTGAGCGGTCAGGCATGGCTAGAGCGTACCACCTTCAAGAGTGCGGCCCGGGTGACAGCCCGGGCCGCGACAACAGCAGGAACGCGTCAGCTGAACGCGCCGGGGAGTCTACAAACGGCTCCGGGGGAGCCGTCCGACGAGCCATCCATCCTGCTGCTACCGCCCGCATGGCCTGTGACAGCGGGTCGGGCGGGCGAGACAACAGCAGGAAGGAGGTGAATGCCATGTACTTCCAGATCCTCAGGGCTAGCGCAGGCGGGTACTTCTTCCGCATCAAGTCCGCTAACCACGAAACCCTGTGTCACTCCGAGGTCTACTCGTCCAAGGAGGGCGCGAAGAACGCGATCCAGGTCATCAAGACTGGCGCTGCGTCGGCTGGCACCGACGACAAGGCCTAGGCGGATTCTCTAGGCCGCTGCGTCGTGGGCATCCCCCCACGGGGGTTCTTCCCACGAACGTACTTCAACGGGTGGCTGCCCGGCGGCGAAGCGCAAGACGCAGTCGAAACTGCAGAAGTGCATCGTCCGTCGGGCGGTCAGCCCACTCGTGTCCGTGAGGAAGATCATTCCGAACGGCCGGGTCGACGCTGAACGCACATGCGTCTCACATTCCGGGGCATCGCAGTAGAACGTTCGCTCGATTGCCATGTCTCCTCCTATCGGGTGCTGTTGAGTTCAACGTGGCCCCCGAGGTCCATTCCCCGGATCGTCAAACTGACCCACTACCCAAGTGCCCGGCGTGCGGCAAGCGCGTGAAGGTCGGCTACACGACCTGCCACCACTGCGGCTACACCGTCACAGCCCGAACCGACGCGCCAGATAGTTGATCGCATCGGCGACCTCCTGAGACGTCTCGGCCAGCAGCGCGTCGCCGCTCAACTCGTACATGAGCCGGTCTCTGTAACGCCAGTGGCCCTCGACCAGCCGGCCGCGCGCCTGGTGGATCAGCGGCTCGCGGTACTCGTCGATGAACGCGAGCAGGAAGCCGACAGCGACGTCGGCGTGCCGGTCGAAGTCTGCGAGCTTCTCCTCGAGCGGTCTACCTGCAGCCGACAGATCAGTCTGCTGCGAGCCGACTTCCTGCCTATGCGTCAGGTCATCCTGACCGTTAGGCAGGTTCACGGAGACCACACGACGGCCGGACGCAGCCACCCGCGCCGCATCATCTCCGCGCGCAGGAGCTTGTGTCCGCGCACGTCCGACACGACGCGCTCGATCACGGTCGGCCAGCCGGGCTCCTTGTAAGCGTTGTGCCACTCCTGCCAGTTCAGCGGCATCTTGGAGACCGGGTTCTCGACGAGCGTCGAGAGGTTGTCCTGGCCCTTCTTGAACCCCTTCGTCTTCACGATGCGGATCGTGTCCTGGACGAGCTTTGCGGAGAGCGACGGGAAGCCGTGACGGAGCAGGTCGGCGTTCAGCACGGGCAGATCGAAGCGGAGGAGGTTGTGCCCGGTGAGCATGTCGGCGCGGTCGTAGTCGGCGAGGAACGCGCCGAACATCGCGTCGGGGCCGTCGAGGAGCGTCTCGTGGTGGACATCGTCGGAGTCGATCCACGACCACGCGATGGCGGTGACCTCCTGCGGAACCCACTGCGGGTCGGCGAACCCGGTCGCCCGCGTCTCGATGTCGAAGTCAAGCGTCCGGCGTGGCTGCGGCGAGCTCGTCCTGAACCGCGTCGATAGCGGCCTGTGGCTCGCCTGCTGCCATGTACCGGCCAATGGCTCGAGCCGCAGCTTCGCGCCCGATCGCGAGTCCGTCAACGGCTTCGCCGGTCGCTTCGGCTTGCTCAATGGCTGCGGCGATAGCGGCCTTAGCCTCCCCGTCCATGCGTCTGATGAACCGCTGTACGTGGACTCGGATGTCTGATCGTGCGGCATGTTCGGCGTCCCTTCGTACGTGGTCGGCTAGATGCCCACTCATGTCCGGCGTTCCTCCATTCGGTTGAGGCAGTCCCAGCAGAGGGCTTCCGACAGCAGCGGCTGCTCGCACTTGACGCAGACGCCGCGGGCCTTGCGCGAGGCCTCGATGGCATGACGTTGCCCGCGTCCGCGCTCGCGGTAGTGAGCCATCACACGCGCACGCTCGCGCTCGGCGAAGACAGGGTCGTTCGCGTAGCGGCGCCGGAACCGAGCACGGTTGACGACGGCGCAGCGCCAGTAGCGGCCATTCCGCGCCATCGGCTCGCCGTGACACTCGCAGTTCGGGCGCTCCACGTCCTCGGCCGTGGGCATCTGCATCACCTCGTCAGGTCACGATCCTCAGCGCCTGGTGAATGGTCGCGCCGTCGCGCAAGAGCGCGCACGCGAGGGAGTGATCTACGTCCGAGCGGTCGGCGAGCATCTCGGCCACGTCAATCGGGTAGCCGGCCCTCACGAGCTTCTCGAACCGCCAGTTCGTGACGTTGTCGCGCTCCACGTCGTGGTCGTTCTCGTCACCGGGGTCTCGCTCCTGGATCGGCGGACGCACGTCACGCAGCCTTCACCGCGTCTCGAATCTCGGTGAGCACGCCGACCATGCGCTCGTGCCTCGCGCCGGCGTTGCGCTCGTGCTGTTCAATCGATGTGAGCACCGCGGCTTGATCGCGCTTCGTGAGCTCAGCAACTTGCGCCCGCAAGGCGATCACTTCAGCCTCGAGCTTCACGTATTCGTTCTCCACTCTGCGGAGCGTCTCGGTCCGCTCGGTGTCGCGCCTCAACAGGTCTTCGTTCTCCTGCCGCAGCATCCGCGAGGAGCGCGACCAGCCGACTCCGTCGAGCACGCGCTCGGCGACATAGGCGATTGCGGCGAGGATCGCGGCGAGCTCGAGGACGCCGATCTCAGTGCTCACTCACCACACCTCGCCGTGATGCCCCGAGACGTGGACGTGGAAGTCGTGCGACGAGTCGCGCGTGAACGGCTGCCAGCCGTTACTCCGCGACCAGATGCGCCTGCCGAGGATCACGTACTCGATGTTCAGCGCCTTGTAGTTCGCGACGTACAGCAGCGCGAGGCGGCGGGCCTTGAGGTAGTCCCACCCCTTGAAGAGGAAGCGGTCCTTGCGCCCGAGGTCGAATGCCCACGCGGGCGGGCGGCGCTTGGACGGCGAGCCGCCGTGGTCGCCCGGCTTCGGGACATACGTGCCGAGGTCGGTGAAGCCGCGCACGCGGCCCAGTGAGTAGGCGAGGTGCAGGCTCGGATGCAGGGACGCGAAGCCCTGGCGCGGCTCGACGAGCGCTCCGTGCTTTCGCCGGTAGCGCTGCAGGAGCTCCGGGTACGACAGACGAGACGGCATCGTCGCTCCGCCTATCGGTCGCCCAGCTACTCCGGCGGCTGGCCGAGCGGCGTCGACGGGTGCAGCCAGATGCCGGCGACGACGAGCGAGAGGCCGGCGATGCCTGTGATCGCGTCCTGCTGGGTCTGCGAGAGCTCCCAGCCGAACGCGGCGGCGAACGAGTAGAAGACGCTGACGGCGCCGACGAGGGCCGTCCAGGTGGCGAGGATCTTCGCGGTCATGCCCGGCCTATCGGCAGCGTCAGACCCTCGTCACGCGATACGCCCGGAAGTCGAGCGTGTTCGAGACGGACGGGTCGAAGTAGACGTCGCCCGAGCCGTTCTGGTTGAACTCCGTCGGCGCGAACGGGCCGATGATCCGCGTCACGTTCGCGGCCACCGAGACGACCTCGTCCGTCAGCGGAGTACCAACCCGGAAGACGGGCGAGCGCTTGATCGTCACCGTCTGCGTACCTGCGTCTGTCGAAACGACCTCGAGGACGACGTCACCTTCGTTGCCGGTGAAGTAGTGGTCGTTGGTCGCATCGCCGTTCGTGAGTGAGGGCTGCAGGACGCTCCACGTTCCGCCTGAGAGCGCGGTCGCGGTGAGCGCCGTCACAAGGCCTGTGCCGTCGTTCGCCGCTGCATTCTCGATGTCCACGAGCTTGCGTGCGCTCGCATCTCCGTCGATCGCCGCCTTCAGCGCGAAGGCCGTCGTGTCGATCGCGCTCGCCGTTCTTCCAAGACTCACCGAGATCAGGTAGCCGAGCGTGCTCACGGCGAGCGTCGCCGAGACGCCTCCGGGGTCGATGTACTCGACCTGGAGCGAGTTGCCCCACTGCCCGCCCTGCTTCGCGGTGAAGACGAGATCGTTGTTCGAGCCCGCGAGCGCCGTCGTGAGCGTGGCCGCAGTGGGCTCGGCATCGGTGACGGGTACGACTGTGCGAGCCACGGTTGGCCTATCGGTTCACGCGACGTAGGCGTCACCGAGGCGCGTCACGAACATGACGAACTCCGGCTCGGTGTGCGCGACACCCGTCTCGTTCTCCTCGACGTACGCCTCGAGTTGCAGCTCGGACGCGGTCGCGCTGTCCGCGTAAGCGAGCGTCGTCTCCATCTCCGAGAGAGGCGTCGTCGTGAAGTCTTGGGAGAGGCGATTCGCGCGGAGGAGCGTCCCGGAGTACGCAAGGAGCGTCGCGAAGTTGTTCGCCCCGGACGATTCTGGCGTGGGGCCAGACTGCCGGACGAGCCGTTGGAAGAGAACGCTATCGACGTTCGGGGCAAGGACCCATCCGTAACTGTGGACCTCAACGACGTACACGCCGCCTCGCAGGATCTCGAGGTTCCCCGAGCCGTTCACGGAGAACGTCGCCGCGTCGTAGTTCGCTCCTCCCGCCTGACTGAGTGCGATCGCCGTCAGAGACGTGCCGAGGCTCGCGTTGCCCGCTTCCAGGCGGATCCACTCGATCTGACCGGCGGCAGAGGCCATGGGCGCCGGCCTCTCCCGCAGATCCTCGACGCCCCACTTGCCCTGTGCAGCTTTGTTCGGTCCCGTCTCCGTCACTCTCATAGCCCCTCCAGGATTCCGGTCGTCGAGATCGCGTGAGCTCCTGCCTGCCCCATCGGCTCGCCGAGCTCGATCGGGCCGTCAGCCGTCCAGCGGTACGACATGTCCATCACGCGCTGATCGCCCGAGAGGCCGAAGCCCGAGACGGAGATGAGGTCTCCCGGTCGGAATGCCGGAGCGATCCCGCGGTTCGGCGTGATGTGGAACATCGTCTTGGGCTTGAGGCGCATCCACAGCTCCATGCCGTACATCGCGCGGCCGAGCATCCGCACGGCCTCCACGCGCCCGTCGGCGTCGAGGATGCGGACGTGGAAGCGCGTCAGGTAGGCGGCTTCCGACGCGGACGCGGCGGCGTCGATCGTCGCGAAGTTCGGAACGAGCGTCGATGTGCGGTCGATCGAGAACGACCAGTGCTGGTCGAGCTTCGCCGCGCCGAGGTCGGTGAGCCGCGGGCCGTACAGCCAGCGCGGACGGTTCACCATCTCGCGCTTGTCGATCGACACACGACAGGCCCGCGCGTTGCCGCCCGAGCCGTACGAGAAGTTCACGCTGCCCGTGAGATCGGAGCCGATGTTGCCGTTCCCGAAGTCGACGGTGTTCGACGCCGGGTTGTAGCGCCAGTCGAGCTCGCCCGTCTCCGAGAGCATGACGGCGATCTCCATGATCGTCTTCGGCCAGTTCGTCGGCGCGCCCGTGAGATCCGATCCGCCTGTCGCGACGCTGCCGACCGCATGGCCGATGTCGCCGAAGTCGGCGATCGTGTTGCTCAGGAGCGCCTCCATGATCTGCGGCCCCGTCCCGAAGTCCTCGAGGAACGTCGGCTTGGTGTAGTCGCCGTCTGAGTCTTGGGCCATCCGCCACGCCCACATGAACGTCGGGTCAACGGCGGTGTAGGTCGTATACCGCGTGTTTGCGTCGCCCTGATGCTCGATGTGCTCGACGGAGCCGTGGAAGCGATGGGAGCCGTCCACGAAGATGTCCATGTCGGCCGTGTCGCCTGCGCTCGCATTGTCGCTTGGGAGCTTGACCGTCGCCTGGCACGGCGCGAGGTACGACTCGGTGACGCCGCCCTCCTGGACGTACTGCGTGACGTCCGAGCCGGCGAGATATGTCTCGGTCGCCATCTACGGCAAGGTCGTTCCGATGAGGTCGATGGTGAACCCCTTCTGAAACTCGCCCGAGGGCTCATAGCGGCGCACCTTCAGACCGGCGATGCTCGCCCCGCCCGTGAAGTTCAGCGTTGACGTGCTCGCTGCCGCGGCCGACTTGAGCTTCGTGTACGTCGAGTCCATGAGCGCGTCCCGAGCGGTGACGTACCCGGCCTCTGTGCTCGCGCTGACGATGTCGTAGACGCCGACGAGGAGCAGTTGCGCGCCGGGGAGATAGAACCGATGGAGGATGTAGCCGTCCGTCTGTCCGGCCGGGTCGACGGGCGCGCGAGCCTCGAACGCACCGAGGCCACGACACGCCCCGGCGGCGAGTCGCAACGTGTCCGCCCCAGCCCCGTGGAACGTGATCGTCCCCGCCGGCGTGACGAGCGTCGTGATCTTGGTATACGAGGACTCGGCCATTAGAAGGTCGGCCCGTCAAAGGCGGCGGCGAGCTCGTTGCGCACGTAGCGCGTGCCTGGATGACGCGTGCTACTAGCAAGCCCGCTGAGAAGCGACGTCTGCTCCCGCAGCTCGGTCACCATCGAGAAGAGCTCTGGGTTCGGAGCGCCGGCCACCTGCAGCGAGCCCGACGCGAAGAGGTTCCCGCCGAACTGGTTCATGGTGCCCCGCATCGAGGTCATCGCCTCGAAGACCGTGGCCCGCACTTCAGCCGCGCTCATGCCCTGCTCGGCCTTCTGCTTGTTCAGCGCATCGACCGTCCCCTTCACCCCGGCGAGCGCCGCCTTCCGCATCCCGGCACGCGTGCCCGGCACCTTGCCGAGCAGGTCGTACCGGCGCTGCGCCGTGCGCTCGGCGGCGTCCATGATCCGCTCGAGTCGCTCGGCGTCGCGCCGGCGGCGTTCCTCGCGGCGCCGAACGGCAGCCTCGTCGCGTGCCGCCTGCTCGGCCTCGCGCCGGTCGATGATCGCCGCGATCTCGCCGTTCACGGACCCGAGCTCCCCGTAGAGCCGCGCCAGCTTCTCCTTCTGCTCCTTCGTGCGCTTCTTGCGCCGCTCGAGCGCGTTGATCTCGCGTTGGATGAAGGTTCGGCGCTCGCGCTTGAAGCGCACGTCGTCGCCGGTGCCGGCCGTCGCCTCGGCACGAGCCTCGTCGAGCAGGACGTCCGTGATCGTGCGCCGGTTCCTTCGTCGCCGCTCAGCCTCACGCTGCGCGGCGAGGGCTGGACCGCGCAGACTCCCGCCACGGCCATGAGGGGCGCGGCCCGACGGAGCGGGCTCGTCATCGTCACCGGCGAGCAGCCCGATGAGGTCGTGCAGGTTGCGGAACGATCCATAGGGCCCGGTGCGCGTTGCGATCTCCATCGCGATCGAGCCCAGCCCGGAGCTCGTGCCGGGGATCTCGACGCGGCCCAAGCGTCGCAGGGCTCCGGCGAAGTCGTTGGCTGCGCCCGTGCCCGTCACCATCAGCGAGACGAGGTCTGTCAGGACCGGGAGGGCTAGCTCGCCTCCCGAGGTCTGCAGGTCGCGAAGCTGAGCGTTCAGTCGCCGCATCTGCCCGGCGTAGTTGCCGCTCGTGCGCGCAGCGTCGCCCTGCTGGTCGACAGTCCCGCGCATGATGAGGTTGACTCGGGCGAGCACCTTCTCGCGCTCGGTAAGCTCGGCTTTCGATTCCTTGCCGGAGATCCGCAGTGCCTCCTGCGAGACGCGGGCCTCTGAGAGGAGCACCTGATAGCGGCGAAGCGGTTCGTACTCTCCGACAAGACCTGCTCGGATCGCCTCGAGCGTGTCCACCGGGCTCGCGTTGTTGAACGAGGCCATGTCGCCGCCGAGCTGGACGAACTGCGTCCCGAGCTTCGCTGACTCGGAGCGCACGAGCCCCGACGCGTTGAGGATGCCGCCGAGCGTCGACGAGTACGCGAGTGCGTCCACGCGAGCGATGCCGAGAGAGCGAGACGTCCGCATGGCGAACTGCTCGACCTCGCGCGACGACTCTCCGAACGTCACGCGCGACTTGGAGACCTCCTCCTCGAGGTCGGCTGCGGCATTCGACGTCGCGATGAATGCGGCGCTCAGGCTGCCGGCGCCGATCATCCCGACGCCGAGCGCGCCGACGCCTCCGCGCAGGCTGGCGAGTCCCGACGTCAGCCCGGCGACTCGGCCTCGGAGCCCCGTCGAGCTCGCCGCAGCCTGCCGCTGCGCTCGCGCAAGCTGCTCGTGTTCCTTCGCGCTTCGGTCGGCGGCTCTCGCGGATTGCTCCTCCGCGTCCTTCAAAGCGATCGTGGCTCTACGGGTCTGAGCGCTCTCGGCGCCCGTCTTCACGAGCGACTTGTTCAGTCTTTCCTGAGCGAGGCTCAGACGGAGCGACTCGCGGGACATCTGCCCGACGGAGTCCCTCCAAGCGGCCTCGGCCTGCTCGAGGCGCGACAGCTCCGAAACGTCGACGTCGAGCTTGACGGTCGCGCCGTCGGTCGAGCGGAGGCTGTCGCCGAAGGCCACTAGACGTAGCCCCCGTCAGCGAGCAGGTCGTCGGAGTAGATCGAACCGCGGCGGCGCATCTCCGGCAGCGCAGGCACGCGCGGGCGACCGTTCCCCGGCGAGATGTGCGCGCCGTACATCACGGAGACCTTCGGCTCCGGCACCCCGCGCTCGACGACGTTGCGGACGAGCTCGTCTTCGGCGACGCGCGCGTCCATGTTGCCGAGGAAGTTCTGGATGACGAGGAAGAGCTGCGGATCCCACGCGAACAGGCCAGCGGGCAGGAACTGGCCCTTGTACGGGACGACGTTGATCCGCAGGCGCAGGTTCGGCTTCTTCGCGCGGATCAGGCCGACCGTGTCGATGATGAACGCCGCGAGCCTGTCGTCGGCGATTCCTTCGATGTTCAGCTCGAGCGCGCCGTACTTCAGCCGATCGACGTCGGCGAGTGCCTGCTCGGCGTACTCGGCGGCGGTCTTCCCGGCCGGCGGCGTCTCGTACAGAGCGGCGAAGAGACGACTCTCCACGACGAGCTGCTTGTCCGCGGCCGTCGCCTCGCGCGGCAAGAAGACGTCCGTGACGTTGTACGGCGCCAGGCGTGGCAGCCGGTGCCGGAGCTTGTCCGTGAAGCCAGCAGCGAAGATGAACCAGCAGCCGCGGCGGTTGTCGCCGTAGACGTGCGGGCCGATCGCCACTACGCCGCCCTCTGCGCGTCTCGGAGCTTCATCATCTCCGCGTGGCGGGCGAGGAGCTGCTGCTCGTCCTGGTGTTCCTCGGACGCTTCACGGCGCAGCCGCGCGTCGTCGAGCTCGAGCGCGACGTACGCGGCCTCCTCGACGAGCCACTGCGTCACCTCGTCCTCGCCTTCCCAGCCGCAGCCGCACTCACACTGCACCCACGTCAGTCGAGGAAAGGGCTGCGATGAGCTTCGCGCAGCCCTCGCAGTCCGCGTCAGGGCATCCGTGCGCCTCACGAAAGGTCGCCCAGCGATCGAGAGGCTCGACGCCGATCCTCACCCCCCGCGCGTCGTGCGAGCGCAACCGCTGGACGATCTCGGCGACCATCGCCAGGTCGTCTTCTGGCAGCGAGTCGTCGAGCAGGGACTCGGGAGTCAGGGTGAGCGGCTCGAAGGCGTCGGGAGCCGTCTCAACGGCGCACACGGCCGCGCAGACGAGGTGCCGCTGGAACTCCCCGTAGCTCGCGAGCCGCTCGAGCGCCTTCTCGCGGTTGCCGTTCTCGGCGGTGGCGAGATCCGACGCGAGTGCGGCGGTGGCGCCGCCATCCGTCGTCAGTTCCAGGAGCGCGAGCTCCAGCAGGTCTTCGGGCAGGTCGCCCTTCTCCAGCAGCGTCCCGATGCCGGGGATGCGGATCTGCACGCGCTGGCCCGAGGGCAGCGTGATCGTGTGGAGCGAGCGCGCCTGCCAGGCGGCGAGGCTAGGCGTAGGCGGCGTACTGGTGGACTTCGTCTTCGGCATTCGCTGTGTCCTCCTCGGACTGTGCGTTGGCATTGCGGTCGAGCTCCTCCTCGACACGAGCGCAGGCGATCGACAGCTCGCGTAGGAGAGAGCGCGCTGACTTGAGCATCTGCCGAAGCCGCTGAACCTCGACGGACTCGGCGGGCATCTCAGGCCGTGTAGGTCGCGGTCGTGTTCTTCGCGACGACGGTGAGCGTGTTCGCGATCGTCGGGTCGGGGAAGGACGACCACTCGACGTCGTAGAAGAGCGGGTTTCCCGCCGGATCGGGAACAAGCGAGACGTTGCGGATCTCCGCGAGATCGATGTCCCACGAGACTTCGTCCGCGGTCGCCGAGCGCGACGCCGTGATGTTGAGCGGGACGGTGTTGATCGTCTGCGAGTGCGTCGTCCCCGACGTCGAGCCGGTGAGGAAGTCGCGCCAGATCGCATCCGTCTCGAAGAGGACGCGCAGGGTGCCCGTGACGCCCCAGCGGCCGGTGACCGAGTCGGAGGCGGTCATCCCCGTGTCGCCCTGGATGACCTGGATCGCGCGCTCCGAGTTGATCGTGAACGACTCGACGATGTCCGTCGTGACCGAGTTGTAGGTGCAGGTCACGTTCGGGTACACGAGCGGCTCGAACGCCGACGGCGTGAGCACCGGATCTGTCTCACCCTCGATCCCGACGAGACCCATGACCCCGGCCGTGTAGGTAAGCGCCTGGCCTGCGCCACCGGCTACCGCGAGCGAGCCGATGCGGCAGTCCGCCATGCGCGAGACGAGCGCCGTCGAGTCGAAAGCGTTGTAGATCGTCGCGTACGGAAGCTGCGCGGCGGCGGTGATCGTGTGCGTGTACGGGTTCGCGCCCGAGACGCCCACCGCGCCCATGTGCAGGTAGGACAGGAAGCCGAACTCGTCGGCGCGGACGAAGCCTGCGAGCGAGCCCTCGATCAGCTCGCCGACCTTGATCGCCTTCGAGCGCTGGATCGAGGAGTCGGTCTCGGGCAGGTCGAGGATCTGGACGGTCGGGTCGACGATGTCGCCCGTGACGCGCAGCTTGAACTTCGGCGTCGTCTGCGGCGTGCCCTTCGCGGACTGCCGCCCGATCGCCGCGGTGAAGAAGTTGCCGGCGTGACCCGCCACTACTCAGCCTCCCCCTTCGCGCGCTTGACCGCGTGCGGTGCGCCGTCGAGCTCGGCGATGAGCTTCGGATCGGCGGTCGAGAAGTTCTTGCCCTTCTCCACCGACACGTCGGAACCGTCTGCCGCGCACACGGAGAACCGCTCGACGCCCTCGACGCAACTGAACGCGACCTTCATCGCGTGCGCCTATCGGAAGAGCTACAGGCGGTTCAGGCGGGCGACCAGGCTCTTCCGCATGGCGGCTCGGCCCTTCTCCAGAAAGCCGAGTGGCGTGATGCCGGAGTTCGCGCCGAACTTCGCCGCCCGCGCCTGCCCCGACGCTGACTGCCGACGCCGTAGCGTGGACGCCTTCACCTTGCCGCGACGGTTCCCGGCCGTGCCGCGCGACTGGAATCCGGCGTAGAACGCGCGCGAGCGGAACCCGCCGGACACTCCGCGCGGGGTCGGAGTCACCGGCAGCACGTCCATCTCGGCCATGCGGCCCGTGCGGCGGCGCGCCTGCGACGCTGACGCCGCCACGTCCGCGCCGTCCTCCGCGGCCTCACGTACGAGCGTCGGCACCTGGCGCTCGATGCGCCGTGCCATCGCGTCGCCCCAGCCCTTCTCGAGCGAGATTCGCGCAGAGATCATGCGTACGACACCGCGACGTTCTTCGCGAAGCCGACGAGGCGAATCTCGACGCCCCACTCTTCGGGGTCTTCGTCGATGACCGCACTCTCCGGCCGGAAGTACCAAAGATCGGTGACGGCGCGCTCGATCTGCGTCTGCCGCGCTTCCAGCAGGCGGGCGAGGTCGTACGCGGCCTGCTCGAGCTCGGTCGGGTCGGCGGGCGAGTCCTCGGCGGGAAGATCGCCACGCGCGGGCCAGTAGCGTATGACCATGACCGGATTCGCGACGACGACGCGACCGGCGAGCTCCTTGATCCCGTCCGAGAAAACGGTGATGCGCTGCTCGCGGCTGACGCCCGTCCGCCGGCCGCGCGTCACGTTCGCGTTCGGGTACGCCGTTCGCAGTTCGGAGACGAGCGCCTTCGCCCAGTCGGAGAGCAGGTTGGATGAGACGAGCGGCACTAGCCCACCAGGGCGAGCGCGTAGCTGTCGACGACGCTGCGCCCGCTCGCGAAGAGCGCGCCCAGGTTGACGTCCTCGAGCGCCTCCGAGAAGGCCGTACCCGCGAGCGCCGGGTTGGAGGCGTACTCGACGACGACGAGAGACGCGCACGCCTCGCGAAGATCGGCAGGCACCGACGGGAATCCCCACGTCCCGGTGACCTCGAGCACGTAGCCGGCGCAGAGCGTCGCCGCAGCAGGGCTCGACGACGGGAAGTAGAGACCCGTGATCGGCTCCTGCGCCTCGCGAACGCGCGGCAGGGTGACGTAGTTCGCCGAGGTGACCGTCTCCAGCTCGGTCGCCTGGTCGTCGGAGATGACCTTCACACTCGACGGAGCCGCCGAGAGGTCGCCGATCGGCACTTCGCGAGTCCGTGCGTGCCACGGCTGGATGTCGAAGCGCCTCGTGTTGACCGCGGGCGAGATCGCCTTCACCTCGCGTCCGGTGCGCTTGGCGATGCGGACGGTCTGCGACTGGATCAGCCGCTCGAGCAGAGCGTCGGTCGCGTCGTCTGAGCGGTAGCCGCGCGCGTATGCGAGCACGTCTGCGAGCTCGCACAGCCCGAGCGAGAGCGTCGTGGGATCCTCGACGACGATCTGGAAGCTCGGCGTCTCCTGGATCTTGCCGCCGGAGTAAGTGACCTCGTACCAGGCGACGAGCTCGATCGCCTCGTCGACGTCAGCGGCTGCCCAGTCGTAGCGAATCGTGCCGCGCTGCGAGACGGTGGCGCCGGCCGCGATCGTCCCCTCGCCGCCGTAGCAGCCGAGGAAGGTGTTGCCGCTGATCTCCTCGTACTCGACGATCTGCGAGCCGACGTTCAGCGCTCCTCGCGGGGCGAAGCCGGAGGCCGAGGCGACCGTGATCGCAGGCTCCGGGAGGATCGTCTCGGCCGAGAGCGTCGTCGAGCCCGAGAGGATCGTGCAGGCCGCGTCGATGACGAGCGTGGTTGCGATCTCCGAGCGCGCCTGCAGCTTGACGCCGGTCACCGTAGCCGTGTCGATCGCAACGCCCTGCTTGCGGATCGTGTCGAAGAGGCTCGGCTCGCGGTTGTTGAGACGGAGACGGACGCTCACGCTTCGGCCTATCGTCCGGCGAGGGTCGGGGAAGGCCTGTCGTACGTCGGCGCGGACGGTTCGGCGACGTCATCTGCCCACGGGGTCGGCCGGTCGTACGTCGGGGCGAAGGCCGTCGAGAAGTCGCGTGTCCACGGCATCGGCCGGTCGAACGCGAGGAACTGCACGGCGACACCGAGCTCGGTCGGCGCGAAGCCTCCGACGACCACTCCACCGGGCGAGACCGTGACGACGGCGCTCGGCGAGCCGGAGGCTCCGGTGACTCCACCCGTGGCGACCGCGGCTGCGGGTGTCGGGGCGTTCCCACCGACGATGACGCCGCCCGTGCCGACGACCACGACTGCGGTCGGGCCGTTGCCAGAGATCGTGCTGCCTCCTGCGGAGACGGGTATGACCGCCGTCGGCCCGGTGCCGCCAACGACCGAGCCTCCTGGCGTGGGCGTTGCCGTCGCCGTGGCGGTCGCGTCATTCCCGCTGACGACTACGCCGCCTGCCGTCACGGGCACCACGGCGGTCGGTCCGGTGCCGCCAACCGTGGCACCACCCGGCGAGACGGCGACGACTGCTGTCGGGCCGGTTCCGCCGACCGTCGGGCCTCCCGGTGCGGGGACGGCCGTCGCGGTGGCGGTGGCGTCGAAGCCGCCCACGATGACGCCAGCCGCGGTGACGGGGATCGCCGGGGTCGGCGCGTTGCCCGAGACGGTCGCGCCGCCTGCGGATACGGCGACGACGGCGATGGGAGAGACGCCTCCGACCGTGACACCGCCGGGGGTGGGCGTCTCGACTACCGCGCCGTCTGCGACCGGCGACCCGAGATAGAGCCGGTAGACGGCCACGGGCTACGCGCTCGTCGTCAGGATGCAGAGGCCGAAGTCAGACCACTCCTTCGGCGCGGTCTGATCGACAGCCTGGATCACGACCGTGTCCGCGTTCATCTCCGTCGAGGAGAGCACGACCTCGACCCAGCGCGACGACGCCGGCTGGACGGCCGGAAGGGTCGCGAGGTTCGCGAACGCGCCGCCGTCCTTCGAGATTTGAAAGTCGCCGGCCGCGATCGTCGGGTTGGTCTTGAAGTTGCCCGGGTTGGCGTAGTCCTCGACGGCGACGCGGAAGACGAAGTCCTCGTTCTTGACGGGGGGGTTATACGGAGCAGCCATCTCAGACTCCCAGTATGTAGTTGGCGACCGGCTGTGCGATCTGAACGTTGACCAGTAGATCGTCGACTTGCGCGCCGTCCCTGATCCAGCCCACGAGCGGCTGCTTCGTGAACCTCGGGACTGTCGTGAGCCATCGGATCGTCGAGACTGCCGCGGAGCTGATGAGTACCTCCGGCCCCCACGTCGTCCCCGCATCGGTGCTGACCTTCGTGTAGATGCGGAGCGCCGTGTTCCACGTCTCCGAACCGTCAGACGCGCCGCAGTAGAAGGCGTGCAGGTAGCCGGTGTCTGTGGCGATGGCGAGGCGCACGAGACCCTGGTCGTCCACGGAGTTGAGCACGATGTTCGTGACCTCCACGATCGACCCTGCCTGCACGATCCAGCAGCGCAGGTCGGCGTTCGCGAGGTCGACCTGCGACCAGGCGGCGACGAAGTGGCGCGTGTTCGTTGGGTCGGGAGCGACAGCGACGTGCGGGTGCCCGACCGTGCTACCGGGCTCGACGATGGCGCCGGCGGCGATGCTCGTCTCCCCCCAGGTGTTCGCCGAGTCGTCGTAGAGCTTGCGGGTGAGGTCGTTGCCGCTCGCGTCGTGGAAGATCGCGAGCATGTCCTGGGTGTCGGCCGCGTTGTAGTCGGGCAGAAGAATCATGTAGTCGGCGCTCGCGAGCGCCTCGTCAATCGTGCGCGCTGCGTCCCACGCACCGTCCGGCACGTTGGCGTTCGGGAGGCGGAAGAACCCACCCTCGGCCGTGCCGTCGATGTTCGTCTTGCAGTAGACGTTCCCGCCCACCGCTCGAGCGATCGTGAGATGCCCGTTGGACGCGGTCGACGCGCCGGCGAAGATCACCGTCTGCGTCGAGAGTGAGTCGTCGGCCGTGTTGAGCGTGCGGTAGTGCGTGTCGTCGTTTCCGGAGTCCGCGAACGCGAAGTGGATGCGGTCGCCGAGCGTCCCCGAGGGGTCTGTCCAGCGGTCGTACCAGACCGCGAGCTGGACGGTCGTGCCGGCCGTGGCCGCGAGGACTGAGTCGCCCCACGTGATGCCGTCAGACGACTTGCGGTACACGACGTCCGAGAGGGAGTCGATGTAGAAGAGGTAGTACGAGCCGTTGTTCGCCTGGACGATGTTGTGGTCAGCCAGGGCTTGCCAGTTGGCGACCGGCGCCTGGTCGATCAGGACGTCCGCGCGACGAGGCACGACGCGCCCCTACTGGTCGACCCAGGCCGACCGGTACGTGAGCGGAACGGTAAGCAGCGTCACGTCAGCCCCCGACGAACGCCAGCAGGCCTTCCCAGGTGCAGCGCGGATCGGAGGCTGGCGGCGAGACGTTCCCGCCCATGTCCCCCGACGCCGGGCCGTACGTCGCACGGCCGGAGAGTGACTGGCAGACGAGCGCGTTGGAGACCCCTGAGGCCGGGTCGCTCGGCGTGCGGATCTGGTTCGGGTGGCGCGGGCCGAAGGCGCAGCCGTCGCAGACGAAGCGCTGCGGGGTGCCGCCGTTGAACGAGGCGATGAAGTAGTTGCCTCCCCCGCCGCCGATGCAGTCGAAGACGAAGTTGCGAATGTCGAAGTCCCGACCGCCGCCTGCCTGGATGCAGTCCTGGTGGACACCGGAGGAGGGCGGGCCGGTCGCTCGGCAGTAGCCCGACTCGATGAGCATGTCGTGGGGTGCCGGCGAGACAGGGTTCACCTTCAGGCAGTCCGCAAAGACGCCCGATACCTCGAGCCGGCCGATTCGCCCGGAGCAGTCCTCGCGGAACTGGACAGCGTCCTGGGAGCCGTTCGACATGGTGATCCTGAGCAGGTCGATGTTGACCGCGCCGCGGCACACGTACTGCGACGTGCGGATGATCGTCTCGCCACTTGGCGGCTCCGGCTCGGTGGTCGTAGGCGGCTCCGTCGTGGTCGGAGGTGGAGGCGGCGGTGGCGGTGGCGGTGCGACCGTCTCGGTGACGGTCGTCGTCACGGTGTCGGTCACGGTCTCCGTCACCGTCGGCACAGGCTCCTCGTTGCACGCGAGAGGCGAGCCGAGGCAGCGCAGCCAGAAGTCCGGGCCGCTGGCCTGGCCGGAGGCAGCGTCAGCCGCGACAAGCCCGAGCGGGGCGAGGCCGAGAAGGAGGAAGAAGGCGGCGAGGCGCTTCATCGCGCCCGCTCAGGTCGTATCCCAGAACAGGATGCCGGCCGAGTCCCACTGCAGCGTGTACGCCGTCGAGACCGTCTGATCCGAGTCCCAGGTCAGAAGCGCGTACAGCGGATCGGTCGAGGACGCGCCGGCGGTGTCGATGTAGATGACGCCGTAGCGCCACGTCTTCGACGCCGAGAACGTCCACGGCACGTCGGCCGCGTCGAAGCGCACCTGATCCGAAGCCGAGTCGTACGTGATCGTCTTCGAGCCGAGCGTCTCGCCGCCGGTCGTGTAGCCGTTGCCCGAGCCGAGCTCGTTCGTCGCGTCGTTGAAGAAGTCGTCGGTGTCGCGGTTCGGCGAGTACGTCGATGTGTGGAGCGAGAGCTTGACGGTGCCGGTCAGGAGGTTCACGTCGTTGCCGACCTGCTCGACGACCTTCTCTTGCGTCAGCCCGTACGTCGCGACTGTGATCGCCACGTCAGCTCGCCTCCTCGATCTTCGTGATCTTGTACGGCGCCGACTGGTAGTGCGTGTGCAGCCAGGCGCGCGTGCGCGGGGCGAGCGAGCGGAATGCGGCGCGCTCCTCGTCGGCGGCGTCGCGCGGTGCGGCCTTCGGCAGCTCGTCGATGGACTCCACGCCATACGTGGCGCACAGTTCGGCCTGCTGGCCGGCGTTCAGCTCGAAGAGCGTCCTGCGAAGCTCGAGCCGCTCGACGATCCTGCGAGCCTCATCCTTGTCGCCCGCTTCGACCGATGTCCGCCGGAAGTGCCCTGAGCCGTCAGGGGCGTCGAGATGGACACGGAAGACCGGCATCGCCGCACCTATCGGCTACGCGGCACCTACTCCTCGCTTTCGAGGATCGTCACGGAGATGTACTTGCCGCCCGTCTCGAGCGCGACGCCCCATCGCTCACCGACCCACATCGGCACGACGTTCACCAGGCCGATATGCCCGAGCCGCGCGTCGACGTCGCAATGAATCTTGAAGCCCGCCTCGCGGATCTTCGCGCAGAGATTCAAGTCCTCGTTCTGGTAGTGGCCCGAGGTCTGGAAGATCGGCCGCTCGAGCGCGTCGATGACGTGTCTGCGGATGAGCATCCCGGCCGATCCGGCCGCGAAGACCTTGTGAACGCCGGTAGCAGGCAGCCGTGCGACGACGTGGTAGTCGAAGCCCTCCGGGCTCTTGCCGTCGATGCCCGAGTAGACGACCGGCTTGAAGGGCGCCTGCTTCTCGACGACGTTCGGAACGACCACGTCGAGGTCGTGCTGCAGGAGCTGAAGGAGCAGGAACTCGTCCCAGACGTGATCGTCGCCCATGATCCAGACCCACTCGTCCTGCGGGCGCATCATCTCGATTGCACGATTGAAGTTCCCGGTGATGTCGGAGCCGGTGCCCCACGCGATGCCGACGTCCACGCCGCCGAGCGACCAGAGCTTGATCGTGCGGAGCATCGAAGTCGTGAACTCCGTGTAGCGCGCGTGCTCGCTCGAGGCGAGGACGATCGAGCCAGGCGGCGGTGAGACCGGCTCAGGCTGCGACGGCGGCTTCGGCGGCTGGCGGGTCGTGGGGACTCGTGATCTTGAGATAGCCGTTCACCTCCTCAAGCGTCTCCGACTGGGCCTTGAGCGGTTCGCGATAGCGATCTCCGCGCCGCAATTGCACTCGTGCGAGCTTGCGGCCGGGGTAGAGCTCCATCGCGACGTCGTGCATGTGGCGGGCGTGTCCGGGGTCGGGCGCGTACCTGCCGGATGGAAGCTCCGCAGCCGCGACGGTCAGCTCGACACACTCCCGCATCGGCACGAAGAAGCGCCAGCAGTCGGTCCACGGGATCGGTTCAGCCAGCGGAAGCGATTCCCATAGCCGGAAGACGTTGCCGTCCGACTCAGGGATGTTGAAGTAGCGCACGACGACGCCGCCGGCGTTCAGGACGGCGCGCTCAGCGATGAGCTTCGATGCGCCGTAAGCCGTCTCGGGGTCGCACGCCTTACAGGTCGAAGACATGACGACCTTCGCGCCGACCAACGATGCGGCGTGCAGGACGTTCAGCGTCCCCGTGATGTTCACTGCGGCGACGTGCGCCGGGTCGAGCTCGCCCTGTGGCGCGTGCTTCGCGCCGGCCAGGTGGAAGATCGTCCGCGGCTCGAGCGTCTCCACCCACGAAACGACCTCCTCGCGGTCGGTCACGTCGAGATGGCGGTCGTACCACGCCGAGTCGGTGAGGTGAGCGTTACGGATCCTGCGACCCAGCACTCGTCCGACCGAGCCCGCGGCTCCGGTTACGAGGATCACGCGCCGCGCAGCTCGCCAGGTGCGGCCGTCGCCTGCTCGACGCGGTTCGTGAGGTAGTGCGCCTTGAGCGGCTTCCACCACTCGGGCGTGAGCTTGACGATCTCTGCACCTCGTTCTGCGCGCGTCACGCCCTTGACGACGACGCACTCCTCGCCGTCGATCTGAATGACGCCCGACTCGATCGCGACGAGGATCTCGTAGTCCGGGTTCGTTCGCGGTCTTGCCATTGGAGCTCAACTCCCTTCGCGGTCCGAAGGGGCGCCCGCCGCGAAGAAGGCGCCCCTCCGTCTGGTGGACTTAGAAGCCCCGGTGGGCCCCCCGCTTCGCCGCGTTCCAGCGATCTGCGACAGCGGCGAGTTCCTCGCCTGAGAGCTTGTCGGGATCGCCGATCGCAGCGTTCGCGATAGCGGACGGGGTCTCCGGCTTGGCCTCGCGCTCCTTCGGAGCCTCGGCCTTCGGCTTCTCTTTCTCAGCCATCCGCCTACATCTCCAGCACGCGGAAGGCGTTGGTCGACAGGACACCGGCTCCGGTGCGCCAGTAGGCGTACACGCCGCGCGTACCGGAGGGCCGGTTGTTCGACGTGTGGAACAGGTGCGGGATGTACTCGAGCGAGAGCCCGACCCGGTCGGCGATCAGGTAGTACCGGAAGTCGCCGAGGATGAGCATCTTGCCGGAGCTCGTCGTGGCGGTCGAGACCATCGCCGAGGACTCGTAGGCGCCGTACCCGAGAAGGCTCGCGCCCACGTTGCCGGGAGTCGGGACGCCGTTGGTGAGTCCGAGGCGGAGGTTGTCGATCCACAGCTGCGCGCCGCCCTGCGTGTCGAACTGCCGGACGCGCTGGTACTGCGCGCGGTTCGCGACGAACGAGGCCATCGGCCGGAAGCGCGGCGGCAGCGCCGCCTCGAGCGCGTACACGTCGGCTGCGGCGAACGATCCGCCGGTCGCCTCCGCGATGGTCGCCGTTGCGCCGACCGTGATGCCCTGCGGCTGGCCCGAGCCGGTGCCCGTGGCGAACGCCGTCGCCTCGAGCTCGTCCTTCGCGTCCTGGATCGCGATCGCCATCTCGGACTGAAGGCCCGCCCAGTCCTGTCCGACCTCGATCGTGAACGGAACGAACGCTGCGGCCTTGTGCACCGAGACGCTCGGCTGCGCGAGGGTCGGAGCGTCGTCCGAGACCTCGGCACCTTCCGCGTCCCACGAAGCCGTGACGCCGGCCGACGACACGCCATTCCAGTCGTCGGTGACGATCTGCTCGACGCGGGCGATTGCCCTGAACGGGTTCACCGCCAGGTTCGACGTCGGGATGATGGTCGGGTCGAGGGTGAACGGGACGGCGAAGCCGCCCGACGCCGCCGTCAGCGACAGCGCGCGGGTTGCCGCCTGCACCTGCGCCACGGCCGCGATCTCCTCGCGGTTCAGCGCGTGTGCCGAGGACGACAGGAGCTTCGGGAACGCCCGCTTGTAGGCGGGGTTGTCCGTGGCGATCATGTAGCGCGAGAACACGCCCGCGTCGCCGTCGAACTTCTCCTGCAGCCGCTCGATGTGCTCCTTCGAACGCGACTCCTCGACGCCCATGTTCGCGACGCGAGCGCCGTCCAGGACGCGCTTGGCGCGGTCCTTGATCTCGTTGCCCTCGACGGAGGGGTCGGAGAACGAGCGGTCGACGGTGGACAGGTCGTACACGTTCTTCGTCCGCGTGTTGCCGACGTTGAAGTGCGCGCCCGGCTCGGTGCCGCCCTGGTCCGCGATCGTGCGGATCCTGTCCTCGACGGCCTGCCGCTCCTTGAGGTTCGCGTTCACATCGTCGAGCTCCGTGTTCAGACGGTTCCACTCGTCGCGCTGCTCCTGCGACATGCGCTCGGACGAGGCGTCCATCTCTGCCTTGAACTCCTCGACCCGAGCTTCCAGCTCGTCGCGCTTGGCGGCGAGCTCTGCGATCACAGTTGCCATGCTGGTGCCTCCTCTCGGTTCAGGTAGTCGCGGCTGTTGCGCGGCGCGCCTGCTTCCGAGGTGGGAGTCCCGGCGTCGGTGTCGGCGGGTGCGGCCTCTTCGCCCCCGAGGGACGAGAGATCGGTGGCGAGCAGAGAGCGCACGATGTCTGGATTGCGCTCGATCAGCTCGAATGCGAAGTGGTCGGTGAGAGAGCGGACGCCGGCGGTCGCGTCGGCGTATGCCGGGAAGGTCACGGGGCCGAACTCGAAGAGGCGCAGCTCCTTGATCGTGCGCTCCATGAGCCCGCGCGGGTTCTCCTCGGAGGCTTCCGGCTCCTCGACGACGTCCTCGCGTACCGGCTGGAACCGGAACGAGGCGCCGTACTGCTCATCACGAAGCCCGGACATCACGAGCTCGGGGAGTCCGTCGTAGAGCGAGACCTCGTAGTACGCGCCCGTGTCGTCCTCGCGCAGCTCCTGGATCCTCCCGATCGGCTTGTCGCCGACCTGTGGATCCTTGCCGTGCTGGAAGAGCGCCCGGATGCGGCTCCGGTTCTCCCTGAACGTCTTGCGGAAGGCGCCCGGCGCGATGCGCTCGAGGAAGTGCCCCTCGAAGAGCGAGTTGATCTCCGTCCAGCGATCGAAGACGGAGAAATGCCCGACCAGGGTCGGGGAACCGTCCTCCTCGGCGCGAACCTCCGGGCCGACGTTGATCGCCCGGATGACCGCTGCGGGTGCCTTCTCAGCCATCGACCGCGCCTATCGGCAGTGCGCCCGCCCCGTTCGTCGTCGGCTCGCCCGTTGTGCCCGGCTCCTGGAGCTGCACGGACAGCTTGCCCGTGTGCTTGAGCCGCCGCAGATCGCCGGAGACGATCGCGTCGACGACCGAGGCCGGCTCGTATCCGCCGTCGGAGAGCTCGCGAATCGCCCGCGCCTGCGACTCGATGATGGTCGCCGCGTCCTGGACGTCCTCCTGCAGGAACGGGATGTCGCGGTCGTCGTACCAGAGCTCACACGGCCGGGAAGGGCGATCGACGACGGAGGCGACCGCGCCGGCGTAGTTGCGCCACAGCGGGCGCATCGTCAGGTCGGCGAACGCGCGGCGCGCCTGGCCGTAGTTGGAGTACGTCGCCGAGTCGAGCCCCTCGGACAGTCCGACGATGATCGGTGGCACGCGTGCGGCGGCGCAGATCCGCGTCTCGCCGGCGCCCTGCGTCTCCTTGAACTGGAGCTGCTCCATATTCGCGCCGACGACCGAGACGTCCGCGCCGCCACCGAGCAGGATCGTCTTGTAGTAGTCCTCGAGGTCACCGTGCTGCTGCTTGAACGCCTCGGCGAACTTCTGGAAGGCGTCGAAGGCCACGCTCTGGTCGAGCGAGACGACGAAGTTGGGAGTTCCGCCACGCTCGAAGAACTCGAGCTTGTGCTCGGTCGCGGCCTGGTCGCCCATGATCTCGCGCAGGACGGGCGTCAGCCACGACATGCCGCGGAAGTTCGCGAGCGGATCCGGGATCGGCGCGAAGTGGACGATCTCCTCGGGCATGAAGACCTCGGGGTCCGCGGTGCCGCGCGGGCCTCCCGGCTTGTAGATGTACCCCAGGACCTCGGCATCTGAGGCAAAACCCGGCTCGTCCTCGCTGGTCGCCGAGCCGAGCACGATCGTGACCCAGTCCGGGCGCAGTCGCTTGATCGTGCTGCGGCGCCGGACGGCGTAGTGGTTACCCGCGATGTCCGCGTCCTGCAGCGCGCGGGAGAGCAGGTCGCCCATCGTGCCGTTCGGCCACGGCTGCTCGAGGACTTCGAGGTCGGGCGTCCAGAAGAGGTCACCCGGACGGCCGCGCTCGAGTTCGCGCCAGAGAAGGCGAGCCTCGGCGAAGAGCAGCATCCGCGCGGTGATGCACGCGAACACGACACCGTTGGCGCGATAGATGCTCTGGACGTAGCCCTCGAACGAGGGGTCCGGCTCCTCCTGGGATCGGCCCGACCATCCGCCGCCCATGAGCGGGTAGTGCTTGCCCTGGAAGGTCATCCACTGCAGCCACTGCTCGAACGAGAGCGGCTTCACAGCGCGTTCGGAGGTTGAGGCACCGCGCAGCCTGTCGAGAAGACCCACGCCGCGCCTATCGGCACGGAGGCGCTACACGAAGGCGACCATCGGCGCGGCGACCTCGTGCGTCAGCACGTAGCCGACTCCGAGCGTGACCGCGACGAGCGGCGAGATGTCGACGGAGGAGTTCTTCCGCGACCACGCCCAGCGCTCGCCGAGCGGACGCTTCACCGCGCCCTTGATCGCCGAGGTCAGTCGCGGGTCGCCCCGGTGCCTGAACGTGCCCTGATCGACAGCGTCGAAGAAGAGACCGCACGCCTGAGCGTGGATCGGACCGGTGACCGTCGTGATCTCGAGGCCCGCCTGCTCGAGCTCCGGCACCAGCGACGACGCCGGGCTCGCCTCATCGCAGACGATCGCCATCGGTCGGTGCCGCTCGGCGAGCGCGACGAGCTCGTCGCACACCCAGCCGGTGCCGCCCTTGTGCTCGACGATCTCGCCCTGGACAAATCCGTCCGTGCGCTTGCCCACGACGGCGATCGCGCAGCGCCGGCGGTCAGGAGTGACGTCGAACGTGAAGCAGACGGGCGGCTCCAGTGTCACCGCGTCCGCCACGCCTAGCTCGAGCCAGCGATCGAGCGGGATGACCATGTGTCCGAGACCGTCGGTGCGCGGCCAGTCGCCGACGCCGAGCCGTTCCACGGCGAACGTGCGCGCGGCCAGCGCCTCCCGCTCGACCTCGACGTACGACGGCGCGATCCTTACGCCGAGCGCCGGGTTCGTCTTCGCCCACGACGCCGGATCCTTCGTCTCGTCCTCACTGACCTCGTCGGGACTCGCAGCGTCGAGCGACCACTCGAAGTAAGCAAGCCGCTTGTCGCCGCGGATCGCCCGCTCGCGCAGCCGCGCGAAGACGATCCCGTCGTCGTGGATCTCCTGGTCGACGGCCGAGCCGGTGTACCAGACCTGCGGATCGGGCTGCGCGGAGATCACGGGCAGGATCGAGCCCATCGAGACTTCGGGCAGGAACATCGACTCGTCGAAGAACACGGGCGAGCCGGAGAATCCGCGCCCGCCGCCGCGCGTTCTGGTGCGGAACCGAATACGCCGACCGTCGCGGAACTCGATCGACTCGTGGCCGTTCGTGCGCCAGATGTGCTTCACCTGGCGGGAGAGCCACTCGCTCGCGTCGATCAGGTCGTCGAGGCGACGGAACGCCTCCTTCGACGTGTCGGCGAGGTGTGCCGTGTGGATCAGGAGCTTCTCGCCGAGGACGAGAGGCCCCGCGAGTTCCCGCACCTCGAGGATCCCGTTCTTCCCGTTCTGCCGCGGAGCGCACACGCCGACCTCGAACGCGGCCCATGAGCCGCGATTCCGCAACAGCGACGAGCGAAGTACGCGCGTCTGCCACTCGTCGAGCGCGACGCCGAGCTCGTCCATGAGATCGACGACCGCCGGCCACTCGGGATGATCCTCGCCCTGCGGTACGAGCTCGATCCGGGCGACCTGCGAGCCCTTGATCACCAGACCTGCGACGTGAAGCGGCTCGCCCTCCGACGCTTGGCCTTCGTGATTGCGGCGCCGACACGTCCACCGGCCCGGCGATTGCAGCGACGGTGCTCGGGGCCGGCGTAGCGGGTGCGGTCGAAGTCGTCGTGTCCGAGATCCCACTCCGCGCCGACCGCGATCGGCAGCCCGCACCGCGCGCACGAGACACCGCCGGCGGCTACCCGCTTCGCCCACGATGAGCGGAGCCGCTTGTGCGTCTTGCCGTACGCCTCGCTACGCGCCATGACGTCCGGGGGGGTAAATGGGCGGTGCCATCGGGGATGCCGACGTGCCTCTCCTTCGAACGACCCCCTCCCCCCCTAGGACGCGGAACCTCGCCGCAGTCACCGCCGAGCACCCTGTCGAGGCGATCGGACTCACGCCGCCACCTGCTCGGCCGCGATGTCGAGAGTCGTGACGATGAACTCC
>FKKE01005394.1_pt1 | contig 36304 bp, 72 predicted proteins | sample 1106331 | NCBI WGS metagenome assembly FKKE01 (sample SAMEA3931202, study PRJEB13176) | freshwater metagenome | biome: Drinking water system; feature: drinking water; material: freshwater | place: China | collected 2013-02-06
AAGATCTTGTGCGGCTCTTCTAGTTTCTCAAGTCTTTGATGGACTTCTTTCTTGTTAAGCTCGTGCATGTCTCGTAACGTGTTAACTCCTGCAATATGTTGATCTAAAAGAGTATTTTGAGTTTCATCCAACTCGTTGATGCGCTTGATCTCATACTCCATCTTCTGGACATGAAGATCTAACTTCTTGTCGATACAAGATACGTCGTTCTTAACTCCGTCAATCTTATCGACAGCTTGTTGTAGCATGTCGAACATAATCTCATCTTTTTTACGATCATCAGCCATTGTAGGGGTTCCTTTAAGCTACGAAACTACTTCGATTATATCACCATCTATTCCTGTTTTAGTCTGTAAACTACTAGTCATTAGTTAACTATAATTCTCAACTACTGTATACGAGTCGCTTCCGGCATGCTCGCTACAAACTCCTCAAGCTTCTTTGGTCCTACATACTCAAGGTCAAGATCTGCCTTAAGTACCTCTCCAACAAGCTCAGAGCAAACATACGTTCTAGAACCATCTCTGAACGGGCTTCTTAAGCCTGTGATGCGCTCAAAAGCCATTCCTAAGAGTTGAAGGTATCCATACCTTACGCCTGCCAGATCAACACACTTCTGAACGATGGCTACATAATGCTCATCGCTAACCGCGATCTCGTATTCCCTTATAGTCTCTACATCCGCATCAAATCTAGCTCCAGAGATGAAATGAACCATGCCATGTCCTGCTTGATAAACTAGATCCCGTTCTAGTGATCTTGAAGTCCACCTAATGAAAGCATGAGAAAAATCAGCACCATCAAACCAGCGTATGATCTTACTTCCTATGGCCCACTTAGATCTAGGTCGTGAGAATCCTACCCGTAACGTCATAACTAACTACTCAGCCAATCTAATATCTTCTGCTTAAAAGCTAAGAGTCTCGCTTCAGTAATGAAAGGATCTAAATCTTGAGGTACGGTAGCTAGTATGAGAGCATCGACTTCATCCATAGCCGTATAAAGAGAACCTGTGTCTATAGCTTCTTTTACGCTTATCATATAGTTCAAGACAGCTTTAGTTTTACCGGCCTGAGTGATCCCCATCCTCACGTTCTCTGCTGCGAAATCGATCATTAAACTTCTGCCGAACTCCATGGCAGACTGCACTAAATTCTGTGTATATACGATAGAATCGTCGGTAGTATGCGCTTGTACTATGCTATCCAACTCTAATACTTCCTCAGCGGTTAAACTATTATCAAAGAAAATATTAACATCAGTATCAGAAGCCATGATTTTTACAGCTTTTTGGCTGATACTAGATGCGCACAGCTCTCTGTTGAGCTTCGCAGCGTTGATAACTTTTTGATAAAAATATTGTTGCATGGTTTATTCCTATTACGCTACTCTATAAACTTGCACAGACATGAAAGCATCTTCGATAGGAACAGTCATCTGAGTCCCATCTATACTTCTAATCCTAAGTCTAAACACATCGTTAGTACTACAATTTAATATAAAACTTCCTGTAACTGTATACGATCCAGTTGATGCACCTCTAGGTGTGGTTGCTCTAGCAGTCCAACTTAGATCTGTCGAGTTTCTTTGAATACCTACTTCAACTTGTCTATTGTTTGCAGCAGCATAAACATCTACGCTGTACTCTACTTTTACCTGCCCCGTAAAATCAGCTCTAAAATCAGTACCACTTACTTTAGTAAATCTACTGTTAGCGAAGCTTTCTTTATCAGAATCTAAAGTAACGTTAACGAATGTAGTAGAAGTAAATGCTTGTAAACTATTGTTCGAGTAGCTCAGATGTCCTACGTCTAGTCTGTCTAGTTTTACCTTATCAGCTCCAGACATAAACCCGTTAGCTGGAGATCCTCCTCCAACAGCAGCTGCGTGTAACGTTCCGCCTCCTCTGTTACCATGAGCATGAGTGTGATCAGATCTAGCAAGAGTAGTAGCTGATCCTTCAGAGTTTGAAGCATCAGTTATAGTAATACCTGCGGCAGTAGGAATAGCATCAGCACCACCTGGTCTATGCCTAGCGTTGTGGTTTGAAACGTCAACACCGTCAACTAAATTTACGTTAGTTACGTTGAATCCTCCCATATCGAGAGAACCCGTCATAACTCTACTACCATCGGTTCTTAAGTACTGAGGATGATCGTCGTCTAATAATCCTAGCAAGTTTCCGTGATCAGCACTAGCAGATACTCCTCCAGACCTAAACGCTACCGTAGGACGAATGTCTAAGAACTCAACGATATTAGGATTACCTTGTTGAACGATGATAGATGCTACAGAAACAACACCTTCTCTGATCTTCGTAGGAACTACAGGAAGATCAGCACCTTCTGCTTCAACTAAACTTGCGTATTCATCTTGAGAATAAATTAAAAAGTACTCTTCCTTAGAACCATCTCCTACAACATATAAAGTGTGTCTAGCGTAGTATCCAGCTGTAAGACTTGCAAGAGTTCCAGATCCATCATCATACTGAGTGTTACTAACAAGAGATTGAGATGCGATCTTATTAAAACCTCCTACACCGTTTCTGTAGAAAGCTCCCCAGCTTATATTAGTACCACCAGATGGTTGAAAACGTTCTGTACCAAAACTATAAGCTCCAGCAGTGACATCAAGAGCTAGCGGCGTAGCATTCTCGCTAACTATAGAACCCGACTCATATATAGGTCCTAACGCACGTCTAAAGAAGTCTTCGATGCTGTTACCATGCTGTATCATTGAGATTCTAGAGTCTTCGATAAACTCAATATCACTTGTATCAGCGGATACTCGTCCTAATACGATTCTTTGAGTAATATCACTAATAGAAGCTTCAAGCTGAACCACTCCGCTTGAGTTTACTGTTACATATCTTTCATTTCCTGAAGGAACACTAAAGTTAGTAGAACCCCAAGAAACTTCTCTTATCACGTCTGAGTTATTTTTTATATAACCAGCTCCTGCAGCTACAGATATCATAAAGCTGCCGGTATGAGTAATCTCGCCTCCAGATGTTAAACCTAAAGTGATACCTTTTCGAGTTAGATCTGATAAGTTAAGAAGCTCGCTAAAGGTCGAACCTTGAACAAGTGATCCAGTTAAGAACGCTCCTACTGCTGCATCAGGATCAATAGCAGCAACAGATATAGGAGCTAGATCATCGACAAAAGTGTTAGCTCTTCTAAAAGCACCAGCTATAGCTCCGATAGTTCCGGTATGAAGAACGTTTAAATCTAAAGTGGTACTTAACAATAAGTTGATACACGCTGCTATTATAGAAGGAGCATCTCCAACATTCTCTACTAAGACTCCTGTTCCAAAATTACTAAACTCTAAAGAATTAATGTTAACTTTAGCACCATCGCTGATTCTAAGACCATTAGTAATGGCACCAGCGTCTACGATTACGTTGACGTTAGTTAAGATCAACCTATTATTAGCGCCAGTAACGTGGAACAAATCCGTCGCGTTAAGCAAAGGATTCTCAAAGGTACCTGAGAAGTTATTTACTCTCAAAAATCCTTCGCCGATACCTATAACTTCAAACGCCCGAACTGTCTGGGCATTTAGTCCAGGTTCACAGTGATTAACTACTACTGCAGCAGAACCTCCACTTGAGTCTAACTTAATAAAGTGATAGTTAGATCTAAAGATACACTCACTGACGTTAAACTCTCCTCCAGCAGGACCATCTTCCATTAAAACAGCTGCTACTCCAGTTGCAGTAGCGCCTTCAAGAATAAGATTACTAATACTAGAACTATCTGTACCTATAATAATGTTCTTACTAGGAGAATCTGGTTGAACTACTGTTCCTCGCTCTGAGCCTATGAGAAACACGAACGGTTTCATCGTGATCGTGTCTTCTACATAAACTCCAGGCTGAATCCTAATGATATATGGTTTAGAGCTTGATGCGTCTGAGATAGAATCGACCGCAGCTTTGATACTACTGAACTGTCCTGCACCAGGACTTTTCTGAACTATGATGACTTGAGCGTTAGAGAACCTAGCATCGTTACCTTCTGCTACCGTACCTGCTGCGGTTCCGAAATTCTTATTGAATCCTGTATTCTTAGCAAAGGCAGGTTCTTTTTCAGCATCCAATTCTGCTACAGCATCTTGTACGTTAGTAGATGAAATATTTCCTGTAGGAGTAAGAGGTACTTCTGCAGCATTTTGGTCAGCAGCAGCTCCACTTTCGATTCCAGCTAGTTTACTCTTCTCAGCATCAGTAAAAGCATTTGTATCAGCATTACTTTCATAAAGCGTCTTAGTCTCTGCCGGAGTCGGCAGAACTGAGGTTTTAAGATTAGCTTTAGTAATCTTCTTACCTCCGTTGGGACCTTCGGAGACATCAACAGTATAGAGTAAGTCTGCATCATCAAGTGATGTAATTTCTGGTAAATCTCTAACCTTACTCATGCCTTCTCCTTAATCTAAAAATAAAAATGAATCATCGTCATCTAGAAGCTGATCACCATTAGACTCATTTATATAACGCTCTAGTTCGATGTTCCAATCAGAATCTGTAACAAACGTGCAGATAGCACGACCAATGATAGCACCATCTTGCTTATATTCTAACGTAGCAACGTTTCCAGCAAATATAGGAACTATCTCCTCAAAGTCTCCCAACTTCATCCAGTTTGCATTAGCTAGCAATCCTAGTAACTTCTCGTATCTGTTAGTAGAAAAAGATCTGTTAAGAGGATCGATCTTAGCTTCAGTAGTACCATCTCCGATTCTAACCGAATCGTGTACATCTCCTGAATCAGGATCATCGTCAATATGAGAAAGTTGTACCTCAAGTTCTGCGTTAACAGTTCCGATGTTGATAGAACCGTCTGATAGCTGTGCATGAATAGGATTACTTGGCGTAGTTCCAAGTCCAGGATTACCATCCTTATCTACCCATGTTACACGCTTTGCATCAAGATTATCCTCATGCTCATGCTCGGTGATCTTATTGATGCTGCGAACTTGCTGCTTAGGTATGCGCTCGCTCATAAAACTCCTTAGTTGGAAGCCCTAGCGAGCACTAAGACTCCAGAATAGTTACATGGACATCTGCATGACTAGTCTTAACTACGATAGCGTCTTGAAGATCATCAGAAATACCACAGAAGATCATAGTTCCAAAGTTAGGAGGAAGAGCCATACCGTTAGTCGCATCTACTGTTACAGGAGCATCTGATGCTTTGCCTACAAACACGTACTGTGTAGCTGCGTTTCTATTAACTACCCACAGCGACGCTTCTGGGGTAAGAGGAGTAGCGGTCGTTGATGTTGCTACAACAGACTTGATGGTACCAGCAATACCACTCAAGTTCTTCTGAGCACCTGATGGATCATGATGCTGGATGTTAGCGATCGATCCTGGGTTCCTAGCTCCGTTCTTTAATCCTAGCTTTGACATGTCTTATACCTCTTAATCTTCGTCTTGTCCGTAATACCTTGGGTCATGCTTACGACTCTCTTCGAGAGCTAACTTATCCATCTTGCGCTTCAGGTTCTCGATCTCATTTCTGAAGAAGAACAATAAGTCACGATATCGCTTCTCGTTTGATCGTACGAAGTCAAGCTCAAGATCCTTACCGACTCCCAACTTGTCTTCAAAGATAAATGATACCACTGGTTTATCGTTCTTACCTATGGACAGCTCGGATCGTACGTACCTAAGACCGTTCATCTCCAGGTACGGACATAATGCAAGTGAATCAGTCTTATATTCTTTTTTATTCTCGCTCATTTAGGTAAATCCTACGATTCCCAGTATATCCAATTCTAACACGAAAAGCAACTAACTTAATACGTAGGATACCAGGATCACCATAAAAAGAAACCCCCCAGGGTTTGCACCGAGGGGGGTCTCAGATTGAGCAATTATTTCAGCTTCTTAAGCTTACGCAGCTCTTCGGATGTTCATGTAGATGAGGTTCTTGCGAGGAGCGTAAACGATCGGAGTACCGTAGAGCAATTGCATCCAGCGGTAAGCCGTCGCTACGATCGCGAGGTCCATCTTCATCAACGGAGCGAGTTGCTTGAAGCGAAGAACTTCAGCATCGTTGCTGAGCAAGTAAGCTTGAGCAAGACCTGGTTCTCGGTGGTTGAGGTCAACCAGAGCAGCAGTACCGCCAACGGAGGCAGGAGCTACGAACCCGATGAACTCATGGTCAGACGTCGATCCAGCAGGAGCACGGTAGACTGCATATGCAATCGCACCAGCCGTAGCAGGAATCGACACGTTCAACTTCTCACCAGCAGCTACTGCCACGAGAGCGTGAGCAGCAGACTGAGCACCTTCACCAGCCGCATTGATAGCGGAAGCTCGGTAGCTGTAAGAAGCAGCGCTTGAAGCGTCAAACTTAGAGTTTGCGTCAGCACCAGTGTTGGTGACGGTCAAAGCACCAGGAGCAGCAGGAGCATCTGCGAGAGCCGCAGGAGCGCCACGCTTCGGGCGAATGAACACGTCGCTGACGAGAACAAACTCACCAGCAGAAGCTACGAACGACTGAAGCACGAAGCCTGCGCGTCCGTTAGCAACACCCATTGGGTTGACACGTTCTTTTGGATAAAACTGACGAGCAAGGTCAGAATGCGCTTTCGTGTCGAGCATGAGCACAGAAGCTTGACCGAAGTTCTCAGAAACGATGCGAGCACCGTCTTCGAGTTCATCTTCGTCAAGAACTCCACGAACATCTCGGATCACATCTTCCTGCAAGCCGAAGCCAGTGAAAGCTTTAGCTTGAGCGGAAGCGTCCGCATTACCTTTACGAATCTGCTTGTCCAAACCATCCCAAGCAAGGTCTGCTTCGGGAAGAAGGGCAGCGTCAGATCCGTTAAAGAGACCTGATGCAGAGTACCAGCCGTGACCGTCGAACAAAGCGCGTTCAACGATCTCAAGGATTCGCATAGTTCCGTTTCGGATCTCGCGAGCGATAGCATCGCCGTGAGCGTTACGGACCAACGTATAAACGTGGGTCAGTTCTCGCGTCACACCGATGAAGCGCACTCTTTGAACCTGACGGGTATAGCTTGAATCTTCAGATCGAGGAAGAGCACCTTCAGCGATAAAGCCTTTGCCTTGATCGCCGTAAGCGTCGATTCGGTTATACTCTTCGATCGTGTTGTAAGCTTGATCTTTAGAGATCATTGGCCACAACTTAATATTTTTCATTTCGTACGTGACTGACTTCAATGAGGCATCCAGCGATTCAACCTGCAACGCACCACCGCCCGTAAGAGCAGTAGGAGCACCGGAGTAACCGGCACCAGCAGAAAGAGCTTTGTTAAGCTCATCTACTTCACGAGCAGACGTCACGCCCATACCTTCGCCGAAGTTCACGAAGTTGTAAGTTCCTAGATTAGACATTACGTTCTCTCCTTAATTTAGAGTTAGTTAAGTTTCAGTTCTTTAAACACCAACGACTTCACAATCGGATCTGAGATATTATTAGTTGCCTCAAACTCCGCAATGTGATGCGAGGTAACACCCTTACCAGCGACCTGAAGCTCAAGCATCTTGTTAGTTACTTGTGACTTTGAGATCTCCTCGGCTCCTGCCTGGGATTTCTCGATGGTCTCAAGGCTAGCGATCGAACGCCTGTCGTAAGCGGGCTGGGATGCCATCTTTTCCACCTTCTCAGACAGCCCTTTAATCTGGCCGTCTTTGTCTTCAAGAGCTTTACGAAGAGGAGCGATAGAATCTTCGATTGCTTTCGCGATCGACTTAGCAAGATCTTCCTGCTTGTCTTCTTTCTTCTCGTCTTCTTTAGTCTCTTCAGACTTAGTGATAACTTCTTCCTTGGCTTCTTCTTCACGCCAAGTTTTAATCAATTCAAGTTCTGTTTCATCGAGGTGTTCAGCGAGTTCTTCGAGGGACTTCTTCATCTTCATCTTGTCCTTCTTTTCTTTCTTCTCGTCTTCTTCATCCTCGTCTTCTTCTTTTTCAGCTTTCTTAGCTTCGTCCTTTTTCTTATCGGACATCATCTCTTGCTTCTCAGACATCGGAGATCCAGACTTAATCTCGTCTTTTCCACCGTTAGCAGGAAGCGAAGAAGGCATTGCTTTCTCGACGTCTTCAGCTTTAGCTTCGACAGTCTCAGCACTCGTCTCCGACGCAACGATCTTATCAACGAGCTGCTCAACTGCTTGCTTCATTTCTTGATTAGGCATCTTTACTCTCCTTCGTCAAATCTCTCAATGACCGTTTCAATAGCTAGTTCCGCAAGCGTCATCGGGTCTTCTTGCGGATAAATTTCTCTCAAACTTTTCATCAAAGATTTTAACATAGCTTTCTTGTCTTTTTTCTTCTTCTTACCGTAAGTCATATTCTTAGGGGAACCTTCGAGGCTTTCGCGAGACATCGCTTCGCCTCCGGTTCTCTGAGCTGGTGCCTTAAGGTACCCTGCTCCAGCAGACAATGCTTTATTAGCGAACTCAAGAATCTTCTCAAGCTCAGCTTTCTTAATTACGATCTCGTCTTCTTGAACCTGAGGTTCTACGATCTTAGGCTCCTCAACGATAGGATCTGGTGTGGCAAGAGATTTAACTAACTCTGCGTAAGTATAGGGATTTACAGGGTCCATAGTCAGAGCGACCTTGTCGATCCTGGCTTTCTTAATAGCTTTGTTGTTAGCGAAATCGCGCTGAAGGATCTTACCTTCGATGCTCAAGTGAACTCGCGGTCCCGCTCCTTTTTTTAATGATTTCAATATGTTATAGAACGCTTTAGATCGTTCCTGATGCTTAAACAGGTATCCCTTAACCATCAAGCACTTCTTACCCTCTTGCTCGATGAAGTCTGCGTCTTCGATCTGTCCTAAGATGTTCTCAGGTCCCTTCTGATGGTCCCAGTTGAATACACCACGTCCAGCTTTAAGCATGGAGATATCTAGACCATTTTGGTCAACAGTTTCACCCTGAAGATCCTCGTCGGGCGTAGAGGCGATCCCCTTCACCTCCCACTGATCCTCCTCCTTCTCACCTTTGGTGAGTTCCAAGGGCATGTAAAACTTAAAGTCCTTCTCGCTCATACCTAAAGTGTACAGCAATATCTGACTTTTTTACGGCTCTTCTATGTTTAGAGATTTAACCTTCTGTCGGATCTTAGCAAAGGCTTTCTTCTCGATAGAGGTTATAGCGGAGATGGACAGTTGCATCAAGGTAGCGATCTCAGATAAAGTATGAACGTGAGAGTTATATCGAAAGTAGGTCCAGAAGCAGTTATGAAAGGTAGGCGCATTGATCCACCACGGATTCCGCTTTGAGAGCGGAACCTTAGCAGTCTGACACTTGCAGTTCTTCGGATGCGCGTACTTCGGCATACCTCTTCCTTCCTGAGAAGCAGAATAACATCTATATTATGCAAGATCAATACCAGACCTGTTTAATTCGTATCTGCAGCGCGTCAGAAGATTTCTTACATCCGCTCTTGACGAGCGGCGCGTCAATGTGGTATTACGTGGTATACACGTGTTTTAGAAGCGTTCATACGCGATTCTTTATGTAACGCGAACATAACTCTTGTACCACTTATAGTGGGGAGAAGTGTGTCTTCGACTTCCCTTCTTCTTTTCGTTTTTCATCTAGGCAATATATTAACGATAAGATAGGTTAGATAACGATTCATAGAGAATAAACCCCTCGCGATTTGACGCGAAGCGTCCACGAATCTCTTTGACTTCCAAGCCTTTTTTTGATATGGTGTAAACTGCGGGATAGTGGAGAAGTACCACGCGAGCCTCATAAGCTTGAGAGCCGAGGGCAGTACTCGGTCCCGCAACCAAATTTTAAGGGGAACAATGGAAAAGAACGTTATCGACTTCAAGAAGCTCGTTCAAGAGCTGGAAGATAAGAAGTGGGAGATCCTACTAACGAAGGGCGATCTTGCTGCATCTCGCGAGTGGCCTGCGATCGAAGAGAAGCTAAATCGACTTTACCGATGGTGGGCTAAGGATTATGGGTGTGAGATCAGAACGTTTGTGCCGAGGAAGTTTAGATGAAGAGTTGGAGTAATGGAAAGATCGTAGAAGGTAAGGTATCCATCGATAGCTTTAACTACGCGCTTCACTACGGAGGTCCAGCTGTTTGGGAAGGAATCAGAGCTTACAAGCAGGAGAACGGCGACACTAAGATCTGGGCTTTAAGGGAGCATATCGAGAGGTTATTTGACTCGGCTAAGATCGTAGGACTTGAGATTCCGTATACCATCGATGATATGGTGAAGGCATGCGAGGATGTAGTCAAAGCAAACGGTAACGGAGATCTCTACCTGAGACCCATCGCCTACTCGAACATCGACGCCGAGAGCATCTTGGTGAAGCCTATGGAAGTGAGTGTAGACGTGTACTGTGTACCTATCCCTCCTCTTCACTCAGTAGGTAAGGGACTCAAGATGGCAATATCAGGGTTAGTAAGAAGCTACCCGCAGTACAACATGCAAGCTAAAACTCCCTCTAACTACGCAGTGATCCAGCCAGCTAAGACTATCATGAAGGAACAAAGCGTAGACGATGTATTCGTTATAGATAACCAAGGGTACGTGGTGGAAGCCACTGTAGCAAACTTCTTCGTGTTTAAGGGAGACGTCGCCATGACTCCTCCCAATCGAGGAAGCATCTTGCCAGGGATCACCAGACGTACCGTAGCAGGAATCCTGAACGACAGGACCCTGATGTTCACCAAGTATAAGAAGGTACCTCTCGTAATCGAGAAGGACATCACCCGAGCCGACATCTACACGGCTGACTGCGTGATACTGTGCGGTACCTACGCTGAGGTGGTCAGGGTAGATCAGGTCGACGGGAAGAAGATAGGAACCGATGAGACTCAGACTTACTACGAGATTTTGTCTGAGGAGTATCGCAAACTCGTTCGAGGACGAAGATGATGAAAGGTTTGACCGTTGAGGTCGCTAAAGGAGACGTAGATCTAGTACCAAGTAACTTACTGATCAAGGACTTAGACGACATGGAGATCTTGGAGTATTGGGAAGAGAGATTAGATTTACTCAAGCAACCGTATGTGATAGCATATAAGGAGGTAAAAGGTAGAGTGCTTTACTACATCTTTACCAACTTAAAAGAAAAGGGAAGTGCATTTCGATGAAATCGAAAGCTATAAAACCTGAGTTCGGAGAAGAACCTCCAATGAAGGATGAACCGACGTGGAAGCTGAAGCTTCGTTCCTGGTGGTACGACTTCTTTCTTTATCGTTGGTACAGCAACGTTGATGTGTTTATACGCAGGTTTAAGAGAGTGGTTAAATGGGGAAGGTTCATGTGGACGAATTGGGACTTCGACGCAGCTACCATCTTCCCTCTTCTTGAGAGAAAGTTACTTCGCATCCAGCATTGTCTGATCAACGGACATGCTATTCAAGAGGATAAAGATCTAAAAGCCTTGCGAGTAGCGATCAAGCTAGCCAACAGACTCTCCAATGATTATCATGAGAGAAAGTACTACGACTGGCATGAGCGTAAGTGGGGAGATTCCGTATTTTGGTTCACTGATACCGAGGATAAGAATTATAAGCGTTGGAACTCTCGTAGAACTAAAGTTAAGACTAAAGAAGACGAGGAGCAAGAAGTCACAGACCTTCGTAAGATCTGGGAAAAGTCTCCAAAGTGGGAAGACCGAGATGTTAAGTGGTTATTTGCGATCATCGCTAAGTATTACAGAGTTTGGTGGGATTAAGTTATGAGTAGAGATGATTTTGATACAGATCATGATTATAAGGCTCAGCTCTTCAAAGAGTTGATCGACATCATACACGAGCTAGGATGGAGCGTAGCTTTACCGAACGTTGATGAAGATTCTATTGTTCCAGGAATGATCATCGGAGAACAAGAGTACATCGATAGTATCGTGGATCAACTGGATGATGACATGGAGTTTTAAGTGGAACTGTTACTCTTCTTGCTACTAGGAATCATGATAGTTATGGTAGCAAGATCGGCAGCTCCAGCAAAGATTGAAGTTAAGAAATCAGATTGTCCTCCACACAAGTGGACCTATAATCATTAGGAGAAGTTACAATGTACTATCTGCAATTATGTAGCTGGTACTCACAGAACAGAGAACGGAGAGTACTAACATGAGTCAAAAAGTTGAAGAAATTTTAAGAAGAGCTAGGAAAGAGTACTTCTTCTTGTTCTCTCGGACGTTGCTAATCACTATCCTAAGCACGTTTCTCGTAGGGGGATTAGGGTTGATGCTTGAGCTAGGACAAGACGCCATGATGTTCTTAGGTTTTGGAAACGGCATCTTCCTATATATGGGATACTTCTTACCTAGAAGCAGAGAGCTTGGAGATAAGTTTGGTAAGGAACTTGCAGATCAACTCTTGAAGGAGAGGAGTAAGTCAGATGAGTAAGTATCTTCTTATTTTAATCTTGACAACCTTGGTTGGTTGTGCTACTGTTAACGTTGACATGAAGTGCGTCAAGATCTACGAGATGGGTCGAGAGACGACTTATTGTACGCCTGCCGAGAGTGAGAACAGAGCATATGAAAGGTTCTATGATCGTCGCTAACGAGAACTACTACGGAGTTAACGTCGAAAAGCTAGCGGCTAGCCTTGAAGGTGAGGTTGAGTTCGTAGGCTTTACTTCCCTAGACATTCAGGGAGCTGGATGGCGACCTGTTGTGTTGTTTCACGCTAAGAATCCTAATCGAGCTAAAGGTCATAAAGATTACGTGTTTCTGTTTGGAGTCATCTCTGCTGATGATTTCATTGCTACTGGTAATAAAGACGACATTAAAACCAAGTTCTACATCTCTGGTCGCAACGAGAATGAGATTCAAGAAGAGCGTTATCAACATGGGGTTTACTGCACCGAGTGCAAGACCGTTCTACACAGCGTACACCGACACGACTACAAACTTTGCGGTTGTTCTAACGAGACCATGGTAGACGGCGGACAAGATTATCTACGTTTTGGAGGCTTAGACCTTAATAAAGTTAAACCCGTTACGATCGATATCCTTACTGGTAAGGCTAAGATCAAGAGAGTAACTCGTCATGCCAAAAAGTCTTAGAGAGAAGATATCATTACTGCTTGATGATGCCGAAGGCATCTCTAAGTCTGAGAAGATTAAGCTAGTAGAACGTCTGGTCAATGAAGAACTTGGATTCCTGAGCATGGAGCACGATCTAAGCGCATATGATATAGGTCTTATAAAGTCAGCTGCGATCAACAAGTTCAATGAGATGCGAATGGATAGAGAAGCTCTTGGACCGATTCAAGGAGACGGGGATGATGTTCGAGCGTTCTGCTACGTAGAGTCCGTCATAGGCTTTTTAAGAAACAAGGGACTTATAAACTTTACCTTACGATATACGAGAAAGCGATGATCTTACCAGGAACCAAGATCGTATGTCCAGACTGTGACCTTCACATCGCGACGGCGATGGTGCCTATAATCTTCGACGACGAGCAACTTATCTATGAAGATGACTTCGATTGGCATGTCCAACAACCTAAGTCAACTAATTGTCCTGAATGTAGTGGTAGATGGGGGGACAAAGGCGGATGGCTTCATACTGAATTAGGCTGGGAGGAGATCTGAGATGGACGTAAAGTTTCAAAAGCTCTTGATCAAGAAGAGCTGGGACACCGCTAACGAAGATAAAGCTAAAGGGAACGAGAGCCTCTACGAGATCTTCAAGGCTCAAGCAGAGCGTCTTGAGAAAGAACTTAAATCATATCTATCCTCACTTCCTAAGAAAAAAGTTTCAAAACGAAAGTCTAAGCGGAAGTAAGGTAGACTTTTAATTCACAACACAACTAGAAAGAAGGAGCGCTGAATGAGCGATGGCATGAGTGTCTTTGCGGCAACAACTTTAGATAACAAGTACTTGTGGAAGGAGAAGGGCGAAGCGGAGTGGAAGGATGTTTGTTATAGAGTTGTAAAGAACGTCATGCGAGCAGTAGGAGTCAAGATGTCTGACCCTATTGCTAAAGAGATCCTACAGGCTATGGTGGATCGTAAGTTTATTCCAGGAGGTCGCTATTTATACGCTTCTGGCCGTCCGTTTCATCAAGTGCAGAACTGCTTGCTTCTAAGAGCCGAGGACTCCCGTGAGGGATGGGCTGAACTCATGCAGAAGTCCACGATGGCGCTGATGACTGGTGCTGGTATTGGAGTAGACTACTCAGATGTTCGAGCTGAAGGTAAGCCTATCCGAAAGACCGGAGGAACAGCTACCGGACCTATCGCGCTCATGCAGATGGTTAACGAAGCAGGTCGAGGTATCATGCAGGGAGGATCTCGAAGATCTGCTATCTGGGCTGGTCTCAGCTGGAAGCATCAAGACTGCCACAAGTTCACTCGTATCAAGAACTGGCCTGAGGAGGTGAAGAAGCTTAAGGAGAAGGACTTCAATTTCCCAGCTACTCTTGACGGGACGAACATCTCTGTTATCCTTGACGATGAGTTTTTTGAAGCGTATAATGACGATAAGCATCAGCTTCACTCACAAGCTCAAGCTATCTACTGGGCTACGGTTAGTCAGATGCTTGAGACTGGTGAACCTGGTTTTTCAATCGATACAGGAGTAAACAGTGGAGAATCTCTCCGTAATGCATGTACTGAAGTCTCTTCCAGAGATGACTCTGATATTTGTAATCTTGGTAGCATCAACATGGCTCGTGTTGAGTCCGTTGAAGAGATGGCTAGGCTCACAGAGATTGGTACTGCTTTCCTTCTCGCTGGGACTGTCTATTCTGATGTTCCTTACTCTAAAGTTGACCAAGTGCGAACTAAGAACCGACGACTTGGGCTTGGCCTCATGGGACTGCACGAGTGGCTCCTCGTTAGAGGAAAGAAGTACGGTCCAGACTCAGAGCTTGAAGGATATCTTAAAGAGTATGCAAAGAGCACTGAGCTTGCCCGAAAGTACGCCGAACAATGGGATCTATCCGAACCAGTAAAGACTAGGGCTATTGCTCCTACTGGTACGATCGGGATCATTGCTGAGACTACTACAGGTATTGAGCCTATCTTCTGCGCTGCCTACAAGCGCAGGTACCTTAAGCACAAGATTTGGCAGTATCAGTACGTCATCGATCCTACCGCTAAGCGGTTGATCGAGGAGAGGGGCGTCAATCCTGACCTGATCGAAGATGCCTACAGCATAGAGCCTGAGCGACGTATCGCTTTTCAAGCATGGGTTCAGCAGTTCGTAGACCACGGTATCAGCTCCACCATCAACCTACCTTCGTGGGGTTCTGAGCAAAACAATACTAATCTAGTTAAGGACTTCGGCAACATGTTGATCAAGTACCTCCCTAAGCTTCGAGGTATGACCACCTATCCAGACGGTAGTAGGGGGGGACAGCCTCTGACCCCAGTAAAATATACCACTGCTATCAAACACGTAGGCGAGATCTTTGTCGAAACGACGGATATCTGTGACCTTAAAGGTGGATCGTGCGGTTCATAAAATCGTTGACAACTTAGATCGTATTTGATACGCTAATCTTGAGTACGGGTCCCGCTATCCCTTGGCGCATCAGCACGGCCAACTCCCTAAGGAGAGCTGTCATGACGGAGGTTGGGATAAGCTGACGAGCAAAGCGCTTCTAGCCGCCCGTACGCTTTTTAACTGGAGGAGACATGAAGAAGTTTGACGTATCATTCTTACAAAACGTGACTCAAACTGTCGTAGTTACCGTAGAAGCTGATACCGAAGAGAAAGCTATTGAGTTAGTGAAATCTGGAAACTTAGACTATTTTATCAACGAAGAAGTTGTTGATGAGACTTTAGTTGATATCGAAGACTACAGTTATGAAGCGCGGGAGCTATGATGAAGGTTCGAGTTAAGAAGTTAACCCACAACGCTGTTATACCTCAGTACGCTAAATCTAGCGACGCAGGTCTTGATCTTACAGCCACTTCAAAAGAATGGGACGAAGAGAAGCAGTGCGTCGTGTTTGGCACAGGTTTAGCTGTTGAGATTCCAGAAGGTTATGTTGGACTAATCTTTCCTAGAAGTTCGATCTGCAAGGTTCCACTCATGCTGTCCAACAGCGTAGGAGTCATCGATGCAGGTTACCGAGGTGAGATTAAGTTCTTCTTTAGACCGCTTGATCGTCCTCGCAAGAACTACGAGGTCGGAGATAGAATTGGACAACTCATTATCCTACCTTATCCTAAGATCGAGTTAGAAGAAGCAGATGAACTTTCTAGTACTGAGCGTGGAGAAGGCGGGTTTGGGAGTTCAGGTAAATGAACCTAAATAGAGTAGCTATGTTTGAAGCTATAGATAAGCTTAGACCAGAGAACTCACTACACTTCTACAACGGCTGGAGTATGTATCCAGAGTGGTGGAATCAGTCTACTGAGAGCTGGCAAATGGGTTACAAAGCAAGGGAAGATTATGAAAAAGGTACTAAGACAGATTCGATTCTGGATATACCGGAAGCTGAATGACGGCATGCCTAGTAGGGAAGAAGCTCGAAGAGCTAGGTGGAACGCGTCTACCTATAGGTTTGCGTTCGTACTAGATCGATACTCTGATGGTAGAACTTTAGAAGAAATTGCTAAGGAACTTGAAGTCACCAGAGAACGTATTCGGCAGATGGTCATGAAAGGCTGTAGACAGAATCGTGAGAAAGACAAATAAGCTAGCATTGCTTCTTGAAACTATAGGTCAGGTTCTCGTAGGAGCTGTAACCAAGAAGGAACTTCTAGCTTCTGATGAAGAAGTTAAAAAACGCTTGACAGTATGTGCTGGTTGTGAATACTTAGAAGAGAAGCATCTGGGCTGTAAGAAGTGCGGATGTCGGATAACCTACAAATCTAGGTTAAAGAATGCAAAGTGTCCGATAGGAAAGTGGTGATGGCATTAAAACCTCAAGATCCCAGAGCGTTTAAGAAAGCTTTCTGGAAGTCATTCAGTACGTTGACAGGCACGTTCTTAGGAGCAGGCGCAGGAAGTTTGCTTCATCGTATCGCAGGAGATGGAATAAAAGGAATAGGTTTTGCTGTAGGAATGGCTTTTATAGGATTAGTTCTCGTATTTTGGGGAGAGTATAATCGTGAAAGATAATACTTTGAAAGTTAAGCTGGTTGCAGTAACTAAAGGTGTAGGAGATCTTGACGGCAAGCTAGCCGAAGAGATCATTTCGTTCGTAGCTAGAGTATCAAATCCTTCTAACCAGGACAATTTTGATACAGCTCCTAAACTTCTAAACTACCTCATCAAGAACCAACATTGGTCTCCGTTTGAGCACGCTTTCATGACCGTTGAGATCGAAACTTCTCGTGGGATCGCAGCTCAGATCCTAAGGCACCGAAGCTTCACCTTCCAAGAGTTTAGTCAGCGGTACGCTCAAGCTACTGAGTTCGTTACTTACGAGGCTCGACGACAAGATCAGAAGAATAGACAGAACTCCATCGATGATATGTCTCAGCATGATAAAGAATGGTTTGAGTACGCTCAAGAAGAAGTTCAAAAAGCTGCTACGTGGCATTATGAAGAAGCTTTGAAAAGAGGGATCGCTAAAGAGCAGGCACGATTCTTGCTACCCCTGTCAACCAAGACACGTCTTTATATGACGGGTCCTGTAAGATCTTGGATTCATTATATTCAGCTTCGAGGAGGAAACGGTACGCAGCTTGAGCATCGAGAGATAGCTTTAGCTATACAGAAGATCTTCTCTGAGGAGTTTCCTAACACTTCAAAAGCTCTGGGCTGGAAATAAAGTTCTTGACAACTATAGTCTGTCTTGATATGCTGTACGTATGAACCTGATAAAAGTTCAAGAGAATAACAAGACCCTGTTCGAGTTCCTAGCGAACTTCACATCAGAGCATACTCGAAAGAGCTACGCTAAGGACATCAAGAAGTTCGTAGAGTTCTCTGGAGTTACCGATGTGTCTCAGATTCAGCTTATCAACCTCATCACCTATCGCGACTTCTTGAAAGCGGAGAAAGCCTCTCCAGCTACGATCAACCGAAGACTATCGTCTATCAAAAGCTTACTCTCGTGGTGTAAGGCTCAAGGTCTCATCGCGACTAATCCAGGAGACTCACTCAAACTTTCTAAAGTGTTTCAGACTCAACCTACCCTCGCGTTCAGTGATCAAGAGGTTCTAAAGCTTCTAGATGAGGTGGAGAACAAGAAGCACGCTTTGGTACTAGCCATCTTGTTAAATCTTGGACTTAGGAGATCAGAGCTTACTGGACTTAAGTGGACTGATGTGATGTCGGATCGTGGTCATAGAGTAATCAGAGTCGTAGGTAAAGGTAACAAGCAGAGAACATTACCGATTACGGATAACTTGTGGAAGTACTTTGAGGACTACGCTAGAGAAGCTCTTCCATCGCCAGACGATTATGTAGCTGGAGGATCTCAACCTATGAATCCAGCTACGGTGTATAAGATCGTTCGTAAGTATGCTGATCAGGCAGGAATCACTAAGCGAGTAGGTGCTCACTCTTGTAGAGCTACCGTAATATCTCACCTGCTTGAAAAGTCTGTATCTCCTAGAAACGTGGCAGACTTTGCTGGACACTCAAGTATCAACACTACTGTGAGTCTTTATGATAAGAAGCGGGATGGGATAACAAACTCCGCAGCGTATAAGGTGGGTTATGAATCACAAGATCAAGAAAGCTATAGTTCTGACGGCAGCGTTGATACTGCCAGGGGGACTGATAGTTCTAGGAACTTACGAGCTGTTTCGTAGGTTAAGAAAGAAGAAGGAGAAAGACCATGATGTTTGCACCTCTACCAACAGTACAAGCGTTCAAGATAGCGAAGACGACTCAGGATCTAGAGAAGATTCTTGAGACCTTCGTGCTGAAGAACTATCCTAAGTCTACTACGAGTAATATCGGATTCACCAAGTCTGAGTGCTTCGGAGTCTTGAGATCGTTCTTTGAGTTTGGAAAGATTCACATCAGCGTAAGTAGAGACGACGTTGAGTTTGCAGTTCGCAAGTTTATGGATCAACACCTGTGGGTAGGAGAGAGTGACTTTAACTTAGCTCCCGTAGCTCCTCAAGTTGATCCTCAGTACTGGATGCCAGAGTTTCATTACATTAAAGGTACCTTCAACTTATTCAAGTACTACGTTCAATCGCTCATCAACGTAGTGATGACTACTAACACTTACTTCAAGCTGTTGTTTTATAAAACCACTAGCTTGTTCAAGAAGAAGACTAACTATGCGTATCCTGCTAGCAATGATGCTGCTCCTGACAGGTTGCCAAAGAGCAGACGTCTTGATTCCTGAAGAAGTCTACTTTTATCGCGACGTAAGACCTATCTTTAAGGCTAGGTGTATGTCGTGTCACGTAGGACAACAGGATTGGACTATGTACGATAATGTGATCAGGGAGAAGTTTAAGATCAGAAAGAAGGTTCTAGTGGAGCGCTCGATGCCTCCTGGGGGTATGACCCCAGCTGAAAGGGCCATTATAACCAAGTGGATGATGCAGGGAAGTAGGAAGTAACTTTTTTCTTGACTGTTTAACTTCAAACTGATATAGTCAAGTTGTGGATAAAACCACGGAGGAGAATGAAACATGAAACTAACAACTAGAGGTCGTTATGCTCTTCAAGCGATGCTTGATCTGACGGCGCACTCAAACGGTAGGGCAGTTAAGCTGCAAGATATCTCTGTAAGACAGGGGATATCCCTTCACTATCTTGAGCAGCTGTTCAGGAAGCTTCGTCAGAGCGGAGTAGTTAAGAGTGTTCGAGGTCCAGGAGGCGGGTACGTTCTTGCTAAGGCTGTAGGTGACATCAAGATCAAGGAAGTCTTGGCTGGTGTCAGCGAGAAGCTTGAGTACAAGAATGCGATCGTAATCGCTGAGAACTCGACTGAAGAGCTTAAGAAACTTGCGGGTTACTTATCTCTGCTTGATCAGAGCTTGGACCAAGCCTTGGAATCATCTTTAGAGCAGCTCTTAGGAGCCTAAGATGTTACCTTTTAAGGCTCTGGTTAAGTACACTTCGTCTATCGAGACAGAGTACATGAATTTCCAAGCTAAGTTCACCAGCATTGATCAGGCTAAGAAGTTTGCTAGACGTCTTAAGAAAGATGGTGTTAAGACTATTACAATCTACGGTCTTGACGAGAACGGAAACATACAGAAAGAGATCAAGTTCAGATGAGTAAAGTATACGAAGCGTTCTTACCTTATCGAGATCGATATGGTATGAACCAACTAACAACTACAGGAACAGAAGGACACGTCTCTCAGAACGGTGCCCTGTTCACCATGGAGTATCTGATCTGTCTTATGGAAGATGAAGAGACTCCTTGGGACGTTAAGGCTGGAGAGATTCTTCGACTAGTTAAAGTTTATCAATCATTAGAAGTTCTACCAGGATTGTCCAGACGTACGCCTGACTCTACGGAAGGCGACTCGATGGACAACAATGGCTCGAACCTTACGTTCTCAGCTGTGTTCGCTAACCGAGCATTCGCAAAGAGGATGGCAGATCAAGGTCGAAACGTACAATGTACTGGAATCGACATGGTTCAAGATCCTGAGCGAAACTCAAAGTACTACTTACTTGCTAGGATCATTACGGCTACTCAGTTGATCTGGAGACCGTGGTTATGGAAGTCTTGGTTCAAGAGTGGTTTTAAGCCTAAGTACTTCTGGAACAACACTAGACCAGATGAATTTTGTCTATGGGGATGGTACGGTCGATCGCCTGGATTCTTAGGTAAGGTTGACATGTGCGCCTACGGTTTTACTACACCTTTTAGGTGGTTAGGAGTTCTAGTAGGTCAGTTCGTAGGTTGCTTTCAAGAGAAAGGCGATACTGACGCTAGGAAGCTTCCGTACGTAAGCTGGTATTTCCTTACTAAAGCTACACCGTGGTGGGAGCGCTGGTTCTGGAAGCTCGCCTACAAGTTGTGGGCTTATATTTTGATCAAACAGTATGGTCCTGAGGGTATGCGTGCGGTGTACTCGATCTACTATCAAGATGCAAATCACCCTATCAGAAAGTACTCGAAGCCGCACTTCTAGGAGGACACATGCCTTACGTTTCAAAAGTTGAAAGAATTAGGTTCGAGGAAGCTCTCGACATCATAAGGAACAACGTGGATTTTAATGGCATCACACCAGGACAGCTCAATTACCTGGTGACGATGCTCACTGACATCTACCTTAAGTATAAAGGATTAAACTATACTCACATTAACGATGTGATGGGAGCACTTGAAGGTGCGAAGCTTGAGTTCTACAGACGAGTAGCCTCAGGCTATGAGGATCAGAAGATCCAATATAACGGAGACGTTTATGATTCAGAAACTAACACTGGCTGTAGTCCTAGCGTTTGCGCTGACTGTTCCTGTGGAAAAGCTTCACGCTGAGACTATATTCAAGTACGGACTAGGCGTCTTTAACTCTGCTAAAGATAGTGCGGCGGAGACTAAGTTTGCTTCTTTAGCTTATCAGGATGAGTTCTTAGGACTGTTTATCTATCAGTTTGAAGGCGGGTTCTGGTACGACACTCGCGAGGATATGGGTAGACGAAGCTCAGCGTTTGCAGGAGCATCGATCGGAGTAGACGTAGACGTAAGACCATTCTTCGCACAGTGGTTAGTAGGACCTTCGGTCATATCTACGAAAGATTCTTATCTTGGAGGACCTCTTCAGTTCAACAATGACGTGGCGTTTGGTCTAAGAGATCATAGAGGAAACTCAGTCGGCATAGGATACAAGCATCTATCCAGTGCTGGCATATTCGAGCCTAACAAGGGTCGAGACTTCTTGATGCTTAGGATAGGTATACCATGGTAGTTTTAAGACACTTGTTGTTAGGCTTCTTCTTAGGAGTAGTAGCTACAGCTGTAGTCTACTTGAACGGTTGGCACCGAGGTTTCGACGTAGGATATGGTGCCGCGATGTCGGATGTTCTTCTAAATCTTAAATCACCAGAACAATACTTCAAGGAGCTTATCGATGGTCAGAAGAAGTAGTATCTTTCTTATAGCTTTATTAATCGCAGGTTGTGGAGCTGACGGAGTACCTGGAGTTCCAGGTCCTCAGGGTCCAACGGGAGACCAGGGACCTCCTGGGATTCCAGGAACTGCTGGCACCTCGTGTACCGTACAGTCTGTACCAAACGGTGCTCAGATCTCATGCTCTGATGGATCTCTGGTCACTATTACTGATGGTACTGATGGAGCCAACGGTACTAACGGATCAAATGGGATCAAATGGTTCTCTACCATCGTCCACGGTTCAGTTCACGACTCGGTAGGATTAAACGATGACTACTACATCGACGATCAGACTGGTGACGTCTACTTCAAGAGTAACGATACGTGGGGAAGCCCGCTGTTTAGTCTTAAAGGTCCTAAAGGAGATCAAGGAGATCCTGGTCCACAAGGCTCTCAGGGTCCTCCTGGAGCACAGGGACCTCAAGGTAATACCGGCTCAACCGGCGCTCAAGGGCCACAAGGTTTGATGGGTCCTCCTGGAGCTACGGGTCCTCAAGGACCTAAGGGAGACACAGGCGATACAGGAGCGCAAGGTCCCCAAGGCTTACAAGGTATCCAAGGACCTGTAGGACCACAAGGTCCGCAGGGACCCGCTGGGACTTGCAGTAGCTCTAACTTCTCGATAGTTTCTAACAACGTAAACTCAAGTACCGTGGTTGCTAACTGCGGAGCAGGAAAAAAGGCTGTAGGAGGCGGAGGCACGTGCGGAGGCAGTAGAAACCTCAAGAAGAGTTGTGCATCCGACGCATCAGGTAACTGTGTGACTACGGTCGGGCAGTACTGGGCAATCACCTGCAGCGGTGCTAGCTCAGGCAATACCGCCTACGCTAGCTGTCTTTGAGGTAGATCATGAGAGTAGACTATGTGATCGAAGAGATGGTAGAGGACTACTACGCAGAGAACGGAAGAAAGCCTGCGGGTATCATCCTGGGTCCAAAAGAGTATCTTGCACTTTGCGAGATTCTAAAAGATCAAAAGGTCATGAGAGATGCAAAGGTGGGAAGTCTCATGGTCACTGAGTATCGAGGATATCCGGTGTACGTAAAGGAGATGCCAGGAGTAGACATCATGATTCCGTTCACGGAGGCGTTTAAGTACTGATGATATCAGTGATCTTACTAGCAGCAGCTCTTCAATGTCCTAACACTAAGTTCGTTAACGTTTCTGGTTACGAGTGGAACCAGCACGATCTAAACACCTATAGATACGTGCAGAAGAGATGCGTTCAAGTGTATCCTGATTCTCCATGCGTTAAGTTGTTTCGCAAGTGGGGAAAGCAGGATTACTCAGTTATATGTGGAGCCAAAGATGGAAAGCCGTTTGAAGGTAGTTAAGTATCCTAATGATGTTCTGACAACGAAGTGCCAGTCATATGACTTTGCTGTAGACTTGAACTTTCAAGCTAGCGGCATGAAGTTGCACGAGACCTTGGACGCTATGGTTAATATTATGGACTCTGAGAACGGCATGGGCTTAGCTGCCAACCAAGTCGGCATACCTTACAGGTTCTTCATCATGAGGGATCTTAAAGGTAAGATCTGGGAGTTCATCAACCCAGTGATCACAGAGTCAGAGGAAGAATGCATCATGCTCAACGAAGGATGCCTGAGTGCTCCTGGAGCGTTCGTTCAGATCCCTAGGCGCAAGAGCGTCACCGTAAAGGCTCAAGATCGTAACGGAGAAGAGTTCACTGTGATCGCGCTTGATCTAGAAGCTGTATGCGTTCAGCACGAGATTGATCACCTAGACGGGATCTTCTACCTAGACAAGGTTAATCGTCAGCAGCGTAGAAACGCTTATCGAATCTTGGGGATTAAAAAGTAGGATTACACTTGCTAGAAGCTTTGCCGGATAGAATCTTACCTGTCCTAATAGCAGTCGCTTGAGAAGTCCCAGCCATGTGACCGTATCTTCCACCAGGAAGAGTAGAGTTAGCAAGTCCGATCTCCCAAGCTGTTACCTTAGATCCAAAGTTAGAGCTACGAAGCTTAAAGTTACACTTTTCAAGAGATCCAACTCGGATTAAGTTGTCAGCACTATACGATGCTGGAAAGTAAGCTCCCTCGACGGTATCGATGTTCTTACTCTCGTTACCAGCAGCAACTACGAAGGTCACCTTAGGATTCGTTTTAATGATATCAAACTCTTCTATATCGTAAGAGGGTCCTCCTCCAGAGATGTTGACTACGTCTGCTCCAAGCTTAACGGCAATCTTCATCGCTTGCTTCATTCTTTGGATATTTACAGCTCCACTAGCTTTTTCTTCGTAGTACTTGAAGATCATAAGACAAAACTTAGCTCCCTCAGCGTACTGAGAGATAAGTCCAGCTACATGAGTACCGTGTCCGTGTATATCTTGAGGATAAGCGTCGTTGTCTACGAAGTCCCAGTGTTTGTTAGGACACAGCTTGTTCTTGAACCTAGGATCGTTGAGATCTAGACCAGTGTCGATGATGGCTACCTTGGTAACCTTCGTCTCACCTCCGGTAGAGATCGTATCAACTAATAGTAAAGACAATAAAGCAAAGAGTAAGAGTCGCTTCATCCTTTGATGATAGCAGAGCAGAGCAGCTTTGTCAAGGATAATAAAGAGTTAAAGACTGTTGCTTTACGACAAGTGCAGCAGTATCCTGTAGTTATGTTGTCTGGAACGATAATCGCTCAGATCTGCTTGGCTCTAGGACCTAACGTCCATCAGGAAGCTTGTCACAAGGCTGTGTATATTCCTAGCATGGAAGACATCTTGCTAGGACGCGTCAAGAAGACCATCCAGAAAGGTCGAAGGAAAGAACACGCTGAGAGAAACACTAAGGACGACGTAGATACTGAGATCTTCAGCCTTTGCAGGTTCTTAGAGCTATTAATGGAAGGTCAGACCGTAGCGTTAGACATGCTGTTCGCTAACCCACATCTATATACTCACTTGAGCAGCAAGACCGCACCTTATTGGCAAGAGATCTTCGATAACCGAGAGAAGCTGCTTACCAAGAACGTTCAAGCGTTCGTAGGATATGCTCGACAGCAAGCAGCGAAGTACGGCATTAAGGGTTCTCGAATGGATGCTCTTAAACGTACCAAAGAGTTTCTAGAAGGATTGCTTATTGAAAAGAAACTCAAAGATTACCACTATACTATCGTAAAGTTTGAAGCTAAATGCGCAGAGTTACTCTCGCTTGAGAAGACTCCGTTAGTTGAGATCGTAATGCTTAAAGGTCCTAAAGGTTTGATGGATGCGCCTCACCTTCGAGTGAATGGTCGAAACATTCCGTTTCACTCTACCGTCAAGTACGCTCTTGAAGTAGTTACTAAGATGCTAGACGGCTATGGACAGAGAGCTAAGAAGGCTCATCTAGCCGGAGGCATAGACTGGAAAGCTTTATCTCATGCAGTTCGAGTCAACGAGGAGGCTAAAGAGCTTCTTTTAACTGGAAACATTACCTTCCCTAGACCTGAGCGAGAGCTTCTGGTTAAGATCAAGAAGGGGGAGGTCCCTTACGACACGGTTGCTGAGATGATCGAGCAAGGCTTAGCTGAGCTTTACGAAGCCCGCGAGAAATCTACGCTTAGGGAAGAGCCTGATCGAGTATGGGCTGACGCTTTTCTGCTTAAAGTTTACGCTGAAGCAGTCAGGTGATTTTTCTTGACGACTTAGGTTTGGTTTGATAAGATGTTCGGAACAGGAGGAGTTTTATTCATGACAACTACAAAAGGTGTTTCTAAACTTATAGTTTACGGAGTCGGAGGGTTGGTTTCTTTGATCCTTCTTCTCACATTGTCCCCGTTTACGATCGTGGGAACTGGAGAGAGAGGAGTGGTAACTCACTTCGGAAAGCTCCAGGAGAGTGTTCTTGACGAAGGTATCCATATCGTGGTTCCTATCATGACGTCAATTCATAAGATCTCAGTTCGAGTTCAAAAATCTGATCTTAAAACTCAAGCATCTTCTAAAGATCTTCAGCTACTTCAGAAGTAGCGATCAACTGGCACATCGATCCGGCAGAAGTTGGACACTTGTACCAAAGTGTTGGTGATGAGGAATCTGTGATCAGTAGAATCTTGACGCCCGCAGTTAGTGAGGTGTTCAAAGCTGTTACTGCTCGTAAGACTGCCGAAGAGATCATCACCAAACGTTCTGATCTTGCAGAAGAAACTCAAGTTATGCTCAAGGAACGTTTGTCTAAGTATGGCGTAGTGCTTGATGACATCGCTATCGTTGATCTTGACTTCACAGCAGAGTTTGCCCGAGCTGTTGAATCTAAGCAAATCGCTGAACAGCAAGCTAAGCAAGCTGAGTACGTAGCTAACAAGGCTACTGCTGACGCTAAAGCAACTGTAAATACGGCTAAGGGTCAAGCAGAAGCAGCTCTTACTAACGCACGTGCTCAAGCGGAAGCTCAGAGGCTACTCAAGCAATCGATCACTCCAGAGCTTCTTCAGCTTAAAGCTATCGAGAAGTGGGACGGAAGCATGCCACAAGTTATCGGAACTGGTGGTAACTTGTTGTTTAATATCCCAACTACCCAGAAGAAAGAGTAAGTTGTGAGTTCAGAGGTTCTATTCTTCGTATACCTAGGAGTTATCATATCGATGGTACTCCTAGGTGTACGCTTCGTAAGACGAAGTATCAGGTACTTGAGGATCTTCGCTAGGAGAAATAGAGCTTCTCACGAAAGATCACATCGAAAGACGATAGAAGCGAGAGAACGAGCTAGGCAAGAAGTTGATAAAGAGATCGCTAAGATCTGGATGCGACGAGCGAAGATGAGAGATCTTCCAGTTGCAGAGATGGTAGAAGGAGATCAGATTCCTATTCGAGAATCAGTTTATGATCTTCTACCTCCCGTTCTGGAAAAGAGTCAGCTTAGTCCTAAGCAACTCGGAGATTTGACAGAGTTCATCAGAGAGAACTTTATTCCTAAGAAGACTGGTTCAACCGGAGGCCATTAGTCATGAGTGATAAGAGTAAGAAAGATGATTCGTTCTATAGACCTGAGTCCAAGTGGTTCGGTCGTAGCCTTGAGAACTACAAGTCGATGCATGCCAAGCTAGCTCAAGACAAGGGAGTAGAACGAGAGTTTCAGGAGTCTCGTACCTTGACGCAAGCTCGTAAGATCTTGTTTGGCTATAAAAAGGGACAAAATAAGTGAACTTGTACGCTAAGAAGTGGAAGGAGTCTGAGTGTGATCCAGAGCTGAGGGATGTCTTCGGCATCAGATTTTACCAGCACGCAGAGAAGGTCTTGTACAAAGCTTGGTCCCTTAACTTCATCTTAGCCAAAAAGGGAATCTTCGAGCTTACCTTCACTACGAACCACTCAGCGTACTTCGAGAAGTATAAGAGAGACTGGGAGTACGAGTCTAACTGGCAGGCTCTAGGAGATCGAAAGTCATGAAGTTTGAAGTCAGTAAGGTAGAAGAAGAGCTTAAAGCGTACCTCACGTACGCGATGGAATACTTAGGACTCAAGGACTTCAACATCCAGGTTGGTTTGGATCATACGACCTACGAGCGACGCTTCATGATTCACTTTCACAAGCCTGTTGTCATCGATCCTATAAAGACCGACAACACGCTAGAAGCTCTGCAGAGAGACGTGATCGATCCGTTTAGAGACTCGCTCCAGTCCTCTCAGGCCGTGAAGGATGCAAAGGAAGAGTTAAATAATCAAGTAAGTGACCTTAAGGTTCAAGTGACGAGGCTTCAGATGGAAGTAGAGCGCTTAAAACCATACGAGAATCATTTTAAGGTCGAGATGAAACTGAGGCATGGCGATGATCGCGATAAAGATGGACCGAAGAGAGTTTCTTAACGCCTGTGAGCTTGAGTGCATGTGTCCTGAGGGACCAACTGAGCAGAAGTTCATCCTTGACGTTGAGGGAGATCTGTACGGCATAGATTCTTGTACTACCTGTGCTGGAACCCTGAAGGTTACCCACATCATGTCGAAGGAGGAGCCTTGACGAAACTTGAGACTGATTCATTGAAGAAGATGGCTCTTGGGATGTGCATGTCTTCTGGATTTCGATACCTTGAGTGTCTTCACGCTGTGGTCACGTTCTTTGGAGAAAGCGTTGAGGATGAGTTCGCAGCGGAAGTGAAGAAGGACTTTGCTGATTACTACGAGAAGATGACCAAGGCTGGGTTACCTGTTAACCAGGCCAGAATTACGTTAACGGAGCTAGAAGATGAGCAGAGCAATTCAGGAGCTTAGGAAGCTAGTAGGACCACACGGTCAAGACGTACTTGACAAGTGGCTCAAGAAGTGGGTAAATGTGTATAGAGCTGAGCACCTCATTAGTGGTCAACAGATCGAGTACATCGGAGAAGAGCGACTTAAAGATTACGAAAGGCACTCTGAGAAGAATACTCTCAGCGCTATGGGTATTGCGATGCACTCTGCTGTGAGTAAGATCACTGAGGATGTTCCGATCAATCCAGCAGAGTATGAAGATTGGTATAGACACAAGCGAATGTATCCAGATGCTAAAGTTCGAGGACCTTATCATCAGAGAACTCGATACTCTCTGATGGTTATATTAGATAAACCTTTGGAGGAGAAAGATGAGCAATCTAGCGATAGCCGGAAAGACGACGAATAAAGCATACTACATAGCAGTAGATACTGAGACGGGGGGGATCGGACCTGAAGTTTCTCTTCTCACCGCTTACTTCTACGTCATGGATCAAAACTTTAAGAAAGTAGCTGATCTGTCACTTGCGATTAAACCTGACAATGATATCTATCACGTTACCGCAGAAGCTCTAAGCATCAACAAGATCAATCTCATCGAGCATCAGAAGACTGCCATCAGTAGCTCTGAAGCTGGAATGAAGCTTAGGAACTTCTTGGTAGAGCTTACTAATCAAGGAGCAACCAAGCTCGTACCGATTGGTCATAACGTAGCGTTTGATCTTGAGAAGATCTACGCTAACGTTCTCAACAAGAAGGAAGCTCAGAAGTACGTTTCCTACCGTCTGCTTGATACTGGCGTCATCGCTCAGTTCATGAAGGCAGCTGGTATCCTCCCAGACTCTGTGTCTGGTAGTCTTGAGAGTCTGGTTCTTTACTTCGGAGTCGAGAAGCAGGTAGCTCACACCGCTGAGGGAGACGTTCTCATGACGGTCGGAGTACTTCAGAAGCAGTTGGAGAAAGTTAATGCAGTTTCATGACATCTCCGTTCAGGAGCTTAAGAACTTCTTAGACAAGGTTCAGGAAGAGAAAGAAGTGCAGTTCTCGATCACTAAGGTTAGAGCGTTAGACCCTAACAAGATCGCTATGGTCTCTAAGGGAGATACGTTTAGAGGATACGCCAACGTCTACGAGAACCCATACGGATGGCACATCTCGGTAGGAAGAGGTTTATCAGACCGACTACAAACTACTGCTATCAAGGGCGTTAAGAGGCAGTCCGCTGACTACGTGTGGTTCATAAAGACAGAAAACTCTGTGTATAAGTTGGAGATGTACGATGAGGCTTAGTGCAGAAGCTATGATGGAGCTACAGCAGCTCATCGCTGAAGGTAACAAGAAGAGCAAGTCGATCATGGATCGTCAACGGGTAGCTTCCGAAGCTGCTCGTAAGGTACTGGGGTATCCTGGTCGCATGATGTCAGGCTCTAAGTCAGGCTACCATCATCTATTTCCTCGCAACATCGCTGTGTTTAACTCTAACGTCTGTACCGAGAAAGGCAAGATCTGGTACGGCGACTTAGACATCACCGAGGATGAAGAGAAGTTGAAGAACTTAGCTAAGCTACTTGGTACCAAACTTTACGTACTATACGAGTCAGACGGAAGGTTTGATAACGAAGAGTCGCCTAAGGTTGAGAGAGCTATCTACTCAACGGATGGTGATAACTTCACTATCGGTCGAGGAGAGACCGACTACTACGAACGTGCTACCAGAGGGAAGCTTAAAGGTAAGCTAGTGCTTAAGAAGGAGCACGCATGGGATATGTCCCACCTGTACGGTAGAAAGAGGAAGAAGAGATGATTAAGCGAACTGCTTTGGCCATGCTGCTACTTGCAGGCTGTGGACCGTATAAGGTGGAAGTTGAACCGAACCCTATAGTCGTCGAGCATAGGATAAACATCGCAGACCTTCAGAAGTACTTTAAGATACTGTGTCAGAATGAACTCACTAATCCAACAGCTCAGGAGCTTGAGGACTGCATCGACGAGAAGATAGCCGAGTTCATCGACATCATAGGAAGCTAGGATGTACGCGTTATATTACAAAGGAAACCTGCTTAGCGAGCACTCAGACCTTCTAGAAGCTGAAGCACAAGCTAGGTGGAACTACTTTGAGTTTCAATCCATGCCGTGGGAAGGCTACGAGATGCCTCCTGGGTTCATGATTCTGATAAAAAATCCTTGACAGCTTAACTCTTCTTTGATAGGATCGATACATGAAGGTCTTATTCTTAGACTTCGATGGAGTCTTAAACTCACATAAGTATTTCTCTGAGCGAGATAATCATCAGCCTCGATACGCTATGTTCGATGAGCGTAACGAGTTTGATCCTGATGCCATGCACAACCTCCTTGCTATCTTAGACCACTTTCCAGACTTGAAAGTCGTTATCTCATCTTCTTGGCGCTACGGTCGCACGATCGAAAAGCTAAACGAACTCTTAGGATTCACTAAAGTCTACACTGACCGAGTCATCGGTAAAACTGCTGATCAGAGCGAGCGAGGATATGCTAGAGGATGGGAGATCCAAGACTGGTTAGACGCTCATCCTGAAGTAACGAACTTCGCTATCCTAGACGATGATAGCGACATGGTTCACCTAAGCGATCATCACGTTAAGACTAGCTTCTCAGTAGGCTTGACCGCAGAGAATGTTGCTCAGGTGATCAAAATCCTGGAGGCTAAATGAGTGACGTTGAAACTTTCAAGGTAGAAGTGGCAACCATCAAGGCTATCGAACCGCATCCTAACGCTGACAAGCTAGAGCTTGCTACAGTGTTCGGCTGGCAGTGTGTTGTGCAGAAGGGTCGATACCAACCAGGCGATATCGTAGTGTACATCCCGATCGATTCTGTACTTCCAAGTGCTCTTGAGGAGCGAATCTTCGGACCAGACAGCAAAGTAAAGCTTCACAACCATCGCGTCAAGACCATTAAACTCAGAGGCGCTATCTCTCAAGGCTTAGTAGTCGATCGCGGAACTTGTGGAGTTGAGACCGCAGAGCCAGGTGACAACGTGACTAAGGAGCTTGGGATCACGAAGTATGAACCACCAGCTGCAGGTTTTCAGCAGCATCTTGGCACTCCTCCTAAGACGAGCTACAAGAACCCCTTCTTTAAGACCTACACTAAGTTTCCGAACTACAAGTACTACACGGATCTCTTCAGAGCTGACGAGCACGTGGTGTTCACCGAAAAGATCCATGGTACCAACTTTAGGGCAGGATGGGTTCCGTTCCACGCCAACACGATGTGGAGAAAGATCCTTAAGTTCTTCAAGCTTGCTCCTGAGTGGGTCTTCGTCTACGGATCTCACAACGTTCAGATCTCTGAGAAGCCAGACTACAAAGGTTTTTACGAGAAGAACGTATATGCTGAGATGGTTGTCAAGTACGATCTTAAGAATAGAATCCCTAAGGGTCGAGTAATCTACGGTGAGATCTTTGGTGAAGGAATTCAAAAAGGATATGACTACGGAATAAAAGGACATGATTTGGTGTTGTTTGACATCATGGACACCACAAAAGCCAAAGAGAATGGTGAGTTCGAGTATCTGAACTATTATGATTTCCGAAACGAAGTTGACCATGTTCTTAAGATGAAACGAGTTCCACAGCTTTTTGAGGGATTATATGGTAACGCAGACGTTCAGAAGCTCATTGACGGCAACTCCGTAATGGCCCCATCTCAGAAAGTAAGAGAAGGCGCTGTTGTGAAGACAGTCTACGAGACTAGCTCTATCATCGGCAGGAAAGCTCTTAAGATCATTAACCCTGAGTACCTGCTCTCAGATCCAACGGAGTTTCATTGATATGGGTAAGATTTACTGCGATTTCTGTGATAAGCCGATGACCAACTACGGATCATATCAGTGCTATTTCGCTTGCGATGATCACGTTAAGGAAGGTGAAGAAGTAGAACGTAAGATGTGGGAAGCGATCGAGGAGTCACAAGCATGCCAAGATTGATCGTGCTGGTGGGAGCACCAGGATCAGGAAAAAGTACTTTAGCGCACTCGTTGATCTACGAGGACGGTGATCACGGTGCTATGACGGTATACGTCAACCAAGACTCTCAAGGCAGGTGGGGTCATCAGTCGGTGTTCTTTGCAGCTTTAGAGCGAGGAGATGACATCATCGTTGACAGGATGGGATTCAATCGGCAGCAGAGAGAGCGTTATCTTAAGCCAGCAAAGCAAGCAGGCTACACGACGAAGATCATCAAGCTCAATACTCCTAAGGAAGTTTGTTTGGAACGCGCTCTCAAGCGTGAGAATCATGAGACGGTTAAGACTGCAGAGGATGCTCACAAAGCTATCAACTTCTTCTTCAACAACTATGAGGAGGTTGGCAACGATGAGGCAGATGAGGTTAAGATTGCATGAAGCGAGTAGTGGTTACTGGAGGACGAAACTTCGACGACTGGGCTATGTTCCAGGATGTTCTAATTGCTCTAGATCCCGATCAAGTATACGTAGGCGATGCTACCGGAGCTGATGCTATGGCTCGCGACTGGGCTGATCACGCAGGAGTCTGTCTTGAGGTGTTTACTGCTGACTGGGACAAGCACGGCAAGAAAGCAGGTCCAATCAGAAACGCTTGGATGCTTGACTCTGCCATGCGAGGGATCGTTAACGGTGATAGTTTGATAGTGGTAGCTTTTCCAGGAGGAAGAGGTACTGATAACTGCATTAAAGAAGCCGTAGCTAGAAACTTGATCGTACTGAGGGTTGAACCATGAACTTACCTCCAAAAGCACCGTACAAGCAGGTCATCGTGATGCGTAAGGACCTTAACATGCGCAAGGGCAAGATCGCAGCGCAAGCCGCTCACGCCAGTTTAGCAGCGGTGATCCAAGGAGCCATCAGATCAAAAGATTTTATCAGGATTCCTAACGAAGAAGCACTCACCGAGTGGCTCAACGGTTCGTTCAGAAAGATCTGTGTCTACGTCAACTCTGAGGATGAACTCATGAGCGTTTACCTACTCGCTAAGAAGTTAGGACTAAGGTCAGCGCTTATCACCGATAGAGGCGACACGGAGTTCGGAGGAGTTCCTACTAGGACCTGCTGCGCTATCGGACCCGACACTAACGAGAGGATCGACGAGGTAACGGCAAAGTTACCACTTTACTAAAGGAGTCAAGTATGATTAGTATGGACGACGTTCAAGACCTAGCAGTTGAGTTCTGGAAGAAGACGGGAGAGAATCCTACGCACCTCTTGATCAGCGTGGAGCAGCACGATGAGCTTAGTAAGCAGTTCTACCCTAAGGCAAAGATTGATGAACCCAGCATGGCTGGAGGCAACCTGGCGGTTCTTCATTTGTTTCCCAATGTAGTAGTAGACGTGGTGCCAGTATCGTCACGATTCAGAGCACAGACTTACGAAGTTAAGTTACCAAAGATGGTGAGGTTATGACTGAAGAGGAGTTCTGGGAGAGAGTTCAGAACAACCTAGCGCCTGATCCAGTACGAGAGTACGAGGACGGCTGGTACTTCTGGGACGAGACCTGGGCTGACAAGCATGGTCCCTACGATACCGAACAGCAAGCTAGGACAGCTTTAGTCATCTACTGCGAGAGATACTTATGACTAGGGAGAAGGCACTTCGCATTCAGTACCTCCGAACTGGTCCCGTCATGCACTCCTGGCGAAGGATCTCTGAGATCATCTGCGAGGAGTTTCCAGAAGATACTAACCAAGAGCTTAAGGGTAACCAGATGCACGGCAAGTGGGATCTTTGCTGGGAAGCGATGATACTTCTAGCCGGAGTTACGGACATTAAGGACGTTCCTGAAAAGATGCGAGAGGAGTGGGATACGTGATCAAGATCATAGGACCTCACGAGCGAAAGAAGTTCCTTGAGGACGAGAAGAACTTCCTCATCGACGTGACGTCTCAGTCCACTACCTGGACCAAGGTGTTCTCACCGTTCTTCCTGGGACCCTGCAAGCTGTACGGTCCCTACGGAGCCTTCAACGTAGAGAACGCGTGGCAGTACGCTAAGGTCTACAAGGATCAGGTTGACGAGAACGGAGACCCTACCGACGCTTACTGGGACTTCGCCTATCGAGGATGGGGTAAGAAGCGTGCCGAGAGGTATCCGAAGGGTAAGGGAGCCGTTCCCGAGTACTCGCTATGGGACGGAGAGAAGCTAGGCTATGTGGATGCCAAGAGGAGGATATACGTCCCTCTCTACGAGAAGGCGGTCTACGACTCAGGTTACTTCGAGTCTCTAGTTGAGTTCGTAAGAGAACTTGAGCAGGAAGGTTATCAGGTTGGGTTCTTTGACTTCGACGGGTTCGACAACCACGCTCAGAACATGAGCTTCGACGACGTGCTTAACTCTAACCGAAGGCTAGGTCACGCCATGGTACTGGCCAACATGATAGCTAAGTACCTGAAGGAGGTACCGTGAAGCAGCGGACTAAGATGTTCTCAGTCACGGCAGCGGATCTTGAGTGGCAGACCTTCAAGGGATCGGGAGACGGCGGTCAGAAGAGGCAGAAGACCTCAAGCGGGGTCAGGTGCGTTCATCCGCCTTCAGGAGCAGAGGGTAAGGCTACGGATACCCGATTCCAAGCTCAGAACCGCAAGCTTGCTTTCGAGCGCATGACTAAGACCAAGGAGTTCCAATCATGGCTCAAGCTTAAGATCGAGGCAGGACTAGGGCACGTTGAGATCGAGGAGCCAACAGAGAGAGGGTCCAGGATCACCAGGAAGCTAGGGATGGATGAAGTTTGACCTTGACAAACCCCAGATTTTTTTGTAGGATTATAGTCAACTATTATGAAGCACTGGTACAGTAAAACAGACCACGACAAAGAACCAGAGGATAACTACGTCACCACCGGAGGAGCTTATGGACGATAGGACAGGAAAGTTGTATGAGTTTGAGAACGAGTCTCAGAAGGCGTCGAAGGAGTCGGAGTTAAATCGTAGGTTAGTAGAACTGACCTCCGTGGAGCATCAACTTCTTAAAGATATCGCAGAAGAGGACCGACCTAGGGAGTTGGCTTTGATGCGATACGTTCAAGAACGCAAGGCTTTGGGTAGTAAGGTAGACCCGTGGGCAAAGCAAGCTTTTCGACACGGGTACGATGCAGCTAGGAGAGTTAAGTGAGTTCGAGCATGTCAGGATGGATGGGGATGAACTGGGCGATGACAGGTAACCCATTTGACTTCAGTTGGATAGGTAAGATGTCAGCAGAAGAAGCTCTGTTCATGCTCAGCTCTATGGTTGTAGTTACCGCTATCTTCTGCGGAGTCATGACCCTACTCACTAGGCGAAAGAAGAAGCGTCGAAGAATTAAGAAGAGAAGAAAGGTCAAGTAATATGAGCAAGCGCACGTACGAAGTTCACATGAAGGACTGGCACGGAGACGATGACTTCGCTCTGGTAGAAGCTAGGTACCACGAGCAGGCAGCTGAAGATTGGGCTGAGGAGCACTGGGGAGGCGATCCATGCGATCCGTCGAACCTAGAGTACGAGATCACGGTCACCGACGTTGAGACTAGAGAAATCAAGAAGTACAACGTGACGGCTGAGGCTACGGTCAACTTCTACGCCAACGAGGTTTAGCGTGACCCTTAAGGAGCTGGCAGACCTACTGGTAAAGCAGGAGCAGATGGGACTAAGGAACGTACCTCTGTGCCTCAAGATGACCAGGAAGTCTAAGAGACTCATCAAGACCAAGAGGATTAAGACACCCTTCGGGCTGACCCGATGGCATCGTCACTCTGAGACCGAGCTTGTGATCTACCCGTCGTTCGAGCAGGTCTTGAGGTACGTACTCAGGAGGTTAGGATTATGAGACCAGTCAAATATTATGCAGGCGATGACGTATACGTTGAGGATCGTGATCCTGAGCTGAGGAGAAGTAGCACCGAGAGGACTTGGGCTATAACCAAGAACAACATGACTCTGAACCGTGATCTTGAGTGAGAGTGGGAACCTATGCCGTCTTCTCGCACCGACGCGTACCTCCTCGCTAACCGCTACCACCTAGGAGAGGCGATGAACTTCGTCGAGAAATATTTAAGTAAAAAAGTCAAATAATATGGAACCAAACTTACGAAAGTCCTTCAAGATAAGTCTCATGCTGCACCTACTCTTACTAGTGCTCTTGACA